>Ga0187868_1000652_pt1 | contig 27178 bp, 24 predicted proteins | sample June2016WEW_13_4_FD_133014 | JGI IMG/M metagenome (GOLD analysis project Ga0187868, IMG submission 133014) | Peatland microbial communities from SPRUCE experiment site at the Marcell Experimental Forest, Minnesota, USA - June2016WEW_13_40 | ecosystem: Environmental > Terrestrial > Soil >... | reverse complement strand
TCCAGTCGCGGTTAAGCGACCTTCAACCTGGCCAAGGGTAGATCATCCCGCTTCGCGTCTATTCCCACAGACTGAACGCCCTATTCGGACTCGCTTTCGCTACGGCTCGCTTACGCTTAACCTTGCCTGTGAGAATAACTAGCCGGCTCATTAAGCAAGAGGCACGCCGTCAGGCATTACACGGCCGAAGCCGTGTCATAGCCCTTCGACTGCTTGTAGGCATACGGTTTCAGGTTCTATTTCACTCCCCTCGCAGGGGTGCTTTTCGCCTTTCCCTCACGGTACTAGTTCACTATCGGTCGCCAACGAGTATTTAGCCTTGGAGAGTGGTCTCCCCAGATTCCCACGAGGTTTCTCGTGCCTCGTAGTACTCAGGATACCGCTTCGAGTCCGGCAAGCTTTCGGTTACATGGCTATCACATTCTATGGCCCCGCTTTCCAGCGGGTTCACCTAGCTTCCGGATTGGTAACTCTACTCACGCGGTCCTACAACCCCCCGATATAAATATCGAGGTTTGGGCTGTTCCGATTTCGCTCGCCGCTACTCTCGGAATCTCGTTTGATTTATTTTCCTCCAGGTACTGAGATGGTTCACTTCCCTGGGTTAGCTCGTACCCGCCTATGTATTCAGCGGGCCGTTATCTGGTTTTACCAGATAGGGTTTCCCCATTCGGACATCCCCGGATCAAAGCCTGTTTGCGGCTTCCCGAGGCTTTTCGCAGCTTACCACGTCCTTCATCGCCTGTTGGCGCCAAGGCATCCACCGTACGCCCTTAGTAGCTTGACCATAAAACTTACCCAACACGTCCCGGTCGGTTCGCGACAGGGACCCTACAGAACCAGCGACGGAGGGTCTTGCATCCCTCCGCTCCGAATTCTCCAGGGTGGTATGCGCCCGTTCAACGCCATTTCTGGCGAGGAACGCACACATACGCGGCATGAAGAGGCAAGTTCGCCTTTCCACAAAACGCTACTCTCGAGCAAAATTTGCGGTTTTTGCGCTACGCGAACCTTGAAATTCGCGCAACGCAATGCCTACTTCCTTCAGTTGTCAAAGATCGTTCGTTCCGCTCATCAGTTTCCGATCGGAACGTCTCCGCTCCCGGCGGAGCGCAGAATCGGTTTGGAGCCGATGCTGCGTGCAATAAAAAACCCGGCGACGAGCGCCGGGCGAATCCGTCCATCTCCTGGGCGCCACTTTCGCGCGCCTCTAGGACGGATGTGCTCGAAGCTCGTTTTCTTTCTATCCGGTGTTCGTAACCAACCTCACCTCTGGATGAGTCGGCAGGCCCGGTCCGTCAGCAGACTCCCGTGCGAATCAGGGCGCCACCAACTTCAAAGCAGTATACCAAAATCCAAAATTCCGTCAAGTTGCATTCAAGATTTTTTTACACTCTTTTTGCAGCCCACCTGTGAATTTCACCTGCCTCTGTGGAAATCGATTCGGCTTGCATCAGGACCGCGCGAACTCGACCATCGCAACCGAGTCTACCGAACTTTCATGAGGAAAGGTTAATGCGCTTTCCGGCCCTCTTTCGCGGGATCGTCTGATTTGTTTACACCGAGCGTTTTTTTTGCGAGCACCCAACGCCCCAAACGTGGCATCTTATTCGCATGGAAACCAGCGCGCCTAATCCAAGTCTGCGGCCCAGCGAAATCCTGGCCGCCTGGGGCCGGATTCTGACCGGCCGTTTGCCGATGATCTCGATCGAGATCACGCGCGAATGTCCCCTTACTTGTCCTGGCTGCTACGCCTACGGTGATGCGCACCTGGGAGGCGGCGTGACGCTCGACCAGCTCAGCGATTTCCGCGGAGATGCGCTCGTATCCGGCGTCTTAGACCTCGTGCGCCAGCACAAGCCTCTGCACGTCTCGCTCGTCGGCGGCGAGCCTTTGGTGCGGCATCGCGAGCTCAGTCGAATCCTTCCGGCGCTCAGCGAAATGGGCGTGTTCACGCTCGTCGTCACCAGCGGCGTGATTCCTGTTCCATCCGAATGGATGACGCTTCCGCGCGTGCGCGTTGCGATTTCCGTGGACGGCCTGCCGCAACACCACGACATTCGCCGCAAGCCTGCGACCTACGAGCGCATCCTCAAAAATATCGACGGCCGCGAGGTCAACATTCACTGGGTGATTACGCGCCCCATGCTCGAGCGTGCTGGCTATCTCGAAGAATACGTCGCATTCTGGAATCAGCGCCCGGAGACGAACCGCATCTGGGTGAGCGTTTACACGCCGCAAATCGGCGAGCAAAGCGCTGAAATGCTGACTCCCGACAACCGCACTACCGTTGCCCGCGAGCTGCCGCTACTCAGCAAGAAATATCCGAAGCTGCTGTTCACCGAGGGCCTCGCGCAAGCCTTTCTGCGCCCGCCCGAGAATCCGGGTGATTGCGTTTTCGCAAAGATGTCCGCCAACTACTCGGCGGACTTGGTCACTCGCGTCGAGCCGTGCGTTTTTGGCGGCGCGCCGGATTGTTCGCAGTGCGGATGCGCGGTCAGCACCGGCTTGCACTGGGTGCGAAACGTCAAGATTGCTAACACCGTGAAGGTTGATCATTTCATCGGCGCATCGGTGAAGATCGGCAAACTGGCAAATCGTCTCAGATCGCAGCCTACCCGAACCTCGCGGTGGAGTTCCGGCCAGAAGCCCCCCGCGTCATCGGACGCCTTAGTTCAAATCCAGTCCGGCGATTAGCCCCGCGGGCATCAAACGCCGGCCCCAAGCGTTCGTGACAATCAACCGTCTCGATATACAATAGTGCTCGCCGCAGACTCCGCAAGGGGATGCCTGCTTAGCACCGAAATTAAACTCCAAGATATTGAGAGGCCGCTACCCGTGTCCATCGCCGAACTTTTCAAGCCATTCACACTGAATGGCGTAACGCTCCCAAATCGAATCGTGATGGCACCGATGACGCGGAACTTTTCGCCTCACGGCATCCCGGGAGAAGACGTCGCGGCTTACTATCGCCGGCGTGCGGAGGGAGGCGTGGGCCTGATACTCACAGAAGGCACCACCGTCAATCATCCGCAGGCGCAGAATATCCCCGCGTGCCCCCACATCTATGGTGAAGACGCGCTCGCCGGATGGAAGCGAGTCATCGCGGCCGTACACACGGCCGGCGGACGAATCTTCTGCCAGCTCTGGCATGTCGGAGCCGTCACCGGCCCGGGCGGCCCGCCGAAACTGCCCGTTGCGCCGATCAGCCCATCCGGATTCCTGAAGCCGGATGTGAAAATCGGCGAGCCGATGACGCAAACCGACATCGATGCCGTGATCGAAGCTTTCGCGCAAGGTGCCGAAAACGCGAAACGCGTCGGCTTTGACGGAATCGAAATTCACGGAGCGCACGGTTATCTGATCGACGAGTTCTTTTGGGACGGCACGAACCGCCGCACGGACAAATACGGCGGCGATCTTGTCGCACGAACGCGATTTGCGGTCGAAATCATTCGCGAATGCCGCCGGCGCACGGGTGCGGACTTTCCCATTCAGTTACGCTTCTCCCAATGGAAGGGGCAGGAATACACGGCGCGCCTGGCGGCGACGCCTGAAGAGCTGGCACGCTTCCTCAAGCCGCTTGCTGCCGCGGGCCTCGACGCGTTCCACTGTTCCACGCGCAGATTTTGGGAGCCGGAGTTTGAAGGCAGCGATCTCAACCTCGCGGGCTGGACGAAAAAGCTCACAGGCAAACCAACGACTACGGTTGGTTCGGTCTCGCTCGACGTCGATTTCATGGTTTCGCTGGGCCGAAGTCCGGCTCCGAATGCCGGGCCTACCGGTGGCAACGGTGACTCACGCTCGGCTCATATCGATCGGCTCCTCGAAATGCTGGCGCGCGGCGATTTCGATCTGGTCGCTGTCGGTCGCGCAATCCTGGCAGATTCTGCATGGGCGGCGAAGGTTCGCGACAGCCGTTTCGCGGAACTGAATTCCTTCACCCCAGATGTTCTGAAGACGCTCGCATAGAGGAACGGGGCTATGGCTTATTACGCGTTGATCTACGAACTGGTGGACGACTATATGGCGCGGCGCGCGGAGTTCCGGCAAGAACACCTCAAGCTTGCTGCCGCAGCTCACGATCGCGGAGAACTTGCTATGGGCGGCGCTTTCGCCGATCCCCCGGACAAGGCGCTGCTGATTTTTCGCGGGGAAGATCGGAATACAGCCGAGCTATTCGCGCGGAACGATCCCTACGTTCTGAACGGCCTCGTTAAGCGCTGGGAAGTCCGTCCCTGGACTGTCGTAATCGGCAACACCTAATCGCTTTTCCTCGACAACCCGCGCCGTGACGCGCCCGTTGGTGTTTTCCTAGCCCTTATGCCGCTTGAAGAATTCGACTTGCCGCAAGCGCTTCAGCGCTTCATCTCTCGTCTTATACGGCCCGCCCATGTTGCGGCCCTTTGACGATAGAACCTGGTAGCCACCACTGACTTTTTTGATCATGGCCCGCCTCCACTCAAAATGATCCGCGAATTGGGTACGGAAGGCTGTGTCAGGCGTCACATCGGAACGTGGTCCCGGACCGGTAGGCAACGCTCCCGCTTTCGCCCAGCTTTCGGAACACCTCCCACTTTCAGATTCAAATCTGAAACAAAAGTCCACAGGAACAACTAATTGCGCCCGCAGGCTCGTTCTGCTAGCTTGCTCCCGGAGTTTGAATGTGGCGGACACTTGGAGACAGATGGCCTAGATTGGCGCCGATGTGTTAGCGTGTGCCGCCGACGATGTCCAATTGCCAAAGAATTTCGGATCAAGAAAAAACATCAAGAAGCGGAATTGAAAGAGGGGGGAGATGAGTCCAAGCAAATCATCGATTCGAGTTTTCGTTCTCGCCGTCGCGTTGGCGATGATGGTTCCCGGCGTGGCGTTGGCGCAAGCGCCAGCTGGGCCTCCCCCAGGGCAAACACCGCCAGCAGGGGGACCTCCGGGAGGCGGAGCGGCAGCAGGAATGGCCGCGATGAAGGCGCCTTACGCGCCATTTCACATCATCGGTAACATTTACTACATCGGATCGACTGGGCTCTCGTGTTACCTGATCACAACGCCTGCCGGCAATATCTTGCTCGACACGGGCTATCCGGACATGGCTCCTATGATCGAGGGCAATATCAAAACGCTCGGATTCAAACTGGAAGACACGAAGATTCTGATCAATAGCCACGCGCACATCGATCACGGCGGCGGCATGGCCGAGATCAAGAAGGATACGGGTGGCACGCTCATTGCCATGGCCGAAGACGCGCCCTACTTCGAAAGTGGTGGCCACAACGATGTAATGTTTGGCGATAGGAATTTATTTCCGCCGGTCCACGTCGATCGCGTGATCCACGATGGCGATACGGTGACGCTGGGCGGCGTGACGTTAACCGCTCATCTCACGCCGGGTCACACGCCGGGCAACACGACATGGACGATGGTGACCACAGATAAGGGAAAATCGTACAACGTGGTGTTCTTCGGGATTGTGACGCCGTTTCCCAATACCAACTTTTCGGCCAACCCGGCTTATCCCAACATGAAAGCGGATTGGGACAAAACCATGCAAGTGATCCCAACACTGAAGTGCGACGTCTTCCTTGGTTCGAACGCGGCGTTTTATGACATGGCGAAAAAACACGACGCATTGATGCAAGGCGCCGATCCGAATCCGTTCATCGATCCGGCAGGCTGCAAGGCCTTTGTGGATCGCGGCGAAGCGACGTATCAGAAATTGCTGACGAATCCGCCACCGGCAGGAGGTCCGGGCATGGGCGGACCGCCGCCAGGTGGCGCTCCGGGCGCCGGAGGTCCGCCGCCGACGAAATAGCGGCGCGGGTTCGGTAATGAGTCTTCGCAGAACATCGGCGGGGCGGGCGATGGGATTGATCCTCGCTCTCGCGATCGCGATAGCCGTTCCGGCTTTCGCGCACGCGCAGGCGAACGATCTGTCTCGCAGCATGAATCAGCCCGTTCCGCCGTTTCACATGATCGGCAATATCTATTACGTTGGCGCGTCGGACATCACGTCGTATCTGATCGTCACGCCGGCCGGCGATATTCTGCTCGACGGCGGTTTCGTCGAAACCGCGCCGCAGATCGAAGCGAACATTCAAACGCTCGGGTTCAAGCTGGCTGACGTGAAAATCCTGTTGAGCAGCCACGAGCATCTGGATCATGCCGGAGGATTCGCGGAACTCAAACGCTTGACCGGCGCGCAATTCGTGGCAATGGCGGAAGAAGTCCCGACGCTCACCAGCGGAACTTCGTTCCCGGCTGTCACGCCCGACCGCGTGATTCACGACGGCGAAACGGTCAGCCTCGGCGGCGTGACGCTCACAGCGCATCTGACGCCAGGCCACACGCGCGGCTGTACGACGTGGACGATGATGACGCAAGACGGCGGGAAACCGTACAACGTGGTGTTCGTCGGCAGCGCAACGGTTCTCGCCAATTACAAGCTGATCAATCGTCCCGGAGATCCCGCAACGTATCCGGGCATCGAGGCGGATTACGAGAAAACTTTTCGAGTGTTGAAATCGCTCCCCTGCGATGTGTTTCTCGGTGCGCACGGGTCGTTTTATTCGCTCGTGAAAAAACGTGAAGCGATGTCTCAGAATCCGCCTCAGAATCCGTTCATCGATCCCGCGGGCTATCAGGCCTACATCGCGCGCGCAGTGGGCGTCTTTCAGACGGAATTGAAGAAAGAGAGCGCGCCGCCGGCACAATGATCGCTGCTGCGAACTGTGAGTTGGCCCGCATGTTGACCCGCCCGATTAAAATTCTGTAGGATGCACAACCAAGTTCGGTTGCCGGCCAAGGGGCTGAGTTTGTCCTCGAGGAGGGTGTGATGATCTGTGCATCGTGCGGAGCGACGGCAGCAGACGGTGCCGCATTCTGCGGCTCGTGCGGACGGCCAATCATCGGTTACAGCGTAGGCGCGGCGTCAGCAGGATCGGCTGCACCCGGTGCTGTCGTCTCCAGTGGAAGCGTTGCCGCGGCTGGAAGGACGACTGTGTACGCGGGCTTCTGGCTGCGCCTCGTGGCCGCCATCATCGACGGGCTTGTTCTCGGAATTCCATTCGGGATACTCATTTTCATGATGATCGCCAGCGCCATCCCGAACCTGACGCACACGCAAGATCCGATGGTGATCGTCATGACAATTCTGCCGCGGATCTTTTTCCTCCTGCTTTTGTCACTGGCAGCCAGCTGGCTTTACTGGGCGCTCATGGAGAGTTCCACGTGGCAAGCCACGCTGGGCAAGAAAGCGCTTGGCCTGTACGTGACCGATTTGGCGGGAAATCGTGCATCGTTCGGGAAAACCAGCGGACGCTTCTTCGCGGGCCGGGGGATTGGTTACGTTCCTTCCATCGGCGGACTCTACTATTTGATCGACTGCATCATGGCTGGATTCACGGAGAAGAAACAGGCGCTGCACGACATCATTGCGGGCTGCCTGGTGCAACGGAGCACATAGGATTTCCGGAGCAGGGCGCCGGCCGGCAACGAGGGGGACGAGTTGCAGTGCCCAAAATGCGGAGTGGATGTTACGGGCGGCGCTGAATCATGCCCCTCCTGTGGCGAGGCGATCCCCGATCCTTCTTCTGCGCAGAAAAATCTTGCCCCACCCGCGCCGGGATTCGCCGCCGCCCGCCAACCGGTAGCGTATGCGGGATTCTGGCTGCGCGCCGTCTCCTATTTCGTCGATCTGATTCTGCTGTCGATGGTTGCGACAGTTGCAATCCTGATGCCTCTCTTAGCGCGAGGCGCGATTCCTACAGACAAGCCCTGGTTCCTTCTCACTGAGAAAGGCCGGCAGGTTATTGCGATTCAGCTCCTTGTTCAAATGGTCTGTTGGTTGTACTTCGCGTCGTTTGAAAGTTCTTCATGGCAGGCGACACCGGGGAAGAAGATACTGGGCCTCAAAGTAACGGACCTTGCAGGAAATCGGCTGAGTTTTGCCCGCGCTTCACTGCGTTTTTTTGGAAAACTTCTCTCGCAGTTCCTTCTGTTCTTCGGATTCGTGATGGCAGGTTTCACGCAGAAGAAGCAGGCGCTACATGACATGATGGCGGGGTGCCTTGTGCTGAAGAAGACGTGAGCGCCGGTTGCTAGGCGCTCGAACTTTGGCGCGCGCCTTGGGCGAGCGAACCGTTGAGTTCCCTGCGGATTTTCTCGGTGAATTCGGAGCCGCGGATGGCGACGCCTTTGGGTTCCGCGATGTCGGCCGTGCGATTTCCCTGCTCGAGGACGCGATCGACCGCAGTCTCGATCCATTCCGATTCGATCTCCAGGCCGAACGATTCCCGCAACATCAGAGTCGCCGAAAAAATTGCACCCAGCGGACAGGCAACGTCCTTTCCCGCCAGCGTTGGCGCGGAGCCATGAATCGGCTCGTACAGAGCGGGCTCGTCCGGGCGCCCGCGGCTCAGCGAGGGAATCAAGCCGATCGAACCGGCGAGGGCCGCCGCTTCGTCGCTCAAAATGTCACCAAACATGTTACCAGTGAGAATCACGTCAAACTGCGTGGGGCGAAGCAGAATCTGCATCGCGGCGTTGTCCACGTACAGATGATCGAGCGTGACGCTGGGATATTCGCGCGCAAGACCCGCGACCGTTTCCCGCCAAAGGGTCGAGCTAGCCAGCACGTTGGCCTTGTCGACGCTGGTCAAATGGCGATTGCGGGCTGCGGCGCGCTCGAAGGCGTACCGCGCGACGCGCTCGATTTCGAAAACCGAGTATTCGGCGAGATCGCTGGCCTTCTCGGCGGTGATTTTGTGTTCGCCGAAGTAAATGTCTCCGGCCAATTCCCGCACGATTTCAAAGTCGCAATCGCCGAGCCGCTCGGGACGCAGTGGCGAAATCCCGCGCAGCGCAGGCCGCAAACGAATGGGCCGCAGATTGATGTAGAGGCCCAGCTCTTTGCGGAGCCCGAGCAGGCCCGCTTCCGGGCGAGTGCCGAAAGGCAAGCTTTCCCACTTGGGACCGCCGATCGCACCGAGAAGAATGGCGTCCGACGCGCGGCATCCGGCGAGCGTTTCCGGCGGCAAGGGCGCTCCGCAACTATCGATTGCGTTTCCGCCGAATGGGTACTCGCGAAACTCGAAGTGATGGCCGAACGCTGATGCGCAGTCCTTGAGAACCTGGATGGCGGCGGCGGTTACTTCGGGCCCGATGCCATCACCCGGCAGCACGGCGATCGTTTTGCGCAGTTGTGTCATCGAAGGAGTGTCCGCGTGATTCAGCGTACGCTGGCGGCGCTGGGTCCGGAACTCGCAGGCGTGGGAGTCTGGCCGCGGCGCACCTGGTGAATGATGCTGATCAAGTCGCGGTCGGTGATTTCCTTCTCCGCGTCGGCTCGCACAATCGCCAGCCGATAGCACTCGGCGAGTTCGGCGTCGGTGGTTTCAAAGCCAAGTTCCGCAAGCCGCGAACGAAATGCGTTCCGCCCGGAATGTTTTCCAAGGACGAGGCGGCGCGCCGGCACGCCCACTTTTTCGGGAACGATGATTTCGTAGGTCAGCGGATTCTTCAGGATTCCGTCCTGATGGATGCCGGCTTCGTGGGCGAATGCGTTGGCTCCGACTACAGCCTTATTCGGCGGCACGGATACGCCGGTAATCTTCGAGAGCATGCGACTCGTGGGATACAGCTTCTCAAGATCAATGTGTGTCGCCACCTGGTAGCGGTCCTGGCGGACGTGCAGAGCGACAACCAGTTCTTCGAGGGAGGCGTTTCCAGCGCGCTCGCCGATGCCATTGATCGTGCATTCGATCTGGCGCACGCCGGCGTCGATCGCGGCAAGCGAGTTAGCGAGCGCGAGACCGAGATCATCATGGCAGTGCGCGCTCAACACGACGTTGGGATGCGCGCCGAGACGAGCGCGGACATCGCGAAACATTTTCGCGTAATCGTCCGGCGTTGAATATCCGACCGTGTCTGGCAAGTTGATGATTGTCGCGCCGGACTCTACGACCGCGAGGACGACCTGACAGAGATAATCGATGTCTGTCCGGCTCGCGTCTTCGGCGGAAAACTCGACTTCGTCGCAATGCTCGCGGCCGAACCGGACCATTTTCACGATCTGATCGAGAGCCTGCTCGCGCGTCATTCGCAGCTTGTATTTGAGGTGCAGGTCGGAAGTGGCGAGGAAGAGGTGGAGGCGAGGTTTTGCGGCAGGCTCGAGACCGCGGAGCGCCGCATCTACGTCTTCCTGGCGCGCGCGGGCGAGCGCCGCCACACGGCAGCGCTTGATTTCGGCTGCTACGGCGCGCGTCGCGTCGAGGTCGCCCGGCGAGGCAATCGGGAAACCAGCCTCGAGAACATCGACGCCGAGCGATTCGATCTGGCGCGCGAGCTGGAGCTTCTCGTCGCGGTTCATCGAAAAGCCGGGCGACTGCTCGCCGTCGCGCAGCGTAGTATCGAAAATCTGAAGCGTGTCCATGTCCACTCCTCGTAACTGTATCAGTTGACTCCGAACGCCGCAAGGAGTCCAATTTATAATGATTGCAAGTTGAATAAATTTATTTTATATAGGGAAATGGCCGGTAGGGGAGGAATCCGTGGACTTGGCATCGCTGCAAGTGTTTCAAGCCGTGGCGCGCGAAAAGAGTTTTTCGCGCGCGGCGGAGAAGCTTTACCGCACGCAGCCCGCGGTGAGCATATCGATTCGCAAGCTCGAGGATTGGGTGGGGCAGCCGCTGTTCGTTCGCGGCTCAGGAGCGCGAACGCTGACTGATGCCGGCGTGCTGCTCGTCGAATATGCCGACCGGATGCTGAATTTGCGCGAAGAGATTCGGAAGGGCATGAAGGAGCTGAAGGGACTGGAGCGCGGGCAACTCTCCCTGGGAGTGAATGAAAGCTCGATCCACGCGCTGCTGCCCGCCCTCGACCGCTACCAGCAGCTTCACCCCGGGATTCACATTCGAGTGCACCGCGTGTTTTCGCGGGACGTGCCCCGCGAAGTGCTGAGCCACCATCTGGATATCGGCGTGATTTCGTATCTTCCGGAGGAGCGGGAGCTGGAGGCGGTCGAATTTCACCGGGACTCGCTCGCGCTGGTCGTGTGGCCGGGCCACCGCCTAGCGAAGCGGCGGGAGGTGAATATCGATGAACTCGGGCAGGAAACGTTCGTCGCGCACATCGTGGAATCGCCGTACCGGCAGAGAGTGGTGCAGTTGTTCGCGCGGCATCGCGTTCCACTGCAAATGGGCATGGAACTGCCCACGATCGAAAGTATCAAACTTCTCGTGGAGATGAAGAAGGGCGTGGCGATCGTGCCGAGGATGTGCGTCGAACGCGAAGTCGCAAGCGGGATGCTGCGCGCGCTGCGTGTGCGGCAAATGCGCGTGGTGAGGAAGCTGTATCTTGTTTACAGGCGCGACCGTCCGCTGACGGCCTCGGCCCAGGAACTCATTGAAATCATTCGCCGGAAGCCGCCGCGTTCTGCGCGTGCGCGCCGCGAGACGGACAATCCCTAAAAGCTTGTTGTAAGACGAAGCGCGTAACTTCGCGCAGGGCCGATGGCATTGCCGGAGAACAAGCCGCCAAAGTCGAGAACGTCCAGTACGTTGGTGAGGTTTTCTCCGTCGACTTGCAGTTTCATATTCACGCGATCGGACTTGTAAATGTCAGCGCCCGCAGAGGCGTCGAGTAGGAACGAGGGATGAATCCGGCCGCGGGCGAAATTGATGCGATTAAGAACTTGCTGGCCGTACTCGGCAAGGACGGTCTGCGGGTTGCCATCGAACTGAAACGGGAGGCCGCTGTCGTACTGAATGCCTCCCGCGATCCAAAGGCGCGGGGCGATCTGATAGCGGAGGCGACCGCGAAGGGTATTGCGCTGGTCCTGCGAATCAGGGAAGTGGCCGGTGACCTGAACTCCCGCAGCGGTGGCGTTGTCGCCGAGAAAGAGGCCACCGGTCACGGGATACCACGCGTTGCCGACGGTGTACGAGTAGCTGAGAAATCCCGAGAAGCGATGCCAGTCTGGAAGATCGATTTTGGCCTCCGCGCCGTAGATGATGGACTTGCGGAATGCGATGGGGAAACTGATGGTCGTGTTGTCGATCTGATCGTCGTCGGCGAAGTTGTTCACGAGGCGGCGAAAATAATTGGCATCGAACTTGATTTTCTTGAACAGGACCTTGGTCAGTCCCACTTCGTAGTAATCCCCCACCGAAGGTTTCACAGGCAGGCGGAGGAAGGCGTCGGGATCGATGGACTCTACATCCGTGGAGCTTGAGAGCAGGATGTTTTCGAACGATGGCGTCTGAAAGACGCGGTCATAAGAGAAATGCAGCACGAGATCGGCGGACGGGAAATAGCGCGAAACCGATAAGCGCGGGCTCACGGCCTGCGAATTCACAAGGAGCTGGTAGTGGTCCCAGCGAAGTCCGGCGCTGACCGTCCAATCTCCGAGGCGAATCAGATCCTGCACGTACGCGGATTGCTCGAGATCGGGGCGATTTTCCAGGAAGCTGAAGGTTAGGAGCGTGCCCGGAGGGAATTGACTCGTATCCATAGGAACATTGGGGATGATGTACCTGAAATTTTCGTTCAGGAAAGTATTGTCGGATTCCACGCCTGCCTTGATTTCATGGCGGCCGTGGTCGATGATGACGCTGCTCTTGAAATATCCTTCGCGGAACCAGTTGTGCTGAAAAACCTCGACGGGCGTCGAATTCGCGTTGGAATAGAAGTCGTTGGAATTGTCACGAACCATTCCGCGAAGGTCGGCGACAACGTTGGATGAAAAGGTGTGCTGGTACAAGGCAATTCCCATCGTTTCGAAGTTGTCGGCATTCTGCCGCTGGCACGGCGGGCCCGAAATCTGCCCTGGCGCATTGCACCAGGTCTGTTGGATCTGCTCGTTCGGAAGCTGATAGCGAGAGAGCTCGTGGCGGACAATTAGACTCAAGCGATCCTTCGGCGTGAAGTCGCGCTCGTAGTTGACTGAGAAATCACCAGTGGTGCCGGAGTTCGTGAAATTCTGAGGCACCACGGGATTCAGATAGTGGCCGGTCATATCGCCGCCAGCGCTGGCGCCGAATGTATTCTTTCCCCAGACATATTGGTCCTGCGCGAAAGCGCCCGCCGTGCCAAAACTGCCGCCGGAAAGCACGGCTTGCCCGTGAAAGCCCTCCTGCGAGTTTTCGAGAGTGTTGACTTCGATGACGCCGCCCATTTTCCGGCCATACTCCGCCGGGAATCCTGCGGTGTAGATGCTCATGGATTGGACGTCGTCGGCTTCGACCTCCGGGCCGAAACTCGGGGAGCGATTGTCCGTGAGGGGAATGCCATCAATCACGAATTGAGTCTGGTACTCGGAGCCGCGCGGATGCAGAACGGCGTTGCCTTCGTACAGCCATCCGGGCTGTGAATTCGCCAGATCTTGAAGCGAGCGGCCCGGCAGGGAGCTTAGACGGTCCTGAATCAGGTGCGTGCCGATCTGGTTGACGGCGCCCGCTTGATCAGGATCGATCAGGGTACTGGCGGACGTGACGGTCACGGATTCTTCCACCAGAGGGAGTTTGAGCTGAATCGTGTAGTCCGTTGGAATGGAGGAGTGAATCTCGATGGTTTCGGAGACGTCGGCAAAGCCAGGCTGGTGGATCGCGACGCGGTACACGCCAAAGGGCAGGCGTTGCGCGACCACGGTGCCTTGAGCGTCGGTCGTGAGCGCATTGCGGTATTGATTCGCTTCGCTCACGATCTGGACCGTGGTTTTCACGGCCAGTCCCGACGGATCGGTCACTTTCAGATGCAGCTCTCCCGTGTTGCTTTGAGCGCAAAGCGTGAACGCGCTCAGAAAAAAGACAAACAGAAACAAGACTCTCTTCATCAGCGAATGGCTCTTGACTGAGGCGCGGCACGTGCGACACAGATGCCGCACACCTGTCACAGCAAGTATTCACCACTGGCGGCCTTTGTTCAGGTTTTTTTTAGTGAAAGCGGGCGGTGTTGCGGCGTTGCTCGGCGAGGGCTTCGAGAAATCTTTCCGAGTCTGGTCGGGCATCGGCGGTCACACCCAGACGCTGGCCCAGACGGTCGGCGATTTGCCGCGCCATCGATCTGCGGAGATCCTGATCCAAACTCGCGCGGCGCTCGAGAAAAGTCTCCACCAGATGAAGTTCCTCGACCGTGATCTGCGCGGGGAAATTCATTGCCACGGGTTGCGAGGGGGCCGCGGTAACCTGCCAAATCGAGGCGACGTCCTGTAGCGGCTTCTCGTGCACTACGACCGTGCCCGCTGCGTAGTCGCCCAGGCGCTTCTTTTCGGGGCTGATCAGCATGGTGATCAGCCCGGTGGCGTAAAAAGTGGGTAGCGCATCGACGATACGTAGGAGGTTACGCAGGATAGCGTCATATGCACTGATGGGGTGGCCGGAATCCTTAATGACTCTCAGGTGAGTCCAGCGCTTGCCCGGAGTCTGCCCGTTCCAGAGAGCCTCGAAGAAAGCAAAGTAACCGAACTGCAACGCGAAGGCGATGAAAAGAAGAATCGCGAGCGTCCATTGCTTTCCAAGCGTGCTCGTGAAACCAGCTGCGGCGACACCAATGGCGATCATGAGCAAAATCCACAGAGCCGCCATTTGCAAGAGTGTGTCGAGGGCAATCGCCAGGAAGCGGCTGCCGATACCGGCAAGCGGAAACTCGAGCAGAGTTTGCTCCGGGGTTTCGATGGTAAGCTTGTCGAACGAGGACATCGATGATCTCCACGAGCTGGCTCAAGAAACGACGCCCATACTGGGCGCGGATCGATGAGCTCCTCACGCGCTCGGGCCGGAGCGGCGTGCGCGCCCTGACTCATGCCGAGTTACAGGAATTGGCCCTATTATATCGCCAGACGGCTTCGGACCTCGCGACGATCCGCGAAGACGCATCCAGCCGAAACCTCGCGCACTACCTGAACCAACTACTCGGACGCGCGCACAACCTGATCTATATGGGCCGGCGCTCGCGGCCGTCCGGCATCATCAAATTCTATCGAGAGACATTTCCGCAAATCTTTCACGACACGTTCGCATACACATTCACGGCTTTCGCCATCTTCTTTGCCATGGCCGCGGCGGGCACGATGATGGCGATTATCGATCCGGGATTCCAGCGATACTTTCTGGGCGCCCAGATGATGGAAACGATCGAGAAACGGCAGATGTGGACGCATTCGGTGGTCAGCATCAAGCCGCTCGCGTCAAGCATGATCATGACCAATAACCTGGCCGTCTCGTTCACGACCTTCGCGCTGGGAATCACGGCGGGCATCGGAACGGTCTTCGAGCTTATGTTCAACGGGCTGCTGATCGGCGTCGTTGGCGCGGCGTGCTGGCAGGCGGGAATGTCCGGGCAACTCTGGAGTTTTGTCGCGCCGCACGGCGTGATCGAGTTGCCGGCCATTTTCATCGCCGGAGGAGGCGGATTGCTGCTTGCGAAGGGTCTGCTGTTCCCCGGCACGTTACCGCGCCGCGCTTCGATTGCGATCGAGGGAGGGCGAGCCGTTCGTCTGGCGCTCGGCATTATCCCGATGCTCATCGTTGCGGGCACGATCGAGGGATTCATCTCGCCCTCCGATCTTCCAATCAGGTTGAAATACTCCGTGGCTGCGGGAATGTTCGCGTTGCTTCTGCTCTACGTTAAGCGGAAGGCACCACAGAAAACACCGCAGGCTGCCCCGAGCGAAGCCGCGCTGGACGTGCGTCCAGCGGTCTAGAGAAGACTGCGCTCCTTCACTTCCAGGTATCGATTCACCAGCGCTGTGGACAGGCGCTGGGGATCCACTTCTAAAGTCAGCGCGCCTTGCTGGCGCAGCCGCCGAAGCAGTAGATAGCGCCGCTGAACGACCTCAAGCGCAGCTGTGTAGCGGTACATTTCGCCCGGGTCCTTCGGACTGTCGTCGACGACGCGATGCAACTCCGGCTGGCCGATGATCCCGAGCAGCACGAGATGGCGAGTCGCCATTCTCGCGGCGCACTCGATCACTTCCGGCGTAGCCGCAGTTTCGGCCAAATCCGTGAGCCAAACGATGAGACTCCGCCGGCTTTGAAGTGAGAGCAACTGCTCCGCAGCCATCAGGTGATCCGCTTCGAATGCTTCGCCGTGCACCTGTGCCAGGCTCTCGACCAGGGCGCGCAGATGATGCACGCCTTTGCCCGGCGCCAACCGTTGCTGCGGTTTGCGTCCGTAAGCGAGGAACGCGACGCGGTCGCCCGAATAGAATGCCACCTGAGCAAGGCTCAACGCGGCGTTCACGGTGTAATCGAGTTTAGTCAAGCCGCCGACGCGCGCCCGCAACAACCGGCCCGCGTCGAGAACCAGCCAGATGGTCTGGCTGCGCTCGATTTGATAGACCTTGGTGATGAGCTTGCCGCGGCGGGCGGTAACACTCCAACAGATATCGCGGAATTCGTCGCCCTCGCGAAAATCGCGCAGGCTCTCGAACTCGCGGCCGTGCCCGCGCTGGCGCTTCAGCCGCTTTTCGAGCTCGATCTGGCGGCTGCGGATGAGATAGATGCGCATCTTCTGGGCTTCTTCGAGATCCGGATACACGCGCACGGTTTGGCCGAGACGCGCTCGCGCCCAGCGTTCGGCAAAATTGAGGGGGCTTTGATAGCGCAGCCAGACGTCTCCGAAATGAGCATCGCCGCGCGCGCGAGGCTCGATTGGATACGAGACTGTGGCGGTGGTGCCGCCGGAAACAGAGATTTCCGCGCTCGGCAATTCGCGGCTGAAGGTTTGTGGCGCTTCGTCATGAATCCGCGCCGAGATCGTGACGCGAGATGAGTTATGCACTTCAAGCTTGACGTGCATCTGTTTAGCGAGGCCGAGCGGCTCGGTCCAAACGCGCCGGATTTGGAGCGAGTCCGGCTTTGGCATGCGGCTCAAGTCCCACGCCCACAAACCGAGAACGATCGCATCCCAAAGAGCGAGGGCATAGAGAAAACGCGGCTCGCGCCATGCGGGAGCGATCCAGACGAGCCCTACGAACAGCAGCAAGAAGAAACGGCGGCCGAAGGCCACGGGAATGCGGCCGGCGCGCTCCGCTCGTGCGGCGACGTCAGAAGGGGCGAGTCGATTCACGGCGCTATTTCGGGACGGCGATGCCCGCGAGCACTTCGGCGATCACCTGATCGGGCGAGATGCCTTCGAGATCGGCTTCGGGCTTGAGCAGCATGCGATGGCGCAAGATGGGAGCGGCCACGGCCTTTACGTCGTCCGGGATCAAGAAGTCGCGCCCTTCGATTGCCGCCAAGGCTTTCGACGCGAGCATCATCGCCACAGCGGCGCGCGGGCTGCCTCCGAGGCTGACCGCTACGGAATCCCGCGTGGTGCGCACGATCGAGACGATGTAGTCGAAAAGCTTCGGCTCCACGCGGACGCGAGCGCATTCCTCCCGAGCAGCCTGAAGAGCGTCCGCCGAAACGGAAACGAGCCCCGCCTGATCGAGGTTGCGAGCTTCGAATCCGCCCTGATAACGCGCCAGAATTTCCGACTCCTGCGAAGCCTCCGGATACCCGATGCGGATCTTCATGAGAAAGCGATCGAGTTGGGCTTCCGGCAACGGGTAGGTGCCTTCGAATTCGACCGGGTTCTGCGTGGCAAAAACCGAAAACGATCGGGAGAGCTGATAGCTCGTGCCGTCAATCGTGACTTGAAGCTCTTCCATTGCCTCGAGCAGCGCCGATTGCGTGCGGGGCGGCATGCGATTGATCTCATCGACCAGCAGTAGATCGGTGAACACCGGACCGCGGTGCAGGCGAAACGTGCCTTCAGCGGGCTGAAAGATGTTACCGCCAAGAATATCCGCTGGAATTAAGTCGGGAGTGCACTGTACGCGCTGGTACTGCAATTGAAAGACCTGTGCAAGGCACTTCACCGCGAGCGTCTTTGCGAGTCCCGGAACGCCTTCTACCAGAGCATGACCGCGCGTCAGCACAACGAGCAAGAGCTGATCGAGGGCGTCGTTCTGACCCACGATAATCTTCGAAAACTCCTTCCGAACATGCGAGGCCAATGCTGCAGCATTCATCTCCATGCCGGCGTCTCCTGATCGGCCTGGCCCCGCGGCTCGAGGACGGCCGAATAATCGTGAAGCTGGCGAACGAGGTAGAGCGCCTCACGTTCATCAAGATTGAGGCCGCGCATGGCCCGCTCCGAGCGGGAGAGTGTATCGAGAAGCGGCGACTCCGGCCAGCCGAATCGTCCAGCGGCAGCGCGGCATAGCTCGGGAAGTTTCGCGGTCGCCGGAATCGCAAGCTTGCGTGACAGGGCGAAGCGGAATCGCCGGTAGGCGACGGCAACGGCCGCCGGGGACGCGTGAGCGGATCGGTAGAGATCGCCCAAGGTTTCGACGAATTCGATCGGCGAAAGCCGCGACTCGCCAACAGGCATGCGCGTCGGCGCCGCTCGCCGCGAGAAAGTGAACATGATTGCCAGGAAAGCGATTGCGACCTGCACGCCCGCCCACGGCAACGGAGTCTCGGCGACATACTCCCAAATCGTTCCGCGCGCGCCGTGGAAATACTCGTCCCAGAGGACGTGCGAGGTGGAAGGATCGCCGACGCAGTTCAGAAAGAACGCCAAGTTGCCCTTGTCGCGAATCGCGCCGTTCGTTAAAGGCGTTGACGACGCCCACCAAATGACCTCTCCCAGGCCAACGCGATACGACAGCGCCACGACCGAGTCCTCGGTTCCATAGAGAGAAAGCCACGAATGCGTGCTCGACGTCCAGGCGTCGGGGGCCACCATGGTGATTTGAGGGGCGTCACGCGTGAGAGGGGACGGGAGGAGCGCAGAGTAGGTCTTGGCCTGTGGATTCCAGTCCGGCACGGCGATCGCGTCGGAATCCGGCACAAGGCTTGCTCCCGTTGCGCCCATCGCCAAAACGCGCCCTCCCGCGGAAACAAATCTACGGATTGCAGCGCGCTCGTTGGGGGTAGCGCCCTCGACAGGCTCGGCAAGAACGAGCACCGTTCCTTCCGGGCGGGACGGGAGATCCTCGGGCGATTTTTCCCAGCGCTCCGCTTGGTAGCCCTGCTCCTGGAGCAGCACGAAGGCAGCCTTCGCTCCATACCAGTCAGACGAGTAGCTCGACGGGTATCCCACCGATTGCTGTGCGGGCGTAGGCGCCACGGCATACGTCAAGCCGAGCAGCACGAGCATCACGACTCCGGCGCCGATCAGGAGCCGGAGATCGCGGGCGTCGAGGAACGAAGGCATCCGAGTGTCTCCAATTGCTGCATGGCGTCGGCCCAATCCGCGTCGGTGGCGGCACGGTAGCCGTACCAAACAAGTTCGAAACGGCGCGTGAGTTGCGAGAGAGGCGCGTATGCAGCGCTTTCCCTGCGGATCAATCGCAACGATTCCCGAGGGGTGCGCGAGCGATCCTCGGGCAACGAGTTGGTCTCTTCGAGCCGCGCGACCGCCGCCCAATAGGCAGCATGAATCGCGGCGCGATAATCGCCGCGCGAGGCAGCCGCACGGGCTTCGCGCAGCCAATAGTGCCAATCCTGGCCAGCAGCTGATGCGCCGCGGAGATCGATCTTTGCCTGCGCTCCGGAGCGGTTCGAAGCGCGCACCAGCCACAGCAGCAACACCAGAGCCACGAGCGCGATCGCGGTCCACGCGACCACGTTGGCGATGGCGCGACCGTGGCCGAGGTGCCCGAAAAGATTCTCGAGGTGGCGAGCGATCCACGAATAAAGACGCGCCCTCTGAATCTCGAACCAGGAAGGCCCGCGGATCGACTGAAACTCTCGCGCCCCCAGGATTTCGTTCAGCTTTGCGCGCGAGCTTGCGACGTCCTGTGTGGGAGCGGGCGTTGCGAACGCCTGCGCGGACGCGCGGTACTCCGCGAGCCTTTGTTTGGCGCGCTGCAAGAGATCGGCGTTCCCGCGCGGATCGCCCTCGATGCGAGCTACATCGTCGTACAGCCAATCGGTGGTGACGCTGAAATTCTGGTCGCCTGCATTGACCGTCCACTTAGCGGGGAGAGACACGCGAAGCTTGTGGAGCGCCGTCGAATCGGAGCCCGAATTGGCGAGCACGGCCGAGCAGCGGTCGAGTTCCGCGATGTATTGCTGCAAAGTCAGCGGTTGTTCAGGAGCCGGAGCAACCGCGGATTGGCAGAAAACCACGCGTGGCAAGAGGACCAGAATCACCAGTTGCAGGGCGAAAGTGAGGATGCGCTTCGAGATCATTTGCGATAGAGCGCTTGCCTCACGCCGGAGACACAGTGCCCGCCGCTGGTGCGGAGCTATCCAGCGAGGACATCATGAACTGCAGGTCGAACGCTTCTTTGCGAATCCGCGCGTCATAGTACAAGAGAACCACGGCAATCATTGAGATCGGGCCCGTGAGTGAACTGCCGATTCCTCCCGATACAGCGGAAGCGAGGGCCAGCCCCGTAGACCAGTGTCCCCGTCCCGCCGCGATCATCTCGGCGATCAGGAAGGGCCACTGGAACACGGCAACCCCGGCGCCCGCAATTACACCAGCTATCAGCAGCGCAAGGAAAATGTGGCCGCGGCGACCCCGTGTGAGGAAAACGCTGCGGCGGAGCGTAGCCAGAATACCGAGATTCTCGACCATCAGGACTGGAATCGAAACCGCATAACGGAGCACAAAGTAGAAGCAGAACGCCAAACCCGCCAAGTACGCGAGGATTACCACGAAGCCCAGGATCACGGCAAACACTGGGTTCCCTGGCCCCCCGGCGAAGGCGAAACTTGCTCCGGCAACCCCGGCCACTAGCACTATCACTATAAGCAAGAATATGCCCAGAAGGCGTAGGAAGACATTTAGGACGACACCCATCAACGTCCAGAATCTGCCACGAAGTCTGCCGAATGAGCCGCGCACCGTGGCTACCCGCCCGAGATAAACGTCTGCCACTGCAGAGCTGGCAGCGGCGACAGCCATCGAGTACACAATTCCAAAAATTACGAAGAAAACGAGGTAACCAAGAAAGATACCTCCGAAGTACGAAAGAGACGGCACCATCGGAGGGCGCCCGGGATTCGTCGCGATCGAGTTCATCATCGAGCCCTGAAAACTTAGGAGAAGTACGTTTGCGGGGATCGTGAACGCCGAGGGGACGGCCATGATGCACACAAATAGCCAGAAATGATTGCGATACAGGTTAAAGGTGCGATCCAGGAGCTCTCCCAGACTGAGAGGCCGCAGTTCGACGGTCTCCATGAACTCCTCCGCTCGAGCGCGTGATTGACGGCGAAGCGCTCGTATCTAACCACACGATAACGCCAAGCGCAACAGAGCGTCCGGCCAGTTTTGTTCTATCGTTAGCGGCTCGCCGGGAGATTCGCTGACCTCACTTGCCGATTCACATCCAAGCCGCATGCACTTCGCAATAATTTGAGATACGGGTGCGTCGCGGGATGCGTGGTCGCGGAGACAGCAGGCAGAGTAGTCGGCGGCGCGCTACTCCCAGCCGGTTGGGGCTTTGTAGGGCTGGGTGACGATGACGGCGGAGATCTCCTTGATCTTACGATTCTTGATTTTGAACAGCTCGGCGATCTCGGTGCTGTTCGGCCACTGCGAGTAGCGGCCCATCGTCATCTTGCCGTGCCCGGGCACCTCGACGGTTTGTTGCGAGCCGGGATGATTGAACCGCACGATTGCCAGCACCAGGCCGCGCTCGTCATCGACGATCGGGAATCTGCGAGGACTCACGGACTGGATGTACGTGAAAATTTTCGTGCTGAGCTGAGCCCCGCAACTCAAAGCTCCGAGGGCGGAAGATGCGGAGGACGGGCAGGTCTGAATGCCGTTCTCGATGCGAATGCAGTCCGGATCAAAAGGGACGATGTCGCCATTGCCTTGCTCGATGCCGTCGAAATACTTGCTCACCATGGAGACCATCTCCTGACGCGACGGCCGATCGGAAGCGGGAACCGTTTCGAGAAAGATGGGCCTCGGTTCGGTGAGATTGTCCGTATTGAGGAAATTGGTGGTTTCCTTGCGCGCGACGAGCGTCTCGATTTCCGTGATTCGCCGGTTCACAACTTTGAGCCTCAGCTCCAGGATAGCCGGCGTTCCATTCTCTTGAATGAGCGCAAATGCGCCGACGGCGCCCGCGGGTGGTTCCGCAAAGTAGAGCTTGTAGTTTCCGAGGCCGGTCGCGGTCGCCCAGAGCGCATCGCCGATCTTCAGCGGCACGCCGTCCTCGGTGAACTGCACGTTTGGCGCGAGCGGCAAGCGCGACGGATCGTGCGCGACCATCGCCGAGAGGTACTGGTCGACGAGGCCGGTCAAGCAGGCTCGGTCGCATGGTTCACCGGCCGCGACCGCGCGGCGAGTTTGAACCGCGGCGCACGCAAATAGCAAAAGTCCCAATGTGCAGCCGATCACAAAGAGTGCTCGCATGGCATTCCTCCGTCCGGCAATCCGGCTCGGTTGATGAGCTGGAAGGCTTACCACCTCGCCTTGTCGGACATTGCGTCCGCCCAAGTGCTCCATCCGGAATTCATGCCGTAAGGGCACCGGTGAAAGATCGCCTGGATGCGGCGAATCTGGCCCTTTTCGACCTTGAAAGCCTCCGCCATTTCCCAGGTCCAAGGGGTCGTGGGGCCAGCCGTCACGGTCTTGCCGTCAGGTGTTTGAAACGTGCGCGTGTTCCCAGCCGCGTGGTCAAAGAAGATGAAGGCGAGCGCTACACCGTGTTCCGTATCGAGCACGACGAAGCGGCGATCGCGAATCCGCGTGACGAAATGGAGTAGGCCCGATTGAAACTGCGCTTTGCATCCGGCGAGCGCGCCGTACGAACTCGAGCTGCGCTGGCTGGAACCGCTCGCCATCGTGTCGGTTCCTCGCGTCGCTTGCATGCCGTTTTCGACGCGGCTGCAATCGTCGGCGAAGAAAGAATAATCGCCCTTGCCGTCGTTCTGCTGCATGCCCGAAAAATACTTGTTTGCAGTGCGAGCCAGTTCGTCGCGTGAGATGCGCTCGGCTGGAGGAATTTCTTCCAAGAAGAGCGGATCCGGCCCGCCGAGCTTTTCGAAGTTCTCCGCGCCGGTATCGGTTGGGCGTGATGGATTCATGCCCTCCCGAACCACGATCGTTTCGATTTCCGCGATCTTCCGTTTTTCGATTTTGAGGCGAAGCACCAAACTGACCGGCGTGCCAGCCTCGCGCATGGTTCCAAAGAAGACGACCTGCCCCGCGACGGGATCATCCATGTAAAACTTGTACGTGCCCCGGTCAGAGGCCGTGCGCCAGAAGCCGTCGCCGAGCTCGAGTTGCTGACCGTCTTCGGTGAATTTTACCTTTGGTGCAAGCGGCAAGTGCGAGGGATCGTGCGCCACGACCGCGTCGAGATATTGGTCGACGAAACCATTCAGGCACGCACGGTCGCAGGACTCATTGGCCGCGCGGGCGCTCGAAGGATGAACGCCTAGCACGACCATAAGCAAAGCTCCGAGGACTATCTGCATTCGGAGCCTTGCTCGCGTGTCGCGCCGCCGCTGAAGAAATAGCGAGGCTCTGTCCCTTACCATTGAGGCTGGTCCGACTGGGATTCTTCCCAGCTGCTCCATCCTGAACCCATACCGTAGATCCCTTGGTTGAGCACCGCCTCGATTTCGTGCAGTTGGCCGCCACGGACCTTGAAGATCTCCGCTATTTCCCAAGTGAATGGAGTGGTGGGCCCGGCAGTAACGGCGCGCCCGTCCGGCGTCTCAAAGTTGCGCGTGTCGCCCGCGGAGTGATCGAAAAAGGCGAAGCTGAACACGATGCCGCGCTCCTGATCGACGATGGGATAACGCCGGTCCCGGATGCGCGTGACGAAATGGAGCAAGCCTGAGCGGAATTGATCCGCGCAGGACCATCCAGCGGAGTACATCGTCGGCTTCAATGCGGGATCATATTTTGGTGAAGGCGCGGGGCGTGGCGCACCGGAAGCGGTCACACCCGGCATGGGGCTGAGGTTGTTCGTCGTCTGCATGCCATTCTCGAGACGGTTGCAATCGTCGGCGAAAAAGGAATAGTCGCCTTTCCCGTCGTCCTGCTGCATGCCGGAGAAATACTTGTTCGCGGTCTTGATCAGGTCGAGGCGAGAAACGCGGTCCGCGGGTGGGAGGTCCTCCAGAAACGCGCGGCGCGGGCCTTCCAGTTTTTCGAGGTTCGCTGCGCCGCCTGCGGCCATCTGGCCGCGCCCGATGATCGTTTCGATCTCGGAGATCTTCTGGTTTTCGATCTTCAGCCGAACCGCCATGATCACGGGCTGTCCTGCTTCTCGCATCGTTCCCAGGAAGCCGACCTGGCCTGCCTGCGGATCGTCGATGTAGAACTTGTACGTTCCTCGGCCGGTTGCCGTCCTCCAGAAACCGTTGCCCAGCTCAAGCTGTTGGCCGTTCTCGGTGAATTTGACAAGTTTGGCTACCGGCAAGCGCGAAGGATCGTGCGCCACGACGGCGTCCAGATACTGATCGACGAAACCGTTGAGACACGCCCTGTCGCAGGCGGTCGACGCGGCCGTACCCTGCGGACGGGCGGACGATGCTTGCACATGAATTGGACGGCTGATGAAGGCGCCTACCAGCAAGGCTCCCATCGCGCAGACAACGCGAACTCTCGTATGCATGATATCCCCCGAGATAGTTGTTGCGCGGACTGTATATCAGAACGAACGAGGAGTCCGCAACCGCGTCCGCACGCGACTCGGGGAAGAGAGGGCAGGGTGGCAAAAAAGCCGAAAGGGTCCATTGGACACAAATTGGAAAAGACGCGGAGAAACCGAACAGGCAAGCGATTGAAATCGCGGGCAAAAAATGGTTGGTGGACGTGACCGGGATCGAACTGGTGACCCCCTGCTTGCAAACCGTAAGACAGAGGCATTACATGGGTTGCGACGGTGAGCTGCCGAAGAAGGCCCAGATCACATCGCCTTCCTCCTAAGCTGCGAGGACCTTCGATAACTCTTGATTAACGCGGTTACCGGAAAAGTGAAGCATTACTTCAAATGTTCGGTTATCACAAGATCGCGGTCTCCAGAAAACAAAAAAGGCCGGGTAACCTCGCGCCCGGCCTTTTCACCAAGGAAAGAGATTTTCGTTAGAAACGTAACAGAATCGCGGCAGAATATTTCCAGTTGTTTTGAGCCGGCGCCAAGCCTTTTCCGAAACCCTGAAGACCGAAGCGTACCTGCTCGAAGTCGACCTGCCCAAGACGGATCCCCACATGTGGCATTACGGTGTAGTCCACGCCACCACCTACAACCCACCCAAAATCGTACTGCGAAAAATAGTTACTCTCCCCGCTCGCACCAAGACAGGCGCACGGATAACGGAAGTAGAAACGCCCGGCGCCAAAGAGGGCATGGGCAAAAGGCGTCAACTTGTGATGGCCAAGGGGATAGATTTGGGGGCCAATCATGCCAGTGGTGATGTTCGTCTCTGCGCCGCTCGAGGTGTTGTCCGTCCAGTCCAGGTACACTGCCCCACCAAGCCACGAGTTAAAGTTATAATCTGCCGTGATATTCCATCCATTCATGCTGAGCCGCGAGGGCGGCTGCTCAATGGTCGGGAGCCCATACGAGCGGAATGTGTAACCAGCGCCGACCTCCCCTGCTGGCATTACTTGGGCCATGGTTGGAAGGCTGGCCAGCATAAGAAGTGTTATAAGCCCCAGCAGTTTTCTTATTTCGGACTTCCTCCTCGGAAGGTCTGCGCTTCGTTTCGCGCCGTCCTCGTTGCCTTCCGAATCCCGCACTACATATTCTCCGGGCCAGCGGACGTTGAATGCTCCTAGAAGTTGCACGGCCTATTCAAGCTCGTCTCGGGATGTCACGTGCAGGAATTCGCCGTTCTCAAGTTGTTTGAACACGCTATACACGGCACCAACACCTCCCTTCTTCTCGGTTGGTTGCGCGAACAATACTGCTGCCCGCTACATGTGACCGTGATGGAGATCACGGCCCTATGTGACCGCGAACATATCGGGTTCTTCACGAAACGGGTAAATGGCTAGGAGGGAGGAAATAAGCACTCAACGGGAGTGAGCAAGAGGGGACACCGGCAGAAACGATGCCGACTCCAAACGGCTAGGAACGCTTGACCGTTGAGGTGGCTTTCCTTCAGCGGGAATACGACCAAGGGCGGCCCTCACGCTGGGGCCGCCTTCTTTTTGCTTCCGTCGCAAGACACTAACTCCTGATAAACGCGGTTACCGGAAAAATCGGTACCGGGACCAAGATGTACGGTTGCGCGGTCGCCGCTCGTGTCACTGAAGCCGAAAACTGTACTCCGTGGCCCGCGAACGAGTACAATCCCCCGCCGTAACCGAAATTCACCGAAAAAGGAGTTGGCACCTTGAGCTACCGATGGATCGTCCGCGTGAGTGTAATCACATGTCTGGTTTTTCCCATCGCGGCAGTTATAGCGGCTCACGGATGGGCAGTATTAGGGCAGCCAGCCGTTCCCGCAGATTCGTGCGACTACGGCTGTCTTACATCGACCGTCGATCAGTATCTGAAGGCGCTTGTCGCGCACGATCCGAGCCAAGTCCCGGTGACCGCGAACGTGAAGTTCACGGAGAACACGATTCCGCTGAAACTCGGCGATGCGCTATGGGGAACGATGAGCGGACTCGGGACGTACAAGCTGTACTTTGCTGACCCGGTCGGCGGCGCAGCGGGAATCGAAGCGACGATTCGCGAGAACGGCACACCCGCGATCCTGTTGCTGCGCCTGAAAGTCGCGAACCACAAAATCAGTGAGATCGAAACGCTCGTGCACCGCAACGCGGACGACGCCGCGGCTCTGGAAAGATTCGGGCAGCCGAATCAGGTCTGGACTCAGCCGCTCGAGCCCGTGCAACGCGTCCCGCGGCAGGAAATGATCAAGATCGCGAATTCCTATTTCGACGGCATCCTCCATTCGTCGGGCGATTCGGTGCCGTTCGATCCGAAATGCAACCGCGTCCTCGACGGCTACCAGGACACCAACAATCCGACCGCCAAGGGCTGGTTCGACAAGGATTCATTCCGACCCGACGCCATGGGAATCCGCGAGAACATGAATACGCACATCTGGACGTACATCCAGTCGATTGATCCGCGCCATATCGTGGTGATCGACGAAAAAATCGGAATCGTTGTCGGCACGTTCATGTTCAATCATCCGGGCAACGTCAAATGGGCGGATGTACCGGGAGTGGGGCAGGTGCCGATGCCACCGGT
>Ga0187868_1000649_pt1 | contig 27272 bp, 48 predicted proteins | sample June2016WEW_13_4_FD_133014 | JGI IMG/M metagenome (GOLD analysis project Ga0187868, IMG submission 133014) | Peatland microbial communities from SPRUCE experiment site at the Marcell Experimental Forest, Minnesota, USA - June2016WEW_13_40 | ecosystem: Environmental > Terrestrial > Soil >... | reverse complement strand
TTTGTCTTCATTCATTGTTGTTTTCCTTATGTTCTTTTCTAATGTAAACATTGAGGGGCCGTTTATTAAACCCACTTTTGAATTCATTGACAATCCCATCTTCTTCATGAAGTTGATCGATTTCATCTTCTGATAGTATAATCTCTTCAAAATCCATATGTTCGATGTCTTTTTCGATAATTAACCGCATTCGTCACCTTGTGTAGGAGATATCTCTTCAATGGGAATAATTTTAACAACAGTTTTAGGTTCTTGCCCATATCGTTTGTGAATACAAAGATCGATGATTTGCGAATCGTCTCGATAGAAAATTTTCTTCAATGAATTCGTAATCAAATAAGCGCAATTGTCAGCATCGGGTTTTTTTATATGATGGATAACACCGTTCAGCATTTGCGTTCTTTTTCGAATCGATGTACTTTTTGGCACTGAGAAATAGAAAGTAAGATCTAATTTTATAGGACCTAGCAAAGGAATCGCAGGAGCATGCGGCTTTGCTTGCCATTCTATAAAACTACGATCTTTCTTTCCTGGATCATACGCAATTCCGTTCCGAGTAAAGCGCGTTTGCTTTTGTGGAATGGGTTTGCCATAAATTTCAAAAATATACATACGTACCCCTAAAATTAGAGATACATATGTGTCGAATTAAATTAAAGAAATATTTTTAATTTACTTCTATAACATCACCTTGAATGAATGCTATTTTTTTACGTTCTTTTTCCATCCATTCATTTAGATCTTCTTCTTTTAAAATATACGATGCTCCATGACGATAAGATTTTATTTGTCCTGTACGAACTAAATGATAAAGTTTTTGTTCTTTCATAACAATTTCCTTCATCATGTCATTAATCATTCTCGCGGCGCCTGGTATGGAATATCGTCCTTTAGTTGCATCAAAAATAAACTCACCATTTTGTTGCTTTTTATGGCGACAATGTTTTGTTTCTCTATAGATATTATAGTTAGCTTTTGTGATCATCCATCTACCTGCTACCCATTCGGCTTTAATACGTCCTTTTCTAATAGCTACATAGACCGCTTGTGGATTTATTCCCCCATATGCGGCTATTTCTCTTATGGTATGATATTTTTTTTCTTGCATGTTTCCTCCTTTAAATATCTAAGAGATTACTTGAGAAAAAAAAAAGAGGCAAGTAAAAAAACCTTGCAGTAAATTCAATTGAGATATAAATTGGTCTTTTAAAAAAAGAAAAACCCCGCCAGAACAGGCGGGGTCGAAATACAACAAACAAAAAATAGGCCAACATGGAGAATGTCTACCCAATGGGAAGTATACTAAATAAAGAATTATTATACAAATTTTTTGAACTTCAAAAGGAAATGCTATATAAGGAAACTAAGATAGCACATCTAGAATTGGAGTTGAATATGCAAAAGCAAATGTATCAAGAAGTTAAACAAATGTTACTAAAATAAAGGATAAGATGATGACGACAAACAATGAAGTTATGGTAAAACCGCAGACTAACTATTTGTCTGATGTAAAAAGTACTAAAGAACTCTGCGCTCTTCTTATGGAAGAACCTCACTATGCTAAACATACAGCAGTGGGAGTATTCGCCATTATAGAGACAGCTAAATCTTTGAATATAGATCCTAGGCTTGCATTAGGAGGTGGCCTTTACTATGTGAAAGGCAAAGTAGAAATGTGCGCTAGAATGATGGCTTCTTTGATAAGACAAAGAAAGCATAGCGTCACCAAAGATTCCAAAAGCAACGAGCAAATCTGTATTTTACACGGCAAACGAGCAGATACAGGAGATTGTTGGACCGCTAGCTTTTCTATAGACGAAGCAAAAGCCGCAAACTTATTAAATAACAACGTATGGAAAGTCTATCCGACAGACATGCTTTATGCTAGAGCTTTATCACGGCTTGCAAGGCAGCTCTTTCCCGATGTCATAGGTAATTGCTATGTCAAAGGAGAAATAGACGATGATCCAAATATAAAAGAAGAAAAAAAGGAGGAATTGGTTGAGGTTGTAGAGGAAATTACAATAGAACCGGAATACATCACAGACGAACAAATTAAAGAACTAGAGAATTATTTAGTCGAAACCAATACCGATCCCCAAAAACTTTTAGTATGGAGACACGTAGCTTCTCTTAAGGAAATCAAAACTGAAGATTATAAATTATGCATAGAAGCCATGATAAAGATTAAGAACAATCAAAAAAAGGTAGGGTAACATGATTAAGACGGTACAAACTCAAGGATCTGCTGAATGGCACGCCTTTAGAAATAAAGGCATTGGTTCTAGCGATATTGCAGCTATTGTTGGACTTTCCCCTTGGAAAAATATATATGAGGTCTGGCTGGAGAAAACAGGAAGGCAAGAAGAGCTTCCTCCAACAGCTCCTATGCTAAGGGGAATAGAATTAGAGCCTATAGCAAGGAAAGCTTATATAGAGCTTACAGGCAATCCAGTCATCCAAGGAGTTATGCAATCCAAAGATTTCGACTTCTTTATAGCGTCTCTTGATGGGATCAATCTAGAAGGAGATCTTATCGTCGAAATAAAATGCCCAACTAGTAAGAAAACCTTACAACTTGCCGCGATGGGACAGATAGAAGATCACTACAAATGCCAGGTCCAATGGCAATTGATGGTGTCGGGGGCTAAAAAGTGTCATTTCTTTGTGTGGCATGAAGATACTACAGCAATGATCGAAGTATTGCCGGATCTGTACTTCCAGCAATCTCTTATCGATGCAGCTCTTAAGTTTTGGGATTTAGTTGTCGATGACATAGAGCCCGAAAAGACAGAAGATAAATATATAGAAATTAATGACGCTAGCTTTATCGAAGCTTCTAATGCTTGGAAAGGAGATCTCATTGAAATGAAAGTATGGCAAGAAAGAGAAAAGTTATCTAAAGAGCGAATGCTAGCTTGTACAGATGGTGGTAATTGTAAAGGCAATGGAATAAAAATTTCACTTGTAGAGACAGAAACGATAGATTGGAAGGCAATCTGCAAGGCATACAACATAACGGATGAAATGATAAAGCCGTTTAAAAAAGAGAAGAAGGTTTATCAGCGCCCTCTTCTCATAAAAGAAAAAAAATAAATGTCGTTTATTTTAGGAAGAAGGCTCACTTTGAGCCTTCTTTTTCTTCCACCATTCTTTCTTTTTTTCGGAGATAGAACGTTTATGCTCATCAGATATTTTTACTTTTTTTTCCTCAGGCATAATATATTCAATAATCTCATCATTTTTAACGGGCTTTATATTCATCATAATAATGAATTTCTTTAAATTATCTACTTCCATAAGTATCACTCGATAATTATTATTTGAATGTCTTATCAAAAAAAGGTAGGCAACCACACCTACCGCAAAAAAACTCACAACAACAAAGAGCCAGAAATCTACCACAATCATTAGATAGCCTTGTGATTATTGTTAGTCTGTTGAATTAATAAGTTTATTGGAATATGCACTTCAGCTTTTTTAGGCTTATCGAAATCAAAGTAAAGTTGCGAAGCAGGAGAAGGAGCAAACGTCTGACAATCCCTAGCCAACTTCGCAATCTCTTTCTTTAATCCACGAGTCTTATGTGTCCAAAAAAGATAATTTCCCATTTGTTTTTGTTCATATTCGCTAATCATATAATCAAGAAAATCAGCTTCTTTTTTCTTAAGAAATCTATCTTTTAAGCATAATTTTAATAGGCCAAGAAAAGATCGATGTTCAAACGGAGCAGACAAAGAATAAGTATCTAAAGCTTTTATCTTTTTACGATGACGATAGAAATCGTCTATTTTTTGTTGAATCTCTTCAATGCGATCAAATATACATGTGTCCATAACATTCCTCCTAAACAAAAGGAAAATTTTATAGAAAGGAAAATATTTCCGCAAGAGGTTTTTATTTTTTAGTTTGCCAAAGAAAGATTTGAAGGTATAGACTCTGAAAAAGAACGAGAGGGCAACCCCACCAAGGAACCCCCTCTCGACGATCTAGTAAAAGATCGCTTTCTAATCTACAAGATAACAGATTAAAAGAAAAGCGAAAAGAAAAAAAGGTTCCTTGGCAAAGAAAAAAGGAGCCTTATGTCACAAGAAAGAACCCCAAGCTTTTTCGCAATCATTCCTGCAACAGTCAGATACTGCAAAGAGTTAGAACCGTCAGCTAAACTTCTTTATGGAGAACTTACAGCTCTTACGTCGAAAGAAGGATATTGCTGGGCGTCGAATAAATATTTATCAGATCTTTATGGAGTGCATGAGAGAACTATCGAGAGATGGATAACGTCACTAGAAGATCAGAATTTTATAAAAAGAGATGTAGATAATAGCGGATCTTCTCATCCAAGAAAGATATGGATTTCCGATGCTTTCATAGAGAAAAGGGAGGGGGTGACAAAAATGTCAGGGGGGGATGACAAAAATGTCGGGCATATTAATACATATATCAATACAAAAGAAAAGAAAGAGATATCTAAAGATATCTCTAAAGAAGACGCTTCGACTGAAGTCTCCGCTTTCTGCCTTCTTCTCATAAAAAAGATAAAAGAAAAGAAATTGGACTTCAGCAAAGAGATCTCCACTCCTTGGCACAAAAACGCCGCAAAGCTTTTGAAGTTACGGAAGGTTGAGGAGCTTATAAAAATCATAGACTTTGGGTTGAATGACTCGTTTTGGTTCTCAAAGATCTTATCTCCAGAGAAGTTACTTAAACACTTAGACGCTTTAGAGATCGAGATGAAGAAACCTTCATGGAAACTCAATGAAAATTCCATATTAGAAAATCAAAGTCTTCTCAGAAAAACAGAGATTCGCTATAAACATATAGAAAATATTACTTTCGGGAATGATTACATCGAGTTCAACAAGGGAGCTGCTCCAGCGGTTTATCTAAAAACTTCAGATAGTTCATTTCGAGAGCAATTGATTAATAACTTAAGGAAAATGGGATTAGACGTAGAGGGATTATGATAGATGATAGAAAAATTAGAGGAATAGAATTGAATGAAGGTAAGATAACCCATAAATGTAATAATCTAGAAAAAAATTATGAGTGTTATGAAATAGACGATAAATTATTTCTTTCTTGTGTATTTAAATCTAATGCAATTCGAGTGGTCGCATGCCCGTTCTGTGGATATCATCCTAAGGGATGGGGAACTTTAATTGGAAAGGTGTAGAATAGAATCGCTCAAAATCTCAAAAAAGGCCTCTAGGAACGCTTATTTTGGTCTAACGCAACATGTCCGGTATGATCCCTACCAGGCAAGATAGATGACGTAAATTAGGGCCATTAGAAAGAGAATTTCAATAGCCCATAGGATAAGGTAGAGTTGGCGTTTAGTTAGGGTCATACTTTCTTATCTACCCAGGCATTGTAAAAATTTTTAAAGTCAGGCATAAATTCTTCCATCTCCTCTTCTTTAAATCCAAATTCTTTTTTAATTAAGTGAGAAACCAGAACATATTCGCTTAAATAAGTCATTTTCTTAGGAAAAACAGAATAAGCTTTTTCGCATACACTTATCATTCTTTTATTGTTTTTTTTGATAGCTTCTATTAGCTCATCTCCCTGAAGTATTTTCATCTTTTATCTCCTTAATTTTAGACCTTTATTATACATTTTTTATCTCCCTAAGCTCTCCAATCGCTATTTTCCCATAATAAGAGCCCTAAAAGCGAAATTGATAGGGTTGCTAATATAAGATAGAGTTGGCGTCTAGTCAGTCGCATCCTTTTCTTCTTTTGCTTTATAAGCCTCCATTAGAGCTTTCACATACAAAATTTGAATGATTGCCATAAGATGACGATATAAATCTAGCGGATCTAACTTATATTTTATCGCCAATTTTAAAACGCCGTCTATAAATTCGCTCTTCTCATTCTCCATTTCTCTCCTCCCTTTCCTTCATTTCGTTTAATTCATCCCAATATTCTGCACAATCTTCGTCATTTATCTCAAGCCAAGATTGCGGTCTTTCGATTGATAAACTCATTTTTATATCTCAATGTTATATGTAGTCTCGGCAAGTAGGCGAATATCGAAGCAATTGCCTTCGAATTTATTCCAGAAAGTCTTTAAGATATCTTCATATATTTCTACACAACGATCTGATAAATATTGCCAAGCATCTTCCTTACAAAATAAATAAAATCTTGGCGAGTCTAAAAGCTTATAAGCTAATGCTCCTCTCAACTCATGATCAGAATCGAAAGCTATTTCAAACGCTTCAAGCAATCTTTCTTCGGCTTGGATATTCACTAGGTTACTCATATTTTCCTCTATGTTGGTTATTCAAAAGCTATAGTATATATTCTCAATTGAATTTACTGCAAGAAAATAAATACCTCTATGAATTAAAATAAGTTTTATATGTAAAAACTATTTGAATCAGGAGATTATGGTAGCGAAAAAGAAATTCGGTGGTAAGCAAGAAGGAGCTGGACGACCATTAAAAGAACTTAACGAAGAACAGGTTTATAAGCTTGCGCAAACTTTACTACCTATTGAAACGATAGCGTCGATATTGGGAACTAGCGTCGATACTCTTGATAGAAGATTTAGCGGAGTTTTGCAAGCCGGACGTAGCAATAGAAAAGAGACTTTGTCGCAGGTAATGTGGCACAAAGCTTTAGTCGAAAAGTCAGAGAAAATGATGATCTGGCTATCCAAGCAACACCTCGGGTACAAAGACACACAACCCGAAGAAGTTCCAACAACAAACTTCATAGTACATATTCATGACGATCCGAAATAACACAATCTTAACGAGTCAATTACGTGGCCTTAAAAAAAGAAACGCAAAAGAAAGCGCAATCCGAAACGCAATGCAAAAACGTAGAAATCCATATCCCTGTCAACTTTCACAGACGTGAATATCAAGCAGAGTTCTTTGCTGCAATGAAGTCGGGGAAAAAGCGTGCTGTTTTAGTATGGCATCGTAGAGCTGGTAAAGAAAAGACTTGCTGGAACTACATGATTATGCAAGCATGCAGAAAGCCGGGCATTTACTATTATTTTTTCCCTCATTTTGCCCAAGGGAGAAAGATTATATGGGATGGCGTTGATAAGCAAGGATTTAGATTCTTAGATCATATCCCTAAAGAGCTTATTCGCGGCACTCCTAACACAACAGAAATGAAACTATGGTTACAAAATGGATCTCTTATCCAGATTATTGGCACTAACAATATCGATAGTATTGTGGGTACTAATCCTATCGGGTGCGTTTTTACTGAGTATTCTCTACAAGATCCTAAAGCGTGGCAATTAATTCGCCCTATTTTAGCAGAAAACGAAGGATGGGCGGTCTTTAACTTTACACCAAGAGGAGCCAATCATGGCAAAGATTTATACGATATGTCACAGAAGAACCCAGAATGGTTTTGTCAGCTTCTTACGGTCGCTGATACGTCTGTATTAAGCGAAGAAGACATTCAAAGGGAAAGAGACGCAGGAATGAGTGAAGATTTCATTCAACAAGAATTCTACTGTTCGTTTACATTAGGTGTTGAAGGATCTTATTATGCGAAATATATGCAAGAGACCAGAGATGAAGGAAGAGTTAGCCGAGTGGTACACGATAAACAACAAAAGGTTTACACATCGTGGGATATCGGTTATGGAGACTCTACGGCTATCATCTTTTATCAGATTATCGGACAAGAGATTCACATTATCGATTATTATGAGGCTCATGGTGAGGGATTGCCCCATTACGCTGAGATTCTTAAGAATAAGGCATATATATACGAAGATCACTATGCACCGCATGATATCGACTCACATGCATTTTCTTCAGGCCTTTCTGCAAAAGAAGTGGGTGCAGCCTTGGGCCTTAGATTTATTACGCTCCCTACCCTTAAGCTCAGACTTGAAGACGGCATTGAGGCTTTACGTGGTATCTTTCCGCGCATTTGGATCGATGAGACTAAGTGTAAAGGGCTTATAAAATGTTTAGAGAATTATAGAAAAGAGTTTGACGAAAAAAATAATACATATAAACTGAGACCTAGACACGATGAGTATTCGCACGGCGCTGATGCTGCACGATATTTAGCCATAGCGATTAAAACTCACGTAGATGCTGCAAAGAGTGGCATCGGAGATAAGGAAGCGGATAAGATGTATTATGCGGCCCATCCGATATTTAACTAAGGAAATGACATGTGGTACGAACTACAAGACAGCGATTGTTTATACAATCTGGATAGAGTGGCTCTTATAAAGCAGGATGGTCCTGTTATTTATTTATACCTAGATGGGATAAAAACTACAAATAAAATGGATGAAAATGTCTTTATTATTAACTATTATACAACCGAAGAAGCCTGGGAAGAATACAAAGAAATAAAAAAACTGATGTTGAAAAAAATCTTCTGTTGAGTAAATGAGAATGAGTTGGATAAATATTGATTTACAAACGCCTAATGACGATGAAGATTGTTGGATAGTAACATTAGAAAAGCAAGTGATGGAAGGGATATATTATGAATTTAGGAAAAAATTTCGTTATCCTGGCTCCGATATATGGGTAGATGCTGTAGATGTGATATGTTGGCAGCCTTATTATACACCTGAACCTCCAATTGTTTTATAGCTGATAGGATGTATAATCAAGCACATCCATTGTTTAACTAAGGAAAATAAAGGAAAATATATGGCACTAGAATATAAGGACATAAAATTAGAATTACCTCCCTTTGGAAAATTGGTTGTTATAAAATACGATAAAGATAAACCAATAAGCGGAGATATGAAAATTGGTTATTTTTACGTTAATCGATTTGGCGAAAGAAGATTCATGACAAAATTTTTAGCAAGTTGTTATGGATCTGACTATAATGGTTTTAAGGATTGTTTATGGGCATATCTTCCTGAATTTATATCGATTGAAGACCAAAAGCCTCCGGTGGGAAAAGAGGTGGTTGCAATTTCGGAAGAAACTAGGGTTGATAATGTTAAAGCAAATACCGAAGAGTTTGTTATTATTATTATGTCAAATAATAATGAGGATATTTATAATGAACGTTCTAATAGTGGGTTAATAAAAAAATGGCTTCCTTTCGATGCTTTTGATTGATGTTAATGAACTATATAAACCTGTTAATGAACCAATTAGGATTGTTTTATAGTGCAATACCCAAAAATCAATAGCTTATGGAAGAGACAAGGCTGGTACTTCGATCAAGAGAAGAAGAAAGGCCTTGGCTATAAAGAAAGTTTTATTATTGGAGACTATGCAGATCCAGAGTTCGGGAATATAAAGAAATGGCATGTTACTGAGAAGATTGATGGAATGAATATAAGAGTTCATTGTAACGATCAAAAGGTAAGTTTTTCGGGAAGAACCGATAATGCACAGATCCCGCCTCATTTGCTTACTTTTCTAAACGATGCATTTAATTGGTTTACTATGGGCCTTTGCTTTGACGATAAAGCAAGCGTCACATTATTTGGTGAAGGATATGGACCTAAGATTCAATCAGCTGGAGGTAATTACCGAAGAGAAGTAGGATTTATTCTTTTTGATATATTCCTTAATGGATGGTGGTTAAAACAAGAAAATGTAAAGAAAATAGCCGAATGCCTTGCAATAGAATATGTTCCTACAATTGGTGTGATGACAGAAGAAGAGATCGTTGAGTTTGTTAAGTCAAAGCCTCTTAGCAGATGCAGCGTGAATCCTCAGATGATGGAAGGGATTGTGGCGAGATCCGAACCATTGATGCTGTTCAGGCGAGGTAACCCTATCATGTGGAAGCTTAAATGCAAGGAATTCTAATGGAATGGATAAGCGTTAAAGATAAATTACCCGAAAAAGATTTCGAAGAAGTATTAATAACAAATGGGAAATATGTGCAACAATCCTGCTTTTCAAAATGGGATAACGGGCCATCGTTCGGTAAATCAGAATGGTTTGGTGATGTGACTTATTGGATGGAAATGCCTAAACCTCCTGTTCAATAAATTATTCGAATCTGCTATACTAAAATAAAAAGGTGTGATATGCCTGTAATTAACAATATATCTCAAGGCGGCGCAGGTGGTTATGGACAAGGATCAAGAGGAACAGTTTCAATACAAGATCCCCCAAGACCAAGACCTTTCCCATGGCCACTTCCTTATTCGGCAACTCAAGGTGGAGTGGGCGGAGCGGGCGGAAAAGGAATGGTTAGCGTACAACCTCCTCCATACTATGGCCCTTTCCAGTATTACTGGCCATACGGAATACCCCAACAGTTCTTCAACGGACTCTATACCAACTCACCCAGAATGTGATGATGAACGATAAAGAATTACAAGAACATTTTCATTCTCAATGCGATACATTTGATCAATATATTTACGACATATACCATAATAAATCTCCTGTTTATGCTGTAACTTATAGTTTATATGTAATAGCTAAAACTTTAGCTATTTTAAGTCCTATTTCACGATCAGCAGTAAGGGGAGATGTGATTAAAGTAATGTATGACATAGGAGATGAGATGTTCGAAGATGAAGATGATTTGGAAACTAAATTAATGGAGATAGCATATGACCGTGCAAATACCAAAACTTCCTAGCGATGTCCCTAGATCGCCAATGAGCCCTATTTCGCCTAGCCCTGTACCTTATCCTCCTACTCAGATTCCTAAACCAAATTATAGCTCCTAATATGCATATTGGAATAAGTGAAGAAAAATGGGATAAGCTTAAAAAGTCTCATGATGATTATATAGTTCCATTTGTAGAAATTCTTGACATGAGTCAAGAAGAATGGGTGGAACTTGTTAGCAAACACGGCATAGGTGAATATACTATAAATAAAATAAAAAATGCGCCACGTAAAAAATATCCCATAACTTATATGGATCCTGTCGTGACTAAATTTAAGCGATATAATGAACTGGACTAAATGCAAAGACAAGCTTCCTCCTGAATATAAGAAAGTACTCGTATATAATACGCGTATCGGGATAGAGGTAGATTATATGCTATCGGGAGGCTTTTGGTGTAGTGATATGACAGATGATCATAGCCAGGTAACCTATTGGCAAGACCTTCCTTTAAAACCTGACGAATATTTGCCTAATTCCAGTCGGTTACAAAATGTCACCGACTCAACAAGCGAGATTATATGAAAAAACTTTTAATTTCTTCCTTTTTTCTCTTTCTATGTAGTTGCACGTATTCAATTACATGCGTTCATACTCAAGGTAAAGCGAGTGATGTAGTAGATGAAAATCAATCAGCCAGCCCTAAAGTTGATCCTACAGTAAATGCTCCCATTCAGAGTCCATCTTCTGGACAATCTGTTGAGAAACCTGTAACTGATGCGAAGCAAGTTGTTCCGGCGCCTTAAATAAGTCGCTGTGCAAAGAACTAATCGGCTTACTTGGCAATAAAGGTGCATCATAACCTTTAAAGATATCGAGATAAAATTCTTTTATTGATGGTTTTTTTACAATTTCTTTATGCGATATAAATGCAGGACATGAATAACATCTAATAATCATTGACATAAGTTTTCCAAAGTGGGGAAATGTGAAAGGCGTTTACATTCCCCCTGTTTTCACACTAGATCTATCAAAATGGGGACATACAAACTCTACTTTTTATGTCCCCATACTTTTAAATGATGAACTTTATACATCATACGTTTATCACTCCATACGAGTGACGGCACTAACTCTAGCAAATGGTAGGATTCTTTCCAAATGTTTCGTTTTTTTCTTTTCATTCTTATCGTTTATCTGCTATTCGAATATACAGCCGTAGGTGAAATTGTGCATGATATTATGGACGACGATCCTCCTGCTATTTATAGCACATATCCTGAAATAGAATATGCATATCCAAGGAAATGGTAAAAAATTTCTTTAGATAAATCTAAAAATAGTCTAATCTTTATCCCAAATTTACCAAAAGGAGACGTTATGTCAGTCGTAAATATGGATAAAAATTCTCTTAAGTTATGGAACAGCACTTCTCATGAGGTGGTGGTAGATAAAAATACTCTTTTGAAGCCGAGAGCGGGAAGTATATTTTGGTCGATCCTTCCAGGGAAAAGGAAGTATTGCATAGCAAAAATCCATTATTTTAAATCGTTTTTGGAAAAAATCAAATGCATTTTCACTGAAAGCGTGTATATCCCTCATTTTTATGTAAAAGAAATAGACGAACGATCGCTGCGATTAACGTTTAAGAAAAAAGGCTATATGGCGGCAAATTTAACAAAATATCGTCTGAGAGTAAAGAATCCGGCTAAGATTTGGGTTCCGGCAATGGCGACTTTGTTAGCATCTATCATCGCTTTAGCTTGCACAATCATCTTCGGCCCTTATACCGTGCCTGTTTCACTTGTGTCGGTAACAGTTTTATATTTAACAGTAGGGAGTTTAGCCGTATGACTATAAGAACATGGAGAGAATTCGATACACCTCAAGATGAGTGGATGTATAAAGATGTGCGATTTCACATCATTTCTAATACCCGCTATGCAAAACCAAAACACGCTACTTTTTGGTTTAGTCAAAATTTCGCCGTTGTGTGGTCGAAGATATCATGTAAACATATCATTCCACGACGTGTGCTTGTCGTACAGGAAATTAATGCGATAGATGCTCTTCGCTGGATATGGTCTATGAAATATCATATCCGTATTTCTGATATCTTTTGCGGATTATTTCATACATTTGCATGTTGTAAATATTATCGTCCTTCTTTTTCGTATGATAAAGAAACATTCGATCAATTGTTTAGCGTAACGAATGTGGATAAAAATGAATTGATGTGTCGTGGCAATTGGGAATTTCTGGATTGGAAGGGAGACTCGACTGCTAGGAGAAACACGCCATTCTATTCTTTCATCGATGAAAGGAAATAATATTCTTATTTCCCTTATTTTAATTTCTCATAGAAAATAGGCGTCCATTCACGCCTTTCTTTTCTTTTCCTGTTAAATTCAATAATATATTCATGTACATTCTTATATATATTTTTAATTGCAATAGATGAAAAATAAACTCCAATATATATAGCTGTAATAATAACAGCTCCTTTTATCATTAATTGATAATCTTTTGAAATTAATCCATTTGAGCGAAGATGAATATCAGGGATAAATGAAGTAGGCATGCGTGACGCATTTTTATGCTTTATCCAGCTATATGTATAACCACTGAAAAATGAAACAGTAGCGAAAAAGAAGAATCGCAAAAATGGGTGAGGTGTAGGGGGAATAAAAAACGTTTGGTGAGACATATTTTCTCCTTTTTAATCCACTAATCTAACAAATAGGCATAATAAGTGGAAGAGAAAATAATCCATAATATATAATTCAAATTTGAACTATATAAGGTATGACGTGTCAACTTTGCCGTTAAATACTCCTTTTTATGGAGGATTTCAATCGCCTAATCCTGTTACTGCTACTCAAGGATATGGATTGCCGCCTGCTCATGTATCGGGAAACGAATACATAGTAGGAAGAAGTCAATATCTTAATCTTTCAACTGGAGAATATTATATTTTAACTGGGAAGGCTGCGGGTGGAGTTGCAACGTGGGCTTTACTTGGAGGTCCGTCTGGATATCCTATTACTCCATATGTTGTTGGTCCTATTGGCCAGGCGGGATATCAAACAATCCAGTCTGCTATTAATGCGGCAAATGATGCCGGTGGGGGAATCATATATATCCAACCGGGAATATATACGGAGAATCTTAATATTCCTGGAAATATTACGTTAATAGCTGCGCCGGGAGAATTAGGAACTGTTACAGCGCCAGAAGAAATTGTTTCTGTAAAAGTTATCGGCACATTAACTATTAATACCGTATCATCACCTATCAGTACTTTCAATACATTTGCCAATATTTACTTTGCTCCTGCTATAGGCGATGTTTTTACATATTTGACAAATGATTCTGCTTTCAGTACGGCCGTTTTTATAGGATGCATATTAAGTGTTTCGCAATTAGGAAAAGCAGTTATTGCTTGTGATGGATTTCCTACAATAGATTTTACTAACTGTGTTTTAGAAGAGTCAGCCGTTGGGGTCGGAAATTTATTAAGTCTTCCTGGAGATGCTAAATTTTGCACAATTAATGCTAGAAATACTGTATTTGAAGTTAATGAAACCGTACCATGCGAAATTCAAGATGGTTCTTTTTTCCATTTTTATCTTAATAATTGTAATTATTCGAGCATGATATCGTTAGCTCAACCGGGGTCATTATCACTTTTTAGTTTTGAAGCTAATTCGACACAATTTTCATGGAGCGGATCTAGCAACAATCCTTTAATAAATTTTGGTGCTCAACCAGGAAGTATTGAGTTAAATAATTGTGTATATTCTCAAGGATCGGGAGGTTTTTCTTCTTCTACTTCCGTATCTAGTGATTCTTATTTCGAAATAAATAATACATATTTTGACGATACAATTACTTTAACTTATAATTGCGTCGATAATTATAATAATTGTATTTTCTTTACTGACTCTGATCCTGCTATAATTATGAATTCTACTGGTGGTGTTAGCCTAAATAATTGTGTCATTAATTCTTCAAATAATCCCGCAATAGCCGGATCTGGTTCGGGAACATTATCATTAGGAACTATAACGTTCGTTAAAAATGATATTATCGCTAATACACTTACCCTTAATTGGCTAAGTACCACATTAGGAAAGCTTAATTTACCAACAGGAACAAACAATGTCGCAGGTACCACAACTCTTGTTTTAGGTACATCGACCGTATCTAATACCAGCGTTACGGCCAGCTCTTTGATATTCGCCACGCATGGATCTCCTCATTCGTCTACCGCGGTAGGAGTTCTGAATGTTATTCCGTCTTCATCCTCATTTACCGTTAACGCTCTAAATTCAACAGGCGCAGTAGAAACAGGCGATTTGTCGGACGTTTTTTATTTTATTGTAAATCCAGCATAACATAAGGCTTATACATGGCAAATCCCATGTCAGATTATTCGTATTCTCAAGATTCCCGAGACTTTCTATCTAGCTACAAAGACAAGATAAGCTCGGACCCTAGATTAGAACAGCACCAAGATATTATAAAAGACTTCGGAGAAAGCTATGAGAGGGCATATCAGCTATGGAACACTTTTTACGCAGAAGCCTACAAGGATTTGTCGTATTACCTTGGTAATCAATGGTCTTTGGAAGAACTGGCATACCTCAACAACCAAAGGCGTTCATCATTTACATATAATAAAATTAGACGACTTATCAACTTGGTTCAAGGATACCAACGAAAGAACCGACTTTCCACCATTATTAGCCCTGTTGAAGACGCGTCAGAGATCACAGCAAATCTTTTCACAGATGTTATGCAGCACATCATGCAGAACTCTGACGGATATGAGATTATCAGCGAAGCGTTTAAAGGCGCCCTCACGACGGGTCTCTCGTTCGTATCCCCATATGTGGATTATCGAAATGATCCGGTCTCGGGTGATATCAAATTCCATCACGACGCTTGGAATGCCGTTATCATGGACCCGTTCTTTACTAAGAAAGATCTTTCGGACTGTTCGTTTGTAGCTAGAAGGAAGTTTCTATCACGAACCGAGATAGCATCACTGCTTCCCGATAAAGTCGATGTGATTGAATCTCTTCCATGGGGAAGTAGAGATGATAAATTCACATATATGCCGTTTGCCAGACAGTGGGGAATGCAGAAATTGATGAACTATACGGAGTATTGGAGAACACGATGGGAAACGAAAGATGTTCTTGTCGACATGGAGACAGGTGAGACGAAAGAATGGGATGGAGACAGAAAGAGATTAAAGTTATTTAGAGATGCATTTCCTCAAATTGAAGTAATTAGAAAACCGGTAAAACAAGTAGAACTTGGGATTATAGTTGAAGGAGAATTGTTATATTATGGCAAAGACCCATGGGGACTCAATGACTATCCTTTTGTGCCCTTTATGTCTATATTCGAGCCATCCTACGATCTTTATACTTGGAAAGTACAATCCCTCGTGCGAATCGTTAGAGATCCTCAAACCGAGCTCAATAAGCGCCGTTCCAAGATGGTTGATATCATCGATAGTCAACTAAATAGCGGGTGGGTAGCGAAGACAAATTCCGTATCTAATCCCGCTTCTTTATATAAATCAGGTCAGGGACAGGTTGTATTCTTAAAGCCAGAAGCTCAAATGACAGATGTTCAGCGTCTCAATGCTCCCGAAATTCCCGCATCTATGTTCCAATTGGAGTCGGAGTTCGAAAAAGACATTATGGAGATTGCTGGCGTTAATTCCGAGCTATTTGGTATGGCGGAGAACGATAAGATCGAAACTGCAGGTATTCTATCAAAGATGCGGCAATCGGCTGGCCTTGTCAATTTACAAGATATATTCGATGGGCTTAGAGAATCGCAAAAGCTTTTAGGAATAAAAGTATTAAGACTTATACAAAAGAACTATACGCCAGAAAAGATCAAGCTTATTACTAAAAAAGATGTAACGCCCGAATTCTACAGTAAAACATTTGCTCAGTACGATGTTGTCGTCGAAGAAGGGGTTCTTACCGACACACAAAGACAAACACAATTCACCCAATATGCTGCACTTAAAGCGATGGGCGTCGCTATACCCGATGAACTTATCATTAAGAATTCTAACTTACATGATAAGAAGGAACTTGCTGAATACATCCAACAGCAAGCACAACAACAACAACAGATGGAGCAACAACAAGCTCAAATGGCCATGCAGCAACAAGAGGTTGTTACAAGATCACTCGATGCAAAAGCTCAATCTGATCAAGCACTCGCAACAGAGCGTCTTGCTAAGATCCAATTAGACGCTGCGGTTAACGTCGAAAGAATCAATAGAGCAGAAGAAGAGAAGACGGCAGGAGCACTTAATCTTATTAAGGCAGCTAAAGAGCTAGAAGGCATGGATGTGGATCATTTCTTGAAACAGGTCCAGGCAATCAAAATGCTAATGGAGCCACCTAAAGAAGAAAAAGCAACACAAGCCCCAGCGTCAACACCGACGACGTAAATAAAATTTTTACTATATTAAGTGTGATTTTCATTATTCCCTCATTTTTATCTATTCTTAGGAATTGCCAATTTTTTATCAAATCAAAATTCTACACATGTACATTTTTTTATGAACAATATATAATTCAAATTTGAATTATACATAACACGCGGGGTAAAAAATGAGTATTCAAGAACAATTGGGATCGTATCCCGAACCCTATAGCCCATATCACGTGATGAGTCGATATTCCGATTCTTACAGCAGGATGCTGGATCACGAGGTTGGCGAATGGGAACAGCCTTATGGATATGACGTTCGTCCATTGGAACCTGAAGAATACGAGCGTATGGAAATGAAATATCCTAAATATCCAAAGGCTAGATAGTTATGGCTGACAAAAAGTTCATTCAATCAGCGATCAAGAAACCAGGATCTTTACGAAAGACACTCGGCGTGTCGAAAACAACTGGAAAGATTCCTTCAGGAAAGCTGAAAGCCGCCGCTAAAAAAGGCGGAGTCACGGGTAAACGGGCGCGTTTAGCAGAGACTTTAAGCAAACTACGCAAGAAAAAATAGAGGAAATCTATGGCAAAAATGAAACACCACGAGCCAATGACGGAAGAGTACGGCGGGATGATTCATCATGAAAAAATGAGACATCACGAAGCACAACAACATCATTCGGCTATTAAGCATCACGCTGAAGGTGGTTATAAGCATGAAACAGACAAACCCTCACAACCAGCAATGGGGCACGGCGGGAATGACTATGGATGCAGCGACTACAAAGGCGATGCGATGGATATAGCTTACGGTCAAGCAGGAGAACAAGGATGCAAATCCGATGGATCCAAGATCGTAGGGCAGTTCAAAGATTATCACTGGGCAGATTGAGGTAACTCGATATGCAAAAAATAGGTGACTCGCGCGAAGCATGGGGATGGAATGTTTGGCAAATGGCCGAAAATTTCGCCAATAACATGAAAAAAGAAAAGCGACCCTTCTACATCGTTTATGCAGCTAAGCAAGACAAACCCGCTACAGAAAAGTTCAAGACCGGGGTCTATAAGCAAACGATGAAAGCTTACTATGCCAAGCCTCCAGTGATTCTGGGGATTCTGGTCTGGTACGTCGATAATGAGAAAGGAATATTCGAGTTTAGGCCCGAACTATCTGCTCCTCACGATGTACCGCTTGATCCGAAGTTACTATCTGATAAAGCGTCCGACGCGTCAGCAAGTGTAGCGGAGCAAGGTGAAAAATTAAAAGTTATTGTTTCCTAAATGGGCGTATAAAGCCGCCGCCAGGCACAAGGAATCACACATGACAATAGATATGAGAAGTTACTCGGGCGAGATAAACGACCAGGCCGCCGCTGATCAACAGATAATTGATACGAATTCTTATCAAACAGAAGCGCCAATAGAAGCTCCCGCTCAACAGGACGCAATAGCAAGCCCTACAGAGGCCCAAAATGAACAGGCCAGTGTGGAGATAGCGCCCACCAAGCAAGAGCTCAATTTTAAGGCCCTACGCGAAGAAGTCGATCGAATGAAGGTAGATAGGGATAAAGAACGAGCTGAATTTCAGCAGCAAATCGATATGTATAGGGCAAATGTTGCCCAAAGGCAAGAACCTCAGAAAGAACAAAAAATGTTCGAAGGCTTAAAAGACGATGACATCCCAAGCGTGGGTGATATCGAACGTGCTTTCCGACAAAAAGAGGCAGACTACCAATCAAGAATCGAAGAGTTGCAAGTCGCTCAACAATATCCTGACTATGCCGAGGTGCTCGAGAAATTTGTAGCACCATTGATTAAACAAAAACCTCATCTCGCCGAGGGAATCCAAGGAGCGAAGAACAAAGCGTTGTTCGCATATGAACTTGGAAAAATGGCTAAGCAAGGACAGGAAGCTCAAAACATGACACAAGCGCAGACTCAAAAAAGTACTATAGCCGAAAAGATAGTAGAAAACTCCAGAAAACCTGGCACTTTATCTTCCGCAGGAGGACAAAGCGTACTTTCTAAGGCTGATTACTACGCATCTATGTCAGATAAGCAGTTTGCTGAATTTGCAAGCAAGAACCTCGAAGGGATCTAAACATAGAGACTAAATAATTATGGCAATTACAACATTGACCCAACTACCACCAGAGGTAAGAGTATACTTCGATAGACTTCTGTTGGCATTGGCAAGACCATACTTCATTTACGATCTTTTTGCTCAAAAGAGGCAAATTCCTCTTAATTCGGGCGATCAGATGGTATTCAGAAGATATTCAACATTAACCGCGGCTACCGTTCCCCTAACAGACGGACAAACGCCTCCAGGGGACCAGCTGAACGTAACAGATTTCAAAGCGCAAATACAATGGTATGGCGACTTTGTGACCATTAATGGTGGTGGTCAGTTTAATAAACCCGCTCTAATTGACTTGGAACTCCTCGCTGCTTAACGCAGACGGACAACAAGGCGGAATGTCATTAAGAGGTTTATGAGTATTAAGTTGGCGAGAGATAGCAAAGCACTTATCACGGATATCAAGGATATGTTGAGGAACAATAATATGTCCTCCTGTTCCGTTATAGGTATTTCTCATTTCCAACATATTTTGAGCGTTTCGTTTCTTGAGTATAAGAAATGGTATGAGAAGTTCGCACATTTGTGTGAGAAGCTTTCCTGTAAACTCGATTCCATAAAGGGGTCGTCTAGGTGGGGTTCTTTTATATACAACCTTAACTCCTCCGTAAATTTGATGAAGATTATTAATAAATTCTTCATTAATGCAGTGAACTTGAAGCTTAAGCATGTATTGTGTAAGACCGGCGGCTGTTGGAAGAGTTCGTTTGCTGATAAAAAAGCAACCGTCTCCATCAATAAGGCCAGCCAGATAAATAAGGCCATCTCTACTAATTTTTTTCATATCAAGTGTAGCGCCACGTTTACTCATAAAATCTCCTTTTTTGTTACTATTTTCAATAGGATACAAAACATGATAATTAATGTCAACCGTAAGAGACTAAATGAATGGGCACCGAAAGGTGATGCGATAGTCCGACCCACATAGAGATATGTGGAGAGGGGAATAACAAGACCCTCCGCCTCGAAAGAGGTCAAGAAAAGTAACAGGCCTGATGGCACCGATCAGGTACAATTTTCGGTTCAAGACCGTGTACTAAACGAAGCTACAAAAGTACTTTCGTTACAACTCGGTCTTACTATCGATACTTTAATCAGAGACATGATGGTATCGACAGCCTCAACGATTTTGTGTTCTAACGGTCTTAATGGTCAAACACCTACAGAGATCACAGACGCAGATATCCAAATCGCGATCATAGCATTGCGACAAGGAAATGCTCGTCTTATGACCAATCCTCTCCCTGGAGAAAACAAATTCGGTACAGCACCAGTTCGTGCTAGTTACTGGGGATTCATGAGCGTTGATCTTCAAGACGATTTGGAAGCAGTTTCCAGCTTTATTTCAGCTGCTAACTATCCAAACCCAATGAATGCTTTAGAAGCAGAATGGGGATCTACACGTAACTGTCGTTGGCTCTTGAACACTAACGGATATTCCAATGGTGCTTCTACTAACGTATATAGCAACTTCTTACTCGGACAAGAAGCATATGGCGTCGTAAGACTTGGCGCTAAAGAAGCTGAATTCATTGTGAAGCCGCTCGGAGCTTCCGGAACAGCCGATCCTCTCAACCAAAGAGGAACAGTTGGATATAAGTATCCCTTTGCAACTAGGATACTTAACGACAACTGGATCACTCGCTTAACATGCACACACTCATAAGGGAGGGATCATATGGCAATTGTAAAAACAGGAACGATTACCGCAACAGGTAGCGCTCTTAATTTAAATTTGGGATTCGTACCATCCAGAATTACTGTATGGAATGATACTAAATTAGCAAGCGGAACTGGAATATTCCAATCAACATGGTTTAACACCATGCCAAACGCTTCCGCTTATACAATAACGACAGCTGGAACACCAGTATTTGCTAAGGCTACAACGAATGGTTATACACCATACCAAACACCAGATTCTGGGTTATGGATTGAAACTAACCTTTCTATTACTGGTATTTCTAATGCTGCGCAAGCAGTTGTTCAAGCAACTAACAGTTTCACTTCAGCTGATTATGGCGTAACAGTCGTAACATTCAGTGGAGTTCAAGGTATGCCACAAATCAATACCTTAAGAGGAACTGTGATTGCTTCAACAGGATCTAGCTTCACAGTAAACATCAATACAACTGCATTCTCCACCTATGTAACCGGTGGAATTGCAAACATAATTACGGGTATCCCCGCTTATACACTCTATAGCAACACTCAATATTTGAATACTGCACAAGCCAACGAAGGCCAAATCGGTATCACTTTGGGATCAGCTATTTGCGGATCTAGCTCAGATGTCTTGAATTATGAAGCTGTCCTTGATGCTTCTTTCACTAGTGACTAAATAAATGGGTTCGCATTAACGAGCCGGCGCCTAGTCACTACTAGGCGCTTCTACATTCAAATAAGGATTATATATGGCAAGAACACAATCGAAACTTAATAATCAGAGCTCAGAGATTATTGAGAAAAATATATTACAGCAAGATCCGGAAGGATTAGCTGACAGCAACATCGTGATTGCTAAGCAAGTTCCTCCTCCTGTAGAGATGGTAAAGTTTACCTTCTTGAATGGAAGAGATCCAGGAGTAGCATTACAATTTCATTATCATAGCGGTACATGCCCACTTAAGCAATATACTCTATATCACGGACATGAGCATGAGCTCCCTCAAGAGATTATCGATCATCTAGAGAACTGCGCCGAACCAAACTACGGATATAAGCCAGGATTAGATGGTCATCCTCAAGTTTTCGTTAAAGGAAAGAAATATATCTTTCAGTGCAAACCAGTCAAAAAAGTAGCCTAAGAGGTAAGCCGTGAGTTGGACATTATTGGACATCCGTAACAAAGTACGTGCCGTTACAGGAACTCCGTCGACAGATCAGTTATCAAATGCCGCGATCAATACGTATATCAATAACTATTATGTATATACGATGCCGTTCGAACTGAAAGAGCAAATTCAAGATAATTATCTGAATTTTACTACGGTTGTAGGGCAAGATGTCTATTCATTTCCAAGTGGTTATTTTACAGATCAACCGGGAGCATATGCAGATGGCTTCCCTTTGATTTTCTATCAAGATAAGGATATTTTTTATCAAGATTGGCCGCAACAAGTAGCAGTTGATGCTGTAGCGACAGGCGACGGTATAACGAATAATTTTGTAGGCGGTGTGCAAAATCCGCCTATTATTATAGGTACATTCTTAATTGATGATGGCGTTCAGATATTGCAAGATAATATAACACCTGGAATTCTTACGGGTAATGGTAGTGGAACGATAAATTATGTAACAGGTGCTTATAATGTTACATTTACAAATGCTCCTGCTGCTAGCGCTACAATTACCGCCAAATATCAGGGATATGTTGGCAATCGTCCTCAAGGAGTTCTGTTTTTCCAGAATCAATTCACTTTCCGTCCTGTACCAGATCAAATCTATCAGATCCAAATGGAAGGGTATATTCAACCTACTTTATTAGTGCTTGATTCCGATACCCCAACACAACCTGAATGGGGAGAGTTGCTCGCTTATGGCGCATCGCTCGAGATCTTCTCTAGTAGAGGAGATATGGAAAATCATGATCGGTATTATCCGATATTCAAGAGATACGAAAATGTGGCTCTTGGAAGAACAATTCAACAATTCCAATCACAGCAAAGTGTAGGGAGATTCTAATATGTCAACGTATACAAATAATATTCCTCAACCAACAGATATCATAAGTGTTAGCCAAGGACAAATTCTTGATAACTTTTCTCAATTAGACACATCTTTTGGTATTGATCATACAGCTTTTTCTGTAGGGACGAATATCGGATATCATAAAAAAGTCACATTACAAGCTCCCTTAGGTTCTGATCCGGGAAAGGCTTCTCCTATTGCTGATCTTTATACTAAGACGGTAGCGGGTGCATCGCAACTTTTCTTTCAAAATGGAGCGTTAGCAGCAAACGTATCACAATTAACAGGCAATCTTACTTCCGGTACATCCGGCGGAAATACACATTATACAGTCGTAACGCCATGGGGAATTATATTTACTTTTGGTTTATGTAATACGTCGCAAGGAGGAACAGCTAATACATTTGCCACTGCATTTCCAACAGCAGGACTTGGAATTATAATCACATGTCGACATGGAGCCGGAGCTATCAGTTCTTCGTATGCTAATCTTACATCTACGGGATTTACCGGATATAATCAATCGGGAGCGGGATCTCAAACATCTGCATTCTTCGCATGGGGTAACTAATGTCACACTATAAGCCTTTTCCTATCACTCAATTTAAGACGGGCTTATATGATTATTTAGAGCCATGGATTCGACCGGAAGAAGCTTTCCAACCCTTAAATAACGCTTATATTTATCGAGGATCGTTACAGAAACGTAACGGGTATACTTTATTCGGAACATTGTCTACAAATCCAGTAATGGGAATAAAAACATGGACAAATGAAACGACAGGAGCAACAAAACTTGTCGCCATGGATACTGAATATTTCTATCTATTTAACGATGGGTCACAAACATTCTCTCCTGTGATGACGGTATCGGAACAAATAGGTATAGGCACAACGCCTGCTTCTGTAGGCCCATATACTTTTACAGCGGGATTTGGTGGCGTTCTTATTTCAGCAGGCACATTTACTCTTACAAATGGAGTAGAAAATTTTACCGATAATGGTTTCGGTATATTAACCGGATCTGCGGGAGGAACGGGAACAATTACGTATGCTACCGGATCATTCAAGGTTACTTTTCATGCCGCTACATCTGCTACATTTTCTATTACTTATACATTAGCGGCTCCTTATTTTACGGGTAATAATACCAATTTCTTCAATGCGGTAAATTGGTTAGGCGATCTATATGTAGTTAATAATAAAGATCCTATTACCATATTCGATGGCACTAATCTATCAAGACCCCCTTTTTCTATAACACAAGCAAATCAGACAGCATATATAAATAATATTGGAACTTGTCTTGACGTTGATGTATATAAGAATAGATTACTTGTTCAACTTCCAACACTTATCAATGATGGAGTAGGAAACGGTGTCTTCCCTCAAAGTATTCGCTACAGTTGCATTCCTATACCTGGCAGTACTACTTATGTGCCTAATAACTTGGTAGCTGATGTCGCTGGTAATGGTGGTGAATTGTCCGCTCCTACGGATGATTATATGCAATCATCTGAATTTCTAAGAGATCAATTCATTGTATTCTTTAAAAATAGCATCTATTCCTTTAGATTTACGGGAGATGCAAATAATCCATTCCAATTTAACTTGATCAATAGTACAAAATCTACAAACGCGCCTTATGGAACGATTCCGTATGATGAACGCATTACATCTATGGGATCTAAAGGATTAATTGCGACAGATGGCACTAATGTACAAAGATATGATCTTCCTGTTATTGATTATTTTGAAGATATCAATCAGAACTATTTTTCTCAATGCTTTGGTCAACGATTCGATACGATCAATCAAAGCTGGATGTTATATCCTAGCGTTACTGTTGGCGATTCCACTTCGGATAGCATCTTAATCTACAATTTTCTAGAGAACACTTGGGCAACGTATACTATTCCTCTTTCTTGTCTTGGCTTATATCATGTTCTATCGGGAAAGACATGGATGCAATTAACAAATACGTGGGAAAGCCAACAATTTGGATGGGATTATTATACTGATGATATATTATCGCCTATCTTGCTAGGTGGCGATCAGAATGGAAATGTCTATCAGATGGATAATGGCGTATCGGATAATGGAGCGCCTATCAAAGCAAATATTGTATCTACGAAGTGGAATCCATTTATTGGACTTGGGCAGAAAGTACAATTCGGATATATAGATTTCTATTATGAAGTCACAACAGTGCCTACAGTTGTACAATTATCTTTCTATACGGATAACTCAGAAACAGCTGCTACGCAACGCACATTTACTATGGATGGACCTACTTATGCTACATCATGGATGAAAAGAATCTATATCAACTGTATGGGAGAATTCCTACAGATGCAAATAGATCCAGCTCAATCATCGGGATTTAAAATTTATGGAATGGTTTTGTGGGCGAGACCCGCTGGAAGGTTGACGCCATGAGTTCACTTCCGCCAAATGTTCAACGGCCTACTTTGCCACCTAATACGATTGTTCCCGAAAACAAAGATCTCTTTATTCCTTACCTTAATCAACTATATCAAGACATCGCTTATGCGGTAAATTCTAAAGATGATACGTTTTTTACTACGGCAATTACCAATACACCTTCAAATATTGGCAACCTAGCGAATGCAGGCTCTTTTTTGGTCTCAGTGTCTGGATCGACATCTGGTATGCCTTGCCTTACGATCGCCTTAAATAAGGCTTCTAATGCAGCCGCTGGGTCAATTGCTGTCTTGGGATCGCAAGCTGGAACCTATGGAGTGTGGGCAGGATCGACATTAACGGTAACATCAACAGCCACTAACTTTCAAATAGCACATTCGGTAGCATCAACTACAGGAAACTTTAACATAAGAATCATAGGAACTCAATGAGGAATCCACATGAACAACATTGACACAAAATCATGTCATGATGAAATTGACACAAAATTGGCACAACTTGAATTTGTACGCCTTAAGATACCAAGACTTATTCCTCTTGAATTAATCGAATCGGTAAAGGGAAGAACATTTACTCCTGAACAATTCTATATTAATCAAGAGCAAAATATAGATAATCCATACAATTTACTATACGCACTGATAGACGAGAAGAAGAAAATACATGGTTATCTATGGGCTGTGGTCGAATGGGACGGATCTTTATTTGTTAATACGTTCTCTATTACAAAGGAATATTGGGGAAAAGGAAAAGCTATTGCTAAAGTATGCGAATTTCTTAAGGAGATTATAGATAAAGTAAAGATAAACAAAGTTTTTTGGGCAACTACCAATGAAAAGTTCTTTATGAAGCACGGTTTTAGAAAGTCTAAAATACAGTTAATGGAGTATAATTCAAATTAATTATATATAGGTAAAATATGGGACAAAGTCAATCACCAAAAAAAATATCAACCGTCACTCCTCAACAAAAGGCCATGTTAGATCAATTACTTGCCGGAGCAGGTGGGAATATAGGGCAAGCAGCAGCAGGATTTCAGCAATTTCTTCCTGGTGGTGGCGGAGGAGAAGCATTTGCTAAGCAAGCACAACAACGATTTCAACAACAAACTATTCCATCTATTACCAATCAATTCGGATCCGGATCTAAAACATCTAGCGCATTGAATCAAGCATTAGCAGCGGGTGGAGCTAATCTAAATACAGATATAGCATCAATGCTCGCACAGGCGCAATTACAAGCATCGCAAGGATTAGGGAATATAGGAGCGCAACAAGCACAAATAGGCGCTGGCACTCAGCAATTTGGATATAGAGATAGACCTATGCCTTTCTGGCAACAAGCTTTATTAGGTGGATTGGGAATAGGTGGTCAATTAGGCGGGGCGGCATTAGGAAATCCGGGATTATTTGGAAGAGTTGCGCCTCCTGTAGGTTATATGTCGCAACCTGGATATGGAACAATGTGGGCAGGATAATATGAAAAAGAAAAATGAATTCGGCAAACAATTTAAATCGGGAATGATGCCGCAAGAATCTGTAAGATATGAAGATAGAGGAATTGGTCGATATGCTAGTTCTGAGCCTTCTATTAAAGCCACAAAGCCTAAATTAAAGATTAACCCAAGAGGTCGATAATGCCAGCATTAAATATAGCTCCAGCAGCTCCATCGTTTGGAGGCCAGTTAGCTCAGGCGTTGGGTCAGGCGGGAACTAGCATTGGACAGGGAATTCAGCAACGATATGCACGAACTGCATTACAAAAGCTTTTAAATCCTCAAGACGAATCCACTAATATTCAGCAATCTCCATCTGAAGGTGGTACTATGCCTGTATCGTCACAAGGATTAACTCCAGCAAAAGCAGCACAGTTATATGATCTAGCAGTAACAGGATATGGAAAAGACACTGCTGATCAGATGATGAAAGCTTATGTTGAACAACAAAAGATGTCTCAAAAAGAAAGACATTTTATGTTGGGAC
>Ga0187868_1000646_pt1 | contig 27314 bp, 24 predicted proteins | sample June2016WEW_13_4_FD_133014 | JGI IMG/M metagenome (GOLD analysis project Ga0187868, IMG submission 133014) | Peatland microbial communities from SPRUCE experiment site at the Marcell Experimental Forest, Minnesota, USA - June2016WEW_13_40 | ecosystem: Environmental > Terrestrial > Soil >... | reverse complement strand
TCACGTTTCATGCTCCGTATCTATTTTACCGGCGCAGATTGAAGCGGGCGACCAAACCGCATTGGGAAGATGCGGAAAATAATTCCGAATTCCAACCCGCCCGCCCCAACGCAGCGGCCAGCCGGCCGCAATCACGCCAGTCGCCGTTGCCACAACCAAGCCCTTTTAGTCGCCCAAACATCAAAAACATTAACACCGATCAAGAATTCACATGAACACCAACATCACCAAACGCATCCACATCAATCCCCAATCCAAGGGCAGCCTGGGAAAAAGTTTCGAGGCCGAGTTTCGCACCGCCTGGCTCGATTATCACGGCATCCCGTGGAACGGCTCCGACCTCGATGACCGGCACCATTCGTTTGCCGACCGCCATCCCGAACAGGTGCAGTCCTATGTATTGGGCAATGACGACGACAGCAAATCCACCCTGCTCGGATTATTTCGCAACGTGTCGCGCAGTAATGCGCCGGTTCACGTTATTGATTGCCGGGCGCAGGCCGACGGCCTCATCGTGCAGGCATTGGATTCACTGCAAATCATTTCATCGCTCGCCACCGAAAGTATTCGCTTCACCTTTTTCCTGTTTCCAAGCGAGGACACCGAGAGCATGAATAATCTGCTCGAACTGTTTTATTTCGCGGGCGACCGCGTGGATTACGTCATCGTCCACAATCCGGCCAAGGTGCGAACGAACCTCTTTAAGAAATCCAACATTGAAGCGGAGTTGAAAAGGTTCGGAGCTAGGGAAATCACGTTGCCGACGGTGACAACCATCACCTTGCTGGCCATCAAACGCGCCGAGGCGAAGGCCGGAAGCAAATTGAGCTTCGCGGAAGCGGCCACGCCCGGTGCGCCGCATCTAGAATTGATGCTGGCCGGGGAAATGCAATGGGCGATGCAGCAGATGTTCCGGCAATACGATGCCGTTGCCGATTTGCTGGTGCCAGAGCAACAAATGCCGGAGATCGAATCACAGCCGGAACCGGCGGCGAAACCATCCCGCCCCAAACATCCGATGCTCAACCTAGGCGAATGAGTATGGACTTGGGTAAAGATGACTTGTCGGCGCTGTGCGAAGGGCTGACGACGGACGAAGTGGACCGGGTTCACCGGCTGCTACACGAATGGAATGTCGGGCCGGACAACAGTTTTCCGGTGCAACTGGCGCTTCTGACCAAGGTGCAATGGCGCATCGCGGCCAATCTGCCGCGCTTGATGAATGACGCCCGCAAATTGATCGAGTTGCATCTGGCTGAATACCTGCGGCAAATCGCTGAGCTGGTTAAAAATCTTTCTGTCGTCGGTGAAGGCCAGGCTGATGAATTGAAAAACATCGTCAAAGCTCACACCGAGACGGTGAAACAGGCTTCGGTTTCAATTCAGGATCAGTTGCGGAGAACGACGGAGGTCGCCAACCAGATCAGAAAACAATTGGACGACGGCGTTTCAGAATGGAATCGTGCCAAAACTGATATGGAAGCCGGACGTGAAATGTTCCAGAAAGCCTGTAAAGAACTGGATGACCGAATCACTTTGCGTGAATTGAGACGGGACTGGTTGACGTTGCTGGGAGTGATTTCCATCGGCATCGTCATTGGTGTTATTGTCGGCATTGTCATCGCGTTCAAATATCGGTAACAGAAAATCCACACTTCATTTTTCCCTTCCGAAATCAATCCGTTTGAATTGGCGGCAAGTTTCGGTCATCATGCGGCGGCTCATGTCAAACCCACTGAACAACTCCGGCTTCAGGGATTCGAGCCGTCAAATCACAAATCACCCTTGACCTTGTCGGTGATGTCTTTTGGTTTTTGTTCAGTCGCCGGAGAGTTGGTTGGCGATGGGGTTTCAGGTTGTTCTGATGCTTGTTGCGGCCTGACTATATTACCAACCGCTATCCCGGTGTCTTCGCTGGCTTCACCATAGCTTAACTTGGATGTCACGCGCGTAATTATTATTTTGCCGATTTCAGCTTCGTTTCGGCCAAGTTTTTCGCCAGTGTCGGGGTCGGTAATTTCCTCGCCAAGAGCAAATACAGTCCATGTTTGACCAACCGCAACTCCGGCACCTTCGCCGCGATTAATTGTTATTTGTGTTCCCAATTTGGCGGCAACTTTGGCTGGGTAGATAACGTCCACAATACGGTTCAATATTTCCGCCGCCAGCCGGTCAGTAATTTTTGTCAACGTGGCCCCATCAGCAGTCGCGCTGCCCTCACGACTGACATTCGCATCTTGACCACGAAAACGGGCTGACTCAATCAGTTTCCCGGTGGTAGTATCGTAGATTTGAATACTGCAACTGATACGCACCGCTTCCCGATTTGCGGCTGCTCCAATGCCTTCAAATTTGACGGCTTCGTTGCCCATCACAAAATCTGTCACCGTAGTCAGGACAAGGTATTGTGCTCCAGCTAACTTAAATGCCTGTGCAGCGGTTGCCGGGTCAACATTGCCTGATGCCCCAAAATCCTGCTCATTGAGAATGGATTTCAAGGAATCTTTTCGAGCGACGACTTCAAATTTGCGGCTCTCGTTGACTTGATCAATCAGCGTAGTGTCGAGGGTTTCCAAGGCTTGTTCCAACGTATCGCCCTGGCCGGCTTTGGAAGCCTTTTGCGTTGCCGCTTTGATGGCGACGATTGGCCCGATACAAAGGCGCTTTTTTTCAGGGGCAGCGGATGTTTGGGCGGTGGCGTTAAGAGCCAAAAATCCGACCAATAATATACATGAAAGCGTTCGTGAATAGAGTAAGGTCATATTTTATTTTTGTATGATTGTGGAATTACCGCCTGCATCCATTGTCACAATAAGTCCAGCCTTACGCATGGCTTCGGCTTTGGCTTCCATTTGCTTGACCTCAGCATCGGTAAGTTTTGTTTTGCGGGAAAGGTCGGACAAGAAAGTTATATTCTCTTTCCACTTTTCGTAACCTTCGGGCGTCATTTCGAGAAGGATGTCAAACTTCTGCCCTTCAGAGATTGTGACGAATCGTTTCCACGGTTTGAAACCTTCAGCCTGAATCAGAATTTGATGTAACCCGGTCGCAAAGCGTAATTCGCCAGGCACGGAACCTACAGAAACACCATCCATTGTCACATCAGCGGCCACTGTGACACTGACAGTTAATTTGACGTCACCGTTTTCATAGGTGGGAAGTTGCATTGGCGTCCCACCCGGCAAAACTGGTTTGATATTAAACTGCACCCCCGTCGCCTGGACTTTGGGAACTTCCTTAACCTCCTGGTTGGCCGCAGTGATTTTTTCTGCAAGCTTTGTTGCTGCTTCATCAAACATATCATTGAGCAGATCGTCCGTTTCACGAGTGAGACTTTCAGACTCACGCCAGGCACGAGTGACTCGGACGGAATCACCAGCCACTGCCGCGCCAGACGCCGCATACGCCAAACGATAGCTGACCAGCAGATTGTTGAAAATAGTTGTGGTTGCAACCGGTGCCAGTTCGTTACCGTTGAAGATTCGTTTTTCGGTGCCAAAGGACTCGATGGTGGCAATCACGATTATATCAGCGCCGATGGTTTGCGCGAGACGCATCACGGAACTTTGATCATCCAACTGGTCTTCGAGGCTTTTCTCAACTTTATCTGGTTTCTGTAGGGCGGCGGCAAACTGTTCAAGCAGGGATTTGTCTTTTTGTGTCATCTCGGCTTCCGGTTGCTTCATCGCCTTGGAAATTGAATCCACCACGACATCACGCGTGAGCGTGGCAAACCCCAATTTGGCAACCCGCGCAGCGACAAGGTCTTCCAAAATCTTTGCCTGCTGAACGCCAACTTTCGGTTCACGGGTAAAAACAAACACTGCTGCCTTGCGTTGGGACGGAGTTAGGGAATCTGGATTTGGGGCTGGGGCTTGTGCCAACAAACTGGTCATCATGCCCCACAACAGCAGACAAAATACAACCGAGCGCACCCCGCTCGCTGGAAAAAGATGACGGTTCATAATTTTTTGTGTGGCAGCGGGACGGTTCAGAAAAAACCGCCCGCTGTTGAATTTGCGGATTATAGATTGCCTAAACTCGCTGTTGCCTTGTCAGCACCTGGAATTTCCACGTTCTGACTCTTGGCAAATTTCAGTATTTTCGACAGTGTTGAACTGCCTTCTTTCACATCGCCGGGCACCATGGTGGACATAGTAGTGACAGGTTTTACGATCTTCAGCACTCCGGCCTTTTGTAGGATACTAGCCGATTGCACCATGCTTTGCCCTTGCTGAACGAGTTTTTGAATGGTTTCAATCTGCTCTTTTTCCAGTAGGACACCTTCAATGAACTTGCCCCCACCTTCGGCAAATTTAACTTTGCTTTCAGCGGACAGTTCTTTGGATTCTGCCATGGAATCACCAATTTGTTTGTCCGCGTCTTCACTGACTGTGGTTTGCTTGTCCGCCACTGCGATTTTATCAGACGTGCTACCCTCTGCGGCTCGCAATGCTTCAGACGCCTTTGCCACAGCATCAGACTTTAGCCCGAGCGCTTCCATCAACTTGGCCTTGGAATCAAGAAACGTGATGCGTGCGGCCAGAACTTTTCCTCCGACATCATCCACTGACTTGCCAAAGGCATCCTTGTCTATAGTGACACCGGAACTGTCTGCGCTATTTTTACTGCCGCCTCCCAGCAAGCCGCCGAACTGGGCTTGGGCCGGAGTTTGACTGGCAATCATCATGCCGCCGAGGGCAAGCACCAGCATTGATTTCAAACTGATACGTTTCATGTTATTCCTTACGTTGTTATTTGTTTGTTGGTTGACCAATTTTATGCCAGCAGTTTAAGCTGACATTACCTGACACCCTTCATGCGCAATTGATCCACCAGTTCGCTGGCGGAACGCGTCGCAGCCTCGTTCAAGGCATTTTGTTTTGCCACTTGGGGGTCTGACCCAAGACCGGCATAAGGTATCCCCGCGATGGACGCAACGGTTTTGGGAAATTTGGGTGAGAGGTCGCTAACTTTGGCGGTGACGGTCACATAGACGCGGGTTAAACCAGTGGCCTCGTCTTTTTCCGGTAATCCCACATCCATGTTGGCGATGGCAATGTAATTTATTCCCTTATCCTTGCAGTTTTTGATCGCCGCCGTGCGCGTAGCAGGCGAAATGTCGCTGCCACCACTAAAATCATTCTTAAAACTTTCCACATCCAGTCCAGCGTCCACTGGATCCACCACCTCATAGCTGGCCTTAGTCAGCACGGAATTGACCGCATTGTCCACCTCGGTCACAGTGGTGACACGATAGGTCAGATCTTCGGCCTTGGTTTCGGTATTTCCACCCGTCGTGTTTTTAACCACGCTGCTCTTATCAAGACTGGTTTCCGCAGACTGTGCGTCTTCGGCAACCTTGTTTTTTTGCGCTCCCGCCTCGCTGCTTTCATTGATTTCCACCGTGGTCCGCTTAGCATCGAAATCCTTGCGGGAGGCCAATTCGCGGGCGACGAAAACAAAAGTCATATAACTCGCGTCCTGCTTTGCGGTCGCGGTGCTGGCGGCTGCCGGGGCGTTCACGCCGGAACTTTTTGCAATCGCGTTCTCAATTGCAGTTGAGTTGATAGACGCCTCAATGAAGACCGTATAGTGTTTGGAAACTTTGTCATCCTGCTGATCCAACTGCGTGTAATCAGTTACATATTGATCAATGTTCGCCAGCATTTCAGGTTCAATTTTCTTGTATAATTCAAACCGCGCGCTATCGAAGTCGGCCGCATACCGTTTCAATGCGTCTTTCTTCGCCTCGGTGATCGCGGCAAGTTCATCCGCCGACCCTGGCTTAAAGTGGCTGGTTGTATATGCGATTTCTCCCTTTCCCTTGACTTTGACCAGTTCCGCCTGGGCGGTTAGGGTGGTAGCCAGAACAACAAATAATATGGACAGGATTATAGAGCGCATTTTTTCAGGACTTTCTCGTTGGTATTTTTGTCTTTCTGCATTTGTTCAATCGCTGATACGAAAGCGCCTTTTAATGCCTCCGAAACAACAGGAAATTCATCCACTGATTTTTGGGTGGCTGGAACCACTTTGGAGACACCATATTTTACAGGCACATCGAGGTAAACAAGGTTGAATTCGGGTTCACAAACGTGAATTCCGAGAAAAGCTCCGTAAATCCAGAGCGATTCTGCATCCGTGCTTTTGTCCAATACCTTCTTGAAACCTTTGACATCCAAATCCACCGCAAAAGTTGGATCCGGAATTTTGAATTGGACGGCAGATGCATCCGAAAAAACTAACGCCATCTTTGTATTTAACCCGTCTTTGGCGTAGGGCAACAGCGCCACGCCGGCTTTCGATGTCAATAGCGATCCAAACTGTTGTGCCACTGTCTGTGCGTAGGCATTTGTGGACTGACGAAGAAGTTCCGGGAGAAACGGGAGGGCTTTTTCTCCGATTCCAACCCGACGAACTTGCAAAGTGGCTTGGTTCTTTGAAAACGGCTGTATCCGGTCTGCTTTTGCCAATACTGCGGCAAACAACTGCGAGTCGGCTCCCCCAATCATTTTTTTCATGCGCTCGCGCACTGCCGCCTCGTCAAAAGGTTCTTTGCTCGCGTCAATAAATTCTATGCAAATCGGCTGTGAACACACCACTTCCTGTTCCTTGAAATTCAAAATCAACATTTCAAAGCCGAGTTGAATGACCAACTTGTGAAAGTCATTGAATTCATCCCGCAGCACTTTTTCGTCGGTCAGGGCGAGCGCCAAAACAAGCGGGGTGTCCTCGCGGCGCGCCAGTCCAAACTGAAGATTCATCCTGCTGAAATGATCCTTGTTCTTTTGGAAAAATTCGCGGGCAACCCGGCCCAGAAACGGCGTCCCGTCATCCGTCGGCGTGTTGAGAGAGGAGGCAATGGGGAAATTTTTATCCACGTCGCTGGCTTTGCCACAGAAAGCAAAGCCACCATAATAAACATCCTGTTTGTTTGATTCCGCATTTGCCGTAATGGAAGCAGATAAAAAAATGGCACACCAAAGCTTGAACGCCTTGCTGGCAAGTCGGGTTATGCAGACCGATTGGAAAAGTGCATTTCCCATAAATTAATTTTAGGTTATTACCCGCAACCACCACAAGGAAAAATTATCGCCGACTTCGGGAAATTTGGTCAAACAGCAAAAAACGGCAGCGAAAAGTGACAATTTCATAAATTTTGGCATTTTCCAAAAAGGGTGGAGGAAATAAGGCACGATGTAAAGCCTCGTGTTTTACTGCGCGTCTTTTCGCGAGCATTTAGAAATGCCTGCGCGCAAACCTCAAAATTGTCCGCATCGAACCCGGTTCGGAAAAAACATCGCCTCTTTGCGGGCACGCCGGCATTTGACCCAGGAAAGGCTGGCCGAAAAAGCGGGGGTGAGTGCGCGCTACCTTCAAAGTGTCGAGGCCGGGGAATACTTTCCAAGCCTGCCGACGCTGGCACGGTTGAAATCCGGGTTGCGTTGCGACTGGGGAGAACTCTTTGCCGGCTGCGACAAAGCGCAAAACAAAATGGAATGACACGCGCCACGAAAAACGAAATCGTGGCTGCCAAACGCTCAAAGACTTCAAGCCATCGTTTTCATGATGGAAAAGCAGAAGAATTTGCTGGTGTTTTTGGCTGAAAACGAGAGATTTTGTTAGGTAAATCGCACGGTCAATTTGCCGGGAACAACAAACCGAGCGTGCCTCGTGCCTCCATTATATGGCTCGCTCACGCCGTCAATGTAGTGCGCCCTGCCTCCCGTCGCCTCCACATTGACCGCGCTCGCTTCGCCAAGGGATGGCACTTAGGAATCACGCTCGGAGTCTGCATGTCTGGTTGAAGAACTTTTGTCATGAACGGTTGACAGCAAAAATGCCGTTTTATTCTGTTAAAAAAACAGGGTTGTTTTTTTAACACGTTTGGCGCACATTTGAAGCCGTGAATCTGACACAAGCCATAACCAGACGTATCCGGCAACACGGGCAGCCGTGGGTGTTCACGCCCAAGGATTTTCTTGATCTCGGCACACCGCACGCCGTGGGCATGACATTATTGCGGCTGGTGCGGAACGACAGCATCCGGCGGTTGGCGCGAGGGCTTTACGATTGTCCCAAGACTCATCCGGTGCTTGGCTTGTTGTCGCCCCCGGTGGAATCAATTGCCGAAGCGTTGGCCGGTCGTGATGGAACGCGCGTTCAGGCTTCCGGCGCTTACGCGGCAAATTTGTTGCATTTGTCGGAACAAGTGCCCGCCAAAATCGTGTATCACACTGACGGCGCTTCGCGCCAGGTGCGCGTGGGCCGGCAGACCATCATCTTGAAAAACACCGCACCGAGCCGCCTGCGCGCCCATGACCGCATGAGCGGGCTGGTGATTCAGGCATTGCGTTACTTGGGCAAGACGCACATCACAGAAGACCGCGTGAAACAATTGCACAAGCTCCTGTCACCAAAAGACCGGCGGCAGTTGCTCAAGGATTTGCCGTCCGCCCCGGTGTGGATGCACCCGCATCTGCGCACCATCGGCGTGAAGGAGTCACGGCAATGAGCACGTTTGCCGAACTTTCCGTGAAAGAGCGCGCTGCTTTTGTGCGCGAGGCGTCCGCCCGGCTCGACGTGCAGCCGGTGATCGTTGAAAAAGATTTTTGGGTGTGCTGGATGTTGCAGCAGATTTTTCAATCGTCACCGGCGGGCACGCATCTGGTGTTCAAAGGCGGCACTTCGTTGTCCAAAGTGTTTGACGCGATAAAAAGATTTTCCGAAGACATTGACCTTTCAATTTCCCCCGAACTTTTGGGCTGGAAAGAATCGGAACTGGACGACGCACCAACACCGACTCAACGGCGCAAGCGATCAGAAAAATTGGAAGCCGCTTGTATCGCCAAGGTGCAGGAACATTTTCAGCAGGAACTTGAAAAGAGCGTCAAGGCCGTGCTGGGGAAAAAGCCGGATAGCGGAAAATGGTTGAGCTACCAACTGGATGCCATATCCAAATCTCCGGTGTTGCTGTTTAATTATCCCAGCGCACTGCCACCAGTGGGCGGCTATATCCAGCCATTCGTGAAAGTGGAATTCGGTTCGCTGACAGATCAACGGCCCACTGGAGTTCATGTTGTTAAACCGCTGCTTGCAGAGGTGATTAAATCAAACTTTGATGATTTTCAAGTTGAGGTAGTAGCATTGGAGGTGGAGCGGACGTTTTGGGAAAAAGCGACGATCCTGCACGCGGAGCATTATCGTCCCGCCAACCAATCCATTCGTGAAAGATTCGCGCGCCACTACGCAGACGTGGCAGCACTTTGGGAACACCCGGCGCGGGCGGTTGCGTTGGCTCGACTCGATTTGCTGGAGCGTGTGGTGCAACACAAGAGCCGGTTTTTTGCGTCCAGTTGGGCAAATTATGAAACCGCCAAACCCGGCAGTTTCAAATTGCTCCCGCCTTCCCATCGCGAAGCGGATTTGGAACAGGATTACGACGGGATGCGGACAATGTTTTTGGCCAACCCACCCACTTTCAGCGAAGTGTTACGGGTGTTGGGCGAAGCCGAACGCGAAATCAACGACATCTGATTGGAATTTCGGAAAAAAAGTGCCAGCAGAAGTGCCAGCAAACCTCATCGGTGGGGAGTAAAATGGAGTTAAGAAAAGTCGGCTGGAGTTATCCTTGACATAATGCAGGAAAGCCTTTAGTATCAGGGCAACGGTGATGATTTAGACCGTTGATTTCGAGTGGCTTGTGGAAGGCGGGACGCGTCCGATTCCGACCCTCGCCTCCAGTCTTAACTGTCTTTGCAGCAAGGACATTGGAGCAGAGGGGTCCGCAACGGACACCAAAACGGACACCATATTACTACTCCGTAAGAACCAAGTGTAACCGGCGATAACTCGCCTACTACTCGCTAACTCCTCGGAACCGGCCTCAATTATCCTCGCGGTTGCGTGAAAACCATGAAGACACGTTACCGCTTAACCCGTCGAGGCATCCGGGGTGACACGTTCTATTGCGTGGACACCACCGCCGGCAAACGCACCAGCTTGCGCACGACCAACGAAGAAGCAGCCCGGCAAATTGTCGAGGCCAGGAACAACTCCGAACGCCAGCCCGTGCTGAACCTGCAAATCGCCAAGGCGTATCTGGCCGGCACCGACAACGGCATTGCCACGCGCACCTGGCAACAGGCGATTGAAAGCCTCACAAACACGAAACAGGGAGAGAATCAGCACCGCTGGAAAACAGCGGCCAGAGACAAAGCGTTTGCCCCGTTGATGCCGAGGATTATCATTGAGACCCCCGGAGAATTGCTATTGAAAGTGCTGCAATCGGGCAAGGTGTCCACGAATGTTTTTCTGCGTCGGTTGCATAATTTTTGCGTGGACATGAACTGGCTGCCGTGGCCGTTGATTCCCAAACGGCAATGGCCTGCCGTGCGGTTCAAAGACAAACGCGCCATTATGCTGGAGGAACACCAGAAGATCATCGCCGCCGAAGTGAACCCGGAACGGAAAGCACTTTACCAGTTGTGCTGGCACTTGGGCGGCAGCCAGGGTGACATTGCGAACTTGAAAGGCGAAGACGTGGACTGGCAGAACGGCACGGTGAGTTTTATGAGAAAAAAGACCGGCGTGCCCGTCATCGTCCACTTGGGAGCAGAGGCATTGAACCTGTTCAAAGACCTGCCGGCGGAAGGGGTGTTGTTTCCGTATCTGTCGCGAGTGCGGACGAACGACCGGGCGACGGAATTTAGATCACGTTGCCGGCAGCTTGGCATTAACGGCGTGACGTTGCACAGCTACCGTTACGCCTGGGCGGAACGCGCTAAAACCGTTGGCTACCCGGAACGCTTCGCGCAGGAGGCTTTGGGGCACAACAGCAAGGCCGTGCATCGCGCATATGCGAAACGGGCATTGATGAAAATTCCATCGCTGGAGGATTATGAACAGCAGACCCATGCAAAAGTCGAACTGGGAGTGTGAATTTAATTGTTCAACACAAAACAAAATATGTTCGATGTAAATCGTGAAATTAGTTTGATCAAAATCCAATTTGCCAGATAAGTTCGTGGTGTGAAGACGTCGCAAACTTTGAAGATTGTCTGTCTAGTTTGCATGGCAATTTTGCCCACCATGGTCCGAGCCCAGTACACCGTTACTGGTAATGGATTCCGCACAGTTACCATCATCGGCTACAGCGGCGCTGGTGGCGTAGTGGTTATTCCCAACCAGGTCGGCGGCTTGACTGTCACCATCCCCCAGAACGTCAAAAGCGTCGTGTCCGGGGCGTTTGGCGGCTGTACCAGCCTGACGAACATTTCTGTGAATACCGCCGACGGGTTTTTAAGCAGCTCAAATGGGGTCTTGTTTGACAAGGCCGAATACACCCTGTTCGAATACCCGGAAGGGCTGACCAATGACGCATACACGATCCCCGGTACCGTCACCAACATCGGCGAGTTGGCGTTTTATGATTGCGCCAGCCTGACCAGTATTACAATCCCGGACACTGTCACGAACATCGGGGATGCTGCCTTTGAAGACTGCACCAACCTGGCAAATATCTCCGTGGCTGCCGATAATCCGGCATACACCAGCATAAACGGTGTTTTATTTGACAAGGCAGAAGACATCCTCATCCAATACCCTGTGGGGCTAACCAATGGCGCGTACACCATCCCTGGCGGCGTCACCAACGTCGAGGATTATGCGTTTGCCTACTGCGACAGCTTGACCAGTGTCACCATCCCGGCCGGTGTCGCCAGCATCGGGCACCAGGCGTTCGAAGGCTGCACCAGCCTGACCAGTGCCACCATCCCAGCCAGCGTCACGAACATCGGGGTCCAGGCGTTTGTGGACTGCACCAGTCTAACCAATTTCTCCGTGACTGCCGATAACCGGGCATACAGCAGCACAAACGGGGTTTTGTTTGACAAGGCGCAAGACACCCTCATCCAATACCCTGCGGGGCTGACCGATGGCGCATACACCGTCCCTGGCAGCGTTACTTCCATCGGGGAGTTTGCGTTTGCCGATTGCGACAGCCTGACCAACGTCACTATCCCCGGCAGCATCACCACTATACAGTATGAAGGTATATTGGCGGATGCATTCTCTGGTTGTGCCAATCTGACTGCGGTTTATTTCGCCGGTAACGCGCCCGGCATTGAATATGGTTCAGGAGTTTTTGCCGGCGATACCAATGCAATCATCTATTATCTGCCGGGAACGACGGGTTGGCCGCTCTTCAATTCAGAAAGCGGGTTGAATCCAGCAGTGCTCTGGAATCCGCAGGCACAGAATGATGCTAGCTTCGGGGTGCAGAACAATCAATTTGGTTTCAACATCACTGGCAACAGTAATCTAGTTGTTGTTGTGGAAGTCTGCACGAATCTAGCCAATCCAGTTTGGTCGCCGGTGGCAACCAACACGCTCAACACATTCGTTGGCACCAATGGCACATCTTATTTCAGCGATCCACAGTGGACGAATTATCCCGCTCGTTTCTATCGTCTTCAAATGCCGTGACGTGGCCGTTCGGCAACCCATTTATCCGACGATTTTTCTTTGCGGCATTTTTCTTTTGCCAGTGTAGGTTCAACGCATTCGTGACCTTCGCCAGCCACGTCCGGTCTTGGATCTGATCCAGCAGTTCCGACGCGGCAAAGAATTTCACGTTGTATGGCGACGGATTGCCCAGCGGCTTGAGCAGGCGTGCGGCCACGAGGATCGGCATATCATGCGGCTGGCAATTCAACACCCACGCCGCCTGTTCCGCCGTCAGACGGGCCGGCAACTGACCCAGCAGCCGCAAAAATTGATGTTGTTCCTCTTTCATATTTAGTTAAGCCAGACCGACAAAGTCGGCACGAGCACATCACCCATACGCAAATTCAGTGGCCGGTTCGATTCGACCTTTCGTGGCTGGTTTTGATTCGACCGGTGACAGCAAATCCAGCTTTTCCCTCGCTCCCAATTGAGCCCACGGCCACCCCGACATCGGTGTCGGCGGAGGATGCATGACATTTCCTATGGGGTGAACACCCCATAGGGAAACACCCCATAGAACGGTCGAGGCGATTTCATTTATTGTCGCGGCGTGAGAAACGGAATGTTTCTTCAAAAATGGAAGATGAGGTGTCTATGAAGACACCCCCCTACCTGTCTGAATCGAAGCGCGCCCACAAGGGCGCAATCCGAGCACAGATAACTCCAAAAGCAGAAAGGAAAAGTAACTATGAAAACCATTACACCAGAAAACTCCAAACCGCATTTGCAGCGCTCAAGATGGCGTGAGTCATCCGAGCGGCTGTTCCGCTCCTTGTCTCGGTCCTGGTTGATCCTGTTCGCCCTTGTGGCGCTGGCATCAACCACCCGGGGTGGAGGGGGACAAATAACGCCAGCGTGCGGGACAAGCACACCGCCAGCGTACGGGACAAACCACATCGTTGGCGTCATGGACTGTAATAGCACCAACCTGACCATTCAGTTGAGCCAGTTTTGCCAAGGCCCCTTGGTGGCTCAATTGGGCGGGGTGATCCTTGTTGGCACCTATAATTATACAAATCAAACATTCACCGCGTGTCGGCCGGCCGGCCTACCCCCTGGCACTTACTTGCTGGCCTTCTGGAAGAACGGCGTGTGTCTTACCTGGACAAATGTCTCCCTTTGTAACTGTATCTCTTCTAACTGCCCCGCTGGGCCACCAGGACCACCAGGGCCACCAGGACCCACAGGTGCAACAGGAGCTACTGGGTCGCAAGGGCCCAAAGGCGCGACGGGACCAGCGGGACCAGCAGGAGCAATGGGGCCAGCAGGACCGGCGGGTGCAACTGGACTGACGGGGCCAGCAGGACCGGCTGGAACGAACGGACTGAATGGAACCAATGGACTGAATGGAACCGCAGGCCCGGCGGGGCCAACGGGAGCTACAGGGCCAGCAGGTGCAACAGGCCCAGCAGGCCCGGCAGGAACGAATGGAACCGCAGGCTCATCCCAATATGCGTACGTTTACAACTTAAGCGCTCAAGTGGTGCCGCTGGAGACTGCTGTCACCTTTGATAACAATGGCATTGGGACCGCTGGATTTACGCATGATCCGGGAAGCTCTGACATAACCGTTGTCAATGCGGGTGATTACAAGGTTACCTTTTCCGTGTCGGGTGCCGAGCCCAACCAATTCGCGCTATTCATAAATGGTGTCGTGGTTGCGGAAAGCGTTTATGGTTCAGGCGCTGGCACTCAGCAAAACACGGGTCAGGCTATCCTGGCTATGGAAGCCGGCGATGTTCTTACGCTTGTAAATCATACGTCTGCGGCTGCGGTTACCCTTGCGGCAGCTCCTCCAATCGGAGGCACAGCGGCAGCCGTAAACGCTTCCATTCTCATTCAACAATTGGATTAGTTTCGACCGCGTGAAAACATCCTCGACCAGATCTGCAACGCACGGTGCCAGGTTCATGCAACCGACGCCGTGTGCCTTCGAGTTTTGACACGCTAAAGACTGAATCGTCTTGAATATTGGAAGACGCAGGGGGTCTCGCAAGAGATCCCCTTTCGATTTGCGGAATGTCTAAAACGCCAATTCGCCGTAACGAAACGTCTCTGACTGGATTTGTAATGTATGCGGCTGGTCTCGTCGTAGAGGATCACGCCGCTGATGCTCTCACCGAGACCGGGCATGGTCACAATCAACTCCCGATAGGCGCGCCGGGCTTCCTCGGTCTGGGGCATCCCCAACCAGCAAATCGTTTGTTGCAGGTTGGATTACTCTCGTCCATCGCCAGCAATCCCTTGTCGCCGGCGACCAGCACCCTCGCGGTGTCTATGAGATCTTGCGCCTTCATTTGGGAACCAGCCTACGTCCAAGGCTGGTGCTGTTCTATGGGGTACAACCCTACCGTGGATTAGGGGAAGCGCTCTCCGACATCGCACTCCAACCGGCGCGCGTCTGGGCTTGTGCGGTGGCAGCCGGTATCTTAACGTCCCGGCATGTACGAAGCAGAAACCGACCCGAAGCGCAACCTCCGGCTGATGACGTTTCGGGAACGCATCGGGCACGCGGAGCTGGCGCCGGGCCGGGCGCAGGTGGCCGTGGCGCTGGAGAGGTTGTCGGCATGATGTGGCTGTATGGGGTCGTCTTTCTTGCGGCGATCGCCGTCGATGTCATTCCGCTGATCGCGCCATCGGCCTGGATGGTCGCGCTGTTTCTGTTGGTCAAGTTCCACTTGCACCCGTGGATCGTGGTGCCGCTCTGCGCTTCGGGTTCAACCCTGGGACGATACCTGATGAGTCTCTACATCCCCCGCTTTGCCGGTCTGTTCATCAAACGGCACAAAACGGATGAACTGGCATTCCTGGGAAAGAAACTGTCGGAGAGCCTGTGGCAGAGCTGGCTCTTCGTCTTTATTTACTCCGTAACGCCGCTGTCCACCACGGCGCTGTTCGCGGCCGCCGGAGTGGGTAAAGTGAAGCCATCGCACACGGTGCCGCCGTATTTTTGCGGCAAATTTCTGAGCAACGCGGTGATGATCTTCGCCGGGCTTTACGCCGCCGCAAATTTCAAAGGCCTCGTGCAAGGCAGTTATTCCCCAAAGGGAATTGCGGCGCTGATCCTGGGTTGCGCGGTCCTTGCCGGATTTCTGTTTCTCGACTGGCGCGCGTTGCTGCAACGAAAGAAGTTCACCTTCAATTTCCGAATCTGGAAATGAAATCTTCGCGGTTGTCTTCGTCAAGTCGAGCACGATGTGGTCGGCCGGTTGGATCCGTCATGATGTCGCCATTTCTGGAACGGGGTATGTATCTGACGCAATCCGAACGCAAGATGGCGGTGGGCCGAGTTTCGCCGAACACAAAACCGGCTTGCTCAAAACCAGTTTCCCGGCTAACATATCCTGCATGAGCACGGTTGAACTCGCTGTAAGCAAAGTCAAAAAGCTGTCCGCACGCCAGGCCCGGGAATTGTTGGGTTGGCTGACCGCACGGCAGCCAAATGGGACTTCTCTGAAACAACCGGCCCGGACATCGCGTCGCAAAACGACGGCCCGCCGTTCCATGCAAAAGCTCAGGGCCTGGCAGGACTCGGTTCGCGGAACGACTGATTGGCAGCCACCGCGGATGCCTGATGATCTGGTTAAACCAATCCGGCTGTGAACTTCGTGCTGGACACGAACGCGGTCAGCGAAACGAGAAAGCCTCGTCCCAATACCGGATTGCTTGACTGGTTATACGCCCAGGACCCGGCCCATCTTTTCATCACCACCGTCACGCTGGCCGAAGTGTGGCATGGCTTTCACTGTTTGCCGCCGAACCACCCGGACTACAACAGCATTAAACGATTCGCCACCGACCTGCCCCGGAAATATCGCGTGTTAAACTTCGACACCCGCGCGGCGGCGATTTGGGGAGAAATGACCGCCGCCGCGAATGGGCCGCTGCCGCTGCGCGATTCACTCATTGCCGCCATCGTCCGCTCACGCGGCCATCGAATCGTCACGCGTGACGCCACGCCATTCGAGCGCCTGGGCTGCAAAGTGGTTAATCCGTGGAAATGAACCGTGGTCGCGCTGGTCGCGCCGGCCTGTCTCGCCGAAACGAAGTGAAGGCGGCCTGTCGCGTCGAAGCGCAGCATAGACGGAAATTGACGCCGCCAAATTTCCCGCGCAAAATCGCAGCATGGGCACGCGTTATTACGGCGACATCCTCTTCCAGGTCTTTAAACTGCTGCTCGATGCGGTGTTTGGCCAAAACATTGATTCGCAGGTGCCATTCCGCCACACTCACTTGCGCAATGGCTGAAAACCCGTCAACTCTCGCCGAACTGCGGAAACATGTTCCGGATGCGGTCAAGTTTTATTGGCAAACGCGTTCCAAGCAGTTGCAGAAACAACGCGCAGCCGGTGGGTCGGATCAAGGTTTGCGTTCAGCAGTAACCGGTGGCGCGCAGATGGACGGCTTTATCAAACTCCTGACGCAGCTTGTAATCGAAGCCGGGATTGATCGGGCGCATACGTGAAAACTGGTCCCCAAACGCTGGACGATGTTCCAACGGTACATCGTTTGGTGCAGGGCGACGCCCGCGACCTCTCGTTCATCCCCGACGAATCGGTTCATCTCGTCGTCACTTCTCCGCCGTATTGGACACTGAAGCGATACAACGATTCGGAAGGCCAGCTTGGCCACGTCGAGGATTTCGAACAGTTTCTCTCGGAATTGAATCGCGTGTGGCGCGAAACCTTCCGCATTCTGGTGCCGGGCGGCCGCCTGGTCTGCGTCGTGGGCGACGTCTGCCTCTCGCGCAAGGAGAACAATGGACGGCATACGGTTGTCCCCTTGCACTCGGAAATCTGCGTGGCGTGCCGCAAGCTCGGCTTCGACAATCTGAACCCGATCATCTGGCACAAAATCTCGAACGCAAGTTATGAAGTGAGCAACGGTTCAAAATTCCTGGGCAAGCCCTACGAACCGAACGCCATCATAAAAAATGACATCGAGTTTATTCTCATGCAGCGAAAACCCGGCGGCTATCGCAAGCCCACCGAGGAACAGCGCCGGTTAAGCATGATTCATATCTTTCATTTGTTTTTCACGCCAGCTTCCTTCCAATCTCCTCATCCAAAATATCTCGGACGGTGAGCGGAACGATGCTTTTGCCGCTGCGTTTGAAAAACCGGCTCACTTCCGTCAACGCGTCGCTGGAATTATCGCTTATGCGTCAATCCCGATGATCAAAACGGGGATGTCAATGTCGGAGACTCCGCGATGCTGCAAGTCCCAGACGAACTGCTCGAAATAGGAAACGCCGGTGGACATCTGGTCGGCAAAACGTTTGATGGGCACGATCTCAATTCCGGCGTCAATGTGGGCGAGTTTGTGGAAGATGGTCATCTTGGCGCAAACGTTATAGACCATGAAGGCGTATTTGCCGAACTGCACTTCGACGCCGAGTTTGTTTTTCACAAAATCCATGTCGCGAAATGCGCCTTTGGAAAGCGGCTTGGCCTTGTAACCGGGTTTGTAAAATTCAGTCGGATATTCGCAGGGGACTTTGCAATTTGTCCAACCAAGGGGTTTGAATTCGGCTTTGAAAGCGCGATTCAGGGCGAACGGGCTATAAAGCATCTTGCCCGGCATGGTTTTTTCCTTGCTGGTCTTGGTCTTGCAAGGCGCGGCATCGACGCGGGAAATGACGCCATAAACTTCATCAAGCAGGTTTTAATGTTTTTTGGCGAGGCGGGTTGCGCCCTTGTTGAAGGAGAATTCCCCGGCAATTTTCATAGCAAAACATTTTCCGTGTCCCAAGCCGCCGGTCTTTGGGCAACCTTTTCGCGGCCGGTCGGCACATGAACCGGCTTGCCCAGCGGGCGCAACTTAAGCGTTCCCTCGGCCAGTTTTTGCAGACGTTCCCGCGCAACGACCAAATAAGTTTGGTCGCGGTCACAGCCAACGGCACGCCGGCCATGTTTGGCGGCGGCGATGAGCGTAGAACCAACGCCGCAATAAGGGTCATAAAACCCAATCATCCGTGTTCGTAAGTGCCAGAACACACCGTTCAACCAGCTCGACCGGAAACTGACAAGGGTGTTCCGTTTTTTCCGGGTGATTCGCTTTCACATTCGGGATTTCCCATATCTCGCGTTCCCAATCCTGGGCGACGATTGACCACATATCGGACGGATTTTTGCCAAGAGGATTGCCGGATGGTTGGCCGCGCTTCTCGCCTTTGAAATGGAGCTTGCCGGGATATTTTGCCGGAACGCGCACCGGGTCGAGGTGAAAAATGTAATCGTCCGACTTGGTGAACCAAAGCAACGTTTCGTAACGCCCGGAAAAGCGGAGGCTGCAATGCAAGCCGTGCTCAAAATGCCAGATAATCCGGTTGCGAAGTTTCAATCCCTCGCTTTTGAACAGATCGTAGTAATAAACGTCCAATGGGAAAATTTCACCATCTTCAACGTAATTGCCAACCTGCCAGCAAAGACTGCCATTATGCTTCAGAGCGCGTTTCAACTCGTGAATCAGCGGCTTTTGTTGGGCGAGATAATTCCGTAGAGACGAACGCTGTTCGTATTCTTTTCCCAAATTATAGGGTGGTGAAGTGATGATGAGGGAAAAGAAATTTGTCGGAAAGTTTTTTGCACATTCCAAAGCATCGTCGCAGATCAAAGCGAGCCGTTCATCTTCGGAAAACGTTTCCGCAACATGAATTCGTTCGTTGAAGAGATTGCCGACCATTTCGGTGGTTAAGATGGCAGAAAACTGGGCAGTTGGAAATTATTTTCGCCGAAAATCTGGTCGAGCATGACCTTGACGTAGTGGGAGGCGTGCCAGTCGCAACGATAATATCAGACTCATAAAGGTGACCGCCTTGTTTTCTTGCGTTTGCGCGTGTGGTACTCCCTGCCGGTTTCGTTTAAAACTGCAACCGCGTCCGTGAGTACACCCTGCGGCTTGAATTCGATTTGTAATTTCGCATTTCCGAACAGGGATGCGTTCTCGTTCATCAGCCGCGAAGCCGCCATCTTGCAGTAGGCGGTGTCGAGTTCCACGCCGATGCTGTTCCGCCCATGCTTGAGCGCGGCAACCATAGTCGTGGCCGTGCCGCAGAACGGATCAACGACCGTGTCGCCGGCAAACGAAAACATCTGAACCAGCCGGGAGGCCAGTTCGAGCGGATACGGCGCGGGATGTTCCTTCGTGGATGCGCCGGTTAGATTCCAAACCAGAACCGGCCAGTAGCTATTTCCTCTCCCCGGGGAAGAGGATAAAAGGTGAGGGCGGGCGTAAAACACAAATTAAATTTCCGCATTTCTTGCTCAAGGAATGCATTCTCCCCGCCATGCCATCATTCGCCAAACCTGCGAAATTCCGGGGCGCTCCCGCAACATCCTGTGGCGTTGCCACGAATCTTGAAGGCAAATCAGGAAATCCTTTGCCACGGGTTAAACACAGATTTTTTAACGCTGCCGCCCTATGGCAATAATGCTGAACGATAGAAACGCATGGTATTACTGGCTGAAGCGTCTGACCACAAGGAATTCGTGTTGGCGTTAAAAACGTTTCCAATGTTTGTCCAACCGGATTTTGAGAGATTCGTAATGACTTGGATTGTGTAAAAACGAGGAGTCGGACCATTTATTGAAAGGCTTGGACCGAAATTCGGCAAAGATTGGATATTCAACTGATAGGGCGTATTGATTATATCTGGAAGCGTAGCCATTTGTGTAGATAGGTTCGTATAAGTCGTATCGCTCACTGGAAAGTTAAGTGCTCTAAATTCGCCCCGCAAATCGGTTTGAAAAGCATACGACAAAGCTGCCACCCAGAGTGTCGCTCGAAAAGAATCTGCGGCGGGCGTATCCTCATTTTGATCGTAACTGCTTTGCCAATTGCTGTTGAACAATTCCAACGCTTGCATGAGACGCTTTAGCGGGATGCGATAGCCCTGCCCATTTTGCTCTGCGTGTTGGAAATACTTATAGGCAATGGTCATGAATGTATCAAATGTTTCGTCTTGAGAGGTGTTTGGATTGTTCCAAGATTGAAAGACGCTACCACTGTTCGTGTAATCGTTGTAACTCGACTGAACGAGAGATATTGAAGCAAGCGCGCTATTACGGATGTCGGCTACTAACTCGGGACTCAATCCAAGTTCGGTGCTGTGATTGATTAACTCATAAGCTGTCGCGTGCTGAAAAATCTGCGCCAGCGTCTCGCTGACAATCGCGTTGGCGTTACCATCAATTTTGCCTCCGAAATAATAATTTGACGGCGAATTCAGCGTAAAATTATGTCCCATTTCATGGAAATATGAAGACCAAGAAAGGCTGCCTGCGAAAGTATTCTGTCCGGCCGCCAAAGCAACCGGTGACGAATACCAAATGCTACTCATACCACCGCTCGAGTTTAAGTCACACAAAACCACCTGCTGAAATTGACCGTTAATAAGAAAAAAATCTTCATTGTCAAAATCGCGTTCCATCGCCGCCGCTGCTGTCAAGATATACTGAATCGTTGCTTGAGGGATGATCCCGAAATTCGTTACGCTAAAATTAGTAAGTGACGATGGAATAGAATAAAGTCTAGTGGCGAGCGTTTGAGGAGAAGTTGCTATGGTGACGGTCGTGTCCGAAGGCAACGTGACAGGTTGAACACTTGGCGGCGTGAACCACACAATCGTTTGAGCCGTTCCAGTCGACCCACCACTGTAAAAAGCTGTCACCGTCACCACATAGTTAGAAGTCACACTTGGGTAAGTGTGCGATTGCGGAAAAAATCCGCTCGTTGTAGAACCATCGCCCCACTGCCATGAAAACGGGGTTCCTGGCTGGCGTGTATCACCTCCATTGATTGTGACTGCCCCGTTTGTCGGATTCACGGTTACAACATTCAGGCTCAAACTTTGAAGCGGACCAAAGAGCGCCGATTGGAAGTTAAACGCATTAGTTGCGGATGCTGGAAGGATTGGCTGAGGTATGGTTGCTGCCGAATTAACGTTGATGGACTGCCAAGTCGCAGCGAGAGGCCCGCTGACACACGGGCTACCCTCTCGCTGGGCCAAGACTACGTAGAATGGTCCGTTGCCGACAGACAGGCCGCTCTGCGACGCGAGGGCGACCCCGTTTGTCATCAACACAACCGATGCGTTGTCGTTTGTCCCCACCGAAATCTGAATCGTGTAGAAAACGCCAAGGCTCGGGTTTCCGTAGAGCGTGTTTCCCACGCTTGAGAGCGGCTTGCCACTGCCCGTATAGTTTATCCAAACATTTTGATAGCAAGTGTTCGGAATGAGGTCCCCGTGTATGTCGAGCCATTGACTTAAATTGCTGTTCACCAGAAAGACCACAAACGCGTTTCCGTACGAGAGGGTACCCATCACTGTTGTATTTACCGTGAAAGGCGGGGCAAACGCCGCGAGTGACTGGATTCCCGCAAACTGATAGGTGCCATTAACGCCGGACATCTGCATTCCGGCAGAATTAAAACCAAGCGTGGGCGTGAGAAATGTGACTCCGGGGGAACTGCTATTCGCTGCGACCGCATTAAGGATGCTTGATTGTGTCGCCTACAGCGACGAATTCAAGCTGCTGTCAGCGGTGAAGTTGTCACTCAAAGTGGTGGCATGACAATACATTGCGAGCGATATGACCATTGACACCACAGCGGCCAATTTAAGAATTTTCGATTTCATAGCACTCGAAGCCAGATGGATTTGTTTTTTACATGCTTTTCTGAAACTTTTCCTACGACAATCTGGTATTATGCCTGTTGCCAGAAATTGCCAAGCCATTTTTTGTTAAATAAAAAGCCGGGATTTTGCTCCCGGCTTTCGCAAGGAGTTTCCTGTTTTATTTCGCATCGTCGGCATGGCGGAGTCGGACTGGCGTGGCTGGCGACGGTGTCCACGATGATTCGCGCGTTGTTGTATTCGCCACCCCCATCATTCGCCAAACCGGCGAATAAACCAGGTCTTCACCACCTGGGTCAGCAGCGCATAGCCCAGCAGCATGAGGGCCAGATACAGCCAGAACAACGGCGGGAGCGGGACGAACCCGAGCGTGGTCGCCAGCGGCGAAACCGTCAGCCAGGCGCCGGCCGCGACGATGATCACGGAAGTGAGGATGAGCGGCCAACTGGCCCAGCTTTGGATGAACGGGATTTTGTTGGTGCGAATGACATGGATGATGAGCGTCTGGGTGAAGAGCGACTCCACAAACCAGCCCGTCTGGAACAGGACCGGGTTACGCCGGTTTGCCTGCGTTGGTCACGCCCCATTTCCAATTCCGGATTTCCGGCAGGTCCTCGCCGTATTTGTCGATGTATTGCTTGTGCTCGATCAGCTTGTCCTTGAGCTGCTGCTTCAGGTAGATGCCCTTCTCGCCGGTCTGCGGCAGGCGATCAATGGTGTCCATCACGAGGTGGAAGCGGTCCAGTTCGTTCAGCACCGTCATGTCGAAGGGCGTGGTGATGGTGCCCTCTTCCTTGTAGCCGCGGACGTGGATGTTGTCATGGTTGGTGCGGCGATAGGTCAGCCGGTGGATCAACCATGGATAGGCATGGTAGGCGAAGATGACCGGCTTGTCCCTGGTGAAGAGCTCGTCGAAATCCATGTCGCTCAACCCGTGCGGATGCTCGGTTTGAGGCTGCAGCTTCATGAGGTCAACAACGTTGACCACCCGGATTTTCAGGTCGGGCAGATGCTCGCGCACGATGGAGACAGCGGCGAGCGTCTCCAGCGTGGGCACGTCGCCACAGCAGGCCATGACCACGTCGGGGGCAACGCTCTGGTCGTTGCTGGCCCACTGCCAGATGCCGATGCCTTCGGTGCAGTGCTTGACGGCGGCGTCCATCGTCAGCCACTGCGGCGCCGGGTGTTTGCCCGCGATCACGATGTTGACGTAATGGCGGCTGCGCAGGCAATGGTCCATCACCGACAGCAGGCAGTTGGCATCCGGCGGCAGGTAAACCCGCACGATCTCGGCCTTCTTGTTCACGACATGGTCGATGAAACCGGGATCCTGATGGGTGAAGCCGTTGTGATCCTGGCGCCAGACATGCGAGGCCAGCAGGTAGTTTAACGAGGCGATCTTCCGCCGCCACGGCAGGTGCGAGGTGACCTTCAGCCACTTGGCGTGCTGGTTGAACATTGAATCCACGATGTGGATGAACGCCTCGTAGCAGTTGAAGAGCCCATGCCGCCCGGTGAGCAGGTAGCCCTCGAGCCAGCCCTCGCATTGGTGCTCGCTGAGCATTTCCATCACCCGCCCGGTGGGCGCGAGAAATTCGTCGTTCGGCACGGTCGCGGCGTCCCATTGGCGTTGGGTCACTTCAAAGAGCGCTTCCAGGCCGTTGGAGAGCGTCTCGTCAGGGCCAAAAACCCGGAAATTCCGTTGCTCGCTGTTCAGCTTCTCCACATCGCGCAGGAAACGCCCGAGCACATGCGTGTCGCCGATGCCGAGCACTCCCGGCGATGGCACGTCCACCGCGAAGTCGCGGAAATCCGGCATCCGAAGGTCGCGGAGCAGAATTCCGCCGTTGGCATGGGGATTCGCGCCCATGCGCCGCTCGCCCTTGGGCGCCAGTTCGGCCAGTTCCGGTTTCAGGCGGCCCTGATCATCGAAGAGTTCCTCCGGCCGGTAGCTTCTAAGCCAGTCTTCCAACAGCTTGAGGTGTTCGGGATGGGTGGCCGGGTCGGAGAGCGGCACCTGGTGCGCCCGGAAGGTGCCTTCAGTCTGCAGGCCATCAACCACCTTTGGCCCCGTCCAGCCCTTGGGTGAATTGAGGACGATCATCGGCCAGTGCGGACGCGCGCAGTTGCCGTGGACGCGGGCGTCCTGCTGGATTTTTTTGATCTGCTCCACCGCCGTGTCGAGCGTCGCGGCCATGGCCTCATGCATCAGCGCGGGCTCGTGACCCTCGACGAAGTAGGGCGTCCACCCGTAGCCGCGGAGCAACTGTTCCAATTCCTCGGGGGTGATGCGGGCGAGCACAGTCGGGTTGGAAATTTTGTAGCCGTTAAGATGCAGGATCGGCAGCACCGCGCCGTCGGTGGCCGGATTAAGAAACTTGTTGGAATGCCACGCCGTGGCGAGCGGTCCGGTTTCCGCCTCGCCATCACCGACGACGCACGCGACGACGAGACTGGGATTGTCGAATACCGCCCCGAACGAATGGCTGAGAGAATAACCCAGTTCGCCGCCCTCGTGGATCGAGCCGGGGCATTCCGGCGATGCGTGGCTGGGAATGCCTCCGGGAAACGAAAACTGAATAAAGAGCTTCCGCAGCCCGGCCTCATCCTGGCTGATGTTGGGATAGATCTCACTGTAAGTGCCCTCGAGGTAAGTGTTGCCCACGACGGCCGGGCCGCCATGCCCGGGGCCGGAAACGTAAATCATGTCGAGGTCGTATTTTTTGATGACCCGGTTCAGATGAACGTAGATGAAGTTCTGCCCGGGGGTCGTGCCCCAGTGTCCCAGCAGCATGTGCTTCACATCCGCGAGCGTCAGTGGCCGCTTCAGCAGTGGATTGTCGTAAAGATAGATCTGGCCGACCGACAGATAGTTCGCGGCCCGCCAATAGGCATCCATCTGGTGGAGCAGTTCCGGCGTGAGTGCATTTGTTTTCATGGGTGAAATCAAGTCGGCGCCGCAAGCGTGCCGAGCCTTTGGGTCAGGCGCAAGTTTTCCGAAGCATCCACCGGACAATCAATGATGGTGAATCCTTTCCTGATCTGGTTCATCGCCGATCATTTCGTTTTCGAAAGCAACATCACGAACACTTCGTGATAGAGGTTTTGCATATCCTCGCTCAAACCTGCCAGCGCACGGGCGCGATCGGGTTGAGGCTCGTTTTCGCCGGCGACTTTTGCCAGGTGCCAGGCATAACTCAGCGCTTCGGTCTGGGTCAAAAGCAAGGTCAGTTCAAATTCATCACCGGTCTGAGTCAACAACTCTTTCTCCTTGGTGGATGCAATCGCATCGCGCGTGCCCAACTCGCCCGGCGGCAGCCGGATGTCGTCCAGACGGATCGAAGGATCATCCCTGGCAAATTCCTCCAACAGTCTGGCTCCGGTTCCGGAAGTAGTGGCAATTTTCTTCACCAGTTTTTTTACATCGGAGTGCTCGGGTTTGATGAATCGCAACATGCTGACGTCTTTTTGCTCGTCCAGGAGTTGATGGAGCAAACTGTAGCAATTGTTTCGCGTCGCTTGCGCAGCGTTGCTCGGGGACGGAGACCCGGCCTTTGGCGATTGACAGCCGGTCAGAACGCAAGCGGCCGATAACATCGCAGCGAACCATGGGAGGATGATCTTCATAATATGTTCAGGATGGTATGGGGATGTTCACTCCTTCCGCTTGTGCTTGTCCTGGTAATCCTTCCATAGAATGCCCAGGACCAGCCAGCCACTCCCGCCCAGGGCAACCAAAAAACAAATCATGGCGATGCCGGGGTAGCCAAAAATCTGGAAGGCGGAGTCGATGCGCATCATCAGCGCCGCCCCGACAATCAGCGCCGCGAGAATAATGCCGGTGGTGACCCGATTGGCGATTTTTTCGAAGCCGTTGAGCAAATAACGTGCGTCAGGCGTTTTGACATTTACTTCCAATTCAGAATTGCCGACGGCGTCCAAAATCTTGTTTACGCGCCCCGGCAGGCCGCCCACAAAATCCTTCATTTCGAGAAACGATCCCAATAACTGCCCCGGCGAAACTGCTTTGCGCATCCGGGTCGTCATGATTTCGGCGACATTCCGGCGCACCGAAGCGTTGGGATTGAAATTCGGACATAAAATATTTCCGACCCCCTCGAGTTGCAGCAGGGTTTTCCCCAGCAGGGTCAATTCGGTGGGAACATAAAGTCCGGTTTCGGCCGCCGCCCGGGCCACGTCCATCAAGGCTTTGCCTACGTCCTGGTGGTTCAAAGTCTGGTCCCGCTGATCGGAAACAAATGCCGTCGCTTTTTTGGTGAACTCCGCCTCGTCGAAGTCATCCGCGGTTTCGCTGATGCGCAGGACAATTTTCACCGCTTCATCGCCGTTGCCTTCGCTGATGGCCAGCAGCAACCGCAATAAATTTTCCTGCATGTTTGAATTCACCCGCCCGGTCATGCCCAAATCCAGCAACGCCACGCGCCCGTCGTCCGTTAGAAAAATGTTGCCCGGATGCGGATCGGCATGAAAAAAGCCGTCAATCAACACCTGTTTCAGGTAGGCCTTGAAAAGTTCCTCGGCCAAAACATCGCCGTTCATGTCCAATTGCGCGATGGGACTCAGCGCGGTGATTTTTGTTCCGCTGACATAATCCATCGTCAACACGCTGCGCGAACTGTAATCGGGCACCGGCAGCGGAACGAGAATGTGCGAAAATTCCTTCAGATTGGCTGCCAGCGTGGTCAGATTGGACGCCTCCCGTTGATAATCCAGTTCCTGCAAAATGGAGCTTTTGAGTTCCGCGAGAATTTTCCCGAAACGATAACGGCGGCCAATGTCGGTATGTTCGTCAAAAAAATCCGCGATTTCCTCGAGCACTTCAAAATCTTCCGCGATTTGTTTGCGGATTTCCGGGCGTTGCACCTTCACGACGACAGGCCGCCCATCGCGCAAGGCCGCGCGATGCACCTGTCCGAGCGACGCGGCGGCCAGATGTTTTTCTTCAAAAAATGAGAACGCTTTGGAGATGCGGACGCCGAGTTCGCTCGCGACAATTTGTTCCACTTCGGCGTAAGGAAACGGCTTGATCTTGTCCTGCAAACGCGCGAGCGCCTTCAAATATCGTTCCGGCAAAAGGTCGGCGCGGCTGGAAAGCAACTGGCCGAATTTGATGAAGGTCGGCCCCATTTTTTCCAAATCGTCGGCC
>Ga0187868_1000642_pt1 | contig 27375 bp, 26 predicted proteins | sample June2016WEW_13_4_FD_133014 | JGI IMG/M metagenome (GOLD analysis project Ga0187868, IMG submission 133014) | Peatland microbial communities from SPRUCE experiment site at the Marcell Experimental Forest, Minnesota, USA - June2016WEW_13_40 | ecosystem: Environmental > Terrestrial > Soil >... | reverse complement strand
GAAATATTTGAAGAGGGAGCTACATCTGGCACATTCTTTTTGATGGTTGTGTACGTAACCAAAAAATTTGATAATGGGGTTTTATTTGCTTCTAATAAATTATTTTCAAAAATCTCAATATCAATTTGTTTCTGATTTTTTTTATCTTTAATATCAGCAATATTATTATTCAATTTTGTCAAGTCTAGAACTTTTAAATCGTTAGGATTTTTCTGAATATCAGATAACGTTTTTCTGATTTCGTTGATTATTTCGTCGTCGTTTCTTGATATGATTTGTATAAGACCTCCACCACCACCACCTCCACTACCACTACCACCACCTCCACCTCCTCCACCACCACCTCCTCCACCTCCTCCACCTACTTTAGTATTTTTATAATCACTCCCACCAACTGCTGCAGAATGGTTTGGATTAAATAAAAATTTAAGAATCTCTTCCAAAGTATCTATCATATCTTTCTTTGCTACACCATTCAATAATTCAACAACGACGTGATTTTTCCCAAATGTTCTAAACAAATTAGACGCGACCTTTCTTAATAACTTTGCTTTGTCATCATGGGTCATATCTTCAATATCAAATCCAAATTTCGAATCTATCAATTGGTTTAATTGCAACGTTTCAACGACAGTCATACCCTTTGTTAAACTAGCCTCGACGTCGTCACATGCAAATTTGAGACAGCGAGGCGTGAGGAGAGATGCAGAAGTTTCACCGTAATAAAGAGCAGGAGCCAATTTGTCAGCATCGATGTCTTCTCTCTTGACCAAATAAGGTAAACCGCTGATGATGTTATCTTGACTGTATTCAGTTTGCATAATGTCGTTGAGAACTGTTCGGCCGAAATTCTTACTGAAAAATGGCTGCAACAAAAACAAATTGAGTTCGCCCCAAGGTTTTGTTTTGGGCCAATTGATAGGGTCCTTTTCGTATTCATCTGGTTGATCACTGGGGACTTGAACGTACTCAATAGCAGCCTTCAACGATCCAATCAATGCGTGTTGACTTGGACCGTCAGTTAACTCATCTCGAAATTCAATGGTGCGGTCACAGGCTCTCCATTCGCCTTTGTCAATAAAATTTCTCGCTTCGCTGGTGTGAGATGCATGACTGCCGGTAACAAATAAGCGTTTGTAATGAGGAGTGTTTTGATCGTAGTAACCTTTAACGCTGCTTGTGATTGGACGTTCATGCATTGTTTCTGGAACGGTGAGATAACGAAATCCACTCATGAGATCGTAAATGTCATCACGCACCTTGTCTCGGTTTTCCAACGCACGTTTTCCTGATATGTTGGTGACAAAGTTCGTCTTGTGCATCATCAAATGTTTTTTCACTTGTTCCAATGTGATGATGACGCGACCCTTCTTTTTCTTCGCAAGCATTCGTTGATTAGTGTCGGAAAGCATTGTGATCCACTCTTGATCACCCTTGTTGGCTGGAAGATACCGTTCGCGCCATTGAGTAAACAGTTCACGCATATTTCTTGGAGGGTACGTCTTGGTTGTGTTGTCACTTGGTAAGGGATAACCGAGTCGACAGTTAAGCATTGCTCGGGAGATGACAAGAATCATCAAACGAACAAAGGCGTAAGAGATGTGACGAAGACGCATTTCCAACTCACGGAAGGATTGGACGTCGCCAGTGCCAGCAGTGACGAGATCGAAAGTAGCGCCCAATTTATAAAGTTTGATTGTGAATGCCTCAGCCTCAGAATAGAAGCCCGAAATTGGACCGAGTGCCTTGTCGACGGTTGGAGGAGCAGTGTTAGAATCGTAGGTGAGACGTGATAAAATAACGTACCCATCTGTTTCCGAGACGGGGACTCTCTCTACGATTTGAAGAATCTCTTCGGCTCTGCTGACGATAAACTCGTACATTGAATCAGCAATTTGACCAGAAAAATCCTTGATGTTATTGTTTACATAGTTGCTGAAATTGCCCCAAAACTGTTTGGCAGCCTCAGTTTGCAATTCTTTGACGGTAGTGATCTTTGCAATCGATTGTTTGTCAGTTTTCATTGGATTAAAATAGTTACTTAAAGCGGTTTGATCGATAGCATTTTTGTATTCAGTATGGGCTGTTGACCCACCAACTGGATCAGATGAAATTTCTACAACATCTGCCATTGTAATGTAATATTTTTTTGTGTTTAATGGTTAATTAATTATTAAATAAATGTATCCTTTCTTTTTTGTTTTAATTCTTTTTTTTTAAATATATATATATATATTTGGATTGCCCTTTTGCTCTGTTCAATTAAAATGTCTAAAATGATAAAGATAATAATAATAATAATAATAATGGTAATTGCACTTGTGATAATAATAAGTAAAAAAAGTGAAGAATGCGAAAATATATATCCAAGACATTTAGATATTGGAATGTACATTTCATCCGTCAATGTCAGTGCAGATAATAACGTGACAGTCAGTTGGAAAAAGTTTTGTATCAGTAACAGTACTATCCCCATCTTTGACAAAAACATTATGATCATCGTTCATGGATTGCAAGACGGCGCGGTAGAAGAAAGGTATAGATTCTTGCAAAACGACCCAGCAACAGACAGTTTAGTTTACATTGCTCACAAGGCAAATTTTACAGTTGTAGTGTTTGAATGGACGCAGATAGCAGATAGAAGTCTGATGAGATTCGAGTTAGCCATGTCTTCGCTGTACACTGCAGATTATTACGTTGAGATGGAGTACATGCATGTATCCGTCGACGGTTCTGTCCGTTACTCTCGCGTCCACAAACCTTCTCTAGATTTTATCGAAGATGACCCAGTGTTTCAAAATTACCAAGAAGGCGATTCAGTCACTGACATGTGCCATCGAAACTATGCTGCTCTTTCCATCTATTTTTCAAACGTCAACGAAGTGCGGGTTGTTGGTCATTCACTCGGTGCGCAATTGGCTATTCTTTGCACGTACGATATAGCAAAAGACAAGGATATAATAAACAAACCTCATCGCGTATCATCGCTCGATATAGTTTACTCTCATGGGAAAAAGGGGTTTCTGGAACTCGATCCCTTCGGAACTTTCCTTGTCGATGCATTGTCGGGCCGTATAAAGGAATTGGTGTACACTTATAACATTTCAGTCGATGGTTACAAGTCTTCGGGAATAAATGAATGTCTTTTATCTCAAAGCGAGGAAGGGTTTTTGTACAAGGATGCGGTGTTGGTGATTGTGAAATTTCCAGAATGGGGGAATGTGACGTTTGGCGAATGTTACTCTGCTACACTCTTCAAGAATACTAGAGGCAAATTTTCAGGATTGTCGGATAATGTCTTTGAACGTATCCATGATTTTCAAATTCAATTGTACAACCAACACATACAGATCGTTCCTTATTACTTTTTCACTCTCATCTTCCCGCCTCATGTGTGTATTAAAAACGTGAACAACAACAATGTATGTAAACCAACAGATATCCTGTCAGTCTCTGCTGCTTATCCCACTGATGATTTATTGAATCTTATTAAAAGCACTGCACGTAAATATAGAGTTTATCACATGTTCTCTGATGATAAAACTTTGACTCCAAAGGATGATTATTACTTTTTTTATTAATTAATAAAAAATTTTGTTTTTTGATTTGATTTGATTTATAATTTAACAACTATCGATTATTGAGCACCTTTATTATATAAAACATTGTTTGATTTGTTCATCAATTGTTCGAATGGATTAGATGTAAATGAAAAATTTGCGGCACCATCGTCATTGTCTTCATCTTCCTCTTCGTCGTCAAATGTTTTGTTAAATTCCACTTTTTGTCTTTTGTAAGAAGAATTCAAAATTGTTTGTTGTGAAATAGCGCCATTAATCTGTTCTTTTGTTGGTGGTGCGGGTGCAGTTTGGGTTGCGGGTGCTGCTGCGGCTGTTTCGGATTGAGGTCTACCAACTCCTGCGCCTGTGTCTATCACTTGAGTTTGTGCGATTACCTTTTGGGAAGATGTACTGACAGTATTTGGATCGGCAGCCTGTCTTCTTGTTGTGCTGTACAATCTTGGGGCTAGCACAGTTGGCACACTCTTTTTATTCTCTTCTTTCTGAACGGAAGCACTATTTAAGATAGTACTGTTTGTTTGTGGTTTGTTTTGAGTTGTAGGGGCAGTGGTAGTAGTAGTAGTAGTAGTAGTAGGGGGGACGGCAGCATTAGTTTGTGGTTGAGAAGAAGGGGGGACAGTGGCAGTGGTGGAATTAAACTTTGCTAATTGATTTTGTAAAGAAATGTTGCTTTTTGTCAATTGATTCAATTTCTTACTAAAGCATTGGACGATTTCCTTGTTATTTGCCATTGTCGATTGTAATGTGTCTAACACTTTACTAGAGTCAATCTTTCCATCTGGTGTTTCTAATGCCTTTTTGTAGTCTTCGGCGTAACTAGTTGAGATTTGTTCGTACCTTGTAATTTGTTGTTGGATTGCTTCAGGTAACTCTTCAAACTTTTTATCTCCCATCAATGATTTTGCTGTAGCATCCAAAGTAAATTGAAGATTATTGTTAAATTCATCGATATTCTTTTGTCGGTTTTCCTCTTCAAGGGCAATATATTTTTCATGTGACGCCTTGTACTTTTCGTTTTCAGTGATTAAACCATAGTACTTTTCTTTGGCGATTGTCATTACACCAGTATCGTCATTTACGGTTGCTTGGGTTGGTGGAGCAGATGCCATTTTAATTTCCAAGTGATTTTTTGTTTTATTTTTAAATGAATAAGTATACAGTAGATTTTTTGATCCTATCCTCACACTATTATTATTATCACTATTATTATTTTTAATTAATCTATTTACTTTTACATCTTCATTGTTACTATTAAAATCATTTTTAGGAAATAAATAATCTAATAACTCAGAAGAATCTTTTCCTAACTTGACCGTCGTTGATGTGCTTGCGGTTTTAAAATTATTGCATTGTGATTTTTCGATATTTTGAATTGTGTTGTCATCCAAGTCATTCTGTCCAAAATCAATGTCGGTCAAATAACTTCCTTCTCTTGCGCCTTCTTCTGTCAAAGATACCTCAAACAATTCTTTTGTCACTTTTAACGTATTTTTCACAGGATCAAACTCGTACGAAGCAACATGTCCCGAAGAAAAATCACAGTACTTTCCGTTTTTTAGTTTTTCACACACGTCTTTCTTTTGTCTATCTCTTGTTTTATTTACCCCTGATTGCGGATATATTTGGCCTGTGATGTCAAGTTGTGGGAAATTATTGTTTTGCTTTATCACTTTTCCTATGTAATAATCTTGATTCTTTAAATTGTAATTATCCCATGGGTAATGATCGTTTTTGATTGCTATTCCTTCCAAGTTCATCGACATCAATTCCTTTCTTGAAAATTCACCGATTAATTTTTCAAACTCGGCCTTTGTATTTATTTCTCTCACCTTTCCAATCCCCACATTTATATCATCATTGTGTGTGTAGTTTTTTGGTATGACGGTTCCTTTTACTGTGCATGTTCTTTTACTTAAATTTATAGTTGGAGTTATTTTTGGTCTCATTCCTTTTTTTTCTTTTTCGCCTTTGTTTATTTTATTTATCTATGTATGTATTTTATTTTTATTGATTTAAATATCTCAACTTGAACAGGAAGGGAGGGGAAAAAATGAATAATAACAATAACAATAATAATACACAAAGTGTTTTAAATAGTAATTTAAAATTATTACAAAGTGAAAGAATTCCAATAATATCATTTACAGACACAGTTGTTAAAAAAAGAAAATTTATAATTGCACAAGCTTATAGATATTTAATAAATTTAAATAGACAACGTAATAAAAAACATTAATTGCGGTGGTGGTAGAGAGAGAAGATTAGTTGTATTCCGAAAATAAAGAAGATGAAGGGGTATTGTTAAATTGTGTGATTGTTGATGATGTCGATGACGATATTTTTAAATTATCAATATTGCTGTTGTAATCGATAAAATACTTTTTATATTTATCCATATTATTATTATTATTGTTTAATTGCATGTCGTCTTCTTCATCTTCATCGGCAGCATCTATATCGTACAATATTCTTTCGTTTTCCATCTCTATCTCTTTCGCTTCTTTTTGTGAATTTCTCAATATCTTTTTATTCGCAATATTTTCGACAAACGATTCTTGATTTCTAATTACATTGTCTTGTTGCAATCCATATATCTTTGTCAGCGTTCTTGTTACTAAACCGTCATCAATTCCTTGCTCCAAGTTACTCGCACTTAATTTTAAGTCACTTATATTTTTTTTAAAGTTGCTTATTGTCTTATTCAATTTATGCAATTGATCAGTGTACTCTTTTTTGTTTTTTTCCGCCTCGTCTATTTCTCTAAATAAATACGATATCTCTGGGTTACTTTTTATAAAATTCCACAAATCTGGGTTACTTTCTATGTTAACATTTATTGCTTTTCCTTCATTTTTATTCTTATTCTTACTTTTATTATTAGTCTGTTGGTTACTTATTATTTGAAATTGATTTGTTAATTCATTCTTTTTTATATTTAATTGCACTGTGCAGTTATGTATTTTTTCTGTTTCTTCATTTATACTTTTTTCTTTATTTGGTTTTTGGGCTTCGACCATCATTTGTTTTCTTGTGTTATTTTCAATTAAAATTTGAATTTGTCTACGCAATGCTCCTTTTTTCATATTTTCAAAACATGCTATATTTGCCATTAAATTATTATAATTAAATTCGATAAATTCTGACCAATCCATATCTATCTCTCTCTTTCTTTTTTAAATACTTTTTTTTTAAATTATCACTCCCCAAGATAAAAAATCAAAATGCAAATTTTCTTTTTAATTTTCAAAATTTATATATTCAATTTTTTTTTGATCACAAGTTATAACTTACAAAAATAATTATTACTCTTGTTTTTTAATTCTTTTTGCAACAATGGTTGTGAAATTGCAGATAAATCATCGACGAGTTTTGAAAATTGATGGCGATTAAATTTGTTTTCAATTTTTGTCAATTCTCTTAACTTATCTATAATGTTAACAACTTGCCAAGCCCAATGTTCAAGATCACAGTAAAATAAAATTCTTAATTCTGGCTCATTTTCTGCATTTAAAGTGTATTTTAAACGTTTTCTAATGTCAAATAAAAATTGTTCATTTCCCCATTTCTCTTGTACATCCATTTTAATACATTCGGCTCTAAAATTCACAAGATTAAGAAGTCTGCCACATTTCTCATATTCATTGCAATCATCTTTTTCAATCTGTCTAAGATTTTCCAACAAAAAATTTAAGCGAACAATGAATGAATTGAAATTTAGTTTAAGATTCGTCAATATGTTTATTGTTTCATGGTTTAGGCAATTGACAGATATTTTTTCAACGAGATTCGACAATCTTAAATTAATTGTTTCTTCTTTTTTACGTGCAGCCAAATAAATATAACCAATAGCAATCACTGTAATTGCACCCCATTCATTCATTTTTGTTTTTTATTTTTATTTTATTTATTTTATTTATTTTATGTTTTTATTTTAAAAGTTAAAATGCAAATTTTATAATTAAAGTTTCAAAAATTTATTAATGTTAATTATTTCTTTTTTTTTAAAAAAAACAAAAAAAAAATGGGAGAACGTGCAGATGAAGGAAAAACAATGCTTATGTATAAGATACTATTAAATTCAATCCGCGATGATGTTTTTACAAAGGAAGGTGTTGTCGGAGTTGGCATTGGATATAAGAGAGTGGATGGAAAAGAAGTTTTACCAAGACAGATTTGTTTCCTTGTTTATGTCACCAAAAAACTTAAATCAACCGAGTTTGTTGATAAATCGAAAATGATACCACCAAAATATATATTTGGTGAAATTGAAGTGATGACAGATGTGATAGAAACTGGCGGTGAACCACAAGCATGTTCAGAATAAAAAAAATTAAAAAAATAAAAGTTAAAATGCAAATTTTATATTAAAGTTTCAAAAAATTATTATAATGGTGGAATTTATATTTCTTTTAATGCATAGACGGTAGTTGGAAAATGATCTTTAATTTTCAACTTTTTTGTAACCATAAGTTCTAATCCCGTGATATTAATAAAAATTTCGCCAACCCAACAATTTATATCTGAATCCCATAAATTTTCAATTTTTTTGTAATCTTGATCATTTAAAACGCTTGACAATTTTTTTTAAGTCAGGTATGTCAGCAACATCAGAATCGCACATCTCCTTTACTTTGTTTTTAAGTGCCAATCCTTCTGGATTCAAAAGAGCAATAATTTTAACGAGTTTCTCTTCATCACTCGCGTTATCTTTTTGAATGGCAATTAATTTTTCAAGAAATCGATTAAAGTCGGTTACGATAGTCAGTTGTTGTTTGGCGCCATTGTCTTCGTACTCCACAAGCATTTTATCCACAAGTGAAGTTTAAGTTTTTTTGTTTGTTGAAAAAACAATTCATATGCCATCCAAATATTAACTGCAAATGCAATATGAGGCAAGATATCCATATTGTTCTTGTTATAATGCAAATTTTATATTAAACTTTTAAAATGTATATATTAATTTTGTTTTACTTGTTAATCGTATATATTTGTTTCTTTTTAACTAATAGAAAATTTCATCCTTAATCCTTGTTGTTTATAATATTGAGAATTTAAATTTTCCAAAAAATAGTAAAATTTTTGTTTGTCAAAATTATTTGGATTTTCTCTTGTCATTAATGAAATTTCATTGATTGCATAATTAACAACATCTAACCATGGTGTCATTTCTGAGTCGACAATTGCTTTGAATTCTTTTATTTTTTCTTGGGATTTTTGGTTATCTTTTAAAACAACGATCAAAGCTTTCATTTCAATCTTCAAACTCTCCGATTCATTTTTAATCGACTCGAACAAGTTTACGAGATTTGTTCCATGAGTTAAGACGATAGAAGTGAGTTTATTCATCTTATATTCATCATCCATTCTAATGTTTTCCATCTCATCTTTGAAATATCCTAAAATGACAAGGTACGATTCAATATCACTTTTATATTTTTTCATAGATACAAATACGGCAGGATTTGAATATTCACGGGATAAATAATCAATGATTGTTGACACTTTGTACACCGATGATTTTTTCACAAACAATTTATAACAGATGTAAGCACAAACAATTACACCACCTCCGATAAAATAATTCATTTTTTTTTTCTCCAGTTTAATAAAAAAATAAAAATAAAATAATCAAATAATATTGTATTTTTGCTTATTAAAGTATTTATAGAAACAAAAATTAATAAATGACAAAAATAGTAATATTAATATTAATAGGGTTATTCATCTTCGACTGTGACGGACAAACAGTGGTTGAAATATGTAATAATGATTTAACTCCGAGTAACGCCGAATTTTACACAGCAACTGCAATAGAAGATTGGCAGGCGATTTCAAGTTATTATGTTCAATTGAATAATATTTTAATAACAATCACTTCTATTCTATCATCTTTATTTACAACTTCAGCCGATCAGTCTTCGTTCGCTGCTCTTGTTCAAAATCAAACTTCTATATTGAATTGCACCGTCCCTCCATTTTACACTCTGCAAACAAATCAATCGTCTTTCCAACAACTCGCCTGCTGTCACATTGCCCAACAGAGACTGACGATATTGACTCGGCTATTGAATTTTGCGAATTTTAGATATCTTCCAATCCCGCCATCACCGATATCGACTGGTCTTTTGCTGGAAAACTTGTCATTGTTGCAAGAAAGGGCGTACTACTGTTCCAAGTTTATTGTTTGTGCTCAAGAACAAAGTATTATGATACCGGGCTGTCAAGTGTATTTGGGACTCGGCGATGTTATGATTTATTCCTCCACAAATTCAAATTACGAAATAATGTTGGATCAGGCAAGCACTGTTGTAGCATGTGTTCAAGCGCCGATTATAAACACGGGATGTTTGACAAATTCTACTTTTTCTTTATCTTATTTTTTGGAATTTTCATCTCCTGAATTGACGTACGATGCTTCTTATTCTCAAATATGTGGTTATGAGAATTTATCTAATTTTTCTTATCAATTATCTAATGCATTTTGTGGTTGAGGCATTGTGTATAAATAATAAAAAAAAATAATTAATATATATATAATCATTTTCTTTTTTTTTTTTTTTTGGTGAAAAGAAATGGAGATGGAAAAAGTAAAAACGGAATTTTTAAAAATATTTCTTGAATTTTGTTTGAAAAAGGGTTACACAACTTGTTTCATTCATGTATCGAAGTACAACAAAGAAACGAAAGAATTTGATACATTTATTGATAGCAGTGCTGGAATACCGTACATCAGAGTCGTTGGAGATAGTTTTTTAAAGCGTGGCAGTGAGCGATCGAACATATTTTCTTGCACAAAGAGCATCGTTGGATTTTATATATTACTTGAGTACCTAACGAACGGATTACCAATAGATGTGCCGTTGTACGAAACTGTGTTTAAAGGATTGAGTGATGTGCTGCCGAACGATATAGAGAAATTAAGTCACAAATGTATAGCAACTTATTTGAATCATACTAGTGGAATAGTGACGGGGACGATGAAAAAGAATTCAGACGGCTTCGGGGAGGCATGGAATGTGTATTTGATGGGCAAATTCATTGATTCGTACGAGGCTCTCAAACGTGGAGTGTGGTTCAATCATGTGGAGTGGAAGAATGATAAACCATGTGATTTCGCGTACAATAATTATGGTAGTCAAATTGGAGCGTTGATGGCAGAAATTTACATCAGATCAGTGCAGAAAATGAAGTTCCACCAACGACCTTTTATGTTGAAAGATGCATGTTTGGAGACGTTCTTCCAAAATACTAATGTAAAAAATGAACATTGGCCAGCAAAGGATGAAGGTGAAGCAATCGGCCACTCTTCTGGATTTTCTGGACTTCAATTGACAGGATACAATATGGTTGAATTTGCACATCTCATCTTCACTCGTTTTTATGCGCCTTTGTTCTTCCTCACCGATTCAAAAAATAAGTATGTGACTCACAAGGGAGTGGTGATGCAAAATAAATTTGTTGTTGAAGATGCCAATGACAGAAATGTTGATCCCGGATACAGCACAAATCATCGTTATAAATATTGTTTAGGTTGGTGGATTCCCAAAATTGGCGTTGCAGTTTCATCTGATACTAACAATAATAATAACAATAATAACAATAATAGCAATGAAGATGATAGTAGTTATTTTCATTTTAAAGGTAAAAAGGCGAAAGTTAAAAAAAATTATATATCAGCACAAGGTTGGTTTGGACAAAGAATATGTTTTAATCTAGAAAATGGTATGATCGCGGTGAGAAAAACTTATGAAAATGTTGGAACTATTTTAAAAGCATCGGCACAAGAAACATTTGAACAGTTGCCAAACAACAAACATCCATCATTTATTTGGCATTTTTCTGCGTTCGAAGATGCATTGTACCATTTATTTGAATTGTTCGAAGGTGGAAAGCAACCGTCAAATCAAATTATCCAAGATTTAATTAACGATTTTAAAGAATTTTTATTAGATAAATGAAATAAAAAAAAATAAAATATGATAGTTAATTATAAAATTTGCAATTTGAATTAAAAAAAAATGAATGACGGTGAATTGGTAAGAAGAAGAGCAAAAGAAGAAGAAGATGAATTGGTAAGAAGAAGAGCAAAAGAAGAAGAAGATGAAAATTTAGAAAGATTACAAAATATGTTTGACAAAGAAGTTGGTCAATTTTCACTTACGTTCAATCCTTACGTTTGGTACACTCCAATTAGAAGAAAATTAGTCGATTGGATTTGTGAAAAAGTCGACAAGGACCCCTTTTATTTACACAGAATGACATTTCACGTTGCTGTTTTTTATTTAGATAGAATTTTCACATCGTTTCTGGTGAAGAATGAACAGACACAAATGATCGCTGCATCTTGTATGTTTGTCGCTGCTAAGATGGAGGAGAAGGATTGGGAGTTCTGCCCTAGTATCCGCCAAATTATTATAATGTGCGATGGTATTTATTCAAGGCAGACATTGTTCCAGACTGAAATTGAAATTTTACGATTTTTTAAGTGGAATATGAATGTCGTCACTACCATCCATTTCGTTGGTTATTTTTCTCCGCTTATTTTGGATGGTGCGAAAGATGCAATTGACGGCAAAGTTATCCATCCAACCCAATTTAAAACTATCAAAGGTCATCTGTTACGGTTTGCTGAATTTTTTAGTGATCTTTCTTTGCAATATTATGAATTTTGCGAGTATAGATTCTCTGCCGTCGCCGCCGCTTGTGTCTATTGTTCAAGAAAGCAATTGGGCATTTCTCCTCTTTGGACGTTATCGTTGGAAATGTACACAACGTACAAAGAAGATGAAATCGCAGTGATAGTTGATTTATTATTCGATGTTTATCGCAAAGAATTCAATGAAGAAGATAGAAAGACACATTGTAATAATAATAACAATAAAAAATAAAAAAAGTTAATTATAAAATTTGCAATCTGATCTGATTTATTTTTTTTTACTTTAAACAAAACGTTCCATCCACAATATATAAAAAAAGAACATGTGTGCACAATCATTATAATCAACCAAAAAATCAAAATCATACAATACCCAAATAAAATGACCGAAAAAATATACATAATAAATTCCCCGATAAAAATAGTGTAGGTTCCATTCAAAGCATTTAGTATCGATAAAGGAAATTCCAACCAAACGATTCCAAAAAAGAAAACAATAAAAAAAAATAATCTCTTCAATAATTTTCATTTTTGCACTTTCTTGTTTATTTTCTTTTTTTTTAAATTTAGAATTGCAAAATTATTATTATTATTATTATTTTTAATCTGAAGGAAGTGGATTTTTTTCAGACATCCATCGAATATGATAATCAAGTAAATATTTTAATACGGTTTGAGTTGTTCCATCGTTAGCATCATCTTTAATCACAATTTGGTTAGGTTCAATACCAAAACGAGATAATATTTTTGCTAATGAAACGCCTAATCCCATTTGTTGATCAATCAAATCTTTTGGATTGATGATCATATCGATATTTAATGTAAATTTATCAGACGTTGAAAGCCCTTTAAGTAGTTTAGCAGTTTGTTCAAGTTCCCATCTAAAAAAATTAACTAGCACGCTATTGAACATATCAAAGGGTAAAACCATTCCACCTTCTTTATCTCTAACGGAAAGAGAAATTCCAGCCAATTTATTTCCTCCGACTTTTCCCATCATCGTGGCAGGATCAATTTCAGTCACTCTTGAATCAGAATGGAGAAAAATCTTAGGGGTTTCGTTTTTCATATATCCATTGGAATCCTTGTTAGCAATCACGGTGATTTTTATTTCACTCTTTTTCCCATCTGATCCAATTAAAGATAATCCTAATTCTTTAAATACCATCCTGCCCTTTTTTATTCTCTTGTAAATTTTAAAAAAAAAATTATATATAGATAGATATATAATATTATAAGTTTATTTGATCTCATACGTCACTTACGTTTCGATTGTCTTTTTTTTGCAATTAATTTTTGTCTTATACATTTTATCGCATATCTTTTTTTTAAAGCCAAGATGTCGATCTTTAAATTTGTCTTGGTGCGTCTATTTAACAATTCATTTAAAATTTCTGTTGTTTCTCCGTGAGATATGTGTTCTGCAATGTTCATGATGAGAGGACGGTCTGCATTTGAAAATATCGTCCACACCTCACTTCGATCCAAAAGATTACCAAAATGTGTTTGGGCTAAATAGTGTTCGACGGTGGCTTGGAGAACGTGACGCATTTTAAGTGAATCGTCGATGGATTGGATGATGTCGCTCTTTTGTATAACACTGGACATCTTACCTATTTTTTTGTCATAATTTGTGTCTAGCCCTGTTGTTTTGATTTGGATATTTACAATTTCACCTTTGTCATCGACACACAGCACATCTAGATTCGTTGCTAATTTCATCTCTGCATCGCCAACTGGAACTTGAGCCCAAAACGGTCTGATGTTTCTTTCCGTCATTTCATTCAATATTTTGATTGTGTACTGATTGTACTCCCATATTTTATCTTTCACCACATTGTTGTTTATCAATTGTTTGATTTCATAATCTACCTCATTTCCTCTTCTAACTCCTCCAGTCTTTGCACCACCAGTTGGTAAGACATCGTTTATTTGAAAAAACAATTTTTTTATTTCAGACGTCAACCCATCTAATTGTGTTTCTTCCTCATCTTTAGCGGTGGCATGAAATCCTTTATCGTACTTCAAAAATAATGTTTTACCAACACTTTCGTTGTTATCTTTACCACAGCAGCATTGAAGTATTTGTTTTGCTTTTTTATATTTTTTACTTATTCTATCTTCGGCGGTATTTTGTATTTGTCCTTTCGTTTTTGCAAACCATTTTAAATCTATATTTGACATCACAAAGGTATTTAAGTGTAGTAAAGAAAAAAAAAGATAAGTATATATAAAGGTGAATTTGATTTATTAGGGTGGGAGAATGCAGCAAGAAGAAAGAATAAGAACAACCCATACTTATTTAATAATGAAATCGTTCATTGAAATGGTGAGTAAATTGGAAAAATTTGGATGCATCGATTCAACTAATTTTAAAGAGATTTTTAACAGATTAGATGCTTTAGATAGATTAAGTTTAATTGGAAAAAGTGAGAATTACGAACGTTGTCTTGCCTTTATTTGCGACGAAGGATTTAGTGATGGACGTGAAAAGTTTAAAGAATGCAAATTATGTAGTCAAAAAATTAACATAACGTATCCTAATACATCTTTAATTCTTCTTCATTGTTACTGTCATCATCGAATTGTGATTCATGAAATTTTATTTGAATTAAAGGAAAAAGGACAGTTCAATTTTGATCAACTATACAAATAAATTTACATTTATACAAATAAATTTACATTATTATATATATATATAAGTATTTAATTAATTGCTGGTGAGAAGAATAAGATGACTGAGATAGAAGATAAACCAATTCGTAATAGAAAAGAAGATGATTTAAAAAAGATGATTAATGATGTGTTGGAGGAAAGAGAGAAAAAACAAGAAGCAAGAAATCAAATTTTAAATAGATTATCTGAAGTTGATGATGATGATGACGAGGCGGATGCTGAAAATAATGAAAAGGACAGTTTATTTGACAATGGTGATGAAGAAAAGAAGAAAAGCACATCAGCGTCAAAAGTGGCATCTACATACTATCAATATCAACTTTTGTACATAAATATAATTGGATTGATCATCATCTCCGTCGTTCAATTGATTTGTGGTCCGTTTGTTCAACCAGCATATTTTGTGTACGTTGATATTTATGCATTTTTGACCGCCATTTTCATGTTGCCCATCCCTGCTTTACAATGGAATTTTCTTTTGTACTACTGCATAGTCGCCTGTTCTTTTATATTTGTGAAGAATCTGGCTATTTTTGTGCTGGATTTTGGCAATTTTATCAATTGTAAGAGTTCTCAATGCTCCACCACAGCAAATTTCACATTCTATTTCATCTATTATCTTTTTTCTTCGATAGACGTTGGTTTGATGATCTATTTTGTCAGGTTGATGTACTATATATTGTTTACTAGGAAATTCGAGGATAATCAAAGCAATTCGTTTGATGATGGGAGTAAGAAAATTGAAATTCCAAAACAATATAAAAAGACTGAATAATAACGAATGGAAAGGTTTATTTATATTTTTTTTTTTGTTTAAACATTTAAATCTCTGTTACGATTGAATTGATTAAGTAAAAATAAATTGGTCAATGGAAAATAATTTGAACAGAAGGAAAGAAAAGTAACTACACTTGCAATCGTCCCCACAGAAGAAAAAAAGTAAGTGAGAGGAGTTTGTAATAAACTTAACAATTTTGTGCAAGGACCGTAAAACATTGAAAATATAAAAGTTTTCCAAAAGATGTAATTGTATCCTTCATCGAGAAGTATCTTTGCATTATCGCATTTTTGTTTACTTTCTGGTGAGGTAATTACTTGTTTTCCGTACTTTTTTTTAAGAGTTTCGATCTGTTCTTCACTAAAGTTTGGCAAGTTATCTTCTAATTTATCATACAGGACATCGCAACTGAATTCGTTCCAAGTTGCATGGGCTTGAACTAATTTACTTTCGCTTTCGCTTTGGGATGTAATATAAATATGATAGCCGTCAAACATCCAATACGCCATTAAAACAAAAGTCGACGCAATAGTTAATAAAACTGGGAGAGTGTATAAAATTATTATTGTTGGTTTACTTTTTACTTTTTTCACTTCCACCATTTCTTGCATTCGTTTATTTGGTTTAGTTATCATCAAGTTATTATTGCTTGTTTCATTGTAGTACATCTTGTGATTATAATCATTTTGGTCATGTTCGAAGGCGAACTTTGGTTTACGTTGATTCATTTTTTTTTTGTTTGTTTATTTTTTGTGGTGCGTGCGTGCGTTGATTGAATATAAATTGTTTATTTTAAATTTCTAGTTGTTTTATTATTATTTTTGATATAATGTAAATTTAAAATATATGTGAATTGTGTCGAGTTGAATGAAAATAGCATGTTTAAGATAAATAAAAGAGTGAAGAAGAGTTGTATCTCTGAAACTAAATCGTGATCGGAAAAGATTTTTAATATTGTTTCGTGAATCTTCAGAGTGTACAGTCTACAATTATCTAAAACGTTTATGAATATAAATATATTTGTCCAAAAAAATAAATTGTGCTCTTCTTCCGCGTCATTATCTGAAGTTTTTTTAGAATGCAAAATTATTAAGTAACTTTTCAAGTTTAAAGCAATTTTTGCAATTATAGATTCCCCAAATTCATTATAATTTTCTTTTTTATTAAAAACAAATAGATAGTCTAGATTATCGTACAAATCTGATTTTATTCTATTTATCAAATTCTTCCTACTATGATCTTTCAATTTCAGTTTTCCCTTTTTGATTATGAAATTTTTAATCAATTTATTTATAATCCAACTTTCTTTATTTTCTTCTTCTTCCTCTCCCCCGCAAAATAATTCTGATAATAAATACTTTTTTATATTATTAAATTCTTTCTTGTCACTATTTATCAATGTTTCTAAAATTATATTAAAATCATATTTTTTTTCTTCCTTCTCCTCCATACTTTTTTTTTAAAAAAACTATACTATTCTCTAATTTTTTTTTATCGTAACGGTTAATTCCTTGTTTACTTTTTTTTATATTATATATTTTTTTTGGATGATAATTAATTGAAAAAAAAATAGTATAGATTATTTTTAAAAAAAAAAATTATGGTGGCAATAATATTAATTTTAAATTTAATTGTTCTAACCCTTTTTCAAATAAATAAAGTTACATCACTTTCCAATCCAACTGAAGTTGAAGTTGAAGGCACTCATGTTTATGTACGATTTACGCCGTACTTGGACTATTCTGAAAGAACTGAAGAAGGGTACGCGATCGTCATCATTTCAAATTCGACGGCAAGACCAGTGAATTTTTATCTTTTGTGGGATTCTTCTTTGCCTTCAAGAAGATTTTCAAAACCATATTGGAAAGACGGCGGGTCTCTTCTGAAGTTTTCGATACTTAAACCAATACTCGAGGAAAGTAATGGATCAGTCAAATTTGGTTACGGCTCATTCACAACAAAAAGATTGGCTGGATTCGGTTGGTACAATGACTATGTATTTCTACCCATCGTTGATCTTTCGGCGGGGAATATTGACTTGGTAACTGCACAATTCGCAACAAATGGATCACGATCGTTATTGACTCCCGCATCCAATTATTCTTCCTCCATCGAAGCGTTGTTACAAGCAGCGTTGAATATTGAGGCGGGAAATTTGGGATCAGAACCAGATGTAGATGCAGTGACTCACATTTTCTTGGCAAGCGACAGAAGTTTTGGAACACCCGGCGTCTTTCGTTCTCGTTGGCTTTCCCCATTGACAGAGTTTGTTGATTCCAACAATTGGAATATTTCAGCTACTGCGTTAGTCCCCAACAATCTCAACGATGTGATGGAAAATAACTGCACTTTGTACGGAATGGTCTGTCCTGATCAATGCTCGTTGGGGATAAATTACGACGTCTCATCGCTACCCGTTGTATGTGAAAGATGTGGGTTACAATTAAGAACAATCTCAAAGTTGAACAGCACTCAATTCGCGGCTGGCTCTTGTGAGGATTTCCCATTTGTCACTGACGTCGCATCGAGAATATCTGATTCCACTGTAGTGCATATATTTAGTGGTTCGGCCGAGACAAATTCGTCGGCTTATTTGCAATTGAAGAGCGCGGCCGAGACTTTAAACGGTTACTTTTGGCCGAATGGAACTAACTTCACGAAAGTTTTACCTCCTATTGTTAGCGGTTCTCCAAAGATTTACACAAATTATACAATAGGTGCAGGGTTGACTTCGTTGATTGACGTGGTGGTGACGCAGGTGTCGGAGAATTCCACGGAGGTTAACATATCTTTGGTGTTCAGATACGATGACAGTCAGATCGGCGGTATTTTTTATGTGTACGTTGGCGTTGATATTGTTTTGACGATAGATATTTCACTGAATGAAGACTACGAGTATTTTGGTGATTATGGAATTTATGGCTTTCCTGCAACTAACCCGCCAACAGAAAGTAACAGCAAATCTCATTCTCATTCTAAATCACATTCCCATTCCAAATCACATTCTCATTCTAAATCTCATTCCCATTCTAAATCACATTCAAAATCTCATTCTCATTCACAATCTCATTCACATTCCGAGTCTCATTCCCATTCCAAATCTCACTCTCACTCCAAATCTCATTCTCATTCACATTCTCATTCGATTAATACGCATTCCCATTCCCATTCCCACACTAAATCGCATTCACATACGCAGACATTCACAAAATCCCAATCTCCCTCTGAATCACCAACTCCCACATTGTCTTTAAGTCAGAGCGCAAGTCCAATACGAACAGTGAGCGAAAGTGATAGTGAAAGTCCAAGTGATAGCGAAAGTCCTAGTGATAGTGAAAGTCCAAGTGATAGCGAAAGTCCTAGTGAAAGTTATAGTCCAAGTGAGAGTGAAAGTCCTAGTGATAGTGAAAGTATGAGTAAAAGTCAAAGTGGCAGTGAAAGTGAAAGTTCAAGAGAGCCGAACAGTGATGCTGCAAATTCTGGTTGGTTTGTTGGTTTGATGATATTGCTTGGAGTGATTATTTTAATTATTATATTTTTATCAGGTTTTTGCGTTGTGCTGGGCAATAAATCAAATCAATTAAGATATGAAAGATTAATTAATAAAGAAAATTAAAAAAGGGAATATATAATAAGGATAATGACGATGATAATAACGATTTATAATAAACTGCTATTTTTAATTATCGTATTTATTATAAATGGGATTGAAAATAAACCATTGAATGTCAGTGAAATAAAAAAGCAACATGAACATAAATTAGATTACAAATACGACGATTCCGTTTCAATTGGCTTTTATTCTGGAATAATGATAATGTCGTTTGGAATATTAATATTATTATATCATAAATTAACTGACGTGAGGAAAAATCGTTAATATCTTAATACATATATTTTTTTTTTTGGAGTGGGAGAGAGTGAGAGAGAGAGAGAAAAATGAGTTCTAATAAAATATATAATGAAGAATATAAATGTTATTATTATGAAGATAGACCACATGTTTGTTTTAAAATAGAAGATGAAGATTCCCCTGAAGTTATATTAACCTTTATATTATTGATAGTCATAATATTAATGTTTGTGGTTTTAATTGGTTCTGTGTTGTACGATGAATATAGAATGATTATGTTGAGAGAAAGTGAATTTAAAAACAGTAGAGAAAAGAGCGAGAAAGAAGAAAAAGAAAAAGAAAAAGAAGAAGAAAAAGAAAATAAAATATATCCATTTGAACAAAATACTTCAAGATTAAAATTATATAAAACAAACAATGATGTATAATAATATTCCAAAAAAAATTAAAGAGAAAGAGAGAGAGAGAGATAGATAAATGAATAAAAGTGAAGAAATTTATATTATAATATTATTTATACTTAATTCCATTTCTTTTGCCATATATGCAAGTAATAAGTTTGTTTGTAATATTTTTTATGAGAAATATTATCAGATAGACGAAAAACATCCTAGAAGTCTTCGTAAAAATATTGTAGTGTTGAAAGAACTATTTTTTCCCCTCATCATAATTTTCACGATTTTGACGGAATCTGATTTATTTGATAATTTCGCGACTTCTTCCGTCTTTGTTCATTTGAATTTTTTATCTTTGCAACTGTTGGATTATCTGCTGTACTATGTGCTGTTATCAAGAGTGAAGTTACAAAGGGCTAGACAGGATACAATATTGGAATCTTCTGTTATAAAGCGTGATGATTTAGAGGTTCATTTGGGATGGTTAGTTTGGTTTATTTTTTTGATTGAATTCGCCACGGTTCTCTTCATGTTTTCTACTTTGCATGCACATCATATTATTTTATGCATGATGACTTTCTTCCCGCTGTACATTCTTCTTATAATAATTTCTTTTGTTTACATTTTCAAAGAGGACGAGTCGCTTTTGTTAAATCAAATAATTTTTAGTTGCTTGAATCTACTTTTTTGTATCTCTGCCTTTTTTTTAATCTACATCACCGTCGAAGATGATGTTGCGTCGATGAATTTTCTTTCGGGATTAATAATTTGGATTTCCTCGCTTATATATTTATGTTTTAATCACTTTTAATCACACAATACAAATTTATTAATTAACTTTTGATTTTTAATATTAAATTAGCATTTTAAACGTTTAAGAATGGAGCATGTCGACGAGTTGAATAAAGGGATTTTATTGTACGGAGAAAAATGGGGAGAATATTCGATTTTGAATATTTTGACAAATGAAAAAAACGAAAGCGACAGAGAAAAAATCATCGTCGAATTGATCACCTCCACCACCGTTCCTTTGAAAATTGTTATTATCGGCTCTATGAAATTTTGGACTTCATCGATTATCAAGGAATTGGGATCGAAAAACAACGAAAATGCAATTAAAAAAAGATTAGATGCTAAATTTTTTAATGATGTCGAAAGTATCACATCGATTGTTAAATGTTGCTTTTTGTGTAATAAGTTTTTGGTGTACGATTGGGTGAATTCTTATTATCCATCTATCTTTTCCAAAGCAAACTTGTTGTTAGTCAGCGTAAGAAAAGATAGATGGCTTGATGACATTGAAAAAATGGAACGGTTCAATCCCGAAGTATTGCCTTCTCCCACTTATTTTACTACAATTAAGAATACGTACTTGTGTTAAAAATCATCTGTGCCGCCATATAAATTTAAACTTTGTAATTTTTCGTCTTGTTTTTTTTGTTTCTTTTCTTCTTCTTCTTCTTTTCTTTTTGTTTCTTCTTCTTCTTCTTCTTTTCCCTTTAAATTTCTTTTTTTATTTATGACATTTCCATTCTCTTCATCATCGTCATCTATATTAACTCTATTTGTTGTGTCATTTAAAATTGCTTGTAATTCGATTATATCTTCTTCGTTTTCATTTCTTCTTATTGCATTTTCCAATATCATATTTGCGCTATTTTCATTCAGCATTCTGTTGATATCTCTCTGTTCTCTAAACCACCACACGCTGTGCCGATATCCCTCGGTCATGTAAATGATACAGGTTATTATTGCGGGGGTGAAGACAACATACCAATTAAATTGATCAGTGACGCCAAATGATAATTTTATACATATCCCTAAAGGAGTAGGCAAAAACCAAAGAATTCTATCTATTATTTGTTGGTTCGCTTCTTTTTCTTCTTGCAGGTGTAAAAACATATCATCGTCGCCTTCTCTTGCGGCGTTTGCATTACGTCTAGCAATTATACTTTGTGCATTTTGCCTGAATTTGTGTTGGTAACTCGATAATTTAAGTGCCAGATATCCAAAAAAAATCAATGTAGGGGAAGCATATATGAATCCTTCCCATTGGTAAAATTGAGTCATAAGCGGCCTTTCTGTATGTTTTTGTAAGTATGGGTCAGACGACGGCGGCACACATTCGCAATGAAATATGTTTATTGTGTGTTCATCGTACTTTTCCGTCGGTGACAAATAGCCGTACTTCCAACTTCTGTTTTCTAAATAAATTGCTATTAATAATAGTTGACAAGCAATCAAAGCCCATGGCATTATTGAAAAACTGTAGATGGTTATAATTGGAGTCATAACATTTATACTTTGATATCTATGATTCATGGTTTTCTTTGTCTCTTATTTCTGTTATGTAACTGTTATTTTAAAAAATACAATTATATATATTATTGGAGGTGAGGTGAAAAAAAAAAGAAAATGGAAAGTTTTATAAATAAGAGCGTCAGTGATAAATTTGTATCAAAACAATTATTCCCCACTTTTTTTAAACAAGATATAAAAGAATATTGGAGATCAATTGAAAAAACTAAAAGTGTGATTGTCGACAGTGATTATTTGTTTAATTTAATTAGAAGTGAAACTCAATCGGGGACACTCTCCATCAATCTTCTTTATAAAGGTGTGGTTAAGTTTACAAAAAGTCTGTTAAAAACTCGGCCTAACTTGGAGAATTTGTTTTTTTGTTGTCACCTTCTGTCGGAAGATTCACCCCCTTTTCAGCAATGTTACAAGCCTTCCTTCTCACCCAATTGCATTTCTCCTATATTTTTAAATGGCGACGATGTTTCACCGCTAGCAGTTAATTTACATGACGGGTTTGCGTTAGAAGATCACAGTTTCACTATCTTAAACGATCCAAATTATAAACCGTTCATTTACTCCCGCGTCTTTCAAAAATTCTTTGATTGGTTGGAAGATGAAGAAGAGAAAAGAAAGATAGAAATGGTGACTAACTCCTCACACAAGATAGAAGAAGATGGTTATTATAATTCATTTACCGTCCACGTCTGCTTCCCACTCTCTGATGTATTTGTGTCGGGAAACATGAAGGGCGCACAATTGTCTGTGAATACGATGGTGGTGAGGAGAGAAAAGAAGGTGGCGGAAGTTGAAGAAATTACAATCATTAAGACTACCTGTGTCGATTCGTTTATGAACAACAAGAGTCGGCCGTTCATGCAAGCAAAATTTTTGATAGAAATGCTGACGACGTTGAAACATAGAATAGAATGGCATTGTGATTGGAAGCATGATGTTGATTGTTGGGGATCGGCGCTTTTACTCTTTTCTGACGAGTTGGATGTTATGTTGAGTTATTTCGGTTACAGGTTTTTCAATTTGGATCGCACAACCTTGAAACGTCACAACGCACAAAAAAAATTAATACTGTGGATGGCGAAAGCAATAGCGTTTAGATCACTGGACTCTTCTGGAACGGAGCAGTATGATGAAATAATTTCGTATATGTTTGGTGATGAAAGAGAAGAACCTCATGATGTTGTGGAAGAAAAGAAAAATAACACTTACGTCATTGATAGAAAAGTGATTTTGAACGAAATTTTAAAGGCTGGTATTACATTTTTAAATGTCAAGGATGGGGAAGTGAATCAGTTGATTTCCTTTGTCGATAAAATAACATACCCGCATAAAATTTATTTTCACATGTTACCCGAAATGGCATTTAATGATTTTAACAGTGACGTCATAGATATGTCAACATGCAATTTCATTCAATCACCTTTTTTGGTAAAAGAGGGATTTAAGATTGTGAGTAAAGATGATAAAATTGATTGGAATGAAAATAGGACGGCAGTGAAAGAAAATTTGATGAAAGTCAAGCAATTTGTGAACGAAAAGGGAAAAGATTCCTTCTCTGTGTTTACAGTAAAATTAATTAGATGCCTGTTTCATCCCATCACAACATCAAATATAAATCTTATTGTTTGGATAATTTTGCAATGGTTGGGAAGTTGGAATGTTTACAATGAAGAATGCAATCAATTATTGAAAAGAGGTGGTATGTTAATTGGGAAGAACAAAGATGATGATGATGATGATGACGATGGCAGTGATGATGATGATAAGGATTTATTTACTCATGACCCAAATCCTTTTTTTATCACAGAAACTAGTGTGGAAAGTATATTTGTCAAATCGCCATATTCATCTATATCATCGTCGTTGAAATTTGAAAGGGAGAATAAATGCCTTAAAAGATTGTTGATGACCTTGCCTTTTTATTTCAATTGTGAATCACCACTGTCAACTTATCCAATCAGACATATTGAAAAACATGGATTGAATGACAAATTGATGGAGATGAAAGACGATGCCGAACTGTTGAAAATAGCATGCAAGATTTTGTCTGATAAGAACAGTAATGAAACCGATACGTTTTTGACCACTGTCCATCAATCTATTAACGGCACGTCTGGTTTTTTTATTGATGAAATCGACTGTGACGAATTTCAATATAATTATCATACAATTTCTGCTGACGAATCTTTTAAAACACCTTATGGATCACCCGAACTTGTCCCTAAATCTTTATCGTTGACGGATGAAGCGGTAGAGTACATTAATAGAAAGTTGACTGTGAAAATCACACAAAAACCGCCACCGCCGCCAACACCACAACCTTTATCTATTCCATCAAGTATACCTCAAGCACCAACTCCTCCGACCACAACGGCGCAGATACCTTCTCTCCAAGATCAACTTAATAAACAAACACAAAATCAACAAACACAAAATCAACAACAAACACAAAATCAACAACCACAAAATCAACAACCACAAAATCAACAACCACAAAATCAACAACCACAAAATCAACAACCTCAAGGAATAAAGGGGTTCTTTTCTAACTTAAAAAATCGGTTTATCAATGGTTTATTTGACGACGGCGATGAAGTGACTAAATATATTGTTGCTGTTCCGTGCACCAGAAGATTGTATTTGTTTGGAAGAATGAGAGACGAAAAAATAATGGAAGAGAGTGTTGAGAAAGTGTATAAAGAAATTTTGAGTGGAGAAAGAAGAAGAATAACGTCGGGAGAGTTTATGCAAAGTCTTGGCGAAATATGGAATAGTGAATATCATGCAACAAACGTCAGAAAACTAACGCCAATCAGAATAAATATTGAGGAGGAATCAGAAAAAAACATCATATCGTTATTCCCAGAAACAATCGAGTATATACTCCCATTAATCACAAATGATTTAGGAGGATTAAAGGAGAAAGCAATTGTGTGGAATAGAGTATTTGATGTGAGTTACATTACATTTTTAGAGTTTCACTTGTTCATGAGAAATGATAAAAATAATGTGTCTTTTGATGAGTACGATCGATTGTTTGTGCCTAAAAAAATCGGGGTTACTTCTCATATATTTCAAAGCGAAAAGAAATATCATTGTTGGGTATTTGCGCTTCTAGATCATTATCAAACATTGAATTTTAAAGGAAAGGATAAAAAAGAAGAGAATGATATTAAAATTAGTAATATGTTAGATTTGGCAAGTGTTTTTCCAATGAGTCGTGAAGTTTATTGTAGTATATCACGTGCAAGAAAAGAAATATGTATATGGTTTGATTCTAAAAAAATAAGTAATTATTTTTTAGATTTATGTGTTAGAAAATATATTAATTTTTTTAGTCAATCAATTAGAAAAAAAATGGTGATGAGAAAAACAAACTACAATGCAATTTTTACTATGAAAAATGAAAAGTTAGATTATAAAATTGCATTCTACATATTTTAGGTGTTAGTTACAATCAAAAAAAAATTAAATGAATAAACAAACAAAATCACATTCACATTCACATTCTAATTTGAATAATCAAAGTGCTTCACCATCCACGCCAATTTTAGTTATTTTATTTTTTGGAATATATTTGACTTTTGTTGGAACATCTTCAAACTCATGGAAGATTGGAAAAGATGGTAATGGACAGTTGGGGTTAGAGAAATTGTGCGCACAAGTTAATTTTGTAGAGTTCGAGTTTTGCAATTTGGATTTAAGTATCACAGAGGACAATTATATGTTTTATCTCCATTATCTAAACAAGTACGATGAAGTAATTAAAAATGATTACAAACAAAAACTTTTTACCAAGAACGAATGCGACGTGTGGACTGGGTTTATTGTAGCGGTCTGGTGTTTTTCTGCTCTCACCATCTTTTTAACAATATCAACGTTTAAAGTCATTTTGACAAAACACGACTCGACTCTCTATCCGACATCAAGAAACATATTTTTAACCATCCTTGTTATTCTCTTTTTTTGTCTGGTAACTTCCATAAACGTCACATCTACCTTTTCACTAAACAATTCAAAAAGAGCGCGTGGATTCGACCTGTTCTTTCCCTTCTGTTATTTGAGTTTTTTCATGTTCCTCCACGCTGTGATGAGAAATCTAACCGCCATCCAATTGCATTTGGAACATTACAAGTTGGTGTTTCTTTACGATTCCGTTGGGGCTATGATTTCGTTTGTGATGCTCATCCTCATTTCCTTTTCAATCTCTGATTCCCGTTGGATGGTCATCGGCGTCGGTGGAAAGTCGTTGGTGGATGGCGTGGGTAAGAATATCGATCCGTACTTTTTTGCTGGAATGGACAAACATGCGAACGAAATGTTTAAAATAAGCGAGATTATGCCAAATGAAACGCTGGTGTTTAACGAAATAGGCTTTTTTGCTCCGTCTGTGTCGACAAAGCATACGATGGACCCGTACGATACTTTTTTCATTAACAATTTCTTGTCTGTCAATCTGGGAGGTGTGGCGTACTGCAAGGATATATTACACAAGTTTGATCAATGGTCGTCTGTGCCTCTTTTCAAACATGGTAGAGATTTTGATAGTGAAACTGTGCTTTTTTTTCTTGTTCGCATCTTCTCTTACACCATCGTCACCATCTATGTCATAACGATTGTGTTGATGGTGTTCGATAATATCTTGTTTGTGAGCATGCAAAAGTACATAAGGCACTTTGTTATTTTTTGCGTGCTGTCGATTATAATATGTATGGAGGTGCTAGTTTGGAATTCTCATTCGTTCATTGGAAACGGATATGTTTTGTTTATTTTTGGGTGTTTTTTATATATATTTGCATTGTTTGACGGAAATTTTTTAATTAAAGGAATAAATTCAAAAAGATCAAATGTATGTAGAAGGAGTTTATTTTTTATTGAAATATTTCATTTACCGACTATGGAAGTCGACCATCAATTAGATCAAACAAAACAATTAATTGAATATTCATCTTCATCATCGTCGTCACAATAAGAATAAGAATAATAATAAATATTTAATATCCTTTTTTTTTTTTTTTTTTTTTTAAATTTTTTTAAAAAGTAAAAAAATGGATAAAAATGCCATATTGGGCTTGTCAGTTTTATTAGTTATTTTTTGTGTTTTTTTAATTGTTTTGGGG
>Ga0187868_1000636_pt1 | contig 27562 bp, 25 predicted proteins | sample June2016WEW_13_4_FD_133014 | JGI IMG/M metagenome (GOLD analysis project Ga0187868, IMG submission 133014) | Peatland microbial communities from SPRUCE experiment site at the Marcell Experimental Forest, Minnesota, USA - June2016WEW_13_40 | ecosystem: Environmental > Terrestrial > Soil >... | reverse complement strand
GTCATTGGGTTCTCCTGTGTGTGGTTTCTGAGCCGGTTCGCAAAAGCCGGTCTCGGCATTGTACCCTTCGGGAGAACCCATTTCCATCGCAGTCCTTATACATTCAAACAGACGATCGTTTTTCGTCGTCTGTCGAGCGGCTGCCTGACAGACCGCAAAAACGGTGAGGCGCCGTCCCCTCAAGCCCCAAAACCGACCGGTACCGCGGTCCTAGAACTTTCGCACTTCGCACCGAAAAGACTGGGCGGCGTGTAAATCGTGCGTCGGCGCGCCCTTCCTTTCGCTCGCGCCTCACAGCCTAACTCATAGATGGTATACAGCGGCCGACGGGCAGCCCAATTGGCCCGTATCTTGCAGATTAACTTTTCCTAATGCGATTGAGCGTGCGCTTGAACTGTTTCCTCACCTGCGGCGTCGCGCTGGTTTCCTTGAGCCTTGCGCTCTTTCAAGCCCAAGTCCAACGGCACGGCCTTAGGCGCGAGTTGGGCCGCCGCGCGCAAGTGGTTGCCGAAAGCCTGGAAAGATCGACCGCGCCGTTGCTGCTCGCCGGCGCCGCCGATCGCTTGCAAAACGTGGTGGACCGGTTCGTCAACCACCAACACCTTGCGGCGGCGGCCGTTTACGATACCGCCGGAAAGGAGCTGGTAGTCACGCCGGGTGCGCAGCCCCTGCTTGCGGCGGCCTTCGGTTCGGCGGCGCCGAAACCTCGCCCAGGCGACGAGACCAGCCGCTTCTTCTCCTTCGGCCGCCGCTCGATTTGCGTGGTGACTCTGCCCGTCGCCGAGGATACCATGCCGCTAGGCGTGGCGGCCGTGTTTCACGACGCCAGCTATATCGATGCGCAACAAGCTTCGTTCTGGCGGCGGGCGCTGGCGGGAGTGTTGGCGCAGACCGTCCTGATCGTATGTTTGACCCTGCTGATTCTGCGCTGGAGCCTGCGGCGGCCGCTGGCGCGCCTCACCGGTTGGCTGAGCGAGTTGCGCCGCGGTAAGACCTCGGCCGAGCCGGACCTCCCGGAAGAGGCGGCTTTTCAGCCGCTCAAACGCGAAGCGGCCCGCCTCGCCAATACCCTCAGCGCCGCGCGCGCCGCGGCCGTGGAAGAGGCCCGCCTCCGCGACGCAGCCGAGTCGCGCTGGACCGAAGAGCGGTTGCGCATCTTCATTCAAACCCGCGTGGCGGCGAGGCGCCTGTTCGTGATCTCCAACCGCGAGCCCTACGAACACGTGCACCGCGGCAACGCCATCGAGTGCTCCGTTCCGGCTAGTGGCCTGGTGACCGCGCTGGAACCTATCCTGCGCGCTTCCGACGGCACCTGGATCGCGCAAGCTTCCGGACACGCTGATCGCGAAACCGTGGACCGGGACGACCACGTTCGCGTGCCGCCCGAACATCCCCAGTACACCCTGCGCCGTATCTGGCTGGCGCCCGAAGAGGAGCAGGGCTTCTATTTCGGATTCGCCAACGAAGGTTTGTGGCCGCTTTGCCATATCGCTCACACGCGGCCGATTTTTCGCGCCCAGGATTGGGAACAGTACCGCGTCGTGAACCGCCGCTTTGCCGAGGCATTGCTCGATGAAATCGAGCAGGAAGAGCATCCCGTCGTGCTGGTCCAGGATTATCACTTCGCGCTGCTCCCGCGCATGATCAAAGAACAACGCCCGGATGCCCGCGTGGCCATTTTCTGGCATATTCCCTGGCCCAATCCCGAGGCGTTCGGCATTTGCCCCTGGCAGGCCGAGTTGCTCGACGGCCTGCTCGGCGCCGACCTGATCGGCTTTCACGTGCAAGCCCACTGCAATAACTTCCTCGAAACCGTGGACCGGACATTCGAAGCGCGCATCGATCGCGACCGCTTTGCCGTCAAGCGCCGCGGCCACTTCACCTTCGTTCGCCCCTTCCCCATCAGCGTGCTGTTTTCGGAAGACTCCGCCGAAGCCGGCAGCTTCGAAAATCTCTATATCGAGCGCGCCGGCCTGCTGCGCGCCCTGGGCGTGGAGGCCCCCATGCTCGGTGTGGGCGTGGATCGCGTCGATTACACCAAGGGCATTCTGGAGCGCTTCCGCGCGCTCGAAACCTTCTTCGAAAAATACCCTATCTATCGCGGCCAGTTCACCTTCGTCCAGATCGGCGCACCCAGCCGAACTCACATCCGCACCTATCAGAATCTTATGGAAGAAGTGACCTTGGAAGCCGAGCGCATCAACCGCCGCTTCCGTGAGGGCTCGTGGAAACCGCTGGTGTTCCTGCCCAAGCACCACAGTCACAGCGAGATCCTTCCCTATTACCGGTGCGCCGACCTCTGCATGGTCACTTCCCTGCACGACGGCATGAATCTGGTCGCCAAGGAATACATCGCCAGCCGCGCCGACGGTCAGGGAATGCTGATCTTGAGCCGGTTCACCGGCGCCAGCCACGAATTGACCGACGCGCTCCAGGTGAATCCCTATGACATCGAGGGCATGGCGGACGCCATTCACCGCGCCCTGGAAATGTCACCCGAAGAGCGCGCCGCGCGCATGGCGCGCATGCGCACCTATGTGCGGGAGCACAACATCTATCGTTGGGCGGCCACGCTCATCGCCGAGCTCGCAGCCATTCGTTTGGCGCCCGGCGAATCGGAACCGGCGCTCATCAGGGAGCCCGCCGTTGCCGCGAGGAGCTGAAAATCTGTGGGACAGTCCTCCCGGCCTGTCATTTTTGAGGTTCGTCCAATGCAGCCGTAATGACAGGCCAGGAGGCCTGTCCCACTGACCGAATGGGAACTTTACCCAATCTTCTGGAATCTTGGCATGAAATCTCAAACCGCGTGCAGCACGCCCGACGCCTTGCGCTGTTTTTGGATTTCGATGGCACCCTTGCGCCCTACCGCCTGCGTCCGGAAGAATCGCGTCTGCCGGCCGCCAGCCGCCGCGCCCTGCAGCGGCTTTCCCGCCGAACGCGTGTCCGCGTCTGGGTCGTCAGCGGCCGAAGCCACGCCGACGTCAGCCGCAAGATCGGTATTCCGGGCGTCGCTTGCATGGGCTTGTACGGCTGGGACGATGGCCGCAACGGCCACGGCCTTTCGCCTTATCCGGCGGTCGCCGAAGCCCGGGCATTTTTGGCCGACCGTCTGCGGCGCGTCCACGGTATCCGAATCGAAGATAAAGGCGGCGCGGTTGCGCTTCACTACCGGGGAAGTCCCCCCGCCTCCGTTCGTCTGGCTCGCGATTTGCTGGCCCGCGTCGCGGCGGAGTTTCGTACCCTCCGCGTGATGGAGGGTAACCACACTTGGGAAGTTTTGCCGCGCGAGTTCCCCGGTAAAGGCAGGGCCGCTCTCGCCCGTTGGCGCTCCATCGGCCCTGACGCGCTGCCCATCTACATTGGAGACGATGTCGGCGACGAGCCCGCCTTCGCCGCGCTGTCGTTCGGCATCACCGCCTGTGCCTGCCCGGCCCGCCGAACCCACGCCCGCTACCGCCTGCGCGGCCCCGCCGAAGTCAGCCGCGCCCTGGAGAGGCTGGAGCGGGAGCTGGCGGGCGATTGGTCTGTCGCACGACACCTGTATCTTCGAGAGCGTGGCGATGTATAATGTACATCATGAGACGGACACAGTTGTACCTTGACGACGACCTCTGGAATGCCCTCCATGCACGCGCGAGGAGTGGCAAGACCACGGTCTCTGAACTGGTCAGGGTAGCAGCTCGCGACCGTTACCTCGGAAGCCGCGACCAACGAAGCAAGGCGATGAGGGAATTCGTAGGAATTCGCAAGGGACTGCCAGAGGCCTTCGATACGAGCGAGTATGTCCGCAGCCTTCGCCGGGACAGCCGCCTGGACCGGCTTTTTAAGAAATGACCGTTCTCGTCGATTCCGACATCCTGATCGAAGTCTCTCGCGGCAGGAATGCGGACCTCGTTTCCGCTTGGATGGACTTGGGCAATTCCGACGCGACCGTCCTGTATTCGCCCGTCAGCGTCGCGGAGCTATGGGCCGGCGCAAGGCCAGTGGAACACGACACTATAAGCGGTCTGTTTCGGTCTTTGAGCTGCACTCCGATCGACGAAGAGGCTGGCCGCCGGGCGGGCGGCTATCTGCGGCAGTACGGGCGCAGTCATGGAGTCCAGATTGCGGATGCCTTGATTGCCGCCGGCGCAGTGGCTAACCATGCCCAACTCTGGACGCAGAACCGCAAGTATTACCCCATGAAAGAAGTTTCCTTCTTCGAGTGACTGATCACTTAACCGCCGTAGAGAGCCCGCGCGGCTTCTTCCACCAGCGGGTTGTGGGGACGCAAAATCGGCGGGTCCGACGATGGCTCCATGTTATCGACCGGCAGCGCATCGAAGTCCCGATCGGGTTTCCGGCCCGCAATGGGAGCAAGAACCGGATGGGCGTGGTTATCGAACGCCTTGATTTGCCGGATTTCGGCCAGCAGGTCTGGGTCGTACGGCGTGGCGCTCTGTGGCCTGCCGCAACCGGCCAGCAGCAAGCCCAGCAGCGGAAAGACGATTGCCGTTCGCGCTGCCACGGGCTTCAGTAGTACCAATTCTGCAGCCTCACTTCGATGCCGGAGCCCGCCAGCGCCGCGGCGAAGGCCTGAATATTGCTGCCGCGGTAGTGGTAGGGGTAAACGATCTTCGGATGAAAGGCTTTTACCGCCTCGACTGCCTCTTCCGGAGTCATGGTGAAGGGCAGGTTCATGGGGACGAAGGCCACATCGATATTCCGCAGCGCGCGCATTTCCGGAATGCCTTCGGTGTCTCCGGCAATGTAGAATCGCTTCCCGCCGTAGGTCAGCACGTAACCGTTGCCGCGGCCCTTGTCGTGATAGAACTTGCCCGGAGCGGGTCCGCGCGTCAGGTTATACATGGGCACCGCTTCGATCGACCAGCTATCCCAGGCGGTTTTTTCGCCGTTGGCGATTACCTTGGCTTCCGTGACGGTCTTGGCCACGGCCGCCGGAGCGATGATGGTGGTGTCGCCCTTCTTGAGCAATGCAATCTCCTTCGGGTCGAGATGATCCTGGTGAATGTGGGTGATCAGAATCAGGTCCGCTTTGGGCAGACCGGTATAGTTGCCCTCGCTCCAGGGATCGACGTGAATCACTTTGCCCGCCGCCTCGATCATCATGCTGGCGTGATGGATGGGCGTAATGGTGACTTTACCCGCCGTGGTATCGAAGGTTTCGACGGGGCGTTGCGGCTGGGCGAAAAGCGCCAGAGCCGCCGGTAGCAGAAATGCCGCGATGGTTTTCATGAAAGTAATTCTACCCGGCGCCGCGTGCCGCGGCACACGCGATTTAGCTACAATCGGATCGTGAGCGAGACGCAAATGCTGACGATTGCGTCGGGCACGGTCCCCACTTTCTTGGTTGTCCTGGTGGGAATCCTGATCAACAACAGCAGGCTCAGCGATTTGCGCGCCGATATCGACGGTCAAATCACTGGTCTCCGCGCCCAACTCAGCGGCCAGATAGCGGCCACTCGCGACCTCCTCCGCGCCGAACTCCTCCGCGTGGAACAGGTGATGGACGCGCGGCTCAGGCACCTCGAAGAGATCGGTAAGACTGCCGGCGCCACGTGACTCTCCAACTCTATCTTGCAATCGGCGTTCCTACTCTGGCTTTGGTTCTGGGAATGATTGGCAACGGGCTTCTGTTCAACGCTCTCTCGGCGCGCATGACCAGCCTCGAAGGACGCATGCTCTCGCTCGAAACCAGCATGAACACCCGATTCGACCTGATTATGGGCAGGCTGTCAGACCTCGATTCCAGGCTCAGCGTGCTTGAAGATCGGTCGAAGCGCTGACCATGGAACCGCGCCGCCCTCTCAAAACCGCGTCACTTCCGTAAACCGAAAATCCCGCACCTTCATGGCCGGGACCACCATGTCGAACGTCTCCTCGCCCGATGTACGCACCGCCGGCGAAATCGCTTCCACGTTTGAGAGCATCTCGATCAGACCCTGATTGAAGCGGAAATTGCGCAGCCCCGAGGTGACGCGGCCATCTTCTACCAGGAACGTGCCGTCGCGCGTCATGCCGGTAAAGATCTTTTCGTACGGATCGACCTCGCGAATGTACCACAGGCGCGTCACGAGAATGCCGCGAGCCGTGGACGCGATCATCTCCTCCACCGTCGAGCCGCCTCCGGCAACCACGATATTGGCGGGAGCTTCGCCGTACTCGTTAGGCAGCCCGAATCCGTGGCCGGTGGGCGCCGTTCCGGCCCGTGCAGCAGCCTGCCGGCAGTACGCAATCTGCCGCACCACGCCCCGCTCCACCAGCGTGAGCCGCTGCCTCGGCACTCCCTCGCCATCGAATGGAGCGCCGGCCTGCAGTGGATGGAACACGTCATCCTGAATGGTGATGTTGTCGCCGAATAACTTGACGCCGATGCGTTCGTTCAGGAAGCTGCGCTTGTCTTCGAGCGCCGTGCCGCTGAAATCTCCGAACATCTGGCCAACCAGATCCAGCACCGCGGCCGGCTCCAGGATCACCGTATAACGCCCCGCCGGAATCTCCCGCGGCGACCGCGACCGCACCGCCTTCGCGGCCGCCGACCTGGCCAGTTCCACGGGATTGAAATCGGTCAACCGGCAGCCGCTGGCCTTCGCCCAGCCGGAGCTGTCGGCATCTATCGCGGTGATGGAAAAACGCGCCATCGTCTCGCGGTAGGTTGCCGCCACCCCGCGCGTATTGAATAGCGAAAAATCGGTCTCGCCGGTGGAATAAATACCCGCCGCTGTCTGGCCCTGACCCTCCACCGCGCGAATGGTCTCGGCCACGGCGCGCGCGCGATCATCCGGCGTAGCGGCCGCCGTCGGTTCGTGCCATCGTTCCACGTGACTGGCTTCATCCGCCGCCGTTGGCTCTGCCAGCGGCAACAGGCCGGGATCCGGCTCGCTCGACTGCGTAAGCGCAATCGCCTCTTCCACCACGCGGCGAATAGAAGCGCCGTCCACTCGATTCGTGGATGCGCGAGCCGTCCGGCCATCGATCACCGGCCGCACCGATACCACCGTGGTTCGCTCGGCCACGTTCTGATGAATCGCATTGTTAGCGAAACGGGTGAGCGCCTGGTTTTCGGAATCGACCGAAACTTCGATCCCTCCCACGCCGTGCGCCCGCGCCTCGCGAACCACCTGCTCGAAGAGGTCGGCCGCAAGCGCCGGATTGCTTATGGTTCTGGCGGACATGTCACCTCTATTCTCATCCATGCGAGGGAGGTGTTCACGCCGCTAAAGAATCTCGTCCAGTTTGCTGCGCAGCTCCGCCGATAGGCGCGGGCTCTCGCCGCCGGTGGAAATCGCGACGTGCACCTGCCCGCGCTGGACCCGCGCCGGCACCACGAAATCGCACTCCGCGGCGGAATCGGCGATGTTGGCAAACAGACCGCGCCCCTTGGCCGCGATGCCGATCCGGTGGTTGGTAGCGCGGTCATTGGTGGCGGCAAAAACCAGCATGGCGCCGGCCAGGTCGGAGGCGCGGAAATGACGCTTAACCCGATGCACCGGCAGCCGCTCGAATTCCTCGTCCCACTCCGGCGCCACTACCGTCACCCGCGCGCCCGCTTCCAGCAACCCGCGTGTCTTGCGCAGCGCCACTTTGCCCGCTCCCACCACCAGCACCGGGCGGTCTTTCAGGTCTAGAAATATGGGGTAGTGTTTCAACCCAAACTGTAGCACGGTGGAGTCCTTGCGCCTATTTTGGCGATGACACCTCTGCCGAATACTTGGGGAACTGCTTCCACCGCGAGTGGCGCCGCCGGAGCCTTGATTCAGTAAGCAAATATGCTTACTATGGAGACGTGACGGCGAACGAGCTGAAGCGGAAACTGGAAAAGCTCGGATGCTCAGTGACGCAAGGCACCAAGCACTGGGTCGTCCACTATCAGGGCCACCGCACAACAGTTCCTCGCCACCCAGGCAGGGAGATCAAGACAGGGACCTATTACAGCATCCTTGGCGATCTGGGGATCAAAGGAAAGTGAGCACACCCATGGAATACGCCGCATTGTTCGAGCCCGCCGAAGAAGGTGGGTTTGTCATTACCATCCCCGACTTCGGCTGGGGCGTTTCGCAAGGGGACACAGAAGAGGAAGCGCGTGACATGGCGGTTGCCCTCCTACAGACCCTCATCCAGGAACATATCCGCAAAGGAGAGGCCCTTCCGCGAGCGGCCAAGCTGCGGGGAAAGAAGTATCGGCCCATCCGCTTGCCCGCGCTCCAAGGCACCAAGGCCCGCCTCTACATGGAGTTTCTTGCCTCGGGTATCCGTAAGTCCGAGCTTGCCCGCCGGCTCGGTATCCCCAAGACTACCGTGGACCGGCTGTTCGATTTTGGAAATCATACGCGGCTCGATCAAATCGAAGCGGCCTTCCGTGCGCTTGGGAAGGAACTAACCATCGACGTCCGCGACGCCGCGTAGGAGCGCGGCCAATGAGCGTGGGCTTTCGCCTCCCCACGCCCTGCTATGCTAGAACATCATGCCCCAGGCCTTACCCACGGTGGTGATCGTGGGGCGGCCCAACGTAGGGAAATCCACCCTCTTTAACCGCATTACGGGCGAGCGGCGCGCGATTGTAGGCGACGAGCCCGGCATTACGCGCGACCGCAATCACGGATTTGCCGAACATTTGGGCCGGCCCTTCGAAGTGATCGACACCGGCGGCATCGTCGTCGACGACCGCGAATACATCCCTGCCCAAATCCTGCGGCAGGCGCAAACCGCCCTGAGCACCGCCTCCCGGATCATCCTCTTAACCGATGGCCGGGACGGTATCACCGCCGCCGACCGCGATCTGGCCGCATTCGTTCGCCGCCTGGGGAAGCCCGTCGTCCTGGCCGTCAATAAAGCCGATACGGCCGCCCGCGAGGACCTGGCTCACGAATTTTACGAACTTGGTATTCCCGACGTTTTTCCGGTCTCAGCCGAACACGCCACCGGTGTCGACGCCTTGCTCGACCACGTCACCGCCGGATTCGCCGCGCCGCCCGCCACCGACGCCGCCGCCGCCCCGGCCGAAGAAAATGCCAACGCCTCGCAGGAAAGCATCAAGGTGGCTATCATTGGCCGGCCCAATGTGGGCAAATCCACTTTGCTCAATCGGCTGGTGGGCGAGGAGCGGGCTATCGTTTCCCCCGTCGCCGGAACCACCCGCGACGCCGTGGATGAGCGCGTCGAGCGCGACGGCGTCGAGTTCGTGTTCATCGATACCGCCGGCATCCGCCGCAAGGGCAAAACCAAGCTCATGGCGGAAAAGCTCAGCGTGGTCATGGCCCGCCGCCAGATTCGCATGTGCCACGTGGTGCTGCTGCTCATCGATGCCACCGAGGGGGTGGTCGGCCTGGAAGCCACCATCGCCGGCTATGCCCACGAAGGCGGACGCGCCCTCATCCTTTGCGTCAACAAATGGGACGCCCGCCAGGGGCGCACCAAGAAGGAAATGGAGCAGGAGATTCGCGATCAGTGCAAGTTCCTGGATTACGCCCCCATCCTGTTCCTCTCCGCCAAGACCGGCGCCGGCGTGGACCAACTATTTCCGCTGATTCGCGAAGTGTATGAGCAGGCTTCCCTGCGCATTCCTACCGGCGAGCTGAACCGTTTCGTGGAGCAATTGCGATTTGAAGAGCGCAAAATCTATTACATCACCCAGGCCTCGATCCGGCCGCCCTCGTTTGTAGTATTTACCGATGGGCGTGGCGATTTGCACTTTTCCCACGAGCGCCACCTGCTCAACCAAATCCGCCGCCGGTTCGGTTTCCGCGGCACGCCCATCGTACTCAAGACGCGAGCCAAAAACAGGCGATAACGTTCCTGGTTCGGGAATTTCGGAATTGCCTTTTGCGGAGCGGTAACCGTAGACTAGAGGTGCGGTAGCAAGAAGGCAAAAGAATGAGAACCTACCTAAGGAGGGCGGACTGATGTGGAACAAGCGCCGGGACGAGGAGGAACCAAAGTCTTACTCTCCTCCGGTGATGCCAGCGCCGCAGGCGCCGGCCCAAACCCAATTCAAGAAGGAGGCGACACCCGTGTCCGGAATGACCGTGGGACGCATGGAACAGGATATTAAGATGGGTGGCACGGCCACCATTGGAAAGGCGGTCAAGATGGTCGGCCAAATCCACAGCAAGGAGGACTTGTTTGTGGACGGCGACGTGGAAGGCACGGTGGAGGCGCCGGAACACAAACTGATCATCGGGCAGAATGGCACTCTGCACGCCACTATCAAGGCCCGCGAGGTGGTGGTTCTGGGGACCATTCAGGGCAACGTGGAGGCGGCCGACAGGATCGAGATCCGCAAAGAGGCCCGCCTGGTGGGCGACCTTCGCACGGCGCGCATCATCATCGAAGATGGCGCCTATTTCAAGGGGAGCATCGATATCGTAAAGCCGGAGCCGGTGAAGGCCGCTCCTAAACCCCCGGTCCAGGCCACCGCACCCGTGGCCGCCCCGCCCGCTCCGGTAGCCGCCGCAGCCGATACCAAGCGCTAGGGTTGCTGGGGGGCCGCGACGTGCTTTCCGACAGGTTGAAGAGTCTGTTCGGCGGAGGGCGGCGAACCCCAGCCGCTCCTCAGCCTCAGCCTGCCCCGCCCGGCGGTGTGCGCACCGGTGCGCGTTCCCAGGCCGCACATCGCCAAAGCAGCTTGCGCACCAGCCGTGGCCTGGAAGAATTCTTCCACCATATTCGCGAGCAGAGCGGTTTGACGATCCTCGATTTGGGCGGCGCCAGCCAAGAGAATGTAAGCTTCATTACCAACCTCGGCCACCGCCTCTACTCGGAAGACTTCCTTCATATCCTGGAGGAAACCTTCGGGCTCAACGACACCGCGGACCAAACCAACCCCGGCCGCATCGAATACTTCCTGCGCCAGGCGCTCGATTACCCGGAGGGCCAGTTCGATGGCGTGCTGCTGTGGGATTCGCTCGAGTATCTGGCGCCCCCCTTGCTGGCCGCCGTCACCGACCGGTTGCGCAAAATCGTCCGCCCCGACGGCTACATGCTGGCCTTCTTCCACTCCGACGACAAACAGGAAGCCGTGCCGCTTTACACCTTCCGTATCCAGAGCGTCAACACCCTGGAGCTGGTGCGCCAGGGGATGCACCGCCCCCCGCAGTTGTTCAATAACCGCAACCTGGAAAAACTCTTCGGCCGATTCAACTCGGTAAAGTTCTTCCTCACCCGCGAGCAGTTACGCGAAGTGATCGTGAAAACCTAGCAGCCGGTTCAGACACCGGTGTGAGTGATGCTCGGAGCGCGAGCACCGGCATTCTGCGCTCGGGCGCCGGCGGTGACTGTCTTGCGGCAAAGCGTTCCCAAGTTTCGAAGCGCCGTCCAGAATGCGGGCACGGGATCGTCGGCGGCAAAGATGCCTCGCTCGTCCACGCCGCGGAGCGAGCGGAACCACTCCCACAGGCCGAGCCGGCCATCCACGAAATAGCGCGCCGAGGAAACCAGATCGCAGTCTTCGATCAGCAGCTTGCGGCCATAGCAGGGGGCGGCGGCACGGATGTCTTGCCCGGTCATGTCCAGATACATCGCCCGGAGCACGTCGTTTCCGTTGCCGTCCACGAAAAGACGGAAGGTGGCGCCCATGCGCGGGTTCACGTCGAGGAGCTTGTAGGCTCCATCGCGCCGGTCGAAGCGAAAATCCATATCGACCGGCCCTCGATAGCCAATTCCGGTGAGGAAGTTGACAGCCAGACCGCGCACGGTTGGGTTGTCGGCCGCCACACCGAAACTGGTGAGCCCGCAGTAGGCCGGATATTGGCGAAGCTTGCGGCCGGTAAGACCGATCCGGCACTGTCCCGCCCTGTCGAAGTAACCGTTAAACATCCAATTGCCATCTTCGCCGCCGGGGATGTACTCCTGCAGCATGAGGTCTCGCTCGCCCGGGCGGTGGGTACGATAAAGCGCGACCAGTTGCTCACGGCTCGCGGCCAGGAACATGCGCCGGCCGCCCCGGGGAGCCAAACTGCGTGCGGTAACGCCCTTGAAAAGCACCGGCGCGCGGATTTCATCCAGATCGCCTAGCGCCTCGGCCAGCGAAGCGGGAAACGTGGTGCGGGCGGTAGGAATGCCGGCGGCGGAGGCGAGCGCCTGCATGCGGCGCTTATCGATGAGGGCTTCGGCCGACTCCACGGCGGGGCCGCAAAGCTCGAAGCGCTCTTCGAGAGCCGCGGTGTAACGGGCGGCAAACACCGCCGTGCCGTCGGAAGTGGGAATCAGAATGGCGCGGCGTCCGATGGTTTCCGCGACGCCCGCCAGAAATCCCAACGACTCCTGGGGCGAGTGCGCTTCGATATCCCAATGGAAGCGGCCGTGCGAGTAGCGGGAATGAAACGCGGGAGCGGTGCGATGTGCGTCCAGATGGAAGACCGGCACTCCCAGCCGGCCCAGGGTTCGCGTGACCGCCAATCCTCCGGGACGCGAGCAGCGGACGACCAATACCGGCGTAGAGCGGTCAAACACGGCCACCCGCCTTCCGGGCCAGTACGACCGAGGTCGATCCGGCGTGGCGGAGCAGCGGTACGCCGCGGTCCGCGAACGCTTGCAATTGCCGGTGCAGGCGCAGGGCGCACGCCTCCGAAAAAAGAGGGCGCCCCAAGAAAGAGAAAGGGCCAAAGCCAATGGTTCGGTCGACTACGGTCGAGAGTCCCGCCGTGCGCAGCGCCCGCCGCAGCCGGGACCGCGAGCAGGTGGCTGGGCGCGGATTGGCGTCTATCCAGTGGAAGCGGCGCGCAGCCGACAACGCCAGGCGTTTGGCTGGGCCGGCTATCGGCAATAAGCGCGGATCGAGCCAGCAATGCAGGGCTTGCGAATTATCGATATTGACAATCAGGCGACCGCCCGGTTTCAGGATCGCCGCCAGCCCAGCCAGCGGCTCGTCCAACCGCGGCATCCATTCGAGCACGCCAACGGCTAAGACCAGATCGAACGAGCCGAGTGGAAGATCCAGGTGGTTGATGTCGCCCTGTCGCACCTCGACCAGATCGGCGACTCCTTCCGATTCCACTTGGCGTTGGGTTTGGGCGACCATGCTCGGAGCAATATCCACGGCTTCCACGCGCCAGCCACGTTTGGCCAACGCCACGGTCGCCATGCCCGCTCCGCAACCGATCTCGGCGGCGCGTCCGCCAGCCGGCAAATCCGGAAATGCCGCGAGTTGTAAGACCGTAGCCATTCGCTGGCGGTAAAGCTCGCCATATAAAGTCGGCTGGCGGTAAACGTTCCGCCAGAAAGCGGCTTCCCGTTCAAAGTGCCGCTCCAGAAGCGCGGAATGAGCATTTGGCGACAGCATGCCGTGTCCCGAGTGTATTCTAACTGCCCCGTTTTGTCAGGTACCGATTGTACCAATTACGGAGAGTACTCAACTGTGGCAGGCGCCTCCCTGGCAGCAACTACGGTTCATCCTGTCGAGAACACAGCGTAATGCTCAGCGCCGCTCAGGCAACGCCGAGCTGCCACGGTCCGATGAGTTCGACGTATGACCAAATATTGCCGAACCCTCGCAACCGGAGTTGCAACGGTACTGTCTTTCGTGCCGCTAGCCTTGAACGCTCAGACCAATCAGCTCGGACCTTTGGTGCGTCCACGGGTGACCGAAGTTTCCGGTGAAATCGCGCGTCCGCTCACTTGGGAGGGCTCTCAGGCTGCGCCCCCGTCGCTCGATTTGGGTCCACTGCGCCAGGGCGAGGCCGAAGCCGATGTGGCCAATCGCGATCCGCGCCTCCCGAGGATCGGCGTGGAACGGCGCCCGCAGTTCGCTTGGGAAGGCGAAGGGCTGTGGGTTACGCTGGCATCGGGCCAATCGGCCTGGCGGATGGCGTTGCGTTCGGATGGCGCGCAGGGGATTCGCATCCAATTCTCCGATTTCCATCTGGACCGAGGCAAGGTCTGGATTTACGCCGCCGATCGCTCGCAGTTGGCAGGCCCTTATAGCGGAGCGGGCATCGATGGAAGCGGTTCGTTCTGGAGCCACACGATATTCTCGGATACGGTGGTGATCGAATATGAAACCGATAGGCCAGGCGATAAGCCGCCATTCACCGTCGCCGCTATCTCGCATCTCAATGCCGTCGACCAACTGCTCTCGGCGGGCTCCTGCGAACTGGACGTGAGTTGCTACGCGAATTGGACTTCCGCGGCTGGGTCCGTGGGCATGTACATTTTTGAGTCGAACGGAGCCACCTACGCTTGCAGCGGATCGTTGGTGAACGACACCAACAACGACTCGAAACCGTACTTCCTGTCCGCGGGCCATTGCATTTCCAGCGCGGCCGCGGCTGCGACCGTCGAAGTTTTTTGGAAAGACCAGACTGCCACCTGCAACGGGACTCCACCCAGCTTGTCCGCCCTTCCCACTACTCTGGGCGCAACATATCTCGCCAGCGGGTCCATTGAGGCCGGCGACTATAGTCTGATTCGGCTGTCCTCGCTCCCCAACATTAACCTTGTGTTTCTCGGGTGGAACGCCAGCACGAGCGTGCTCCCGCTTTCGTCTACCGCCGGGGGGACGCCAACCTCCGCGACGGTAACGGGCATTCACCATCCTCAGGCAGACTACACGCGCATCTCCTTCGGCGTACGAACGCCCGATGCCGCGGCGCAAATCGGGTCCGATATCGCACCGGCGAACATGTACTACCAGATCGCGGAAACCCAAGGGCGCGTGGAACCGGGCTCGTCGGGATCGCCGCTGTTTACCCCAGATCAGTTGATTGTCGGCACGCTCACGTATGCGCCGTCCGGAAACGCGTGCTCGATTTCTCCGTTCACCGCAGGGTATGCCCGCTTTTCCGCCGCGTATCCTCAACTCAGCCAATATCTCGCTCCGGGTGGGGGCAGCACTTCGAGCAGTCCCAGCGGAACCGGTTCGGGCAACCCGGGCTCCAACCCCACGCCAGCGGTTTCAGTGAGTGTCTCCCCCACGGCGTTGACCAGCACCTGGATCATGGGGACAGCCGCTCCGTCTATGCAGGCGGTCACGCTGACCACAACCGCTTCCGCAACAACAGTCTTCTCGGTCAAAGCGAGCCAGACCTGGATCGTTCTCTCGGCCGCCAGCGCCAGCGCGTCTCAGGGTAAGCCCGCTGCGTTCGGAGTTACTTACAACGCGCAGGCTTTTAGTGCGGCCGGCACATACAGCGGTACGATCAGCGTGAGTTCGGGATCGGCGAGCGCGTCGGTTGCCGTGACCGTGGTCGTCAGCGGTCCGACAATCGTCTCCGGTGGCCCCATCACAATCATTCCGTTCGTAGCGGATGGCGGGGGCGTGAGCACTACGCTGACGATTCTGAACCCGCACGCTACCGCCACCAATGCATCTATCGCCTTCTTCGCCAACAACGGCACGCCTCTTCCTATGCCCGTGGGCGCAGCGACGGCGGGCTTGGCAAAACCTGGTTCTTCCGGCCAACGGTGCAGCCCTGGTGACCACCTCCGGAACTTCCAGTCCTGCCAAGCAAGGATTCGCGGTTCTTCAATCGGGTGACGCGACCAAGAAGCTGGCGGTCATGGCTCAGGTGGGCGCGGATGAGGTCGCGCCCTCCGCGATCTTGACTCCGCCTTTCGTGATTCCGTTCGATGCCACATCCGCCGCCACTACTACGGCATATTTGTATAATCCCAACACCGGCGGTTCTGTCGTTCTGTCGCTGGCGATTTACGACAACACCGGCAAAGCTCTGGGCGCCGGTCAGATCACGATACCTGCCGGACAGCAGGGCGCCATCCCGATGTCGAAGTCCGCCGGCGGGTTTGGCGGCAGCCGGGGTACGCTCGTGCTCGGTGGGTCCGGCTCCGTGCTCGCGATGGGCTTGCGTGTCGGCACCGACGGACGAATCGAGATGGTGCCGCTACAAGCCGTGAACGCGCCGTAGCGGCCGCCAAGCCTGACTGAGGTTCCAAGTTCCGCCCACACTTCGATTCGGCAAGCTCTGCCATACTGAAATCTCGGTACCCATGAGCTTGCCGCGATCTTCTTTGGCCTTGGCCGCGCGATGGCTGACATTCGCGTCCGCGGTGGCCATTCTCTTTTCCATTGCCGCGTCGCAGATTCTGCTGGGGTTGGCGCTCGCCGCGATGCTCGTTTCTCGGGAAAAGATGCGCCTCCCCGGAATTTGGTTGCCGCTGGCGCTGTTCATACTCGGCACAATCGTCTCATGGATGGCCAATGGCCAATTTGCAATCGGTTTCCCGCAGATCAAGAAATTCTATGTGTTCGGCGAGTTGCTGATCGTATTTTCCTTGTTGCGGGAAATTCGGTGGATTCGCCGGGTCTTTCTGGTTTGGGGAGGATTCGGCGCTATCACCGCGACATTGGGTGCGATACAGTTTGCCGCCAAGGTTCGCGCCGCTCATCGCTTGGGGCAGACCTTCTATGACTATTACGTTGCCCGGCGCATCACCGGGTTCACGAGTCACTGGAATACCTACTCCGCCGAACAGATGTTTGCCCTGATCATGCTTTCGGCGTTCGTTCTATTCGCTCCGGGCGGACGCCGTCGATGGTGGCTATCCGCGACTGCCGCGGTCCTGATGGCTTTAGCCCTTTGTCTTGCCGAAACACGCGGCGTCTGGATTGCAACGGCAGTGGCCGGCCTGTATCTGCTATGGTCCTGGAACCGGAAGTTGATATTGGCCGTGCCGGTGTTGGCGCTCCTCGCCTTCCTGGCCTCGCCGCCTGCGATTCGCGAGCGTGAAGAAAGCGTGGTGCATCCAGGAAAGAACGATTCCAATGGCTTTCGATGGGTCGCTTGGCGCACCGGAGTCCGCCTGATCGAGGAGCACCCCCTTCTCGGCCTCGGCCCGGACGTAGTGAAACTTCGCTTTCGCGATTCCGTGCCGGCGGACATTCCGCGCCCGCTTCCCGATGGTTTCTACGGTCACCTCCACAACATCTACTTGCAGTATGCGGCCGACCGTGGAATTCCCACCATGCTCATGATGATGTGGGTCCTTACTCAAGCCTTGGTCGATTTCAGTCGCGGCCTCCACAAACTCCCACGCGCTCCCGCCAACCGGCGCTTTCTGCTTCATGGAGCCGTGGCTGTGATTCTAGCCACGCTGGTCGAGGGTCTGGTCGAATACAACCTGGGCGACTCCGAGGTGCTGACGATGTTTTTGGTGGTCCTGGGCTCCGGCTATCTCGCTCTAGAGCCGAGCCTTGCGCTGGATGAGCCGGCGTCGCAATCCATTGCACACTAACCGCCTAGATATTGCGAGCGCCGTGCGGGCGGGGTTAGGGGCAGACTGTATCCGATGAGGCAGAATTGGTCCAGCGCGAATAAGACCGCTGACTCGTCGCCGGCCGCTAGCGTCAGGTTCCACTCCCGCTGCCAAGGCGTCGTGTAGTCGCTGATGCCGATCAGGTGGCTGCTCTGCGGCGGCGGAAATCCGTTTATCCCGGGAAGATGAATCGACGTTCGGGCGGCGTCCAGGTCCCGGTTTCCGGTGTACGTAAAGTTCTCTGTCTTCAAGCACGATAGATTTGCCGGTGTCCAGTCGTTGACCGGAAAGTTGACGATCGCGTTCAGAGCCGTATCATTGGTGTCGGGAGGATACAGCACTTCAAACTTCGCTCCCGGGTGTGTCTGACGAACGAATGCACGGATCGAGCTGGTAAAGGCGCCGATCAGGTTCGGCAAGAATTGACACTCATCGGGATACTGCGTGGGGTCGGCATTCTGACTTGTAATGAGGCCCATGGCCTTGCCGTAAGTCGATTGGAATGTGCTGGTGGTGTACGCGTCGTAAAACGGCATGCCCGCGGCTGATGCAAAATACCACCACTGGACTTCACCGAATTGCAGGTATGGAACCACACCGGCCACGGCCATGAGGTTAGCCATATCGAGGTATACCTGCCGCCAGAACGTCAGGCTCGCCGGGCTGAAGTTCGTCTGTAGCGCGGGCGTGCTCACCCGCACCGGGCTTCCGTCGGGATAGCATTGGGCGATGCCGGTAGCTGAGGTGGCATCGCCATTCCCTAGCTCCATGCTGAATGAGACGGTAGGTGTGATCCCGTATGCCTGGAGTGCCGAAAGAAACGCGCTCGTCCAGTCTCGTGCGGCTCGATTGAGTCTTGGCACAGCGGTGAGATCAGTCAGCCACGTGCCGTCCGTGCCGCCCGTCAATGCCGTGGAGTTGACAGTGGCAGTATAAGCGGACTTGCCCGTGCTGGCAGAGACGCTTAGGCTGTTACCGGCGCTCCCAGGGGCCCGCGCCGTGATGGTGAGAGTCGTTCCGCTGGCCGCGGCCCATACTGCTGTCGAGCCTTCATTGATTAGAAGCGCGAAGCAGGTGGCCATACTGGTCGCGGTATCTCCAATCAAGTTCAGATGGCTGATTGTAGTTCCATCTATCACCAGTTCCGTGGTGTCGCCGAATGCGGGAACGCCGCCGAATTGGACCGTGCCAGAGGCGTACTGGTTGGCGGGGCACACCAGCTCGTAAAACCAGAGCGCGCCGGCATAGTGATTCGCTCTGCCCTGAAAACCTAGCGTGCCGATCAACCATGCCGTCCGTTCCGGAGCCAGTGCCAGAGAGTGGTTGGTATCCCAGTCTGTCGCGGCCGTGGTCTTTGGAATTCGGCCGAAGCTTGGCAGTGTCTCGGTAGGCATTGCGAGTTCCAGAAAGTCGAAATAGAAGTACGACCCGCTGGCGCCCGTATTTGTGACTTTCACGGCGTGACTGCCCGCCTGGTACTCGCCCAGTGAAACACGCAAAAGCACGTCTTCACCCGCAAGTTCGAGGTTCAGGGCGATCGAAGAGCCGCCGTCGATCTGCACGCTCGCGGATCCGACGCTGCCGGCCATCCGCGTTCCCAAATACAATGAGTGCGTTGCGCTAGCGGTGTACTGGCATTGAATGGAAGCCTCGGCTTCCGTCGTGTAGTGAATCGAGCCGCCTGAGAAATTTCCGATCGACTGTAACCACGATCCCGTATAGGCCAATTCCGTCGAATTGTCCTCAATGCGGCGGCTGCCCGGGCCGGCCACACTGTACGCGAGATTGCTTCCCGTGACGGTCCAATTCGTCACCACCACCGAAAACTCGCTTCTTGCGAAAGCTGTCGCCTGCACGTCCGCCGCCCAGGTCCAGCGTAACTTCCGGACGTTAGTGGTAGGGATCTGAGATACCGCCGTCAATGAGCCGTCGCTATTGACCTGGTATCCTTGGACTTCACTGAAATTCAGCTCCACCTGCCAGCTCTGTGGCGAAACCCCTCCGCTGAATAGTGCGGAAGCGGGGCCCCACGTCTCTGTTCCGGCGCCAGAGGCGGTTCCGTAGACACCCACGCGGTTTCCGTTTGCGCCCGCTGAGCCGTAGTAGGTCAAGGTGATGACCGCGCCTTGGGCAGCGGCATTCACCTCGGACGCGCCAGTTTGATAGAAGCCGCTAATAATTGCCGCGAGCTGCGCCGCCGCGCTGCTCAAATCGTCGTTTGCCGTCACCTGATAATTAAATTGCTGATCGAGCCATGCCAGCACAATGTAGTCGCCGGCGGTCACCGTGCCTTGCAGGGTAATCTGAGTTGTCGCGGGTGTATCGCTGCCAATCGGTGTGGCATAGTTAGTTAGTGGCACCTTGTAGACGGTCTCTGTTCCTCCCGTATCCGCCCAGATACGGAGGTACGGGCAGTCGACCGTCGGATACCAGGTCGAGTCCATCGCGATACAATTGGTGCGCGTTTCCTGGTATCCCAGCACCAAACCGCTGAGATCGCCGTCCGGTAAGTTGCGGAGAGCTGGGTGTTCGAAGACGTTGTCGCGATTCCACTCCACTACCGCCCAATCGAATTGCTGTCGCCAGCATCCGGACACCGTGAAACCAGTGGCGCTGGTCTGGCTCAGAGCCGCAACCGCCGTGGGCTCCTGGAAGTAGCACTGGAGGTCACGGTTCGGCGTCAGTTTGGAAAGTGTCTCGCCCATTAGAGTCGAACGATTACGGTCAAGTCTGCGCCTGGGTAGGTCTGGCCGACCGACAAGACCGAAAGTGTAAGTTGCGCGCCCGCCGTCAGTACCGGAAGGCCAAATCCGTCTACGGTGCTCGAGACAATTGCCCCGGCGCCGAATGTGAGCTGGCACCAGGAAGCGCCATTAAGATTGAGTTGCAGGTTGACGGGAGCGTCCGCGGCGGTGCCCAGAATCGCGAAAACGTCCTTTACGGAGTGCGATGCATCCACCACCAAGGCCGGGGCGGCGAACTGGTCGACAGCTAAAAAGCCATCCACCTGTATGGAGTATTGACCTCCGCTCAATGTTCGCAATCCCTCGTCAAGCATGTTGGTGAAGCAGGCAGTCGCGGTCGGGCTATTGCCAAAGGCGTTTGTGACCCAGAGTTCGCCGCCGGCGAGTCTCGCGTCCGGCAAGAGGATCGGGTAGCTCCAATCCCCGCAATACGGGCTTCCGAAGAATCCCTCGGGGAATGGTACGATCACCGTCATGGCGGTCAGTTGGTACACAATGGCCTGTGCATTATGTGCCGCGGCTGAGCTTCCATCCAACCCGCCCCTCACATTGTACTGCGTTTCACTGTTGGCGACCGCTGTGACCGCCAGAACCTCGCCATCGATTTGCAGTATGCTTCCCGGTAGTGCTGCGCCAGCGACCGTCAGGGTCAGGGCTGTGTCAGTGGCGGCCATGGCACTGGCAAGCGTCGTAGTGGGCGTCGGGTTCAGTTCGTTCCAATAATGCAACGTCAACGTGGCGGACGAGATTGAGACTGTGTTTTCCAGGCTCGTGAATCCAACGCCGCTCAGCACTGCAGCGCCCGAGGCGGCATTTAATGCAAATGCTGGCATCGAGGGCGCCGCTGAATCTCCGTTTGCTGAACCGCCAATCTGCCAACGCGTCACAATCGCCAGTGTCGTATTCTGCGCCTGGTTCAACACGTTTGCCGCGCGGCCCGTCAGGTGGACCGTCTCTCCGCCCAGATTGGGAATCTGAAAGGATACGGGACTGCTCCGGGTGACGGCGCCAAAATGCCACCCGGTTTCAGCCACCACGAAGTAACTCGTGGCGTCCGGCGTTACGATCCAGGGCGTCGCTGTTGTAATAGTGGTTGTATCGTTAGTGGCGATGCTCTGTTCTTGCCCTGCTCCTGTACCGCGGGTAATTCGCACCGTCAGGCCGAGATATTCGTTAGCCGCCATCTCTAGACTGCTATTGCCCACCGTATTGTTCGCGCATATCGTCGCTGCGGTTTCCGGCTGGACTTCCATTCGCCAGTAAAAGTTCCCGTGATCGAAGCTTGAGTCCGGCGGGGGAACCAGTTGAGCGCTGAGCCCGGTGTCGGTAAAAGTCGTTGCCGGCGCCTGTGCCGTTGCGATGCGCAAAAGGTTCGCGGGCGTTGAGCCGCGATACGCGTTGAAGGATGCCGTCCCCGGGGTGAAGCTCAAATCCGACAGGGTAACGCTGCTGTTGTCTTGCAGCACGTCCGCCGTAACCACAAACGAGGGACTCCCCTCATTGCCTGAGCCATCCACGCCGGACACGGCGTAGTACAGGGTTTCTCCGCTCTTCAATGTGCCGCCACTGCCTAGCGTTGCCGCGTAGTTCACTAGGGGCGTGCCCGGCCCGCTCCCCGAATTTACCGAAGGCGGATCGAACGTTAACTGCACGGACACTTGTGTGCTGCCGTCGCTCGCCACACTATCGCTCTCTGTCACTCCGAACTCGACGTTGCCGTAAACATCCAACACCGCTCCCATGAGCGGCTTGGGTAACCCGATCCCCGTGGTGGGCGAGTTGGTAGTGCCTGGCGCCGCGGAGCTTTGCCCGTTCGTGTCTAGGTACCATTCATCGTTGTGAATCTGCGCCAGGATAGTTGCTGTCCGATAGTTGGTTGCTGGCGTAAGTTTGGAGACGCGGAATGGTTGTCGGTTAAAGCCTTCCTTTTGATAGGTAACCGTGATGATGTCGCCTGGTCGAATGCCGAAAGCCTTGATACTCGTATCAAACTGCATGTAAGTGTTTCCATCAAGGGTCTTATCGAGAGTGAACTGCAACATCCGTGCAGCCTGGTCATAGTTGGGGAGGCCCAGTACCAGAAGGTTCGCGGTGGTCTGTTGTCCCGTCAGGACAACGTCATCCGGATCCACCACCGTATAGCTATCCTGCTGGTAACCGTTGAGTGCGTCCTGAAATTCCACGGTATAGCAGTTCGGCGTGTCTGCGAGGCTTCGTGACGTAATCGTAACGCTGGGTTCTCCCGTTTCACGCCGTAAAATGCCGGAGACTCCCGTGCTGCCGTCGCCGAACTCGTAAACCGGCCAGCCGCCGTCTAACTGAGTCGTGCTGTTGGAAGTGGCCAATTGCGTCGGCTGCTGAAGGGCCAGCGTGTTCTCTACCGCCAACTGCAGGATCCCGGCCGGCCCATAAGTAAGATAGAGCCGCGCAGCGTTGCGAATCCCTCTGACTACGTCTCCGGCGCTTCGCCGGCGTTGTAACACGAGATTGCATTGAAACCGCGGAATCGCGATCGCGTTTCCATTGAGATCGACGGTGTTGATCTGTTCGTCACAATAAGCCGCCGCTGCTGCGAAACTCACGAGGTCGATTTCGGCGGCCGACCATCCGCTGCGGCTCAGGACGTCCAATAAGATCCAAGCCGGATTGCTGCTGAATGCATTACTGTCAAATGTTCCGTCCGGGTTGTATACCGGTATTAAGAGCCCCTGTACGAGAACTTCCACCGTCGGCAACGAGTTGCCGTCGCTGATACTGTTGGGCACCACCACCGACAGGTAAGCCATGCTTCCGTACGAGTCTCCGGCCGGCTGCCCGTTTGCGTCCGTGAAGTTCGGATCGAAAGCCCCGTCCCGCGTTCCCAGTGTCATGACGTTGTACCACCCCGTGCCCGTCATGTTGGCTCCCGAAACGCCCAGCGGTATCTGTATTCCATTCACCAGTACTGTGACTACGCCCTGCATTTGCCCGATACCGAGCAGCACTTCCATCCGCGTCAGATTTCCGTCATTGCGAGCGAAAGTGACTAGGGGGTAGTACCAGGCCATCCCATACACCATGGGAACATAGTCGTTATATCGGGCCTGGTTCACGGATAGCGCCGAGGTTTCTGTGTTCTTCCCGTACGGTCGCACTTCGATCGCCGGGGGGACGTAGTCCAGGCCGCCGAACCGTAACTGCATGCCGCGCGCCTGGCAGTCGGTCATGACGTAGCCACACGAGGTGAACGGTGCCCCATTATTAAGGTTCCCCGTGCCGCCCGGTTGGCCTGCTGAGTAGCCGCACCGGTAAAAGAGGCAATACTGTCCTTCGTCGCCACCGTCCACTGCCTCCAGTTGTTGCTCAGGTGTGGACGGAAACGTCCACGGGCACCTCGTCTGGATCCGGACTTCCGGCAGCCACAGTCGCTGTAGACTCATTCGATTCGTCGCCGACAATCGGAAGGTCGATTCCTGAATCTGATCGGGCGGGTTGCAAATCCCTTGGAAGACGACGGCCGCGTCTGTAAGCGAAACATTGTTTACTAGGTCGTAAAAGACGAAACTCACGGTCAGCGTCGCCCCTCGCCAACCCACTGCCTTCTGCACTTCGGAAAAGTGTGAGTCCGCATTAGCCAGTAATACCGCGATTGTAGGGCTGCCATCGACGCCTTGGTCGGAGGCGGTTTGAATGTTAAACCCGCTGTGCCGAAGAACTCTCGCTGCGTAGGCGGTCCCATTCACCGTCACGCCCTGAGTGCTCCAGTGTTCCAGGATTCCGCCCGCTAGCGTGCAATCGAACAGTACCAGCGGCGTTTCGGTAACTGCTTGCTCTTTCAGTTCAGAGATTGTTTGCATAGTACAGAATCTTCACCGTTGCCGAGTGCCGGTTTACGCCCGTTGTTGTCACCGTCAGGCAATCGCTCTCGAGACGCGCGTTTTGGTAGACCCCACCGTTTGTGCTCGTCTGGTAGACCGAAGCCGTTTGCTGCGCTTCCGCCTGCGGTCCGAACAGGCTCACGACCGCTCCCGCTGGCAAGTTGACGCCGACAGTAACGTATGTCTCTGTCGCGTTACCGCTTCCGGCAATCTGATATCGCTTCCATGCACTTGCCACGGTGACGGCTGCTGAAGCGCTGCCCAGCAGGAGCGTTGCGCTTGTCGCCTCGGTTGCTCTCAGATAGACACTGAACGTGTAAGTATAGATCACCGGCACATTGAGCACCTGCGTTAAACCCTGGTTGCCGCCGCTGGTATTGCTCAGTTGCCAAGCGCTCGCGCCACCCCTGGGAGCCTGAATTCCACCTGTCAACGCCAGTTGCGGACCTGCGCTCCACACCGCATTGCTCAAGTCCTCGCTCCAAGCCAGCAAGTTCGCTGACGGGTCCAGGAATGTAAACCCGTTCAGCGTTCCCTCCGCCGCGGAAAAGAACTGCTCCAGCGTCTGGCGTTCTGTGTCGCTCAGCGATGTGTAGTGTAAACCCCAGTGCACTGCCGACCCCGCGGGATCGGCGACGGTGATCACGCTCCCATCTGCCAACGTGTTCTGAATGGTCCGCTCCTGTCGCATCTTGACGACCCCGTACTGCGTCAACGCACCAGTTGTAAGTTGCGGGTAGATGAGCATCCTCAGCTCCGTACTTCCATAATTGTCAGCGTTGTCTGGCCCTTCATCGTATCCATCGATGTCAAGCCGGCGTTATCGCTTCCGAGGCGACAGGTTGGATACGTGGTGCCGTCCCATGGGTCGGTAAATGCGAAGCCCAAGAACCGCCCTTGATTGGCCAGAAAGAAGTGTTCGATTGCCGCCATCTCACCTTCGTCCAATAGGGTGAGCTGGATTACCCACTTGTGAAGGCCGCCTGCCGAGTCCTGATACCGTTGTTCGCTTCCGTCTACAAAACGAAGCGCCTGGTTCTGAAACTGTAGCCGTCGCTGCGCCGGATACTGCGCCACCGCTCCGGTCTTTAGAGTTGGAAAAGTTGCCATGTCACAAGTCGTTGACGACGTCGTTCAGCGAGCTCATGTTGAGCATCGCGCTCCGCACGGCGGCGGCAATTTGCGCGCTATTGTCCATGAATGACTGAGCGTCCATCGCTTGTACGCTTACCGTAACTTGCGGAGACACCGCACTCGATGCCGGCGTCCTAAGTCCGCTTTGCGCCAAATTCCCGCTGCCCTGCGTCCCCGTTCCGCCCGGCTGGGCGTCCGACGGCGAACCGTATAGCCGCGGAAGCCCGGTTTGGTCGTGGTCCATCGCCTCGAGCCCGCTCCCCGTATCGGCGCTCATGAATGAGATTGGTGCGGGCATTTCGTACTTCAGGGGAGGCGAAGCGTCTGTCGATCCGCCGCCGAACAGTCCCAGCAATCCGCCGATCAGCGGCACAATCCCAAAGCCCGAAGCCAGCACGCTTGTCGCAACAGTTTCCGCCGTGCTCCCCGCCCCAGTGTTCGAAGTCTGGGTGATCGCCCCACCTTCTACGTTCTGACCTCCCGAAGTTGTAGCCGCCGTCCCGCCAGCCGCGGCGTAGCTGGTGAGAGCGTTCATGGTGTCCTCCAGGCTTCGCGATTGGTCTCCCGTTACGGCGAGAAATGTATTCAGAAGTTCATCTTGTGTTCTGCTGGCCATTGTTCGTCTCTGCTATCCACGCGTTGTCTAGAATGGTGAAGGCTTCCACCTGGCGGGCGGTCAATCTTGACAGGTCGAACCCGTTCAGCCGCTTTCGCACAAAAAACTCCTCCACCAGTTCCATGCTTTCCGCCGTGATAAGCCACGTTGGACAAACGTGTAAAATTACTCCGCCGCGCGCCCAAACCGGCCGCGCTTCCTTTACCATCGGAGCCTCGCCATCCTGTGGTCCTGCTGAAGGAAGCCAGCCGCATCGGCGCTTTTTTTCCAGACCGGATGCTCTGCACAATCCGCACTTCCACCCGGTCTGGTTCGACAGGTAGAACTGGAAGGCGGCTACCAGTTTTTTCGTTCGTCTGGAGTCAGTCCAACTTCTGTTCTTACTGCTTCGAGCGCCTCTCGAAACAGGCCCTCCGGGCCCTTCTCCGCGAGTAACTCCAGTGTCGCCTCTTCCCCGTCCAGGCGCAGCCCCTCAACCGCTCGCAGGCCCCACTTTACAAACAGCTTGTCGATTTCCCCTTGCAGAAGCGCCCCATCCATCCGCTCCTCCGCGCTTTGCCCGCCCTCCAGGAACTCCTTGCGCCGGGCCAGTTCGCGCACCTCGCGCATCAGTTCCATCCGCCGGATGAACGACACCCGCGCCACTCGGAACCGCACTCCCACGGCGGCCTTCGATTCCACGACCCTTTCGCTCTCGTATGTCATGGTTACGCAAACGCCACCGCAATTTCGTTGTCCACCGTTCCCTGTGCCCGCGAAGGCTGGAAACTCCACTGCAAGCGGTTCTTTGAGTCGTCAAATTCCGGCACTACCGGTACCACGTTGCTCATGTATACTCCCATCATCCGCCCCTGAGCCTCTCCCAACTGGAACATCACTCCAATCGGCGCCTGCTGTCGTGCGGCCGCGTACAGCGCCTGCGTCGCGCTGTCATCCTGGCTGTACAGCGAAACCGTCGCCGCCACTTTTCTTCGGCCCGGTGCAATCGCCTGCGGAACGCTGGACCCGAACTCGTTCAGACGAGCATCCAGATCGTTCTTTAGCCCAATCGATGCGCCCGTAACCGTGAAGAACTGGTTCGGCGCGGAGCCAAGCCATGCTTGTCCCAGATTTCCAGGCACTATCGAATAGTCGAAGCTCGCAATCGCCGGTTCCACCGGATAGCTCTCCAGCCCAAAATTCCCCGCCGTGAAACTGGCGCTGTCCTGCACGTCTTGTGAGATTCCCTTGAAGCTGAACTCGTGGAAATCGCCGTTGATGTCGATTGTCATCTGGTCAACAGCGGCGCCTGCCAGAAACCGCTGCATCGCCGTGCCCGGGCTCCAATAATCGTACAGCGTCACACTCGGAAGTTCGGTCGCTGGCAAGTAAGTGACCGCCGTCCCCAGTGCTGCCCCAGCCTGGGGCCCGCTCGTAAATGGCGCATTGACTTGTATCGTGTTCAGGTCGGTCACTGCGGTTACAAACCGGATTTCCATATCCGTTGCAACCGCCTGGCCCGCATTCAAGCCGTGCGGCGCCGCAAATACCAATGTCGTGCCTGCCACGGAACTTACCACACCGGGTGTCGCTGACGCAGGCGCGGCGCCCAACGCAGCCTGAAATAGCGGCCCATAGGACGGATTTTCGTTCGCGCTAACCCAGTTTGTTAGATACGTCTTCAGTTCGAAGCTCGTCTGCTTTTGTCCGCCGACCGGCAAACCCGTGAAAGTGCGGCTCCCGGTCTTGTCCTTCCGCTCCGTGACCGCCAATTTTTGTCGAACCGTCAACTTCCCGGCCGGAATCCGGTTACTCGCCGAAACCGTGGCCAAACTGCCATAAGCGCTCTCCAGCGCACTGTAAAAACGGTTTGCATTAGAAGAAATGTATGACATCTTAATTAATACCTGGATCCGGCGCATTCCGGGCGGGGGTTTTGGTCGCAGTGCTGGGTTGACAGGGCGTTCGGCAGCTTCCTGACGTTTCGGGATAACCTAACTTTTGGTGAGGTAATCCCGAAATGC
>Ga0187868_1000634_pt1 | contig 27607 bp, 28 predicted proteins | sample June2016WEW_13_4_FD_133014 | JGI IMG/M metagenome (GOLD analysis project Ga0187868, IMG submission 133014) | Peatland microbial communities from SPRUCE experiment site at the Marcell Experimental Forest, Minnesota, USA - June2016WEW_13_40 | ecosystem: Environmental > Terrestrial > Soil >... | reverse complement strand
TGACGTGGCGGGCCATAAGGTGTTTCCGGAGGAGGTCGCCGGCGTTCTGGACCAGCACCCGGCGGTGCTGCGTTCGCGCGTGACCACCCGGCCGCACCCGCAACTGGGCGAGTCCATCCACGCCGAAGTGCAATTGCGCGACGGCAGCTCCCCGACCACGACCGAGGACATCCTCGCGTTTTGCCGCCGCCGGCTCTCGAGCCAGAAGGTGCCGTCCTCGCTCGATCTGGTCGCCGACATCCCCCTGACGTCGAGCGGAAAGGTGCGCCACGGATGAGCGTTCCGGGCGGAGACAATCATTCTCCGGCCGCGGCCGCGCCCGGAACCGCAACCGCAGCCGCCGCTGACAAGATTATCATCATCGGGGGCGGCATCGCGGGACTCGCTTGCGGCTGCTATCTGCAGATGAACGGCCTCCAGACCGAAATCCTTGAAGCGGGCCTGCTCCCGGGCGGATTATGCACGGCCTGGCACCGGGGACCGTATGTTTTTGACGGCTGCCTGCGCTGGCTGATGGGCACGCGTCCGCCCTCGGTCTTCCACCAGGTCTGGCAGGAACTGGGCGCGATAGCCGGCCGGGAGGTCCTCATGAGTGACGAGATACTGCGGGTCGAAGGCGCCGACGGCAAAACCCTGGCCGTGCCCGCAGACCTGGACAAACTCTCGATCGAATTCAAACGCATCGCGCCTGAAGATGCGGCGCTCATTGATAAACTTGTGCGCGCCGCGCGGCGCTGCGCGCCGCTGGAACCACCCTTCGACAAACCGGTGGAATTGATGACGCTTTTCGAGAAAATAAGAACGGGGCTGCGTTACCTTCCGATGGCGCCCGTCATTTTAAAATGGAAGAATCTGCCGATCACCACCTACCTCGCGCGCTACCAGAACGACTTCCTCCGCGAAGCGCTGGGGGCGATCGTCAGCAACGAACGCATGTCGGCCCTGGTGCTGGTGATGGTGCTGGCGTTCAGGACCCGTAACAACACCGGCTTTGTCGCCGGCGGCTCGTGGGACTTTGCGATGGCGATCGCGGACCGCTACGCCCGGCTGGGCGGCACCGTGCGTTATAAAGCCCGGGTGACTTCGGTAAAAGTCGAGAATGGCCGTGCCACCGGCGTGCAGTGCGCCGACGGGACGGTCGTCCCGGCCGCAACCGTCGTTTCCTGTGCGGACGGTCATACGACGATTTTCAAGATGCTGGCCGGCCGGTTTGTTGACCGGAAGATTCTCTACCTGTACCAGAAATGTGACCTTTTTCCGGCCATCATCCAGGTCTCGCTGGGGATCAACAAAACCTTCACGGATGCGCCGCACACACTCAATCTGCCGCTGCTCCAACCGCTCATCGTGGACGACAAAACGCGGCACTCCCGGATGGAAGTCGAGACGTTTGGTTCCAATTCGGCGCTCTGCCCGGAAGGCAAAACCGTCATGACGGTCAGGTTGTCAACCAGCTACGAGTTCTGGACCAATCTCAAGAAGAACAGTCCCCAGCGTTACCAGGCCCAAAAAAACAGTGTCCTCCAGGAAGTCATCGGCATCCTCGACCGCAGGTTTCCGGGACTGGCCCAGCATGTCGAGTGCTCTGACATCGCGACACCCGCCACCTTTGTGCGCTATACCGGCAACTGGCAGGGCAGTTACGAAGGCTGGTTGCCGACGCCGCGCATCCTGGGCCGGCGCATCCCCTATACGCTGCCGGGGCTGAAGGATTTCTACATGGCCGGCCACTGGGTGGTGGCGGGGGGGGGACTGCCGTCGGCCGCGCTTTCCGGCCGGTATGTGGCGCAGATGATCTGCGCCCGCGACGGGAAAGTCTTCACCGCAACCACGGCGTAGCGGCGTGTCGGCAGACCGCCGATTTAACCGCGAAAAATGCCGACTACACGAAAGGTAAGGTGCGTCACTCCGTGCGCGCCGCCATATTTATTCGCCGCAAAGAACGCAGCTTGTCGCGGCGAAGCAATGCGAAGACGGAAGAACGCAAAGATTTTAACCGCTCATTCCTGCTGACCTGTCCTCCGTAGCTTCTTAGCGAAGGATGGATGAGTGAAGATTAGCGGTTCGGCGCCCTAAGCTGAAATGTCACAATTCCAGAACCCTTTCCCGGCAACGCGCCGGGGATTTAAGCGCCGTATTTCTTGCGTGGTTTTTCTCGAAGCGCGAGCGGCGCGGTGTCGGACTCGATCCCTTCCAACTCCACCCGCTGCATGGTTTCCTTGCCGCCAAACCGTTTTTGCGCGTCAAGGATTTCCAGCCCGGCCAGCCGCCCTTCGCTGTCATAATCCGCAGCGATGCCCTCGGCCAGATGTTTGGTCGTGACCGTGGTTTCGCGGAACGTGATGCTCAACGCATCCACTTCGGCATCGTAGCTGATTTTCATGATTTAAAAGTAATACGTATAGACCGTTATCACAACTATTTCTCCAGGCTCATCCACAAACACCGGGCGCACCTGTTTGATCGCATAAACATTTCCGTTCCAATCCCGGTCGTAAGCAAAATCTTTCCGGCAATCCAATCGCCCCAGCCCGGCCTTGCCCCACGGACAAGTGCGAATCGCCGCTTCAACTTCCGCCACGGTAAAGCCGCGTGTGGCGGTGTATCCCAAAGCGTGCTTGGAAAAACGGATGGGTTTCATTTGGCTGCACTCTTCACGATTTTGATTTCTTCCGGCGTCAGTTCGTAAAGAGCATGGATATTCCAGTTCATTTCCTCCAGTGTTTGATTTTCAGGATGCGACCGAGGCGGATGGCGTAATAACCACTTCGGCCTTTGCCGTATTTTCGAACGCCAAGAAATTCCACGAGCATTACCGGCGCTTTGGTGGCGTAACCGTTTCGAAACTGGATGAAATCATATTTCCGGCCTTCCAACCGCCGCTGCCAGTATGGCGTTTGCTTGCGATACTCGATACGTTTCTTTCGCTCCGCAACCACCGCGAACCACTCCCGGTGCAGGTTGAGATGTAGGATGGCGGGCGCGTTCACGATTTCATACTGACATTTGCATGTTCATTCGGCGCTTGATATGTCCACCAAAGCCCTGCCTGAATTTTCGTCTCGTTTGACCGGGTCTAACTGCGGCAGGGGTTGAGCATGAAAATCCTGGACCCGCTGGGTTGCTTCCCGGGATTGTTCATCGGTCAAGATGGAAGAAATATTTGCCAGATTGATTCGGGCTTTTTCATTCCCAGCTTTCGCTGCCATTTGAAACCACATGCAAGCTTCCACCAGATCCGCCTGTCCCGCATCTCCGGTTTTAAGGGCGTAGCCTAAATCGTTCTGTGCGGTGGCATCACCATGTTCGGCAGCCCAACGCCAGCATTTCATCGCTTCCGCTGTATTTTGGGGCACCCCGATGCCTTGCATCAGCCTGATGCCCAAGGTGTCCAAGGCTTGCAAATGGCCGTGTCCGGCCGCCCGTTCCAGCCAACTTACCCCCTTTGCCTCGTCTTTGGGAAATGGAGCCAGGCCGTTCAGAAGGGACCGCGCCATGGCGAATTCGGCCTTCGGCCAGCCATTCTCCGCGGAGGTTTTCAACCATTGTGAGTATTGGTCAAGGTCCTTGGCGATGACCATGCCCTGATAACACGACATAGCGTATTGGAATTGCGCTTCACGATGGCCGCCCTGGGCAGCCAGCAACATGTAACGATTGGCTTCGATCTGGGCCTCCTGGTTGGTTTTGTCATGCAAATAATACAAGGCCAGGTTATAGCACGCCTCGGGATAATGGTTTGTCGCTGCACTGCGAAACCACGACAAAGAGAGGTCGTTGTTCGTTGGCACCCCCTCGCCGGTTCGATAGATCTCTCCCAAAAAGAACTGGGCTTCCGCAACACCCTTCGCCGCGGCTTCACCCGCCCAGAAAATATACTTGGCTTGGTCACACGGCACACTTTTGCCGTAGTGATAAATAACTGCCAACCGCCAACAACCAAACGGGTCGCCAAGGTCGGCACTTTGCTGATACCAATTGAAAGCTTTGGTCATCGAGTTGGAGCCCAACAGGCCGTTTTCTCCGAGAATGCCAAGATCATACATTGCCCGTGCGTTTTTCCCCTTTTCCGCCGCCGGGGTAAGCCAGAATATGGCCATTTCGAAATTCGTTGGCACCCCGGTGCCATGCATGTATAGCACCCCCAGGTTTTTCATGGCGAAAAAATTGGTCTGTTCGGCGGCACGCCGGTACCAGGTTGCTGCCGTGACAAAATTGGTCTCCACACCCTGGCCATTTTGGTAGCACACCCCGAGGTTCAGTTCGGCATCCGACTCACTTTTATCTGCGGCCAGATTCAACCAATGCAGGGCCTTGCCGTAGTCTTGGGGAACCCATTTTCCATAGAGATACAAATTACCCAGTTCGGCCATGGCGTGAGAAAAACCTTGGTCGGCAGAACTCTGCATCAGACGCAAACCCTGTTCAACATCCTGCGGCACATGAATTCCCCGCACCATGAAATGTCCCAAAATCGCCTCGGCCACGGGATCACCGCGTTCACTGGCCGCGCGGAGAACAGAGATGGGCGTATTGCCGTCAAAATTTGTTCCTACCGTTGTTGATGCATGTAGATTCAGTTTGGATGGGGTTTCGTTGACCGCAGTCCGGCATCCTGCCGCCAAAATGCCAATTGAAACCAGAAAGACCAAAAATCTTGGTGTATTCACAATTCTCCTTTGAAGGCGCGGTCGCCTGTCGCGGCGAAGCATAGCGAAGACGGAAGGATGGCGGGGAGCAAGGCATCCAACTCGGCGGCGGCCTGCCCCGTGTTTTTATTTACGGGTGTCTCGGCTTGCAGGCGCTTCAGCGCGTCCACCTTCGCTTGCAACGCGTCCAGCTCGGCCACAATCTGTCGCTCATTCGTTTTCAATGGTCTCACAAATGTATTCGATTTTCCGAAGTGCATTCGTCCAAGGGTCTGCATTCATGTCCTGAACGCGCAAATCACTGACATAATCCTCGACGATTGTTTTGAGGGTTTTCAGAAACGCTGTTGCGTTAATAGATTTCTCGGCGCTGTCGAAAATCGCTCCCCCTCGTAATATCCGATAGCGGCCATGGGTTTGGGCTTGGTGAAGAATCCCACAACGTATCTTTTCATAAAACTCCTCGCCATCGATCCTGGAAAATTCAGAGCTGTAATCCGAAAAGAATTTTTTGAACGCGGCCTTGCCTTTGCCCTTTCCTTTCGTGTCTCTTCTTCCCTCTTTGAAACACTGAAATGCTTCAATCATCAAACAAGATGCCGCCATCATGAGAAAACCACTTCTGAAATCGGTTGGTTTAATTGGGACATGCTCAAGAGGAGTGACATATCTGTCTCGAAGGCGATGCAGAATCAAATCTGCCAAATATTCCTTGGCAGTATCATCTTTCTGCTCAAGAAGTTTCCGGACGTCACTGACTTTCAGTTTTCGAGGCCGGAGACAAAGAGTAATATCTTGCGGATTCATAATTCTCCTTTGAAGGCGCGGTCGAGGATGGCGGGAAGCAAGGCGTCCAGTTCGGCGGCGGTCTCGGTCCCGCAAATGCGGGACGCTACAGAGTGGCAGCGGTTCATAATTCACCTCGAAATGCTCGATCCAAAATTGCCGGCAGTAATGCGTCCAATTCCTGACTGGTTTTTTGCTGCAACTCTTTCACCGCGTCCACCTCCGCCTGCAACGCGTCCAGTTCGGCCACTATCACGCTCTCTTCTCGCACGCCGCAAATCATGGCCCCTCCTCAAAGGTTTGTTCCAACTTCACGAGGTAAGAGACTTCTCGACCGGGAATGCTTTGTTCAGCTTTCTGCAACTGAAGCGAATGTTTTTTGAGTTTCAAAAACGGGTCTCCGAGTTTTGACCACTTGAGTTTTACGAGGTTCTCTGCCGCAGCCAACATTGGCTCCATCACTGCCTCGAAGATACCTAACTTAAACTCCAACTTGTGAAGTTTGAAGGCGTGCTCATAACGAGCACGCAGATACGCGAGTTCTTCCTGCACGTCGTCGCGGGTTTTGGGCGAGGATGCTAAGGTATGAACCCAATGAAGAAGATCGTTCACACTTTGTCGTGAATCAGGGTCGCTACGGAATTCTAGAATCCTTTCCCAAGGCGTGTCCTGTTGGAGTGCTGGCACATGTTCTAAAATCACTTCCCAGACCATCGCTTTGCGGTCAGCGGTGGTTGAGCACAAATTGTAATCTGGTAATGAATGAGCGAGAACCATCCTATTTCCCTTTATCGCCGTGAGCCAGTGGGCCGCGTGCCGCAATTCAGATGCTTCCGCGATTTGAAGATGGAGAGTTTGAGCGAAATCTTTAATCTTTGATTTATCAACAGATCCAGTCCGTAGTATCAAGTCGATGGCTTTGCGACAATCTTCCAAACAAGCGATTTCATGTTTTAGGGTCTGTTGAACGAGCGAAATCATTTTTTGATCGAGTCGTGGATCTGCCGTCAACTTTTCAAACAGATCCTCCGCATTGGTTCTCGGAAAGTCCGGTTCGTAAATAATTTCTTGCGTCGTTAACCATTCCAACTCCGCTGCGTATTGTTGGCTTTGGTCGTTTGATAAAAATCTATGAGTCTCAATCAGCGCAGGAAGGTCAATGATGGCGATCTGGTCGAACAACAATGCCTGACGCTTTAAGAATGACGCGCCGCGCGGGTCGTTCAAGAATGTTTTCGATGTTAGCCCGGTTAAGTTTTGGAGGCTCATAGTTCTCCTTTGAAGGCGCGGTCGAGGATGGCGGGGAGCAAGGCGTCCAGTTCGGCGGCGGTCTCGGCTTGCAGGCGCTTCAGCGCGTCCACCTCCGCCTGCAACGCGTCCAGCTCGGCCACGATTTGGCGCTGCTCGGCGAGCGGTGGGACAGGAATTGGCAATTCACGAATTGCGCGCAACGGAATTGTCGGCTGGGCAGAACCTGTCGTAGATGCCCATGCTTTTTCCGTCACGGTTCTTGAACCAAGCATGTGCCAAACGAACCGGCTATCAACCTTGTTGCGATCCGGTTTCAAAATAGCGACATGGCGCTGAAAGCAAAACGGCTCGTCTGAATCCACAACGGCGGGAATACCAAGTGTCGCGCCGACTGCGCTGTAAAGAATATCGCCGCGCTCCGGCAACCGGTGCGACTTCAAGCTTCTGAAATAATCCAAGCTGACTCGCTTCGTGTTCTCAAAATGCAACCGGCCGCTCGAAACATTTCCAACAAAGATGAAACGCGCGCCCTCGTCACTGAACTGCGGCGTATTGTGATCACCGTCAGTAATCGTGCTGCAAACATCGCCGAGTATTTTTGTGCCGAGCTTGGTTCGAACTTTTTGAAATACTGCTTCAGCACCCGAACGTGAGAGCGCCTCGGCTTCTTCGGTGGCTTGGTGGCGGAGGGTGCGGGCCTCGTGGATTTGTGCGGCCAGTTCCTCAATCCGTGCCACCACCCGCCGTTGCTCCGCCAACGGTGGGAGCGGGACTGGAACTGGCAACAGCCTTTTGGCCTTCAATTCCGTTTTAATTCCGCCCGGCACGAATTCGAGAAGAAGGTCTTGGAAGAAGTGGCTGCGTAGCATCCACCAGAGGAAACGGACATCCGCTCGCTGGTGATTTATCTCGTAAGCCCCGTAGTGAATGGTCGCTGCAACCGGCGCGACCGCATTAGCATCGTAAATCGCAATTGCACCTTTGGCCGCGTTGATGCCTGATACAACAAGGTCGCCAGGCCGCACGAGAATCATTCCTGTTTTCGTTGAGCCATCAACGCGAAGTTGGATTCGCCCGGAGTCAAAACTGATTTTCTCCACGATTCGCACGCGGCCCGATGCAAGATCATCATCTGTGGGTGTCTCGCGCCGTTCGGTCAAAACTTCACCAAGCTTGGTGGTTGGCCATTTGTGTTTCATTTGCGCGGCGTGGCAAACTGTTCTTGGATGCGCCCGACGATCTCCGCAATGCGCTGCTCTTTTTTCAGGATATCGGCGGCAAGCTGGACGGGCGGCAGGTGCGTGATGTCATCCTTGGCGTACGGATTCTTGCGGTCGAGGTTGCAGCCGTTAGCCAGCAATTCGGCAACCGGCACTTTCCACGCGAGTTCGTTTTTCTCTCGCTTGTTCCACCACGCAACGAGCGGGGCGAATTCCTCAAACTGTATAGGCGCGGTTTTGGTGTAGTTCTTTCTGCCTTCCGGCAGGGGGTGTTCGTAATACCAGACTTCGCGCGTTGGGCCGGAGCGGTCAAAGAAAAGTAGGTTCGTGTTAATGCCGGTGTAGGGCGCAAACACGCCGTTCGGCAGCCGGACAATGGTGTGCAGGTTGAATTCCTTGAGCAATTCTTCCTTGATGCGGGCACACACACCGTCGCCAAACAGTGTGCCGTTCGGTACGACCACAGCAGCGCGGGCATATTGGTAGGGCTGGCTCTCCGAGCCGGCCGCTTTGGACGACGGCGCGGAAGGGACTCCGCGCCCTACCTTGCGCAACTTTCGCATAATCAATTGCAGGAACAGCAGCGCGGTTTCCGCCGTTTGTTTGTCTTCCGGGAAATTGCCCTGAATGCCTTTCTCCTCCTCGCCGCCGAAGGGCGGATTCGTCAGGATCACATCCACGCGGTCGCGCTCGCCGATGTCGGTGAGTTTGAAACGCAGCGAGTTACCGGGATCAATCTGCGGAGCGTCGAGGCCGTGCAGCAGCAGGTTCATCTGGCAGAGCAGATATGGCAGCGTCTTTGGTTCGCAACCGAATAGCGATTTTTCCTGCAAAACGCGACGGTCAGCCACAGTTTTGACCTGCTTCGATAAATGATTATACGCTTCGACCAGAAATCCGCCCGTGCCGCTGGCGGGATCAAGCACGGTTTCGCCGAGGCGCGGGTCGGTGACGGCGACCATGAGGCGTACGACAGCGCGCGGGGTATAGAACTCGCCGGAATCGCCCGCAGCATCGCGCATCTCGCGCAGCATGGATTCGTAGAGCGCGCCAAGCGTGTGCAACTCGTTGCTGGCGGTGAAATGAATGCCGTTGAGTTTATTGATGACGTCACGCAACAAGTAGCCGCTGACCATGCGGTTCTGCACGCCTTTGAACACGGTGGCGACAACATCCCGCCGGTCGTCACCGTTGGAACTGGTCAGGGTGCGCAGGTAACGAAACAATCCCGCGCCCTTCCTGCCGTTCGGCAGTGTAGTTTCCTCGTTGTTGATGAAGGCGAGCAATTCGTCGCCGGTGATGCCGTCGGACTTGGCGGCCCAATCGCGCCAGCGATAGGGCGGTTCGATGGCGGGCTTGAACTTTTTCGTGGTGAGTTTGGCCTCGCCCTCGCGCTGAAGTTCCAGGTCATCGAGGAATTTCAGGAACATGATCCAAGTAAGCATCGGCAACCGGTCCAAATCCCCATTTAATCCTTTGTCTTTTCTCATGATGTCCCTAGCGGACTTGAGAAGTGCTCCAAGAGACTGCGCCGTTGTTGGTGTGTTAGCCGATTTCATCACGTCTCCAAATTAATTTTGTCCGTAGCCCTGTCCGCCATAGCCTTGGCGACGGCGGAATGATGTCCCGCGCAGATTTCAAGAGCGCACCGAGTGATTGGGCGGTGGTGGGGGTGGTAACGGTTGTCATGTTACTGGAGTCCGACGCTATTCCGATAGTCAGTGAGCGTAACGACGCGGTCGGGACACTGGGCAACATTCGCTGCGTCTTTAATGGCCCGATCTGCGGTTACAAGGAACATCGATGCACCGTCCACTTCATGGAAGCCACCGATAGAAAAGCAGATGGCCGTGTCGCACATGAAGTTTCCTCGGTTCCTTTTGGGACTGCTTAAGTTCATCGGTTGCGGAGTTGGGAATTTCTGAAGTAGCGCCGACATCAAATGAAAGGGCACTGGAAAAATCTTCCGAATGGCTTTTGCCTTCTCTGACAACTCTGCCGGAGTCAGTTTCACTCCAAGCATGTTCGCATGTCGCACTACCGTGATGGCCGCCCAAGCATCCATGAACGCTGGGCTCGCAAAGTAAGAGCGAAGTTTCTGCCGCACGTCTTTGTCGTCCTTGCCGCCAATCCACGGCTTTGCGATTTTCGGATCGCAGTCAGTAAGAATCTTCTGCATGTCGGTGAGCCATTGTTTCTCTCGCTTGGCCAGCTCCATGGAAAATACTTTTAGGTTCGTTAGTGCGGCGGGTAGCGTCAGATTCGGCGCATGTTTTTTTACATACGCAGCTAGTTTGCTGAGGTTCTGAACATTTTGCACGGCAATTGGTGGCACGGTAAGAAACAACTCCCGACACACGGTTGATGCGGCGTCTGCGAAAAGGCAAATACCGGCGTTAGGGTCAAATGGTGACCAAGTGTGTTCTGCTAACGCTACAAGCGCGTTGAGGCAATAGGGGTAAGCTAGGTCGCTGATATTGCCCAAATGAGCAATCAGTTCCCAGATGACGATAGGACTGGCCAAAGCGAAGTTCCCGGCTTTCTGTTCAAGCGCTCGCAGTCTAAGTGCCTTTGCTCGTGCCTCAGCCAAAGATAAACCGAATGTCAAATCGCGGTAGGCATTTGTGTCGAAGATGACGATTTTCTTCGTACCCGGTGGAATTTGCGGCTGCTTCACGGGCACTGCCTTGATTTTCGTTTTGGCTGCCATAGTCGGTTCAACGTGGTGCGAAGGAAACTGGATGACTATTTATCCTTCGCCGGTTTAGAAGCTTCTGCTTGATCTGACTTGAGAAATTGTCTCGCATTTGAATTTACCTGAGCTGGTCAGAATAATTTAAGGACTTACTTCCTGATCTCGCCAAGCCTTAAGCACCTTAGCAAAATCAACATCTTTCGGTGCTTCATTCCATGACTTGTAGAACGATGCGTCGTCACTGACCGGCGCTGGGTTTGGCTGGTCAATTTTAATACGGGTCGGCATCATCACCGAGTCCCCAAGAAGGATACACTCACCACGCCGCAATGTGGAGAACATGCTCGCGATTCCGCGCACAGAGTCCGGCAGAAGGCTTTTCACGTATGACTGGTCATCTGGGTTTGAGATTCGCAGACAGAGGAAACTGTTACACTGCGAGAGAATCGTGGCCGAGACTTCGCGCGGGCGCTGGCTGATGGCGGTGAGACTGATGCCATACTTCCGCCCTTCCTTGGCAATTCGTTCGGCAGAGTGCTTTGCGGCGTCAGTTGCTGAGTCGTCATCGTTTAAGTAGATATGTGCCTCGTCTGCGAAGACCGCAATTGGAAAGCGCGTTTTGTGGGCACGACGGTGCCAGTAAGCAAAATCGAAAAGGCAGCGCAGAATGAGGGAAATCACAGAAGACCGAACGTCGAAGGGCACTGGGCTCAAATCCACAACAACCACCTTTTTCCTCGCTCCTGCCGTCTCACCCAGCAACCGACGGAACAAATTCTCCATCGATGCGCTGGTGTTGTAGGTCTTCGGCTTGAAAATGAGGTCGTAACGTTTGTCGTTCAACCGAGAGTCAATGCGCATTAGCAATCTTGTGAACTGCCCAAACAACGGTCCCTGCTTGTCGCCCCGGTCACCTTTTATCTTTTCTGTGTCGAGCCTCCGGAACTCGCCGAGGATTGCGTCGAAATCGAAGAACACCGGCGTATCGATAGTGATTTTCTTGATGCCTAGTCCTTTGTTTTCGGGGTGGTTCTCTTTTGCGGCTTGTAGCAGTTCCTTGAACTTCGCGATTTGATTCGGAGCGGCAGACTCGCTACGGTCAACCATGAGGCCGAGCAGTTCTTCGGAGTTCATCAGCCAATAAGGCAACTCCAGATCAGTCGCGGAAATCACATCGGCTGAAACGCCAAAGGTCGCCGCATATTCACCGTGCAAATCGAAGAGCACGATTGTGGCTTGCTGGAATCTACACATTTTCTGAATCAGCGATGCAACAGTCCACGACTTGCCGCCGCCCGTTTGGCCGAGAATGGCGGCGTGACGAGTCAGGAAGGCATCCAGATTGATTTTCGCCTGCTGGCTTGGAACAAGCGAAAGCTTGCCGATGGCAAAATCACCTTCGGCGTAACTGGAATACACCTTGTCAATGAGTTCCGGCGCGACGGCGAACACCGGCGCGTTCACCGTTGGGAGAACATCAGAGCCGCGTTCAAACTTTCCGGCTGCGTCCGTCGTACCGACGGCGATGGTCGCGAGACCGCGCGTAGCCCGGTCGAGAACGAAAGCTCCATCTGAGTCGGCCTCGCGAAGCTCCGACGCCGTTGTCTTCACTTCACGCATTTCGACGCTGGTGACCATGCAAAGCAGTCGCCCTGCTGGTAGAGCAATAGTCACAAACGTTCCAGGTTGACCAATCAGCACGGGCATCGGCCCAGCACCGCTGGTAAGATGAACGGTCATGGACTCAGGCACGCCCATTTCAGAGCCGGTTGACTGCTCATGATCGAGCAGTGACACGAAGATTTCGTCACCCGAAACCGCCACAACTTTTCCAATTTGATAGTCGCTCATAGTATTGTACGGTTAAAAGAGCTTCACGAACTGGCTGAACTTCCAAAGGTCTGTTCCCGGTGTCGCCACCTTGCTGCCCAAGAAGACTTCATTTGAATATCCGCCGCCGAACGACGGTAACTTTTTGAAGTCAGCAACCCCGCCCGGCTCAAATTCGTTCAAGGTGAAAAGCCGAATCCGCCCAGATTGCAACGCGGGCAATACGAGATGCTGGTTTATATGCTCGTCACCAAAACTGAACCCGCAACACAGGAGGTATTTACACTCTGCGCCAAGCACGCGGCTCATGAAGGCAAAGAGCGTCTCGTAAGGCGGTGCGAGTGTTTCCATGACCTTCTTCCGGCGCGGCAAGACCATAATGCGGCTCGCAAAACCTGTGAGTGCATCGGGATGTCGCTCGAAAATCTGCCCGCCATCCGTTGTCCATGAGATAGAACCGTGGAGCTTAACCAACTTTACTGTGAGCTGGTTGTTTGGAGTAAAATGATTCCCAGAAATCTCACCAGATATTGCCCTGAATTGACCGGGGTTGAAGAAACGCTCGGTGCTTCCAGAAAAGCCATTCTCCAGCAGCACACCTGCTTTTGCCGCAGCAACCTCAAGCAGCAGGTCGTAATTCGTGGTGAAAACCCAGACCGTGCATGGGCGGCCAAATGTCCGCTTAGATAGAGCGCGGAAGAACTGAACGTGGTTGTCGATATTCGGGTGTTTGACCGAGAGGATTTCCTGAACTACCAATTCCCTAAACTTGGTTTCGAGAGCGGTGCAACGTGCGTCCTTTGAGTTGATGGCATGGGCGATGATCAAGTCAGCAAGCTCCTCAATGTTCGGTTTGGCGTCTTTGTCATTGTAAACCAAGCCAACCGCCTTGAGCACTTCATCCAGCACGGCGTGTTCATCCGGTTTGAGGGCCCCCACAACCTTTTGCGTCAAGCCACTCATCATGGGGTAGCCCGCCTCAATTGACGTGCCAGCGCCGAAGAGAAAGCCCGTGCCTTCAAGTGAATGGTTGATGTTGGGAAGGATTGTCGCGAGGTCGAGGCTCATAGGTCACTCACGCCGCATACAGCAGCGATTGGAGTTGGTTGACGGCGTTGCGGAGTTGGTCTGAGCCGGTCAGACCGGTTGAGAGTTGAAAGTTGAAAGTTGAGAGTTTAGGCGGCATAGAGCAGAGATTGTAGTTTGTTAACAGCGTTGCCAAGTTGATCGAATCCCCCGAAAAGCTGGGCGATTTCCGCCACGCTGCCGTGTTGTGAAATGGGCGGGAGTTTCAGAACGTCCGGCAGCGTGAACTGGAGTTCGCCGTCAACAGCATATTTCTCCAGCAGATCGTTCAGGATTTCGCGGGCTTCCGGCGCGAAGTACTTGAAAAACGCTGTTTCCTGCTTCTTCAGGCGATCGGCGCGCTGACGGCGGGTGAGCACGGGCGCGTTGAAGGCCAGATGGCACAGCAGGTCGAACGGATCGGCGTCCGGCTTGCCTGCCTGTGCGGCCACATGCTGGAAATCAATCCCGCGCTCGGCAAGTTGCTGGACGATTTCGGCTCGCTGTCCGGCATCTGCCCAGCGGGCGCGTAGTTCGTCCGGGCTGGCGCAGAGTGTCCGCACTTTTTCAGCAGTGTAGTCGGTGAGCTTGACGACGCGGAGTTGTTTGCCGTCGGAATCCAATTCGTGGACGAGTTCGGCGGCGATTTCGACCTGGCCGCCATCGAAGTAGTATTTTTTGTGTTCAACGGGATAGGGACCGCTGAGGATTCTGCCTCCCGGCTCTTTGATTTCACCCTCTTCATCCTCTGGCACTTCCGGCGTTTCGACTTCAACGGTTTTGGTTTTGCCGTGTTCGTCAATTTCCTCCTGCGTGGCAAAGGCGGGATCGCCATCGAAGGCCGGGTCGGCGAAGTTGCGCGTGGCCGTGCCGGTGTAGTCGAGGATGTTGAACCAGAGCTTGCCGTAGTCGTCGCGAACGCGCGTGCCGCGCCCGATGATTTGCTTGAATTCGACCATCGAGTTGACGAGGCGCACGAGCACGACGTTGCGGCAGGTGGGCGCGTCGAGGCCGGTGGTGAGCAGTTGCGACGTGGTGAGGATGACGGGCGTGCGCGTCTCCACGTCCTGAAACCGCTGCATGTGGCCGCGCCCGATGTCGCCTTCGTCAGCGGTGACGCGGCAGACGTAATCGGGGAATTGCTGGACAAGGTCGGTGTTCAGATTGTTGAGCGCAGTGCGCATCTCGGACGCGTGTTCCTGGTCCACGCAGAACACGATGGTTTTGGCGAAGCGGTCGGTTTTCTTGAGGAAATCGGTGAGGTGCCGGGCGACAGCCTGAGTGCGGGCGCGCAAGGCGACACGCCGCTCGAAATCGGCCGTGGTATAAACTTCGTCCGGGATTTCGCGGCCGTAACGGTCGAGGTCGTCCTTGCTCGGACGCCAGCCGGCAGCGTCCCATTGCGTGACGATGCGGTGGACGCGATAGGGCGCGAGGAAACCGTCGTCGATGCCCTGCTTGAGACTGTAGGTGTAAATCGGGTTGCCGAAGTAAAGGTAGGTGTCGCGGTTGTCTTCGCGTTTCGGCGTGGCGGTCATGCCGAGCTGATAGGCCGGTTCAAAGTATTCGAGAATCTCGCGCCAGTTGGATTTTTCCTTCGCGCTGCCGCGATGGCACTCGTCCACGATGACGAGATCGAAGAAGTCGCGGGCGAATTCCTTATAGAGGCCGGGGCGGTTTTCGTCCTCAGCGATGGATTGATAGGTGGCGAAATACATCTCACGGCTGAACACGGCGTTACCGCCCTCAATTTTGTGCCGGGCGTCGCCGAAGGCGGAGAAAGTTTTATCCTTGGGATCATCCACGAGGAAATTCCGGTCGGCCAAATATAATATGCGAGGCTTCCGCGTCGGGTCGCCTTTCGCGTTCCATTTGGAGGACCAGAGTTTCCAGCAAATTTGAAAGGCGACATCCGTCTTGCCCGTGCCGGTGGCCATCGTCAGCAACACGCGCTTCCTGCCTTGCAGAATGGATTGCACGGCGCGGTCAATCGCGATGCGCTGATAATAGCGCGGCTCCCTGCCGGTGGTGAGATTGGCCGGCGTGAGCAGGCGGTTGGCTACGGTGTCGTCCTTTATTTTCTCGCCCACACGCAAGCGTGACCAGAGTTCGGCGGGCGTGGGAAAGGTTTCGACGAACCGCTCGATGCCGGTGATGAAGTCGAACTCGATGATTTCCTTGCCGTTGGTGGCGTAGGCGAATTTCAGGCCGAGGATTCCGGCATATTCCTTGGCCTGCTGCAAACCGTCGGCGGCTTTTTTGTATTCGGCCTTTGCCTCGGTGACGGCGATGGGAAAATCGCGAGTGTAACGGAGCAGGTAATCCGCGCGCTTGGTTTTTTTGCGTTCGGCCTTGCTGCCGCGCACGACGATGCGGCCATCGGTGAAACTGCGCTGCTCGGCTATGGAATGCGGGTCGTTGTCCCACCCGGCAGCTTGAAGCTTCGGCACAACGAATTTGCGGCATGTATCGGCTTCCGTTGACATTGGCAATCTGATTCCAAATTGATTCCCCTACCAAGCAGATTCCACGTAAAAGGCTTTCAGCCTCACGTGGCAAGCATCGTAGGACGGACAGGGCCATTTGCAATGGGAAAAGCAGTTGAGAGGTGAATGTTGAGGGTTGAGGGTCGGAAAACGGAGGGAACATCCAACATCCAACATCGAACATCCAACATCCAATGGCAGGCAAAAGAGCCGGAAGTTTAACCACAGAGAGCGCAGAGAACGCAGAGACAAAACACTCAGAAACTCTTTGTGATCTTTGTGTTCCATGCGGTTAATTCAGTTTTTCGCGTGTTCCGCGTTTTTTTCGCGGTTCAATCCGTGTCCATCCGTGTCCATCCGTGGTTAAAAACTGAACCCCGAGGGGGCATTGAACTTATTAGTATGCAATCGGCAGGCCGCGGCTGTCGGTGCGGAAGGTGAATTCGAAGATCCGGGTGTTTTTCTCCTGGTCGCGAACCTGCCCCGAAATCGAGTACTCTTTTTGCGGCTCCAAGCTCAGATCGGCAGGGAGCGCATAGACCCTTTCGTAAGCGCATTTGTCCGGAAAAGAAATCGGAAGATTGAGGGTGAAATGTTGTTCGGAGGCATCCATTGGCTGGAGATCTCCCTGACCATGCTTGCCGATGAGCACCGCTTCGTAGGATTCGGATGCATCAATTGGCTGGGGCTCTCCCCGACGGATCTGCGCACTTGAGAAACGCGGTATTTTCTTAACCGTCAGCTCGACGGGGGCTTCGATGTCAAGGTGAGCAAAGCCCGGCGTCCAAATCCGCAGGAAAACCTCATCACCCGGCAGCATCTGGCGGTCCCAATCGAGCGGCACTCGCGCGATCCGGGTCAGGGCTTGTTCTTTTCCGGTGATCCATTCGGCGCCAATTTCCTCTGCACGATAATTTCGCAGTCCTGGAAAACAATCATACAGCCCGGCCACCCGGGTGCTCGAAGTGTCCTGGGTGGGGGCAAAACTGCTCAGCAAAATTCCGTCCGAGTTGAGGTCGTCGAGCGCTCCATGAGTGCCCCCGAAGGTCACCAACTCGCTGCCTTTTTTGACCAGCCATCCGGAGTGAACATAATGGTTGTTCAGGCTGATAAGAATGGTTGCCGGATTGAGGGTGACGCAGGTGTGGCCCCGGACAATTCGCTCAAGCGCCAGAGGATAGCGATTGGTCATGGTCTCAGCCATCCAGTCGTCAGCCGTGGCAAAGCCGCCGGCGTCGAGCCGGTTCTTTTGGGAGAGCGCTTCGACCACCGGGAGATAGTTAATGGGGTCCCCCCGCTCGGTTGAATATCGGAAAGAGTTCTTGGCGGGATTCCACTCGATGATGGCCCGTTCGCCTTTCGAATTCATGACAATAAACCGATTGGTCTGACCCGGGAACCTGGCCGTCAATACGTCCACGCCTTTCAGATGCGGGAGCAGTTGCATGAGAGTTTCGGTTTCGGCGGGCGCATTATGAATTTCCACCCAGGACTCGATCCCGGTCGTGGGGAGGACAACGTCCTTTGGATTCACAATGGAATTCGTGATCCGGTACCCGGCGTTTTTTAGAAAAGTCCGGATCTCGACGCGCTGGCCGACGCCGGCGTGATTGTTTCCGTGGTCCGAGAGAATCAGGATTTCGAGGTCATGTCCTTCCCGCGCCTTGTAAAGGGCGCGCAGCTTCTGGAGTTTTTCATCGAGCGCGCAAAGCATGGCGAAAACATCGCGGGACAGGTGCTGGGCATCGTCCGGCGTGCGAATGTAGGCGTAGTAGTTGTCGCCCTCGCTCCTGGTATTGAGAAAGTTTCTGACCAATTCATGCACCTCGTATTGATACATGTGGGACGGATAGACATAACCCAGTGTGCGCAAGAAACCGTTTTCCACCTGCCAGTCCATCTGCCTTTCGTGCTCCATCGAGGTGGTGATGCCATTCACGGACATTTCCAAATTCGCGGCTTCGCAGAAATAAGTGCGCTGATACCCGGGCAGCGGGCGGTCGCCGAAAATGTCGGTCCACGCGACGTCGCTGGTCGAGGGAAACGTCGAGATCAGACGGTTGACCGGGAAATATCCCTGATTAAAGCCCTGACGATGGAATTGAATGCCATGGGTGTCCTTGTAGGTGATCCCGGTCTGCAGGGCTTTCATGTCGCGGTAGGAAACTCCATCCAGGCCGATGATCAGCCGCTTGGGGAGCGCGGCGATGCTCGTTGAGGGGAGGGCTTGGATGACCAATGAGAGAAGAAGGACCGGCCGGCTCACGTATCTGCTCAGGCGACCCAAACCTCCAAAACTCGGGCAAAAAATCATGCCGCCAATTGATAACGGATCGGGTCAGGCATGTCCAAATGAAATTGGAGCCGCCCGGAATAGAATCCGTCATTTAACCGCAAAGGTCCCAGCGCGGCAAAGCCGCAACCAAAGGAGCGCGGACAGCTTTGTCCGCACGTTGGTCTGCGGTGGCATCGGACTTGCGGACAAAGCTGTCCGCGCTCCGTGTGGTTGATTCAGCTTTTGGTGTTTCCTTGCGCGCGCATTTCGAGAAATTTGTCCCGCCATTCCGCGCGGGAAACCTTCCCGCGCGTGCTGGCCTCCAGCGACGGCACAAACCACCACTCGCGCGGCACCTGCCAGCCCGGCAGTTTCCGGAGCAGAAACTGTTTCAATTCCCCGGCCGGGCTGTGCCGTTTGGCGGCCACACACGCCACAATGAGGTCCGCGCGATCGGCATTCCCGCTCGGCACGCCAAAGACCAGGCATTCGGCGACGGCTTCGTGCTCACGCAAAACTTGTTCGATGGCGGCCGGGGACACCTTGCGGCCCGCCACGTTGATCTGGTCGCCGGCCCGGCCGCGAAGATAAACCGCCCCCGCCTGGAGTTCGGCAAGATCGCTGGTCTGGAACCGGCCCCGGCCAAGGGTGTCGGACGGTTTCGGCCAGTACGTTTCGCCCACCGCGGAACTTCGCACCACCAGCGTCCCGTCCGGCTCGAACGCCAAATCCACGTTTTGCATGGGCCGCCCGACACAGGCATCGTCGGTGCGCGGAATGGTGGTCGCGTCGTAGGCGATGCCGCCGCATTCGGATGAGCCGTAGAAGTTGTGGATTTTGAGTCCGTGCGCTTTGAAGACCGCCTGTTCCAGCGCCAGCGGCAGGGGTGCGCCGGCAGAGATGGCCAGACGCACGTTGTGCGGAATGGCCCGGGCTTCGTGCCAGGCGCGCCAGAGCGCCGGAACGCCGGCGAGCGTGAGGTCCGGCTGGTCCGGCGCGGCGCTCTTCAGGACTTCCGGCAAAGGCGACGGCACCAGGAACAGCGGAATACCGTGCAGCAACAGTGGCAGCACCAGGTTCGAAAATCCGTAGGAATGCGCCAGCGATATTGCACCCAGATTCGGCCAGTCCGGCCGCAATCCCATCGTGGCCACGATGTTGTCCGCGTCGGCAGCCAGTTGTTCCCCGGTAAAGGCGATGGTGCGCGGCGCGCCCGTGGTGGCCGAGGTGATTTTCAGATGACAAAAAGGCGGGGGCGGCGGTGGAACGGAAGGTGGCCGTTCATGCGGTTCGAGGGGACAAACCACCGCGTTACAGCGCCAGGCTCGCAAAACGGCAAAAATGAACTCCGGCGAGTGGCCCTGCGGACAGATCATCTCCGGCTTGTCCGGCAATGTGGTTTCCGCCGCACGGTCCAGTTGCGCAAAGGTCCAGCATCGTCCGGAAGCCAGATCGCGCAAAGCGACCTCGTGGCGCCGGTCGCGGGTGATTTTCTGCCAGCGTTCGTAAAGCATCCGCTCTTTCGTAAGGCAACAACGGTTTCTGCCGCAAGCCTGATTTAAAGCAGGGCAGGCGTCCCGCCTGCCCTGTGATCCTGGCAAACCGGTCGGGGGAGCAATGCGTCGGCTTTGCCGACGCGGGCAGGCGAGACGCCTGCCCTACTCTGGAGTTCATGGGCAGCGCCGGAGAGAGGTTCGGAAAAATTCACCCGCTGCTCCCTGGTCCGAGAACATGGCTCGCCAAATGGCATGCAAAACTTTGATATAGGTATATCATAATTTTGTCATCAAGTTTTCTCGCGAGCGACAGGCGAAGAGAAGGGCCTGCTGCAATAACCGCGCCACCAGCGCCACCAGCGCAGCGAGTCGGCCACCGGATGAATGTGGCTGCTCCGGCCCCGGCTGATGACCCGGATCGGCACGAACGCGACCGGGTGCGCCGCCACCAGAAACGCCATCAGCGTTTCGGATTCCACTTCAAAATGTTCCGTCTGGAGCGGGAGTGACGCCCAGGTTGCCAGGTGGATGAGCCGGAAACCGCATTGCGAGTCGGGCAGGGGCCGGCCCGCGCGCCGGGAGAGCTGGCGGCTCATCCAGCAGTTCACCTGCCGGCGCACCCAGGGAATGGCGCATGCGTTGTGCATGCGGTTGCCGACGACCAGCACCGCCCCGGTCTGTTCGGCGCACTCAAGAAAAGCCGGCATGTCATCCGGCGCATGCTGGCCGTCGCCGTCCAGCGTGAAGGCCCATGCAAAATCCTGCTGCCGCGCCTGGGACAGGCCGGTCCTGAGCGCGGCGCCTTTGCCGAGGTTTTTTGCGTGCGGAACCAGTTGCGCGCCCGCCGATTGCGCCCGGGCTGCCGTGTCGTCCGTCGAACCGTCGTCCACGACCAGCACCCGGGGGAATTGCCGGCGCGCTGCAGCGACCAGGGCCGCGATGCTCGCACCCTCGTTGAAACAGGGGATCACCACCGCGCATGTCGTCGGTTCCGGCACGCGTCCAGCTTGAATAAAATCTTCGGGGCAATCGAGGCAAAACCGGTTCGCATATCCACTCGTCCTCGTCCTCAAATTCCTTTTTTGATCAAGGTTCAAGGTTGGATGTTTAATGTTCGGTGTCCCGGCTTCAGCCGGTTCCCATTCAACGTTCAAGGTTCAAGTTCGATGTTCTTTATCGAGGACGAGGACGAGAACGAGAACGAGGACGAATCCACCCCTTGATGGCTTGTGGTGTTTTCCCTTGATTCAACAACTTGCAGCAAACAATGCTGCAGACCTGCCCAACCGGCCCCGCCGTACGGCTTTTCCGTTGCTCCGCTGTCACATGCTCTATATCTTCCGCTGGCTTGAACCATGCGATTTAACCTCGAAACCCGGGACGTGTTTGGTCGAAACTCAAATTTAATAACGCCTCGCTGACCCGGTCTTTCATCGCCACTTTCACCCATGCTTTTCCCATTCCCGCCAACATCCGCCACGCCGCCGCGAGTAGTCATCACCGGCGCCGGCATTGTCACGGCTTTGGGTCTCGGGTGGAAATCGAACGCAGAGGGGTTCCGCCTTGGACGCCCGGCGTTCCGTCCGGTGTCATTGTTTGACGTGAGCCGTCAGCGGGTGAAGACCGCCGCCGAGGTGGATTTGCCGGATGCGCTGCCGCCCACCGGCCTCAGCCGCCGCCAGTTGGCCCGTCTCGACCGCGCCGGCAAAATGCTGTTGCTGGCGGCGAATGAAGCCTGGCAGCAGGCCGGTTGGAAACCCACCAGCAATCTGCCGCTCGTTTTGGGCACGACCGCGGGCGGCATGTCGCTGGGAGAGGATTATTTTCGTCAGGCGGTGCAATCCCCGGGCCGGCATCGCCGGCAACCCACTCGCGCCATCCACTACCAGCCGCAAGTCCAGGCGCGGATGGTTTTGGACGCCCTAGGTTTCAACGGGCCGATCACCATCATCTCAAACGCCTGCGCCTCCGGGAGCAACGCCATCGGCCAGGCCTGGAACCTGGTTCGCTGCGGCCAGGCCGAACGCGCCCTGGCCGGCGGTTATGACGCGCTCAGCTTGCTGGTGTTTGCGGGCTTCGATGCGTTGCAGGCGTTGTCACCCACCGTCTGCCGTCCGTTCGACGCCCGGCGCGACGGTTTGGCGCTCGGTGAAGGCGCGGCGCTCGTCGCTTTGGAAACCTTGGAGCATGCGCGGCGGCGGAATGCCCCGATTCTCGGGGAACTCATCGGTTACGGCACGACCATTGACCGGCATCATCTCACCCAGCCGCAACCGGAAGGGAATGCGGCGCTAACGGCCATGAACCTCGCCTGTGACGCCGCCCGGGTTGGTCCGAAGGATGTTGATTACATCAACGCCCACGGCACGGGCACGGTGCTCAACGACAGTGCGGAGGCGTCCGCCATTTCACGCTGGGCCGGGCCTCGGGCCGCCACCCTGCCGGTCAGCTCCACGAAGGCCAGCATCGGGCATCTCTTGGGCGCCGCCGGCGCGGTCGAGGCGGTGATTTGCCTGATGGCCCTGCGCGAACAATGGCTGCCGGCGCAGGCGGCGTTTGAAACTCCCGACCCGGCCTGCAACTTTCCCATCGTGCGCCAGCCCCGGGACGCGCCGGTGAAGGTCGCCCTGTCCAACTCGTTCGGCTTCGGCGGCGTCAATGCGACCCTGATTTTGCGGAGGTGGGCATGAGCCGGATTTTTGTGGCGGGATTGGGCGCGGTTTCCCCGGCCGGCTGGAATGTCGCCGCCTTGCGCGCGGCGCTGGACCGTGGCGAACCGCTGCCGGTTCAACCGTTGGAACGCCCCGGCGGGGACAAATCCCTCCGCGCGCGGCTGGTGCCGGCTCCGGCTACGCGTCCCGGATTTTTGGCGCATCCCCGCCTGCGGCGGACGAGTCCGATCACGCATTACGCGGCGGCGGCGGCGCTGGATGCAGTGGCCGGTTTGCGGGCGCTCCGGGCTGAAAAAATCCGGCTGGGCCTGGTGGTCTGCCAGCAGGCCGGTTGTGTGCATTACTCCTGCCGGTTCTTTGATGAAGTCCTGAAGGACCCCGCGACCGCCAGTCCGCTGCTGTTTCCCGAAACGGTTTACGCCGCTCCGGCCAGCCATGTCGCGGCGCTCCTGGAAAATGTTACGCTCGCCGATACGTTCGTGGGCGATCCGGCCTCGTTCCTGCAGGGAGCGGCCCTCGGCATCCGGTGGCTGGAGGCGAACACCGTGGACGCGTGTCTCGTCATCGGGGTGGAAGAAACCAACTGGATTCTCGCAGACGCGCTCCGGCATCTCGATCGCCCCGCCGTCATCATTGGCGGCGCCGGGGCGATATGCCTGAGCCTTGACCCGGCGTTGTCCATTGGGGTTGCGCTTGAGACAATCACGGATGTGCATTCCTACCGGGCTTCCACCAGCCGAACACAAGCCGCCCAAGCCATGCGCAAACAGTTGCCAGCCAGTTCCACCGTGGAACTTCTCTGTGACGGTCTGGATGACAGCCCGCGCACCGACGCCGCCGAACGGGCCGCATGGCGCGATTGGACCGGCCCGCGCCTGAGTCCCAAGCGGGTGCTCGGTGAAGGCTTGATGGCTGCCGCCGCGTGGCAATGTGTGGCCGCTTGCGACCTGGTTTCAGCGGGACGCTTCCCGGCAGCCAACATCAGCCTGGTTGGCTCAAATCAACAGGCGATTGGAGCGCGCTTTGTAGCCGCCGACGTCAGTCGGCGCTGAATGTATTTGGATCTGACGTCTCGGTTCTGGGGTTTGGGGTAATTTGCGCCGACTAACGTCGGCGGCTACGTGAGGATTTTTACGGGCCGCCGGTAATTCGCATTTGCCCGCTGGCGCGCCAAAGGCCACTATTTCCCCATGAGCTTGCGCGTCATTTTGATTACCGGTGCCAATGGGGGACTCGGCCAGGCGACCGCACAAGCCTTCCTTCAAGAGTCGCCCGCCAATCATATCTGGCTCGGTGTTCATACCCATCGTGAGCACGTTGACAAACTGGCCAATGAGAATCCCGGCCGTTGTTTTTGCGTTTCGCTGGACGTGACCCGGCCGGATTCCTGGAAACAGGCGGTGGCTGAAATCTTTGCCCGCCACAATCGTCTGGACGTGCTGGTGAACAATGCCGGCAGTCACCAGGATGCCTTGCTGGCCATGATGCCGCCGGATTCCTGGCGGCGGGTGCTCGCGACAAATCTCGATGGGGTTTTTCATGGCTGCCAGGCCGTGCTCCCGACGATGATCAGCCAGCGCAGCGGGCGGATCATCAATATCGCATCGCTTAGCGCGCTGCTGGCGCCCGCCGGCCAGACCAACTACGCGGCAGCCAAGGCCGGTGTGGTTGCCTTGACCCAGTCACTGGCAAAAGAAGTGGGCCGGATCGGAATCACCGTCAATGCGGTCTGCCCGGGTTATGTGGACACGGAGACGCTTGCGGTCATGGGCGACGCTGAGCGCCGGCGCGCCCTGGAGCGGATTCCCATGCGGCGTTTTGGGCAGCCAGGCGAAGTTGCCGCGGCGATCCGCTTTTTGGCTTGCGCCGAGGCCGGGTACATCACAGGCTCCACGCTTAAAATTGACGGTGGAATCTTCTAATGAACAACACGGCGGAACTCAAAACCCAAATCAAACACCTGCTGGTGGAGAACCTCATGCTCCAATCCAAGGCGGAGGAAATCGCGGACGACCTGCCGCTTTTTGGTCCCGGCAGCCTGGGTTTGGACTCCGTCGATGCGCTCCAGATCGTTGTTGCGCTCGATAAAAATTACGGGTTGAAAATCCCTGATCCCGAAGCGGCCAAAAAAATTCTGCAGAGTGTCAACACCATCGCGGCTGCGCTGGAACAGCGTTTACCTGGTTGACGTGACTTCCAACCCCTCAAGGAAGAGAAATACCCGGAAAGATTGTTTTTCGCACCGAGCGGATGTTGGGCGAAAATGGTCATACTCAAGAACAGATTGTATGAGGGTTTGTTTTTCATGGACGAACCCCGGCTGGACCCTTCCCGGGCATCGGTGCCAATTTACTTCCCAAGATACTTCAACGGGTTGCGTATCCGGTCGAGCCGCTCGGATTCAAGTTCGTTCAAAACGATCTGCCGCCGTCTTTGCTTGACGGCATTCGCGACCGATTGGGGAAGCAACCAGACCTGTTTGACCAGTTGGAGGATGGTCAGGCCAATGAGTTTCAGGGTGTGCATGGAGCGGGATTACTCTCGTTCTCTGGCTGGCATATATCCTCCGGTTCAACCGTCGTCACCGCCCCGCCATTTTCCGGATGCGGGCGCTGCGGATTCTCAACGGCCAGGAAATGATTTTTCGGCGTCCAACCTCTGGAACGCTCCAAAAGGAGCGGGTGCTCATAGGCCAGACACAGGACGTTCTGTTGCAGGTAAAAGCGCATATTATTTCGCGGTGCGAAAGGTGTCAGCGTTGTCAAGCCAACGACGGCGGCGGCCATGATGCCTTCAATGAGCATCCAGACGGCCTATCACGCCGACGCCAGCTTCGACTCCGCCTCATTCAGACCCGCTTGGGGTTCACAAGCAGCAGCACGATCCCACCGACGAGCGCGAACGCTCCGACGGCGGGCGGGATAAAGTGGCTGACGGTGGTCTCAAAGTGCATGCCGAGGAACTCGACCGGCTTTCCCGGAGTCGTGAAGGTGATGCCGGAGTAAGCGAGCACCACGATGCCAAGAGCGACCAGGAGGATTGCGACAATGGTTTTTGTATTCATATTGAATCTTCAGTTTATTTTCTTCGGTTGGCAGTTTCTTAATTCAGTCGCTTGCGACCACAAGCGAGGTTCACCTGCATCCGTCACACTGCTTGCCTGCCGGCGATGACCCGGAGCAAAACCGCCACAATGGCGAGGACGAGGAGGATATGAATTAAGCCGCCCAACGTGCCGGTCACCAGCCCCAGCAGCCACAAAATGAGCAGCACCACTGCAATCGTGTATAACATAAAGTTTTCTATTGGTTGGTTTGCTGGCTGGCATGCTTTCGCGCCAGCCAGCAATAAGTTGACGGTTTAGTTGGCGGCCACGGGCACGGCGATGGTCATGTTGTTGATCACGCTGTTCACACCGTTGATGTCGGTGGCGAGTTTGGTGACGAGGCTCTTTTCGGCATCGTTTTTGGCAATGCCGCTCAAGGTGACGATGCCGTCCGTCGTTGAAACCGTGGTATGCAGGGCGCTGGTCGAGTGGTGCGATAGCAACGACGACTTGACTTCAGCCGTGATGGAGGCGTCATCAATCTTGTCGCCGACCGTTTCGCTTGGAATGGCCGGGGTCTTGGCAATCGTCATCTCATTCTTGACTGATTTGACATTGTCAACGTCCTTGGCGTATTCGGTGGTGAGTTCCTTTTCGGCCATGCTGGAGGCTTCACCTTGCAAGGTGACGATCCCATTTTTCACATACACGGTGGTTCCGGTGGCGCTCACGTTGCGATGGAACAGGAGTGCGGATTTCACTTTCAGGCCGATCCACGCGTCCGAGTGTTCGGCGGGGCATTCCCCTTTGACGGTGAGTTGATTGTCCACGCTTATGACGCCGGGCAGACTCGCCACGGTGTCCTGGGCCAGAGACTTATCGGACGCTTTGGTCACCGTTCCGGTCAGGGTGACAACCCCGTCTTTGGATTCAGTCTTGATTGAATCCTCTTTGAGGTAGGTTTTGAACACATACGACTTTGCGGCGGATGACTCGATGCGGCTGTCCGTATCGGAGGCGCGCACGGATGGGCTGGTAACTAACAAGGCGCTCGTGGCTGCCAGGAGCGCGAGGGTGTAAGTTGATTTCATTTTCATTTGCTTTTACTTTCGGTTGTTGTTGCGTTGTTGATGTTTTTTGGTACGAGCAGCACGGTACGCTGCGGGCCGGCCCTTCGCTATGGGGTGTAACCCTACCGTGCATTTTGGGGAATTGCCCGGTAAAGACTGATTTGGCAAATCACGCTGCCTTTCCCCATCCAGGCCGCGAACAAGTAACCACTCGCGAAGGCGACAAGGATAAAAACAATCGTCAGTCAAAACGTGGAGACCGCCGTGCCCAGCACCCGCGGCATTGCGAGTTGCAGGAACGGATCGCTTCCCTGCATTGGCTGGATCGTGCGCTTGCAAAACAGTTCCGGAGCTCCAACGTTGCCTCACCCGTGTTTCCACAGCCGGATACGCTTAAACAAGCCGGCAGCCGGGCGCAGAGACAGATTTTAGGCCGGGGTTAACCTTGCGGCGCGGAAAGTTGTTCGAGGTTTGCGCCTTCACGCTGCAGGAGGACGGCTTCGACGCGGGGCACATACATTTGTGTTTCCGCGGGCAGATGTTCGGCAATGGCGTCGTAACTGTGCGTTTTATGGCGATCCAAAAGTTTTTGCACCGTGCCTTCACCGGCGCTGTAAGCGGCCAGGGCGAGCCGCCAGTCGTGGAAACGGTCGTAAAGATATTTCAGATACTGGGCGGAGGCGGTCGCGCTCGGTTCCGGTTGAAAACGTTGATCGCGCGGCCACAAGGAAAGACCGAACCGTTTGGCCGTGTCCGGCATCAATTGAAATAATCCCGCGGCTCCCCCCGGACTCAGCGCGCGACGGTCAAATGACGATTCCACTTCCGCCACCCAGACCAGTTCGGGCGGCACCTTTTGGGCGGCGAAAATCGGCTTCAACTCCGGCACATATTCTTTGGCTGAAGCCGGCCAGGGACCGCCGGAAACTTTTCTCACCCAAATCTCGCGTTCCTTTTGCGGCGGGGGATTGGGAACCGGTTGGGGCGGCTGGTTGGTTTCAACTTTTGGCGGTGGAATCGTGAGCCGGATTTCGTCCGCGACATCCAGGTAATCCATCTGCGCCTT
>Ga0187868_1000628_pt1 | contig 27756 bp, 29 predicted proteins | sample June2016WEW_13_4_FD_133014 | JGI IMG/M metagenome (GOLD analysis project Ga0187868, IMG submission 133014) | Peatland microbial communities from SPRUCE experiment site at the Marcell Experimental Forest, Minnesota, USA - June2016WEW_13_40 | ecosystem: Environmental > Terrestrial > Soil >... | reverse complement strand
GTAGCCGGCGAACCAGCCGTCGCGCGAAGTGCCGGTCTTACCCGCCGCCGGCACCAGGAACCCATAACGGCCTCGAACTCCCGCCCCGGTCCCGCTGCGCAGCACTTCCTCCATCAGATTGGTCATCAGGTAGGCTACCCGCGGATCGAGCGCTTGCCGTTTCTCCATAGTTGCCTTGTACAGCACGTGTCCATCCTGGGAGCGCACCAGGGTGAGGAAATTCGGCTTCACGTAGACGCCCTGGTTGGCGAATAGCGTGTAGGCGCCGACCGCTTCGAGCGGCGTGATTTCGTATGCGCCCAGCGCCACGGCGGGGGTGGGCTGGATGCGGTAATTCATGCCGGCGCGGTTGGCCATTTGCACCACCGCGTCGTATCCCACGGTTTGGGCCACCTTCACCGTGGCCACATTGAGCGAATGGGCGAGCGCCGTGCGCAGCGTGACCCGGCCCATGAATTCGTGCTCGAAATTGGAGGGTTCGTACGGCTTGTCGTCGAACCAGAAGGTGGTGGGCTCGTCGTCCACCATGCTGCTGGCCGTCAGCACCTCGGGACCGCCATCCACGGCCGTATCCATGGCGGCGGCGTACACGAACGGTTTGAAGATGGAGCCGGGCTGGCGCTTCGACAGCACATGATTGAGCTGGCTCGCGCCGTAGCTTCGGCCGCCCACCAGGGCACGCACTTCGCCCGTATGCGGGTCGATCGCCACCAGCGCCACCTGCGGTTCGGGCACTGGCTTGCCCTTGAAGCGGCGCTGCCTGCGGATCTGCTCATCCACGTTCTGCATACCCATGCGAACGGCCTCGCCGGCCTCGCGCTGCAACCGCATATCGAGCGTGGTGTAGATGCGATAGGCGTTGGCCTGCAGATCGGCGTCCTGAAACTTGGATTGCAGGGTGTCGCTCACCAGGTCGGCAAAGTAAGGCGCCTCGATCGACTGGGCAGCGGCTTTGGGCACGTTAATGGGCGCTTCGGCGGCTTTGGCGTAATCGCGGTCGTCGATGTAGCCGTTCTGGCGCATCAGGCCCAAAACCAGGTTGCGGCGCTCGCGCACGCGGTCGGGATGACGGTAGGGGTCGTAGGCGGCCGGCCACTGGATCATGCCGGCCAGCTCAGCCGCATCGGAAACGTCGATCTGGCTGAGATCCTTGCCGAGATAAGCCTCCGCCGCCTCGCCGAAGCCGTGGATGCGGAACGAGCCGCGCGAACCCAGGTAAACGTCGTTGGCGTAGTCCTCGAAGATTTCTTCCTTGGACATGCGCTGTTCGATCTGGATGGTGATCATCACCTGCGCCAGCTTGCGCGTCCAGCGCTTCTGCGGGTCCAGCCAGAACATCTTCGCCAACTGCATGCTGAGGGTGGAAGCGCCCTGGTCCTTGCGGCCTTCGCGCACGTCCACCCAGGCGGCTTTCACGATGCGCACCGGGTCGAAACCGGAATGTTGGAAGAAGCGCTTATCTTCCGCCGAGGTCACCGCTTCCACCAGCACCTTTGGGATATCGGCGAACCGCACGGTGCGGCGTTTCTCGCGGCCGGGGCCGGAAAAATTCGTGATCAGTTGGGGCTCCAACTGGTATTCGTTGCGCGCCGTGTTGTCCTGGAGCGAGACGATTCCCGAAATTTTGCCGCCGGAAAAGCGGATCAGGCCGGCTTCCTGATCGAAATACGAGTCGGCTCCGGGGTAGACTTCGATGGCGTTGGGATAGAGCTGGTAATAGCCGGTTGGGTTGCTGCGGGATTCCGTATAACCGCTGCGGCGGAGGCCGGCGGCAATGATCTCCGGAGTCGAAGTATCGCCGACCGAGACGGCTTCCGGCGCGGCAAAGATTTTGGCCGTGTTGGCGATGGGGCCGTCGCGCAGCTTCTTATCGATCAGGGGGGCGTACGAAAGGTAGAAATAGGTGAAGACGCCGAAGGCGAGGATGATGGCGACGGCGCCCCCGATGAGCAAGCCGCGGCCCAGCGGGCTCAAAACGAAACGGGTCAGACCGGAAGCGGTCGGGACCCTGAGTTTCATTCCTTTTTTGGCCACCATCTTTGATTCTCTCATGCCGCGTCGCCGTCTAGCGTTTCCGAGCATGCAAGGGGCCGTGCATGGTTCGCTCGATTTCGATGCGCTGCCTGTGTTGGATTGGCAACCGGGCGTGGCGCGGAGTCACGAGCGGTTGGGGGGATCTTTACCGGAGCTGCAGAGATCCTGCCACAGATCGTCGGAATTGGGCGTCCATTCCGGCTGCGCCAAGCCTGAAATCTGCAAGGCTTCGGTGCGCAGCGTGCCGTGGCCGTAGACGCAAATATATTCGATGCGGGGCCGGCCGAACTCGAGCATTTGGCCCCACGAACCGGTTTCCACCGGCATGCGCAAACGCCGCAGGCAGGTGCGGCAGCGATAGCGCTGGTCCCAGACGATGAAGTATCCGACCCCGACCGCCAGGAGGAACCATCCCATCAGAGCCAGGTTGTCCCGCAAACGCTCGCTGCCGTGCGACAGCGGAGCCAGTAGTTTGGCTTCTTCCGCCCGCGTGGTAACGGCGCCGGGCACAATCCAGATCACGTCGGGTTGGGCGTCGGCGTTCAGGCGGGGTTTGGCATGGAGAACCGGGTCGGGTAAGGCCGGCACCGGCGGCGTGGCGTGGGCTACCGGAGCGGGGACGATCAATGAGTCGTGCCGCAAATACAGGTCCATCAGCAGGAGCAGGCCGTAGAGCGCCACCGACGCCACAGCGACTTTGGCTGCGAAAAACGACCAGTAACGCATGTAGATTAGACTCCTTCGACCCTAATAATGTTTCTAGAGCATACGCTGGGCGCGCGCAAGTTGCCAATCGATACCAGCCGCGCGAATGAGCGCAGGAGCCTCCAAGCCGGATGGCCGCGCCAGGCGGCCTCCGATTGCCAATCGGCGCGCAGGTTGCCAACCTGCCCCACAACTAACTCGATCCAAAACAATGGCTTGAGCGGAGGAATGGGTTCGTTTCGTGGAACCGGGTCTTTTGCCATCTTTGTGCATTCTGGTGCGCTTTTTTGAATCTGTCGGTGGGACGGTGGCGATCTTCGGCCGGCCCTCCCCGTTCCGATATATAGCACGCACGCCGATGGAACCCGGCGCCTCGATTGGGCTAATCGACTGTGGCGCCTGGAGTTCCGATTCTAGGAAGTGGCGTGATCGTGCCTGGCTCAGCCGGTGGAGCATTTGACGGTCGGTAGCGCCGGCAGGTACATTAAAGAGGTAGCTTTCTTTCCACCGCAAGTCCCCATCGTCTAGCCCGGCCTAGGACATCGCCCTTTCACGGCGGTAACGGGGGTTCGAATCCCCCTGGGGACGCCATTTCAATTCAGCGGGTTAGCGCACCCGCTTTCGGCGCTTCCAGAATCCGGTGACGCTATGGTGACGTATTGAGGCTCACCTGCGCGGCGGCAATCGCCACGCGGCAATAAGGTCGCCGGACTCGCTGATTCCGACATCACGTCGCCAAACACCGAATCGAGCTTTCCCATTGTCCCGGCCAGGTACCTCGGGGAAAGGTGGGCGTAGCGCTGCGTCATGCGGGGGGTTCGATGCCCGAGCAGTTGCCCAACCGTGTAGAGGTCTACTCCCTCCATCACCAGCCAACTTGCCGTGGTGTGTCTCAGCGAATGAAAGGACGCATCGGCGATCCCGAGCTTTCGGAAGAGCCTCTCCGTGTAGACGCTGAGCTTCTTGCGATCCACACCATCCAGTACCGCGTCTCCCGGCTCTGCCTGGGGAATATTGGCAATCACTCGCACGGCCAGTTCATTTAGGGGCAGAACTCGCAAGGAGCCGTTTTTTGTGAACCCAAGGTAGACCCTTTGGCCTTCGAGGTCCACATCTTTCCATTTAAGATCGAGCAGTTCCCCGCGGCGCATCCCAGTGAAAGCAGCCAAAGCGAGGGGTGCGCGCATCCACTCCGGCGCGGCTTGGAGAGCCGCCTTCAGCTCGGTAGGCGAGAGATACCGCGTCCGGCCTTCCGGCAGTTTGGGGAGCTTCGCGCCCTGGGCAGGGTTAGCGTTGAGCAGTTCCCATTCCACGGCCAGCCTCAGGGCGTGTTTCAGGACGCTGACCTCTTTTAGAACCGTTCCTGGCGCTACCGTCTCCGAGCGGGTTGAGATGTAGTCCGCGACCGTCTTGCGGCTGATGTCCTTTGCCCGTTCCGGCAGAGCGGTCTTCAACGCCTCCAGAATCCCGTCCAATCGCTCGAACGTCGTTGGACGCAGCCGCGGCTTCTGATGGCGCTCGTAACGGGCGAGGAGGTCTGCCGTCGTGATTTCGGATGGCTCCTTAACGCCCAATACCCTATCGCGCTGCGCCTTCACCATGAGGCCCGCACGCGCCGCTACAGCTTGCGGCCGGGTGCTGGCTACAACCGCCTCCCGCTGGCGCCGGCCGGCGGCATCGGTGAAGGAAACCCACCAGGTGCCCCGGTCCTTCCGGTAATACACTCCATCGCGCTCTTTAGCTTTCGGCACGGATTACTCCTTTTGCAGCGTTCTCGATTCCATCTCGATTCTTGGACCATGAGAGCCATTTCCCGGTGAGCGGGCGCCGATACACACGGCGCAGGCTGTCAGTGCGCATGATCTGTTTATTCAAAAAATCGACAATTTCCGACCTGAACTTCGGGTCTTGGTGCCAGTTCACATACCTCGATGTCTTCCTTCCAAATCGCCTAGCGACCAGACTATACAACGCCCCCTCCGCCTGCTTGCGCGCTTTGGACGTGCCGAGGACAGCACTTTGCGCGCTGCGAATCCGGGTGCACGTAGGGCAGACAGGTCCGCGTTTATAGACCCGCTTCCAGTGATTCAACGCAAAGTAGCGACCGCAGCTTGGGAGCCGACACTTTGCCAGTCTGGAGCGCCAGCCGCACATTAGGAACAGCGAAAAGAGCCGGTTCGCTTTCGCCACCTGGTCAGTTAGCTGCTCCCACCCCTCACCCGGAAGATTGAGCCTCAGACCACCCGGCGCGGGCTGTAGCCAGGACTTCTGTTGGCTCGCGAACTCCTGAACCGCATAACATGCCAACGGCGCTCTTGTAAGGTCACGCGTTCGCGGGTCCTCTGCGCCCTCTTTTGTCAGCCCGGTATCGATCCAATCGTCCACAAACACCCGGAGTCTGGCGGTCAAAGTTTGAGGCAGATCTTCCCAGCGAATTGACGACGCCCTTAGAGCTTTCAAAACTCTTTCCGGGAAGTCCGACCATTTGATGGGACGATTCAGCTCCAACAGGAATCTATCGCAATTCAACGCAACGAAATCCGTCGACCTGATCGGGATCTGAATCGGAACTTCAGCGGGAAACCCGCGCTTGAGCGCTTCGAAGACGCTTATCGCCCCTGGGTCGCGGTGCTCGGCTTCGTCTTTTGGCGTCCCTTTGCGCATCTTATTATTGGTAGCACATCTCTGTACAAACATCAATCAAAAATCTATCGCCCCGCCAAGCAAACATATTCAAAAATTAAGCCAGACTGGAGGCAACTTTGAAAAAGGCAATTGAAAGCGCCCCTGAGGTCATCCGGGTCCAGGAATTTGCGCGGCGCTTGCAGATCTCTGTGTGGACCGCTCGGCAGTGGGCATATCGAGGCAAGATCGCAACCTGCAAGGCCGGGAAACATTTGCTGGTCCCCGCGAGCGAGGTTTCCCGGCTCATCGCTGAGAACGCGCGCCCGCGGCTAGAAAAGTGACGTGGCGCGGGGTTCTCATGCCAAGCAGGGATTGTTTACGAACCCGGACCGGGGCATGTGACGAGTGCGGCGAGCGGCCGGCGGTCGTTCACGTACCGACCCGAAAGCCCGGCCGATTTTGCCCGGTTCATTGTCCCGAGTGCAATCCGACCCGACCCGCGGGCACCGTATTGGTTCAGGGCGGCGCCGGCGGCGGCCACGAGACGGAGCCGCGGTAGATGGCGGATTCGGTCATCAGCTCCCCGCCGAGCGAGAAACGGCAGACGGCCGCGCGGGCGCCCACCGAGGGGATTCCGGATCTAAAGTGGGCCAACCGCTCTCTTCCGATTACGGAGGTTGCTCGAAAACTGAATCTCCACCTCGGGGAACACGGCATGATCCATTGCTGGCACCCAGAACGGCATCAGCACGGGGACCGAACCCCATCCGTTTCGGTTCGCCAGAAGAACAATACGGTCCGCTGCTTTGGATGCGGAAGCAAGCCAATGAGCGTGGTCGATCTGATTGTAGATGCGCGCGGGGTCACGGTGGCTGATGCCGCGCGTTGGCTGGAGCAGAACTTTGAAGTGCGAAGAATTCCGCCTCGAAGGCACCTGGCTGAAGCGGGTGAGCGGCGCCCGTACCAGGTGGGGACGGAGCAGCCCATAGAGCTCTTGGTGCGGTCAGGGCTCTGGGCACGCCTCTCCGCTCCGGCCCAGGGAATCGTGCCGGTCCTGCTTTCGTTCGCTGAGCCTTCAGGCTTCGAGACATTCCAAGTCGAGATCAGCTACCGCGGCATGATGCGCTATAGCGGTCTCAAGTCGTTCAGCGCGGTGAGCGGCGCTCTGAATCAGCTTGCGGAGATTGGATGGCTCCGAAGGCCAGGAAACCACGCGCGCGGGGAAATTGTGCGGGAGACCGGAGCCTACGTTCTCACACCCTTGAGTGATGCGGTGAAGGAACTCGGAAACGCGATATTCCAGGAAGAGCGCCAAACGATTCAGGCCGAAAGAGAACTGCGGGAAGAGCAGCGGCGCCACCGGCGGGCGCAGATGGCCGAACGCAGCCGGCAGTCCGACGTTGGTAGCAGACTCCATCCCGAGATGAAAGCGACAACTCCCCCACGTGGCATTACTCAGTATGGTTCTCTCTATCCCAGGAATAGCGTGGGCAAAAAACACGCTACGCCTAGACTATCGTCGGAAGTGCGGAAGAAGAACCGAGGCTGGGCTTCCCGATGGCGCGAATAGCAGAAGACCTTCGGCGGCTCTGCGGACGAATCCGCGCCATCGAATCGCGTGGCGGAGGGCATGTGCTGATGCAAGGCAAGGGCTTCCGCTGTTCCACGCAAAGTTCGCCGCGGCTGGCTTCTAAAGTAGAGTGAAGTAGATGGCCTTAGGGCGCAAAACGGGCGGACGCGTGGCCGGCACACCAAACCGTGAGACTGGGGAAGTGAACGATATTCTTGAGTCTCTTGGTTGCAACCCGATCGAGGGTATGGCCCGGATCGCCACGAATCGGAGGTATCCTGCGCACCTCCGCGGGCGCATGTTCGCAGAATTGGCCCAATATGTTTACCCAAGGCGCAAGGCCCTTGAACTGGCGGGCAGTCAGAGCTTGGATCTGAACGTGCAGTTCGCGGCCATGCTTGAGGCCCGCCGCAAGGCGCGCGAGGCACGGGAGCAAGCGGAAGCACAGAGCGCGGGAGTATTGAGAAATGACTGAGCAGGGGCTACAGTTAGACGAGGCAGTGTTCGGGCGCATGGCTTCGAAGTTAGGGCAGGGCCGCGGCGTTCGTGAGTACCAATCGTAGGAAGGAGATTGAATCAAATGAACCCGAGAAACTGGGTTCGGGAACGGGCTGAGCGCGAGCGGGTTTGCGCTAGCCAGGCTCCGGCTCTTTGGGAGAAAGTTAGGGCCGCACTTCAGGATGCGTCGGACTCCTATAACGAGGAGTACGGAAACCCTGCCTATCCGGAGGTGAAGTACGAGCTGGAAAACGGGAAACGCATTTTGATCGTGCGAACATCTTTCATCGGGGGACCTGGGCAGAGCAACGAGGAGCGCAGGAGCGTGCTGGTCACGTTCGATGAGCATGGTGGCTGTATCACGTTCGTGGGCGACATAGATGGCTCGTCGGGTGAACTGGTGATAACTGTCGACGGACACGAGGTCTTCGTAACTCGGAAGGATAAGAACGAGCGAATGGAACCGGATGACGTATCGCGGCTTCTTCTTCAAGGAATCTTCTTCAAGCCTGGTGAACGGAAGCGCCCGCGCGCGAAGCCGCGCGCGTAGCAGGAATGCCACACCCGGCATAGTACGCCCGGCGGTCTGAGCAAACGGTTCGCCGCGGTGGTATTTTTGCCTATGGAGAGTGCAGTCATGATGGTTGCCTCGCGGATCGCTTCGGTCCTGGCTTTCCTTTCAATCCAGCTCGCAGCCCAGCCGAGTCCTCAAACAGCACCCCCACCACAGACGAGGACTGGTATCGCGTCCGATTTGTTGTCAGATACTCGAAAAGCTGCCGAGGCGGGTGATGCCCGCGCTCAATTTAACCTCGGGTTCAGTTACTACCTGGGCGTCCCCGCGAAGGACTATGCCGAGGCAGCGCGGTGGTTCCGCAAGTCCGCTGACCAAGGCGGGGTTCTCGCGCAGCAGTTTCTTGCCCTGATGTACGAAGAGGGGCGGGGAGTTCCGCAGGATCTTGCCGAGGCAGCGCGGTGGTACCGCAAGGCTGCCGACCAGGGTGACGCTACCGCGCAATTCGCCCTCGGTGGGATGTACGCCCATGGGCAAGGCGTGGCGCAGGATTATGCTGAGGCGGTCCGGTGGTACCGCAAAGCTGCCGACCAAGGTGGGCCTCTCCCGCAGCTCAACCTCGGCGTCATGTACGCCCATGGGCAAGGCGTGGCGCAGGATTATGCTGAGGCGGTCCGGTGGTACCGCAAGGCTGCCGACCAGGGCTTCGATCTCGCGCAGCATGAACTCGGCGCCATGTACGCTCTCGGCCAGGGAGTGGCACAGAACTATGCCGAGGCAGCGCGGTGGTTCCGCAAGGCTGCCGACCAAGGCTACGTCGCAGCCCAGTTCCGGCTCGGGCAATTGTATTTTAGCGGCCAAGGCGTCCCGCAAGACTATGTGCAAGCGCATATGTGGGTAAACCTCGCGGCCGCGCACGCGAACGGCGACTACCAGCAGATGTTCGCCGCGGCGCGCGATGAGGTCGCGGCCAAGATGGATGCGGCTCAGATCGCAGAGGCGCAACGCCTGGCGCGGGAGTGGAAGCCAACGAAGTAGCAGCCGGGGGGGGCGGAGTTCTCGGAAATTCCGGTGACGCTATGGTGACGATACCGCTTGTAAACACCACCAAGCTACTCCAAAACCATCCGAGGCGAAATCGGCTCTAACCGGCTCTCGGGGTTCGATTTATGCGAGCCTTGCCGACTCACACCAAAATGCGCCAAAGGGACTCGAACCCTCTTTCACGGCGGTAACGGGGGTTCGAATCCCCCTGGGGACGCCAAACTTGTTTCCTCTATCGGAGCCTCATGCAATTGTCTGAAAAATAATGGCATTGAGGCGGTTCCAAATCCCTCTCTTGTGACAGTCAGACCGTGGGGGAAGAGAGCTTCCTGGATGCGTAGTTTATTTGACGGGGATGCACTTTCCCAGATACCCGCAGCTCGGTCCAGCATCCACTCTGCAAACTCTAGTAAGCATTCGACTTGGTCGGCGCTAATCAGTGCTTCGGATTGCTGAATCCGTGCTTTCTCCAGCGCGGTTCCAACTATTTCGCGCTGGGTTTCGTACGTCGCCTTGTCGAATGTCCCGTCGAGTAAGGCGTCAATGATCTTCTGGCTTTTCTCCTCCAACGAGGCAACCTCCTGCTTCGCCCGTTGTACGCGTTGCTGGCGGTCAGCGTGCTTCTGGTTCCACACGTCTCTAATGACCGCGTGAAAGAGCGGCATGAAGCTCCTATCGACTGGAAGAAGCCGGTAAACCAGTTGATGAAAGTCGTGATGCAGCGTATCGCGCGAGAATTTCACCTCCCGACATCCCTTCACCCGGCAACAGTAGTACGGATAACGCTTCCCCCTGCGCCCGGTTGAGAAGCTGCCCGTGAGGCCCTGCCCGCACTTCGCACATTTGACGAATACACGGAGAGGAAAGTCTGGATTCTCTCTCACTCGCGCTTGACGGCTACCATCGCCGGTGCCAGCGAGTCTGTTCTGCACTTGTTCGAAAACATCGTCCGTGATGATGGCCTGGAACCGACCTCGAACAGCGATTCCCCACGTTGGAGAGTTAAGCCAGCCTGCGTATATCGGGCTTCTCAGAATCTTGTCGAATGTCTGCTGACTGAGGGGGCGGCCTGACTTTCCTTTGAGCCCGAGTTGCGTCATCTGCGCGAGAACTTTTGACTTGGCGCACGCCCCTGACGCGTAAAGTTCGAAGCCCTGCTTGATCAGTGGCGCTCGTTCGGCGTCTTGGACGAGGTTTGGTTGACCTGCCGGTGCCTCTGGCACGATCCGATATCCTATAGGTGCTTGGTGGTTCCATCGACCCAATCGTAGGTTGGCCTTCATTCCCTCAATCGTCTTGAACATGCGCATCCGGTTGTCGAAGGTGCCTTGCGCTACAAGGATGGATTCCAGTAATTCGCCTGCAGGGGAATCATCGAAAGCCTGTGTTGCAGCGCGCAACTCGATACCCTTCCGTTTGAGAAACGCCTTGACGTTGTGGTAGTGGGAGGTTTCCCGTGACCAGCGAGTCGTATCATAGAAGACCGCAGCGGCAATTGATTTGTGGTTGCTGGTACAGAATGTCAGCAACTCCTGGAACTCCGCGCGGTCTTCAATTGTCTTGGCCGACTCCTTCTCCTGGAATACCCGAACGACCTCCAAGCCGTTTGTCGAACAGTACTCGCGACACTTTGCCTCCTGCACTGGAATGCTCTGCTGTTTCTCGGTGCTCACCCGGCAAGTCGAATAGTCAGGAGTCGTCAGAACGAACGACTCTGTATCAAAAACCTACCCTGAGACCGAGGCAACCGATGAGGTAAAGAAAGGTGCCTTCATGCGCAAGATATATGTATCATAAACATCCGTTTGTGTTACGCTATAGGACATGAAGAAGAACGGGCCAGCAGTGAAGGGTCGCGCTGTACGCCAGGGTAAGCACGCGAGATAAAGGCCAGGACTACGAGAATCAACTCCGAGACCTTCGGCAGTTTGTCGAACGGAAGGCCAGCGACGGTTGGACGCTGGCGCAGGAGTACACCGACAAGGTGAGCGGCAAGACAGATAAGCGGCCAGCGTTCCAGCGCATGTTCGCGGATGCGTCAGAGCGCAAGTTTGACCTCCTGCTGTTCTGGAGCCTGGACCGCTTCTCCAGAGAAGGCGTGCTGGAGACTCTACAGCACTTGCAACGACTGAAGGCCAGCGGCGTGCAGTGGTGGAGCTTCAAGGAAGAGTTTCTGCGCAGTGTAGGACCCTTCGCTGATGCGGTCCTGTCCATTCTCGCCTGCATTGCCAAGCAAGAAAGAATCCGGCTGTCTGAGCGGGTCGTGGCGGGCTTGAGCCGTGCTAAGGCGGATGGGAAGACCCTGGGCCGTCCCAAGGCTGCCGTGCGGCCTGAGCGGGTTCTGCTGCTGAAGGGGCCCGGTCTAAGCATCAGGAAGATCGCTGAGGAAACCGGCGTCAGCGCGATGACGGTGCAGCGCATACTCGCTGCCCATTAGTAGAGGCTTAAGGCTACCAGGGGCGCGACACTCTTAAACCGGCCCGCTTCATCGTATGACGCTATCGCTTACCCAAGAGTGGCGCTATTATGTGGCCGTGAAAGTCGCCATCATTTTGGTTTCGCTTTGCTTACCAGCGGTGGCCGACCTCGCGGCAGGGTTGCAGGCATTGAAGAACGGCGATTACGCGACAGCCCTCAGGGAGCTTCTGCCGTTGGCAAAGCAGGGCGACGCGGTTGCGCAGTTTAACCTCGGTTCCATGTATGACGAGGGACAGGGGGTGCGGCAAGACTACACCGAGGCTATCCGCTGGTACCGTGAAGCCGCCGAACAGGGGAACGTTAGTGCTCAGTTCAATCTCGCCCTCGCGTATGAGTCGGGGCACGGAGTGCCGCAGGACTACGTAGAGGCCGTCCGCTGGTACCGTAAGGCAGCGGAGCAGGGAGAGGCGCGCGCTCAGAACAACCTCGGCCTCATATACGCCCACGACGCCTTCCTTGACGACCTCGATCAGCGCGAAGTCGTGCCCGATCCCGAGGGGCGAGTGCCGAAAGACTACGCTGAGGCCATCCGGTGGTTCCGCCAGGCAGCGGAACAGGGAAACGCGAAGGCCCAGTTCAGCCTCGCCTTCAGGTATGAACAAGGGCAAGAAGTGCCACGGAACTACGCTGAAGCTATTCGCTGGTATCGCAAGGCAGCGGAGCAGGGAGAGCCGCACGCTCAGTTTAATCTCGGCGTGATGTATGCCAAGGGCCAAGGAGTGCCCCAGGACTATGTGCAGGGGTACCTGTGGATTGATCTCGGAACTTCGCGTTCGAGTGGTGAAGCGCAGCGCAAGTTTGCCGCTGACCGGGATAGGCTGGGCAAGGCGATGACTGCCCAACAGATCAGGGAGGCGCAGCGTCTAGCGCGGGAGTGGAAGCCGAAAGCTGGGACGCCACATTAGAGTCCGCGTCGCCCCAAGACGCAACCTCGGTGGCTGCGTGCGTACTTTTCCATCTCCCTCACCTTATGGCGAGGAACCCAGTTGCGGCCACAAGAGGGACAGTCATAGATCAACTGGCCCTCCGCGTCTCGACAAATGCGGGTTCCTTCGTCGTGGAACGGATTGCCGTCCGCGTCATAGACATACTTCGATTTGCGATACTGCTTCATTTTTCTCCTTCTCGGTCATTCGATAACTGGCTGCGGTGCGTCACAATTGGTTATTCGGCGATTCGAACTAGAAAAGATCGCTCCGGGGAGCATTCTAGAGTTAAGTCGATGAATCCAAAGACAAAAAAGTCGTATTTAATCCCCTGAGCAAGGAACATCCACGAATGTGCATAGTTCCAGCGCTGTACTTGGTTCCATACAACGCTGGGATATCAAACAGACCACAGAATCAATGGCTTAGATGCTAATCTCAGGCACTGCCTTGACGTATTCCCGCAAGGATTCGAGCCTTTTCAGCCAGTCCATCAATTGGTTCCAACTGTCGCTGATTAGGGACGCCAATTTCCCAGCCCTTGCAAAGCCTGACCCTCCCGCCCGATACTGGTAGGGGACTTGTACAATTCGTACGAGCGGTACACCACAATGACACGCCTCAACGTCTCGAAAGCGCGCGAGGAGTTTCCCGAGGTCGTAAACCGCGCGGCTTATGGAAGGGAGCGGACCATCGTCTCCCGCCGGGGGAAGGACTTGGCCGCTGTCATCCCCATCGAAGACCTCCACCTCCTGGAGCGCCTGGCCCAAGAGGAAATGGACCGCCAGGACCTCGAAGACGCCCGTGCCGCGTTGAAAGAGGCGGAAGAGAAGGGGACCATTCCACTCCGGGACCTGATGCGGGAACTCGGAGACTGAGTCCTGGCCTACCGCGTTGAAGTTACTCCCCCCGCCGAGCGGGAACTTCGCAAACTAGATCCTCACATCCGAAAGGTGGTGAACCGAGACATTCTCCGCTTGGAAGAGAATCCACGTCCTCGCGGGGCGGAGAAGATGGAGACGAAAGAGAAGCTCTACCGCGTCTACGTTGGGCCGGGGAAGAACTACCGTGCCACCTATCAAATTCGGGACGAAGCCCTCCTTGTCCTTATTGTGAAGGTCGGAAACCGGAAGGATGCGTACCGCCGGGTGAAGTAGGTGCGGAAAGGGAGTGATGTGATTTTGAGGCGATGAAGATGGAAACGTCCCCAGCTTCCTCTCAACCCCAAAAGGGGTATGCTGCAATCGTGAGAACACTCCTTGCGATGTTAGTGCTGTGCGGCGCGGCTCCGATGTTCGCCGATTCGGTATACCGGTCGGTGTTTGTTGACGGAAGCGGTCAACTGCATTTCGTCCTTGAATCTGGAAAAGAGGTTCTTCCCCAGAAGACTCACGGCCAGACCTCGTTTGGCGATCCGGAAATCGCGGCTGACGGCCGGGCCGTCGGTTGGTTGGCTATGTACCCAGACCCTTCTATTACGTATTACAAAGGCGCCGAGATCGCAGGCGGCTTGGTCATCTATCGAGACGGCCATGTACTGCATACGTTCTCGACGGATCAGATCTTCTGGGATTGGCAGTTTCAGGATGATGGCAAACGGGTCGCCTACTCGACCGGGCCTACGCACGGGGGAGCGGCGGAGTGCGTACTCCGCGATGTGAAATCTGGTCGCATCTTAGCGCGGTGGCGCGTCCAATCAAGCGGCGAGCCGCCGGCTTGGGCACAAACTCTGCGGCGATAGCGCCTGGGCAACAGCCGAACTCGACGCGGCGGTCGCCCACGGCTCCGAAACGTCCTATTTGGTTTCTCGGAAAAAACCGCGCTTGGAATCGCTCGTGGCGTTGGCGCGCCGGGTCGGTCAGCCGCTCGAAAGATCGGTCGCCATGCAGCGTATTCAGTAAAGGATCGGAGACGAAATAGGGATAACAAAAAAATCCGCCTCCGACGCTCTGTTTGAACAGCCGCAGGGCTTCCCTCGATAACGCGATCTACGTCATTCCCAACGCGGGCGTGCTCAATTCCAGCGCGCTGCTGGTGTTTCTGGGGCTCGGCACGTTCTTGGTCTACGCCAATTGGGCAGCGTTTCAGGGCAAGTATTACACCTTCGGCCCTTACATCTCTCCGTTCTACTCGCCCGAGCTGTGGGGCAGTTCGCCGCACGCATGGTTCGGCCCCAACTGGCTAGGACAAGAAGAATCTTGAATCCAGGGTGCGCGGCGTATTCAACCGGCTCACGCACCGGCCATCGGGACCGGTTCAGATGCCCTTCTGGAGGGTTGGCTCGCGTGGCTGGGCCGGTTCAACTTCCGAGTAGCGTCATTCGCCCGAATGCGGTTCCACGCGCCAACGGGACTTCCAATTTCGCGCATCGGTAAGCTTGGGGTGCTTACTCAATCTCCCGCACTGGCTTCTGGAACGAAGCTCCGGCGGCAGCCAGCACCATGAGTCCTCCAGCGAGCAGAAACATGAGCCTTAAGCTCCACGCAACCAAGAATCCTGCAACCGCGAGGGAGATGGGGGTTACTCCGAAGGAGGCTAGCATGAGCACGCTCGCAACTCGCCCGCGTACCGCGATATCGATCCGCTGCATGATCCAGGCGCTGATGTGGATGTTGACCATTCCCGCCGCTGCACCCATGATCAGCAGCACGCTGGCGATACTCCACACTTTCCCCAGCAGGCCGATGGATCCCAAGCAGACACCCAACGCCAAGGACACCAGAAGAATCATCACGCCGCGCTGGCGAATCTTCCAGACACCGGCCAGTAGCGCGCCTAGCAAACTTCCCGCCGCAGCCGCCGAGATTACAATGCCGTACGCGGCAGGCGAACCGAATCTCGTCTTGGTCAAGTACGCCAGACCAATCGAAACCGGCCCGGCAATGCAGAAGTTCAGGATCGTGACCAACAGCATCAGCGAGCGTAGCGGCACATCTTTTCCCACGCAGGCGATTCCCTCCACGATCGAGTGCCACATCGCTTTCCGGGCAGTCTGAGACTTAGGTGGATCCGGCAGCTTCCACAATGCGCCAAGGATAAACAAGAAGCTGATCGCATCCACGAAGAAGGCCCATGCCACACCCAGCGTTTTGATCACGAACCCGGCTGGAACTGGACCAACAATGGTGGTCATCTGCGCCGTGCTTTGGCTGGCTGACGAGGCCGCGACCAGTTGCTCGCGCTTCACCAGCGAGGGCATGTAGGCCGTTTGCGCAGGAACGGCAAATGCGTCGGCCACCCCGAAAGCAAACGCCAGAGCGTACAGCTCCCAGGTCCGCAACATGCGAAGCCAGACTAGAACACCAATCACTGTGACACAGATGGTGCGCGCCGTGGCCGCGGCAATCATGATCTTGCGCGCGGACATACGGTCACTGACGGCGCCGCCCATAAGCATGAGAAGAGCACGCGGAATAGCGCCTGCCATCATAATTGCGCCCATGGCCACAGCAGAGCCGGTCTGCTGCAAGACGAGCCAGGGCAATGCCACCAGGTAGAACTGGTCGCCCAGCAGCGAAATCGTCCCACCGATCAGCCAGCGCCGATAGTCCGGGTTGCGCAGCGGGTGCTCGACGGTTGAAGCGGAAATGGCTTCGGCGGGAACGGACGCGTTGGGGACGGTCGCAGCAGCCATAAACGATCTCCTCAATGTCTTTACCGGGGAGGGAAGCCCAGAAAGCATCTGCAAGGCGCGCGATTACGCGCCCTATAATGTAAATGTATATTTACCTTTACATTCATGTCAAGCATTATTCTGCCAATCTGATATAAAGGAAGGTCATGGCCAAGAAGACGCACGCTCCCCAGCAGGCCCGCAGCCGGGAATCGACTCGTAAGCTGTTGAAGGCAGCGGCGGAAGTGCTGGGACAACACGGGGTAGAGGGCGCCACCATTCCGCGAATCGCCCAGCAGGCTGGGTTGACGCCGGGGGCCGTCTATCGTCGTTTCACTGACAAGGACTCTCTGCTGGAGACGGTGATCATCGGCATTCTGGAGCGTCAGGACGAGAGGTTGCGCATTGCGCTCACGCCCGCCATGGCACGCCAGATTCCGCTGCCGGTGTTTGCCGAACAGGTCATCGCCAGCATGCTGGTCAGCTACCGCGCCAACGCCAGATTGCTCCGTGCCCTGCGACAGTTCGTGCAGGGGCGCGATCGCACATTGTTTTTTAAGAAAGCCGTCAGACTGGAGATGCGTACCTTGCAGTACGTGGTGGAGTTGTTCCTGGTGCATCGGAAGGAGGTCAAGCACCCCGACCCGCAGATGGCGGTGTCTTTTGCTCTTATGATGCTGACCAGCATGCTGATAGAACTGATTCTGGTAGATCACGATTTGAAGAATTGGCAGGCCGTGATTCCAAAGGATGACCAGTCACTTAAGCGCGAGCTCCTGCGATCTTTTCTGAGCTATTTGGGTGTCGAGCAAAAAGCTAACTGAACGAGGCACCAATAACCGCTGTTTCCTCGTGCCAGACACCGTTGCGTTCGGGCGCGCAACTCGGCACGCCGCGGCTCGCGCCATACTCACTAACGGAGAGCGCTCGCTTTCCATTTCACGCTGAACCAGCACATGCCTTCCGGCACCTGATCGGCGGAACCTTCGATCGCATCTCCGAACATCCCGTTCGGCATCGCCTCTACAATTGCGTGTCCTGCCTGAATGGAAACCACAAGAAATGGGCTTGGGCGAGCCTTTGCTCAGTGGGCTTCGCCGATCTCTATGTGCGTCTCTGCTCGATGGGCATCTGGTCCGACTGGAGAATCCTTTAACAATGCCGGAATACCGACGTATTCCTACGACATTCTAGTGATTGGCGCGGGCGGTGCCGGCCTTCGCGCGGCGATTGAAGCGGCCTCTTCCGGCCTCAAAGTGGGGGTGGTCACGAAGTCCCACCGGATTCAGGCGAATCAAGCGCCCGACCTGGCTGTGCGCTGGAATTGCAAAGCCGGCAAGTGCGGCTCGTGCTCCGCGGAAATCAACGGCATGCCCAAGCTGATGTGCATGACGCGGCTCAGCCAGTTGAACCTGGACATGCCCGTGGTCCTCGAGCCCATGCACGCCTTTCCCTCCATCCGCGACCTAGTCACCGACGTATCCTGGAACTTTCGCGTCAAGAAGACCATCAGGCCGTTTCGCCCGCGCACGCCCGACGAACCCGACGGCACCTGGCGCATGCAGCAGGCCGCCGTCGACCGCGTGCAGGAATTCCGCAAGTGCATCGAGTGCTTCCTGTGCCAGGATGTCTGCCACGTGCTGCGCGAGCATCACAAGCACGATGAGTTCATCGGCCCGCGGTTTTTCGTCTATGCCGCCGCTCTCGAAATGCACCCCCTCGATACCGAAGACCGTCTCAAGGATCTGAAGAACAAGCACAGCATCGGTTACTGCAACATCACGACCTGCTGCCGCCAGGTCTGTCCCGAGTCGATTACGATTACCGAAAACGCCATCATCCCGCTCAAGGAACGCGTGGTGGACGAGTTTTAGACCATCTCTCACGACAGCGTGGCCGGCGCCTTGGCCAAAGCCGAGCGCTACCGGTTGCTCAACGAGCCGGGCGAGGCGGAAAGCATCTGCCGCGACATTCTGGAAATCGAACCCGGCAATCGGCAGGCCTTGATCAGTTTGATCCTGGCCCTGACCGACCAGATCGACCGCGACTCGCAGGCCTTTGCCAGCGCGCTAGCCAGTGTGGACCGGCTTCAATCGCCCTACGACCGCGCCTACTACGCCGGCATTGCGTGGGAGCGCAGAGCCAAGGCGCGCCATGCCGGCAGCGGCCACAGCGCACACCGCTACGCCTACGATTGGCTGGTCAAAGCGCTGGGGTTATTTGAAGAAGCGGAGCGGCTGCGCGTTCCGGGGAACGACGATGCCGTACTCCGATGGAACGCGTGCGTCCGCTATCTAAGCGCTCACAAGGAACTCGCCCCGAGCGCCGAGGAGACACCGGAACCGATTGTGTCGGAATGAGGCCAGCGGGCGAGGCGCTTCTGTTCGTTGCTGGGACGGTCGGTGGGCGGTGAGCCCACTTATCGGGGAGTGGGCATGCGGCCCGTATCCAGCCAGCGTAGAATATCGATGTGCGCAGATTATTCCGGCTCCTTTGGGGCGTAGGCACAGGGATCATGGCATTCGGGATTATCTTCGCTCAGACGAAGACAAAGGATCATACCCCCGACTTGATCCTTTGGCTGGTCGCGACCACCCTGCTGATCGCTGCTCTGTTGATGGCTCGGATGAAGAAAGGCGATCCGAAGACTCCAACGTCGGCTTGGCCTCCGGGTCCAATCAGCCTAGCCGCCGTGAGCGTGCAGGTGCTGTTTTGCGTATGGGTGCTCGCAGATGTTTTTCAACATCTTCACTCGCTGTGATTGACCCGCCCGTCCTTTTGAGGACCGTGAAACACTGCGAGTTTTCGAGGGTGGCGACAAACAGAAATACCAGACACGTGTCCAACAGAAGGTTGAAAAGAAACTGATGCTTGACGTTGTCCCATGCGTCACCAAAAGCTGCGACGAAGAAAGCCGTCAGACAGCATGCCGCGACGCAAATACCCAGTTCCTGCCAGCGGCGGACAGACGCTGTCCGCCCGCGGTGGAAGAGCAGCACCAATCCTCCGCCAACAACGCTGCCGGCCAAGGCACTGAGGAGCCAGGCGGCGATTCGCGATAGGCATCGGCTGTGGAAGCTGCTCCACAGGGCAATTGCTTCACTCCTTGCTCCGGGGAGCCGGCCGGCGGATCTATCGAAGTTGCCGCAAAACTCGGGTCGAAGCGAAAGAGAACTTGGGAGGAGCACTTCGAGGCGCCGCCACATCCGCCCAGGTCGCCTCAGATAGAACTCGATCAACCGGAAGGAACTGACATTGGTCTGAATGGCGTTAACGAGTGCTCCGTCGGCCACGCCGGTGCCTGGGCTCCACGCGACCGTTCCGGAATATTGCGCATAGTCCGGATTCAGATCGAGAACTCGGAGGTCGGATCGCGCATCTGGGGAGTCCGGCAGTATCGCGAAGAAGATCACATTGTAGAGAGCTGTCACTGTGGTCGTTGCGGGCACGGAAAGATACATCCCTACTCCCGCCAGACAGACGCCAATACTCCCCACCAAGGCCGCGTAGTGAGCTCTGCGATCCAGAGTGCGCCATGCCATCGCCAGGCTATACGCGGCCAGGGGTATGCAGAGTGCGGCATTCTGGGCCTTTGCGGTGATCAAAAGCACGGCAAAGACGTTCCAGCGCAAGAGAGGTCCAAGCGAGATTCGATAGCTCTTGCAGAGGTTGATGCCCTCGGCCAAGAGAAACAAAAACCAAAGGCAAGAGGCTGGTTCCGTGTACAACGAATTCCAATACGCAACGTAGCCGACGTCTGTCGAGACGAGGAGTATCAACGCCCAGACGGCGCGATACATCGTCAGGTCTCGCGTGACATAAAGCAGCCGGGCCAAAGCGAGCAGGAAGATCGCGGCATGCGTGAGGCCGAAAATCGTTATGTCAAACGTGTTTGGATTCCCAAAGAGGTGGTTTACCGCAACCGCAATCCTAGCGGGAATCATCTCCGATGTGATCTGTTCCCAACGCGGTTCCCGGTAGCTCGGGTCTTGGATGTATGTTCGGGTGACGTACCAGTATTTGTGTTCGGGCCCCTTAGGTACGGGCGCGTAGCCAAGCGGTCCGAGCACTCGCATGAAATCGCCTTGGTCTGCTAGGCCGATGATCGGCGGAATAAAGAGCTGCCAGGTGAGGAGCGCTCCGGCCAGCGCCAGAATCACAAACAGTTCCTTGGTCCGGGAGCAGCGTGCCCCGTGGCGATTCACGTTTTGTGCGAAGGTCAAAGTTTTCCGTGCCGGGTATTTCTACCGAATCCCGTTGGATATAAGATTGTAACCTCAATGGGGATCGTTCAGGTTTAGCAACGGTGCGACCTGGTGCTTAACCGATCTGGGGAAATCCGTTCCCGCCAACCGTCCCCCTCGCCGGCTCCGGTTCAGTCCACTTCGTCACCGGGCGGCGGAGGGTTTCCGCGCCCCGCGCGTTTCAGGAGCCGCTTCGCTTTCGCCACATCGCCCCGTTCTCCGCGCTCACGGAAATACTCTTCGGTCCGTAAGGCCGACAATTTCTCCGCCACCGCGACGTTGATGAACTGGTTGAGCGCCACGCCTTCGGTTTCAGAAACGCGGCGCGCCTCTTCGAGTATCGACGCCTGTAGACGCAAAGCAACGTTACTTCTTCGCATGTCTTCGAATCTCCTTCCAAACATCGCACGGCCGCCCCACACGAATCCCGAACTGCCGGGCGGCGTCGGCGAGATGACGAAGATTGAAAGTAACCAGCCAATCCGCCGCGCCGTTCACCGCCGTCTCCAGCACCATCTCGTCGGCTGGATCCCTCAACTGCGGGCGCCACAAAAACCGGAGAGGCACCGGAGTCGATACTTTTACCAAAGCATCGAGCACCTCGTTTACCTGCCGCGACGTCAGGCCACTGGCGTCCAGATGCTCCGGCCGTGTCAGGACCGCCTCGTACTCGATGATCAACGGTACCGAAGCAAGCACCTCAAATGCGCGATCAAGGGCGCCGATCAACAATTGCCTGGAAGCGCCCCGATCACTTCGCAAAGCTGCCACAACCACATCGGTATCGAGGATCAGTCGCAGCCAGCGCCTCCTCGGATAATAATATCACATGCGATAGCACAAGAATTTTCTCTAAGTCGTTCGCTCAGTGAAACGGCGGTACCGGAAACTGCCCTGGGAGACTCGTGCGCTGGCGACCTTCACCGCCTGTAGGAGTTACCTGAGTTGAGTTGGCTCCCCTTTACTCCTCGCGTAGCGCTTTCACCGGGTCCACGCGCGTGATGCGCAAAGCGGGCCAGAAGGCGGCGAAGAGTCCCGCGGAAAATAGCAGGGCGGTCATGGCGAGGAACGAGTAGGGGTCAAGCGGCGAGACGTTGTGCACCAGGCTCTTGAGCAAACGCGCGGAGGCTAGGCTTCCGGCGAGGCCCACCCCTACACCGATGGCAAGCAGGCGCGCGCTCAGGCCCATCACGGCGGCGATCACACGCGAAGGACTGGCGCCCAGAGCGACGCGGATGCCGATTTCGCGGGTCTGCTGCTCGACGGCGTGCGAGACCACTCCATAAATTCCGGATAGCGCAAGGGCCAGGCCGAGGGCGGCAAAGATGGCAAACAGCAGCAGGTTGAAACGCGGCTGCGCGTACGCGTCTTCGGCCAGCAGGGCTTCGAGCGGTTTCTCTTCCATCACGGGCTGGCCGGGATCGACCGCGAACACTTGCGCCTTGACGGCGGAGGCGATGGCTTGCGGGCGCCCGGCAGAGAGCACGAAGAGGCGGTCGGCAAATCCGGTTACGGTGTACGGCACGTACATCTCGGGCCAGATTTCCGAAGTGGCGAGCTGATTGACGGTGTCTTCCACGATTCCGGCGATCTGGAACGAGTCGTCGGCCAGGCGGAATGGCGGCAAAAGCAGGCGCGGGAGGCGGACGATGCGGCCGATGGCTTGTCCGTCGCCATAGTAACGTTGCGCGAAGCTGCGGTTGACCACCGCCGTGTGCCTGGCCGCGTTCACTTCCTGCGGCGTCAGCAGCCGCCCTTGCACCAGCGCGATGCTCATTACTTTCCAGTAATCTTCGGTGACCTGATGGAAGAGCACGGGGTGTTGGTCCTGGCGCGAGCTGCCGAGCGGTGCCACCGGCACACCCCAGGAATACACCGGCGGCAGGCCGGTGTTCATTCCCACGGCGGCCACGCCAGGGACAACGCGGATTCGCTGGAGCGCGTCCTGGAAAAAGGCGTTGCGCTGCGCCAACTCCGGGTAGCGCTGATCGGAGAGGGGAACGCGGAGGGTCCAGATGCGGTCGGGCCGGAAGCCGAGGCGCACATCCTCGATCGACTTGAGGGTGCGGATCATGAGGCCCGCGCCGACCAGCAGCATGAGCGAGAGAGCTACTTCGCCGGCCACCAGCACGCCGCGCAAGAGCCGCTGGCCGCGTCCGCCGGCGTTTCCGCGCCCGGCCTCTTTCAGCACCGCCAGGATATCGAGACCGGAAGCGTGAAGAGCGGGAGCGATTCCGAACAGCAAGGCCGAGAGCATCGACACTCCCAGAGTGAAGAGCAGCACCATGTCGTTGATTTCGATTTTGGCCTCGTCGGGGATGGTATTGGGCGGCACCACGGCAATGATGCCGCGAATTCCGGCGTAGGCCAGCAGCACGCCCACGGCAGCGCCGGCAAGCGCCAGCACCAGGCTTTCGGCAAGCAACTGGCGGACCACGCGCCAGCGCTGCGCTCCCAGCGAAACGCGGATGGCGATTTCGCGGCGCCGCACCAGCGCGCGCGAGAGCAGCAGGTTCGACACGTTCACGCAGGCGATCACGAGCAACAGCCCGACAGCGCCGAACAGGATCCAGAGCGAGTCGCGGATATCGCTGGGAAAGGTTTCGCCGAAATCGCGCAGCTCGAGGCGCCAGGGCTTGGGAAAGTCGTCGGGATGGAGACGCTGGAGCTCGTTGAACAAAGGCTTCAGTTGGGCGGTGGCCTGACCGCGGGTGACGCCAGGCTTGAGGCGTCCCAGCAGGTGAACCTCGCGAACGCCCTCCAGGGTTTCGCCGCGGTGAAACACGTCGGGCAGGTAGACGTCCGCCCCGCGCCACATGAAGCGCTGCGGCATGACGCCGATCACGGTGCGCAGCGTTCCATTGAGACGCAACTTGCGGCCAAGGACGCCGGGGTCCCCAGAGAAGGCACGCTGCCAGAATTTGTATCCGAGAACGGTGACGGGTTCGGCGCCGGCTGCTTCATCGCGCGCGGCCGGAACGCGGCCGACCAGTGGGCCGACGCCCATCACGTCGAAGGTATTCATGGTGCAGTGGTTGCCGCGCAGGCGCTGGGGGTCGCCGGCGCCGGTCCAGGTGACGTCGCTCCAGGTGGACGCGACCACGCCGGAGAACACCGTGTTCCGTTCGGCGATATCGAGAAATTCGTCGATGGTGTAGTAGCTGCCGTTGCCGCCGCGGCTGCCGCGCACGCTCACGCTCATCAGCCGGTCGGGTTGGCGATAGGGAAAGGGGTCGATGACCACGGCGTGGATCACGCTGTACATGGCGGTGCTTCCGCCAATGCCGAGCGCCAGCGACCCGGCCGCCACGGCGGCAAACGCACGATTCGCCGCCAGATCGCGCAATCCGAAGCGCACGTCGCGAAAGAAGTGCGAAAGCCAACCGAACAAAGAGTCTGCCCCCTTCGGGCTACCATTGTACAGACGTTGGGCAGCGGTGGGGCAAGTCCGTGGGGCAGACCATCGTTATTTGTGGTCTGCCAGCCGGGTTGGCTCTTTTAGCGGAGGCACGGCTGGCTGAAAGCCGGGAATGTATGGGTTTGGTGAGTGCCGGTTGTATGGCAGACCACGATACGATGGTCTGCCCCACCGCGATTGCCGGCCTGCCCTCGAGGACTATAATCAATACAGGCGTTGCTGTTCAGCGAGTGTTGGTTCAGAGCTACAGCAGCTATTTTTCCGCCAGAGGCACTCACCGAACATCTTCCGGCCCGCAACCTCGAATTTTCGAAGGGGAGGTATACATGGAAACGAATCCGAACCCGGGGAGCGACGTGCTGCACTCGGAGAATCACAGTAAGCTATCCGCGGAAGAAGTTGCAAAAGCTCTAGCGCGCCACAATCGGGAACACCCGAGCGGGCGAACGGAACGTCCTGCGCAAAGGCCGAAGAAGGGCGGCAAGCATTAGCGGCTACCATCGTAGTTTGCCGACGGTCGTCAGGAAGAAGAGGGGCGGTGTGCTGCGGTCCGTGCTGTTGTTGGTTGCCGGCACGGTCCTGCTGGTTCATCTTTGCGCCCTGCTCGCGCTGGTCTCGCTCCGCTGGATCAATCCTCCCACCACCGCCGTACAGGCGGAGCGGCGCATATCCGCCTGGATTCGCCACAAGCCCTATCGCAAGCACTACGCCTTCGTGCCCCTTCGCCGCATTTCGCCCAACCTCCAGCACGCCGTCGTAGCGGCCGAAGACGGGCGCTTTTATCAGCATCACGGCATCGATTGGAAGGAAGTGCAGACGGTCGTCGACGAAGACCTCGACAAGGGCAAACTGGGCCGCGGAGGTTCCACCATCACCCAACAATTGGTGAAGAATCTGTTTTTGAGCACCAACCGTTCCCTGCTGTGGAAAGCCATGGAGTTTACCCTGGCCCCCGCGGCCGAGCTGGTGCTTCCCAAGCGCAGAATCCTGGAGCTCTATCTGAACGTCGTCGAGTGGGGGCCCGGCATTTACGGCGCGGAAGCGGCGGCCAATTCCTGGTACCACATCCCGGCGTCGCGCCTCTCCCGCGACCAGGCTGCCCGCCTGGCGGCGACGCTGCCGTCGCCCTTGCGATGGCACCCCGACCGTTTGGACCGATACAGCGCCGAAATCGAACGCCGCATGGAGGAAGCCGGCTGGTGAGGTTCCGTTTCGCCCTCTCGCTTGCGGCGGGCGTGGCGTTGGCCGCCGCCGCGGCCGCCTTTGCGCCCAAATCCTTCGTTCCCGCCCACCGCATTCCCGGCGTGGGCGTGGAGCGCAAAGAGCTGAACGACGAGGTGCTCGAGCTCCGCACCCAGCGCATGATCCAATCCCAAACGTTCGGCATTCTGCGCGAGCCCGGCGCCCTGCTTGGGGCCAAACGCATCGTCGATTCTCCCAAGCTGCAGGCCCTGTTTCAGGCGGCTTCCGAGCGCAGCGGCATGCCCAAGGCTTTGCTCGAATCCATTGCCTATCTCGAGAGCTTCGGCGACCCCGCCGCGCAAAGCCCCGCCGGCCCCAGAGGCATCATGCAGATTTCCGTGCCCACCGCGCACGACATGGGCCTCGCCGTGGTGGTGGCTACCCGCTATCGCGTCACCAAGCAGCGCGTGGCCGTCACGCGGGCCGGGCACACCCGCTACAAGACCGTCACCCACCGCACGCCCTACACCGTGACGGTGCGTGACGACCGGCTGATTCCGGAGCGCGCCATACCCGCCGCGGCCGTATACCTGAGCAACCTGGAGCGCAAGTTTGGCGGCCGCGACTGGGCCATCTTCGCCTACCACTGCGGCGTGGGCTGCGTCTCGGAAATGATCGGCCTCACCCGCAACGCGCGCGGCGTGCCCAAAGATCAGCTCACCGTGCCGCGCATGTTCTTTTCCGCCACGCCCGGTTGGAACCGTGAGCTCTATGCCGCCATCGAAGCCCAGATGCTGCGCGACTATTCGCCCACTTATTACTTCCGCATCCTGCGCGCGCAGGAGCTGCTGGCGCTCTACCGCGGCGATCCGAAGGCCTTCGCCGCTCTGTTCGCCGAATATCGCGGCAACTACAGCACCTCCACGCGGGCGCCGCACCGGCTGGCGCTCTGGCTTACTCCGAAAGACCTGGTCTTCCGCAGCTCCGCGGCCATCGAAGCCGATGCCGGCCAGCGCCTGGCGCCCGCGCCCGATCGTCCTGTCTACCTCGGCTTTACCCTGCGCCTGGCCGGCGCCTCGCCGCAGGCCACTCCCGCCGCGCTGGGCGCCATCGCGTACCTTGCCTACGAAACCCGCCGGCTGTATGAATCCATGGAGCGCGGCGAAGGCTCCTTCCAGCCTCTCGAAGTCACTTCGCTGGTGGAACCCGAAGGCGCCGCTCTGCCAGAGAGCGCCGGCGAAGCGCTGGCGCATAGTTCCGGCGAAGTCTTCGATATCGCGCTCGGCAACCTTTCCACCGGTGAGCTGGAATGCCTGCGCTTCATCCTCGACGACCTCGGGTGGGACGGCTATCTGGGATTCTTCGAGGAAGGCCGGGATAGCCTCCACATCGGCTGCGCCCCCGCCGCCCGCGATTTCTTCACCAGCGTGTTTCAGGAAGCGGGGGAATGAGAGCTCGCGGCGCTGGCTGTAAAACCCGATGCCGCATACCTTTCGCAAGAGCGGTCGCGGCGTATAGTAGGGCGGACGCGGTTGAGGCTCACACAATAGAGTGACGGCAAGCTTCGCCTGTACTATCAATCAAGTTCTTCGCCTGCCGCGACGATTTGACCGTGGGGCAGACCATCGTCTTATGTGGTCTGCCCTGCACCAGACCTTCTCCATCAAGCCTGCTTGGCTGGCTGTGGGGCAGCCAATATTGGCTGCAGCCGCCTTTCAGGCGGCTCGCTGCTAGTGACACTTGTGCCCGCGTTGGTTGCGGCCCAGCCGCCCTGTGGGGCAGGATGGCATCCTGCCGCCGATTGTTAATCGGCATCTCGCGGGCCACCGAGAAGCCGCCGAAAGCGGGTTACCAACCCGCTGCAGGTTACCAACCTGCCCCACAGTTTCCGGCCATCCGTAACTGTAATTTGCGAGCCTCGGAAATTAAGCCGTCCCGGTCGGGTTGGCCAGCTTCCCCGAGCGGCGTTCTGGGCGACGGCGTGCGGCAGATATGCGGGTTGGCGACTACCCACCCGGCTGAAGCAAAAAGTGCTTAAATTGTCCAAGGAGATGAGCCGCTGGGAACCGGGCGGATCGAGCGAGATGGGCCCTTTAGGTACCAAGAGCGGCAGCGAGGGCCCCGCAGCGCCTGTGGCATCGATTGCCGGGGCAGAACCGCGCGGCGACGCGGCAACGGGGACAGCGACAGTTACGATGCCCGGGAGCACAAGCACGCAGGGCGCAGAGGGAAGCAGTCGCACGGAGCGATTGGGCCCAACCGACTCGTTGCGGGCTTCGATAAAGGACTGGGTCGACATAGGCGCGAAGGCCGCTTTTGGCGCACTAACAGCGTGCTACGTGATGGGCCTGCTGGTGGTGAACTTCTACCTTCGCCAGTACGGGCTAGCTCAGTTCGGCTTACTGCAAGTTGAGTACGTCATGACGGGAATCGTCTGGCTCTTCCTAGTCGCGTTTGCGACGTTCACGGCGAAATTTGTTTGGCATCGGGCGTCCAGAGTAGTCAGTGACTGGCGGCCCGGCGATAAGCGATTTTGGTCGACACTGCGCGCGCTCGTCACGATAGTCTTCTTGCCGTCTTTCTTTTTCTACGGGCTCTCATTACTGACGGATGGTTCCCTGGGCTTCTTCCACTGGAAGAGCTATCTGCTGGGCCTCGTTCTGTCATTCCAGGGCGCGGCCGCGGTAGCACTATTGGCTTCCCTCCGAGAGATTGCGCGCAAGGTCAGAGACGGATCGATCTTGGCGGAAAAAGATCACACGACGGCCTACAATGGACTGTACCACCTGGATCCGGCGCATTCCGGGCGGGGGTTTTGGTCGCAGTGCTGGGTTGACAGGGCGTTCGGCAGCTTCCTGACGTTTCGGGATAACCTAACTTTTGGTGAGGTAATCCCGAAATGCGC
>Ga0187868_1000618_pt1 | contig 28052 bp, 35 predicted proteins | sample June2016WEW_13_4_FD_133014 | JGI IMG/M metagenome (GOLD analysis project Ga0187868, IMG submission 133014) | Peatland microbial communities from SPRUCE experiment site at the Marcell Experimental Forest, Minnesota, USA - June2016WEW_13_40 | ecosystem: Environmental > Terrestrial > Soil >... | reverse complement strand
GCATGGGTGTCCTTCATCGGTTGGTAACGACACCCGAATGATGCGAACATCCGTGCCTGCTTGTACACCGACTCAACCGAGTCGCTCGAGTCGCTCAGATACGCTATTGGCGCAGGCTCTAAGTGGAAGCGGGTGGTCGATGCGGGCCGCCTCGCCGTTGGTGCGGGAACGTACTAGTGTTTTGTAACACGAATAACTTGACGGATTGCAGGGTCTGCGAGATGATCTTGGCATGCCGGCGTCCGCCCTGCCGCTGCGGGTCACCACGGGTCAGCGCGAGCAGCTCGAGGCCTGGTCGCGGAGCCGTGTCGTCCCCCACCGCCAGGTTCTCCGTGCCCGCATCATCCTGATGGCTGCGGAGGGGGTCGCCAACCAGGCCATCGCCGATCGGCTGGGCACCTCCAGGCCCAGCGTCCTCAAGTGGCGAGCCCGTTTCGAGGAGGCCGGGATCGACGGCTTGGAGGAGGCGGAGGGCCGGGGTCCCAAGCCCACCTACGGCCAGGACTTCGTGGAGCGGGTGATCGCCACCGCTCTCCGCCCACCCGGTGACGGCAGCACTCACTGGAGCACCCGGGGCCTGGCTCAGCAGGTGGGGGCCAGCCATGCCACGGTGCATCGGATCCTGCTGGACGCCGGTCTCCGGCCCCATCTCACCCGGACCTTCAAGTACAGCCACGATCCGCTCTTGGAGGAGAAGGTCAAGGACGTCGTGGGTCTGTACATGAACCCACCCGAGAACGCCATCGTGCTGAGCGTCGACGAGAAGACCCAGATCCAGGCTCTCGACCGCACCCAGCCGCTGCTGCCGATGAGGCCAGGCCAGGTCGAGCGCCACACCCACGATTACGTCCGCCATGGCACCACCAGTCTCTTCGCGGCTCTCGATCTCGCCACCGGGACCGTCACCGGCGGCTGCTACGAGAAGCACCGGGCTGAGGAGTTCCTCGACTTCCTGAAGCTGCTCGCCCGGACCTATCCGCGCCGCCCCCTCCACGTGATCGTGGACAACGCCTCCACCCACAAGACCCCGGAGGTCCAGGCCTGGCTGGCTCGGCACCGCCGCATCCGGCTTCACTTCACGCCCACCGGCTCCAGCTGGCTGAACCAGGTGGAGACCTGGTTCTCGATCCTCAGCCGGCGGGCCATCCGGCGCGGCGCCTTCACCAGTGTCCGCGCCCTGGTCGAGGCCATCCAGCGCTTCCTCGACCACTGGAACGACGACTGCAAGCCCTTCGTCTGGGTCAAGACCGCCGACGAGATCCTGGCGTCTCTCGGTGGTCATCGCCCATGACGGATGCGACACTGCTCCTCAAAGCGGACCCGCTCTGGGGAAAGCGGTGCATCGCGTACAACCTTCAAGCGGATCTCACGGACAACGCCAGGCGCATCTTCATCCGAGCTCAGGAGCGCCTTCAGGCCGCAGGCCCTGGCCTCCTCACGGGCCCCCCGGCGACCCTTCACATCAGCGTCGCCTGCCTGCTCTCCGTCAGGGAGAGATATGGCGTCTCAAAGGACAGCCTCTGGAGACGACACGGGCTCCGGTGGACGGTATCGCTACGAGAGCTGCTTGCCGCGGTTCCCCCGTGCGAGGTGATCTTCCGTCGTCTCGAGATCACCGACGCTGCGGTCATTGCTGTCGCCGACCCCCAGGACGAGGTCCGCACGATCCGATCCCATGTCGCAAACATGCTGGCCAACGTCGGCGTCCCCAGCTTCCAGCCATCGATCATCCATGCAACGGTCCTGCGATACGGCTCTTCCGAGCTCCGCGCCGAGGCACTCGCCGAGGCGGCCCGACGCGTTCATATCGAGTCGAGCGTCCCCATCCGCCAACTCGTCCTCTCGAAGGAAACCATTTACCCGAGCCTCGTCAGGGAGGTGATCGAGTGCATGCCGCTCCGCGGTGATTCCAACCTCAGTCCACCGTCAACGTTCTCGTGAGACAGTGCACTAGTACGGCCTGGCGACCTCATCTTCTCGGACTTCGACGGCATAGTCACTATACCGCGCAACGTTGAGAAGCAAATTCTCTCCCTAGCCGCGGAGAAGCTGCGTGCTGAGTCGAAGAGCCGTTCAGAGCTTCTGCAGGGGCGCACCTTGCGCGAGGTATACGACAAGTATGGGGTTCTTTAGCTCACTTTAGCACGAAGGGGGTACAGCGGCCAAATTTCAACTCCCTCTCAGGCGGGTCGGTGGGGTCGCCGCGGTAGCGGTAGGTCGCGTCCCTGCTCTGCTGTAAAACCGAGCGGCTAGCCACGCGCTTGTTTTGGCCATGTTAGGCGATAAGCGCCTGGTCAGTCAAGTCCTACTTGGCTGCTGATCGGCAGGCTAGCAGCTGGCGGTCGAGGTCGGTGAGACCGAGGCCGCGGGCGCTGCTGATGACGAGATCGAGGACGGCCCAACGGAGGCTGATGTTGCGGCGTAATGCACTGCACAGCGTTGACGATCGGCGTCGGGCCAGAGCTCCTCGATGGCGCGAATCAGCCCCGGCGCCCCGTCGCTGACCACCAGCGCCGGCGCTCCAAGCCCGCGCTTGGCCAGGTTGCGCCCCAGGTCCAGCCAGTCCTCATGGTGCTCCCGCTGGCCGAGGCAGACATCGAGCAGCACCCGCCCGCCTTCGCAGGTGTAGCCCCAGGCCACCAGGACGCCCTCCTTGGGCCCGCTCGGGCGGGTGGGCAGGTAGATGGCGTCCATGAAACACGACGAGCAGGTCGACCTCCGCCAGCGACCGGGCCCGAAAGGCCTTGTAGCGGTCCTGGAGCTCCTGACAGATCCGGCTCACCGTACTCTTGCTCACCGTGCCCAGGCCGGCCTCGGCAATCAGGCTCTCGACGTCGCGGTCGGAGAGGCCGCGCACGTAGGCGCCGATGATCAGGGCCTCGAGCGGCCGGGGCCGGAAGACCACCTTGGTGTCCGGGATGATGCTGGGGACGAAGCGCTCGGCGCAGTTACGGAGCTGGGGGATGGCCACCTCCAGCTCACCCTCGGCGGTCTGGATGCGCCGGGGCCGCACCCCGTTGCGCGACCCTTGAGCCTTCGGGGTCCGCTCATAGCGGGCTCGCTGGAGGAAGGCAGTCACCTCTTCCTCGATCCCCCGCTGGAGCACCGGGCGGGCCCCCAGCCGTCCGACTTCGGCGAGCTTCTCCCCGGCGGGTGTGCCGCTCTCCAACAGGGCCGCGAGGGCTTCCTCGAGCTGGGTGCTGGGCGCTACTCTCTTCTCCACGGCGTAGTTCTCCTCGGTGGTTACCAGACCTACCGCGCGAGACTACGCCGCTCCACTTTTACAGCGCCACCGGGACGCCACCGTGCTGTGGTCGTTCTGCTACTCATCGTTCTGGTCCTGGGCCGCCGCGATGGCCAAGCGGGGAGGCTGGCAGTGGTCAGGAACGTGCTCCGCCATCTTGAGCCAACTGCGTGAAGATTAGCTCCTCAATCTCACGCACGTGCGTCAGCATGCATGCTCGAGCCGCGAGCGAGTCCCGATCGCGTAGGGCCGTCAGAATGCGCACATGACCGGCCAGCGAGTGCGCGGGCCGGTCGCGCTGTTGTAGGGCGCGCTCGCGAGACTGGCGGAGAAGATCGACCAGCGTGTCCATAACCCGCAGCATGACGCCGTTTCCCGCCGCTCGAGCGATGCCGTAGTGGAAGGCGGTGTCCTCCTCGAGCCCCATGAAGCCCAGCTCCACCTGGTGGCGCTGCGTTTGGAGCGTGGCCTCGAGCTCGTCGATCTCCTCAGCCGTGATGCGAGTTGCGGCCAGCTCGGCCAGCACCGGCTCGAGGATCCGCCGTGCCTCCCACAACTCCCGCATCTGCGTCTGGCTCTGCAGCAGGCAGAGGGCGAGCGGCTCGGTCAGCTCCTCCGGGTTAAGGCTGCGCACGTAGGTGCCGTCACCCTGGCGGCTATCAATCAGCCCCATCTGTTCGAGGACCCGGATTGCGTCCCGAACTGAGTTGCGACTCGCCTTGAACAACTCCGCGAGTTCACGCTCCGGGGGTAGCCGTTCGCCGGGCGTAATCCGCCCTGCCACTATAAGGTTCTGGATCTGGTCCACTATCCCGCGGTACACCTTCGTCTTCGGGACCTGGTGCAGATCGAGGTCCTCGCTCAACACCGACCTCCCGCGTCGATCTTCTGTTCCGTGTAAAACGCACTCGACGAGTGCAGAGCCGATCGGCCACCGTTGGGAAGCGCGGTCGTCCCATGGCTTGCCTTAAGCGACATGGGTCGTCTGTCGCTTGCCACTTTGGAGGGACCACCCCGGAGCTTGCTCAGCCGGTCAGGTGGACATGACCGGTGCCGCCCCCGCGGACGAAAGCAGCGGAGCGATGTGAGGGTAGCTGACGGCCGGGGTCTGGAGGTGATGCCGGTCGCCTTCGGAGCCTCTGAGGGGCTCGAGGTGGCACAGAGCCAGATTCGGCGCCGCTCGGCTTCTTCAGGACCCGTGTCGGCGTTGCGACAGGCGCAGCTGGGGCCTCTCCCGCTGCCGATACGAGGGGTCGTCCACGACCAGCTCGTAGGCGGTCTCTGGAGGCGATCGACGGTCGACAGAGCCAGCAGCGGATCTGCCATTCGGGCGATCCACTCCGCCGGTTGCCGGTTGCAGGTGCTCGGCGTCGACGCACGGCGGCGCCACTCCACGACCAGCTCAAAGCGGTCGGCAGTCTTCAAAGCGTCCAGCGGCCGGAGGGCTAGGTCATCGATCAGGAGCAGGTCGACTCGGAGCACGCGGCCTACCTCGACGTCGCGGCTGTTGTCGAGGCGCATCGCCATGAGGGTTAGAACGTGCGGTCCGACCACTCCCGTATCACCGAGCGGCGGCTGCAGGCCACGTGCCCGAGAGCAGTGGCCAAAACGTCTCGACCTGCCGGCGTCCAGGAGGATTTCGTAAAAGGACATGTGCGTGTACTTCCTCATGCGGCCTCAGTTGCAGGCGCTGGGACTGCAGCCATCGAAGCGTGACTGGCCAAGTGGATTCTGGGTTCACATGTCCGCGACGAGCCCGGGGTTGCAGACGAGGAGCTCAGCGCACACCTCCACCACGGCATACTGCGCTGGCCCTTAGCCGCAAGCCGCGGCGCCATCTGCGCGCGGGTCAGATGCAGCATGAAGCTGGCCATCGTCATCGCGAACAACGAGTTGCGCGTGGCCGACCTTTTCATCCCAGTCAGCGAGTATCTCAAGTCTCATTCCCGCCCGGGCCATGTCGGCCGTGACGGAGTCCGCCACGCGGCTCTCAGCAAACACTCGAGATGCGTCATCCCCTTGAACCCCACCCGCTAGCCAGCGGGGAAGGTTGATTGCGTCGAAGGCTCCGCGCCGCTGATCGATGAGGGCCATCAGCAACTCTGCGTGGATCTGCGCGTGGGCCTTTCCACCCATGGTGGCACTCGCGATCACCGGTAGCCCCTGTTTCACCACTATCACGGGCATCAGGGTGTGAGCTGGACGCTTGCCCCCTTTCAGCACGTTCGGCGATTCTGGTTCTAGGGAGAAGCCGGAGCCGCGGTTGTGAGCTATGATCCCAGTTTCGGGTTCAAGGATACCTGAGCCGAAGGCGTCATAGAGGCTCTGATTGATTGAGACCCACAGGCCACCTTGATCCACGGCCACAATGCCGACTGTGTCGCCCGACCCTAAGCCACCAGCCGCGCGCCCTGCGCTGGCAGCGTTTGCCTGGTCGAGAAGGTCTCTGATGTGGTGGTCAGACAACAAACCGTCGCTGGGCGCTGACAGGTCCTCTCCGTCGGCAAGGAAACGATCGCGATCGCGTGAGGCGAGCATGAAGACTTGGGCGATCACGGCAGCATCCCTACCAAGGTGGTCTGGCTCAACGCCGCCTTGCTCAATGCAGCCCATAATCTCCTCCAGCATGAACCCCTGGGAGTTCGGAGGGGGGACGAGGATTTCGAGATCACGGTACTGCCTCTTAAGGGGCCGCACCACCTCCGTCTCATGACCCTTAAGGTCGTCCAGGGTTAAGGGCGATCCGCGAGCACGGAGCCCAGCTATGAAGCGACTCCCGACCGACCCAGCATAGAAGGCCTCAGGCCCTTTGTCCACAATGGAACGCAGGGTGGCGCCGAGGGCAGGTTGGTGCAATATGTCGCGTTCGCGCAGGGGGCGCCCAGCGGGCATCATAACCATCCGCAATCCGGGATCAGCGGCTATGCGAGCGCGATGGCTATCAATGGCTTGAGCGAGCGATTTGCTGACAGGCAGACCCGTTTCGGCATGGATGATTGCTGGCATGATAGCGGCGCCGAGGGGAAGGCGACCGAAGTCCCGGACCAGCTCTGCCCAAGCGGCAATCGTTCCCGGAACAGTTACGGTGCAAGGACCGTGCGCCGGCATCGATCCATACTCGCGTCGGATGCTCTCGGGCTCCATGGCCATAGCCGCTCTGCCGCTCCCGTTCACGACGGTCGATGTCCGAGAGTCGGTGACAATGGCAAAAAGGTCGCCGCCGATCCCACACATATGAGGGTAAACGACCGCCAGAACGGCGTTGGCCGCCACCGCCGCATCAACGGCAGTTCCACCCGTCTCAAACACCTGAACAGCCGCTTGGGTCGCCGCTTCGTGAGGTGTGGCAACGGCAAAGCGCCTCCCTTGAGCCGCGTATCGCTCGCTAGTCACAGCTTGACCCTCCTGCCCTCACAGGGGTCCACGCGTGAAGCCACAGCCCAGTATCGGCGCGGGTAGCATCTTCATCGATAGGTGACGGTCAGCATGCAGGCTTGGCGGTCCCGTCGCCCATCAGTAGTGGGACGCTCGTGAGAGCCATGCTAGCCGCGGTATCTAGCAACGTACAGACGCCCCGGTGGCGGTGCCCAGCAGCGACGGCGCTGACCTCCGCAGCCTCGGCAACACCGAGCAGACGCTCTGCGGCTGGTCGAAGCAATTGTGCCATTTGGGCGGTGCCAGTGGTGCAAATCGGGCAGAGCTCGCACGTCTCGCGGGCGAAAAACGCTGCTACTGCAGCCGCGGCCCATCCCAGTCCACGGCGAGCGCCGACGACAATGATCGAGGCACCGAGCCCCGTGCCGGCGGCCTGCAGTACCTCCGGAGCAAGGGCCAGGTCGAGTTGGTCCTCGCCGAGCCACGGAAGGGAGTACCCGCCGGGCAATACGGCACGCACGCGGTCGCCGAGCGAAGCTCCACCCGCGCGCCCGATGAGTTCGCGCAGTGGGATGCCGAGGGGCAGTTCGAAGACACCAGGGCACGCAACGTCGCCAGTGACTGAGAAGAGCGTGAGTTGGTGCGCCCGATACCAGTCCGGGCCCCGACGGATAATGAGCGGCACGTGGGCCAACGTCTCGACATTGTTGACGACCGTAGGCCGCCCACGGTAGCCTCGCTCAGTCGGGTAGGGTGGCTTCGGCCACGGCCACGCGGGCTTTCCCATGAGCACGTTAAGCATCGCGGTCTCCTCGCCAGCGATGTAGACGTGGTTCTCAAGGCGTAACCGTATCGGGACGAAGGCCCTCACAAGGTCTGTCGCGCCCAAAGCACGGATCGCCTCGGCGAGCGCTGCGTGCGCCGGCCTGAATTCGCTATTCACATAGACGATCACCTCAGCGGCCTCTACGGCGCGCGCTGCGATGAGGATGCCCTCAAGCACTTGATGCGGGGCTCGAGCCATAAGATGGCGGTCCTTGTAGGATCCAGGCTCGCCCTCGGCTCCGTTGACGACCAAGTATCGTGGTGGGGACCCTTGGCGCGCCGCCTCCCATTTCGAGGCGGTGGGAAATCCTGCCCCTCCCCGCCCAGTCAGACTGGAATCGCGGACAGCTGCGATGATCTCGGCCGGCGACATCTCGAGTGCTTGGCGAAGCGCTGTGTAGCCTCCTCGCGCCTGGTAGTCCGCCATGACTTCTGCCGGGCCGAGGACGTCGAGATCCGTGACCGCATCCTCTGGGAGCAGCTCAGCCATCAGGAGTACTCGGGGTGACGGACGCGAAATCCTCTCGAGAGAACTGCTCGTCGGCCTCGACCAGTGCGGTCGGCTTCGCCAGCGAGCCGAAGGGCGACTTCCTGATAGGCAATACGCCGGGCAGAATCCATTCCTCCCACATCTCGTCGATCTTGGACTGGAAGAACTCGACGTCCTCGTCCGTGAAGTGGGCGAAACGGCCTTGGCGGCGCAGGTAGTCGACAACGGGCTTTCGCCGGAGGCGCCCCTCCACCACTTGGCGCGTTAGCCCCTGGTAGCGCAACTCGCCCTCCAGGAAGTCCCAGAGCACCGTGATACCGCACTCCACGGCCAGCACGGCGATCTCGTGGGACTGGCGCGGGTCGTAGTCCCAGCCCTTCGGGCAGGGGTCGTGGGTCTGGACGAACGTCGGCCCACCGACCTCCAATGCCGTGCGCACCTTCTCCATCAGGTCTATGGCGAAACCCGAGGAGGTGGAGGCGAAGTAACGGCCCTGCGGGTGCCCCGCCATAAGGAGCGCCGGGACGTTCTTCTTCCACCGGTGATGCGTGATGCGCTTCACCCGTCCGGACGGAGTGAAGGCCGTAACCGCCCCCCACGGTGTCATCCCCGACGCCTGGATATCAGTGTTGGCGTAAGACTCGTTGTCGTACAGCAAGATAAGAAAGTTGTACCTGGTATCTTGCATCGCAGCGGAGATCGCGGACAACCCCATGTCGCCGCCGCCTCCGTCACTGCAGATGGCGATTACGTTGATAGCCTCTTCGCGGATCCTCCCCTTGCGCATGAGCGCTTTGAGTGCAGCGGCTGTACCCACTGCCGACGAGCCAGCAGCTCCGAGCTGAGTGTGCGCCCATGGCAGCACCCAGGGAGTGGAGTTGTACGCCGTGTTCGCCACGTACATGCATCCAGTGGTTCCAGTGACGAGGGTGCGCGGGCCCGCCACCTTAGCGATGTACCGCATGACTAGGGCACTCTCGCACCCTTGACACGTGCGGTGCCCAGAAGCGAAGTACTCCTCCAAGGGGATCGTTGTCAGACGGCGACTCACCCCCAACTCCAGCGCGTTCGGTGCGAGCGTGGCCATCAGCCCGGACCTCCTTCTTCGGTTTCGCGAGGATCCGTCTTGGGCCCCCTTACGCCGATCCATTGGCAGGGTATATCTTCTCCTGCAGCCACCGCTTCTTCGACGATGGCTTCCATCTCTAAGATGTTATCCACGGAGATCTCGCGCCCTCCCAACCCGGCGATGAAGGGCACCAGCCGAGGTCGCTGCTGTGAGACATAGAGCGCGGCCGCAACCTCCGTGTAGAGCACACCCCCATGAGAGTTCGATCCGAAGGAGTAGTCGCGATCGACAATGCCGACGCCCTTCGCATCGCGGAGCACAGAACGCAACTCTGGCCCCGGGAACGGTCGAAACCATTTCACCCGCACGAAGCCGACCTTCTTGCCTCCCTCCCTCAGACGATCCACCGCCACCTTGCCGACCATCCCGACCGTGCCCATACCGAGGAGCGCGTAGTCGGCATCCTCCATCCGGTAGCTGTCCAAGAAGGGGTCTTGCACGCCATGCCCGAACACTTGGGCGAAGCCCTCGGTCGCTTCTCGGATGACGGTGCGGGCCCGGCGCATAGCCGCATCGGACTGGCGACGTGCCTCCATAACCCAGTCCTCGTTGAACTGCGGCGCGATCGAGACGGGGTTGTCCGGGTGGAATCGGCGATCACCCAGGTCGTACGGGGGGACGAAGCGGCGGACCAGCTCGCCGTCAGGCACCCGCACGACGTGCTGGGAATGAGTGAGAAAGGCACCGTCCATTGACAGGGCGCACGGCAGCATCAGCCGCTTGTCCTCGGCGACCCGGTATGCGAGGAGGGTGGTGTCCAGCGCCTCTTGGGCCGTCCCCACCCAGTACAGCAGCCAACCCGTGTCGCGCACCATCAGCGCGTCGTTGTGTTCGACGCCGAACGCCCCAGGGTCATCCAGGGCACGGTTACCGACCAAGGCGACTACCGGCAGGCGCAGGGAGGCGGTGACGACTAGGGCCTCCATGCCGAACATCCAGCCCACCCCCGAGGAGCCGATGAAGGAGCGGGCTCCGACGAGTGAGGCGTGCTTGCCGATCTCGAACTGGGAGTGCTCAGACTCCGCCACTATGAACTCGGCGTCCATCTCCCCGTTAGCGATCATCTTGCTGACCGCCGTCATCACGCTGTCGTACGGGCGGATCGGATAAGCGGCGAACACGTCCACATCGAGCAGCCGCAAGGCCTGGGCCACTGCTTCGCAGCCGGTGATGATATCTTCGCGTTCAAGAATTTCCGGCGGGGCGGACGTCGCCGCCTGCTGAGCCGCTGTCATGCCAACTCCTCTTCTCGCCTGGTCTCGCCGATCAGCAGGTCAGTACACACCGTAGTGCGGGATGGGGCCGCCGGCTCGTGCCAGCTTCTCCTCGCGCATCTGTTCGTAGGCACCGGGATCAGCCTCGTAGAGATTGTGCAGCCGCTCGTTAGAATCGAAAGCCGCTTCGTCGACCATCTCGATGCAACCGCTCACTGGGCAAGCCTCGGCACAAATACCACAACCGCAACAGTGCTCGTAATTGACATCGTAGTGGCCGCTCGATGTCGGCACGAAGCACTCATCCGGGCAGATCATGTAGCAGATCTGGCACTTGACGCAGGCTTCGAACTTGACCAGCGGGCGCGCGGTACGGGTCGTGAACTTCTTGAACAACTCGTTGTTGCGCCCGACCTCGATGGCTGGGATGATCAAGCCCTCGCGCATCTCGGTCCAGCCGGGCTTTTCGACCGGCGTATAGTTGTTTTCGGCGCCGAGCCCTGGGGCAACCGGGTGAATCTCCACCGTCTCATAGCCGTCACGCAGCAGGGCTGCCCGACGCCCTCCGTCCGAACTCGCCTCTGCTTGGACGCACAGGCTCGCCAAGCCAACCAGCCCGTCTGTGACCCGAGACACCGCCCCTAGGGTGCGGTAGTCGGTCCCGTTGTCGTTGTAGACCCACAGCCCACCAAAACAGGGCTCGCCCGCCAAGGTGGCGAGGTTCCAAGCGAAGTCTCTCCGGGGGATCCAGCGCAGTAGCTCCTCCGGAGAGCGCTTAGAGATCAGCAGCAGTGTGCCGCCCGGAGCCAAGTTGACGTTTATGGGCTGCACGCCATACCAGGCCCAGGACTCCACGCCCTTCACAAGCGTGTCATCCATCACGCATAGTACGGTCACCTTGTCCGGCTCATATTTGGCCATCTCGACGTGGAGCTCATCCTCGACCTCGGCGATGATCGCAAACTGCTTGGCGGGAATGCCATTCCGTTCCGGGGAGTCTCCGTAGCGCTGGACCGTACCGCCGATCTTACCCTCACGGCGCGCGGCCCTGACCAACTCCTTGGTAATCACACCGGCCAGGTTCTTCTGGAAAACCCCGCGATAAGTCACGTCCACCGAGCCGACAGCCATTACATCGTCCTTCTACCGGTGGTAGCCACGCAGCTCATGGCCATCTAGGAAGCGCCAACAGATACAGCGGATCTGGAGTGGCAAGGCGCGGTAGTCCATCTTGCAGGCTCCCCGTGATGCACGTGGCCGCGAACCCTCATACGCACGGAGGCCCACGGCCCAACGCTCGAGACCCTCACCCAAGGTCGATCTCCTCGTCCGTCCACTTGTCCAATGGTCGGACCATTGTGCATCCCTGCGGGTCGTCCTGTCAAGATTGCGTATTCCCTCACCCAGAATCTGACCATGGGGCCCATCGTTCCGTCACCTGCGATTCTTACCGAGGCCGGCCGGCCCGAGCCGCAGCGGAGGATGGGATGCGGATCGGGGATCGCTATGAGCTGGCCGCCGAGTTGGGCACCCGGTACTGGAGGGGGAGCCGCCAGGAGCGCGGGACGATCCTGGACGCGTTCTGCCTGGCCACCGGATACCACCGCAAGTACGCCATCGCCATGCTCCGAGGGCGCCGGCGGGTGGCGGTGCGTCGACGCACGGCGCGGGCCCGACGCTACGGTCCGGAGTTCCAGAAGGCCCTGCTGGTGGCCTGGGAGGCCTTCGGCTACGTCTGCTCGGAGCGCCTCCAGCCTTTCCTCCCCGAGCTGGTCCCGCTCTTGGAGCAGCACCGGCATCTCAGCATCGACGATGCCACCCGGGGCCTCCTCTTCCAGGCCAGCGTGAGCACCGTGGAGCGCGCCCTGGCCCCCCAGCGCAAGCACCTGGTGGGCCGGCGCATGGCCCAGCCCAAGCCGGGCACCCTGCTCCGCCGTCAGATCCCCGCCCTGGTCGGCCCCTGGAAGGCCGAGGACGTCCCTGGTTACCTCGAGATCGACCTCGTCTCCCACAGCGGCGAGTACGCGGCGGGCACCTTCCTCTACACCCTCTCCACGGTCGACCTGGCCACCGGCTGGACCGAGCGGATTGCCTTGCTGGGCAAGGGGCAGACGGGGGTCGTCGCCGGCCTCGACCGCATTCGCGAGCAGCTGCCCTTCCGGCTCCGCGGCCTCCATCCCGACACCGGCAGCGAGTTCATCAACCTGAACCTCTTCACCTACTGCAAGGAGCGGGGCATCGAGTTCACCCGTTCCCGGCCCTACCACAAGAACGACAACTGCCACGTCGAGCAGAAGAACTGGACGCTGGTGCGCCGCCTGATCGGCTACGACCGCCTCGCACCACCGGGTCGGGAGAAGACAGGAGAAGGAACGGGGCAGTCGCTCCAGCGACATTCCGGGATACTGGGCCAGGCGAGGGTGGCCTCACCTCGTCGGAGAACCGCGACGCGTCGCGCTCCCCGATGTGCCACTGTTCGGCGCGTAGCATCCATCGCATGCGCCTCCTCAACCTGTTTGGGCGGCCAGACCGTGAGCTCTCGGCGCCAGAGGGCCACAGGGGCGAAGCCACGTGGCCGGAGGGAGCTGGATGATACTGAACGCGCCATGGATGACTACCGGACTAGGCTTGCGCGCGCGGAAGCTCCAAGTGGCGATTGTGGCTGGCGAAGCCCTGGTTGTCAGCGCGGCTGGACTGATAGTGGGACTGATTGAGCGCAGTGCACTTTGGGGGATCATCGCTGCCCTCGGCGTCGCATTGCTCGGGACCCTTATTGGATCCTTGGCACTCGCCATCGGACTCCACTGCCGGCACAAGCAGAACCAAGGACGGAGACCACCGGGGTGACGGGTGACCTTGGGACCACTCCAGGGTGAGCCCTGGCCTATCCCGAAGCGCCTGATCGTGTCGAGTGACATTCCCCAACACTTGGCCAGCCCAGGGTGTCCTCACTGTCACTGGAGCAAACTGTGCGGATGAACTAAGCCGGAATCGAGCGGCGGTGGAGCTCATCGGCCCGGTGCAGCCGGCCACTCCCCGCGACTGCGCGGTGGCCCATCGGCTCTACCGCGCGGGCACCGACACGCCGTATCCCGGTGCCGAGTTTCCCGTCACCCGCGCGCTTGCGGGTGAGGCCTCGGTGGTTGATGACCTCGAGGTCGAGCACCCCCATCGTGGCCGGGCCCGGCTCCGAGCCTGGGGAGCTCCGCTCCTCGATGCCGAGGGACAAGTGGCCTTGGCGGTGGTAGCCTTCGCCGACGTCACGGTCGAGAAGCTGCTGGAAAGCGTGTTCGATCAGCAAGTGCGTGCCCTGGAGCGAGAACGGATCGCCGAGGGCATCCACGACGACGTGCTCCAGCTGTTGGCGGCGGCACGGCTGCATCTGGGTAACCTGCGCCCGAGGGCGCGCGAGGAGGCGGCCTCGGGCGCAGGTTACCCAGACACTGATGTCGGAAGCAGTCCTGGGCCTCTGCCTGCTCCTCGCCGGCTTGAAACCCCGCGGTGCTGACGGCCTTGCCCTGGGCGAGGCCCTCGGCCTCTCGCTGGCCACGCTCGCCGCCACGGGAGTGGACGTCTGTGTGGAGGACCACCTCAGCTCGGAGCTCCGGGAGCCGGCCAGTTCCACCCTTCGCAGCGTCTGCGAGGAGGCGATTGCCAACATCCGGAAGCACGCCACGCCGAAGCGGATATCAGTGACTCTCGTCCACCACGACGGTGGCGTTGCGCCTCGGTGGTTGACGATGGACTGGGCTTCGAGCTCAGTTCCGCGCGTCAGGCAGGTCATCTCGGCATGATCCTCATGGAGGAACGGGTCTCACGGATTGGCGGGTGGCTCCGCTTCGACACTTCCCCGGGTCGGGGCACCGCGCTGCATGTCTGGATCCCCGACCCACCGGCGGAGTAACCCACGGAAGGAGACGCAGGCCCCCGTGAGTCACGGAGCTGGGACCGAAAGGCTCATGCCCGCATCTGGTGGCTGGCGACACGGATGCGGGCATACACCGCTCAGCAGAAGCTCAAGGGAGGCGGTGCTATGGTTGGCTGAGCCCTGTGACCCACCCGTCATGGCAACCTACCCCAGCCCACCTACCCACGGTTGGTTCCCCAGCCGATCCCGGTGGCCCTCCCCCCACCCAGCCCGATTGCGCCCCGTGGCCCCTGGAAACCCGCCTCCAACCACCCCTGGCGACGCTGACCGGCCAAAATCACTGAACCGTTAGCCGGACAGAGTCACTGAACTCCGACACTAGGTGGCTCTCCTGCCCAATCCGTGGGTGAGTTGAGGGCCGCCTGAGCGGGAACACGCCGCTCGCACCTACCCCTTCCGGCTGTTCACGGCTGGATTCGGCAGGAGGCGAAACGGCGTGCGTCAGACAAGGGTATGGGCTCGGCTCCTCGACGTGCAGGGGACGATCGTGGAGGGCGTCTCTGTCGAGGAAGATGAGGAGGGGGAGATGGCGGCCGTGGTGGTGGCGGTCCACCTCCGCCGGGGAGATCAGGGACGGTGCGGAAGGTGCCGGCGGCGGTGTCCCGGCTACGACCGCGGCGAGGGGCGGCGGCGCTGGCGGCACCGGCGGCACCTCGACCTGGGGACGGTGCAGAGCTTCATCGAGGCGGAGGCGCCCCGGGTCCGCTGCCCGGAGCACGGGGTGGTGGTGGCCTGGGTGCCCTGGGCGCGTCACGGAGCCGGCCACACCCGCGCCTTCGACGACACTATCGCCTGGCTGGCGGTGCGGACGGCGAAGTCGGCGATCATGGAGCTGCTTCGGATCACCTGGCGGACGGTGGGTCGGACCATCACCCGGGTCAGTGCCGACGCCCAGGCCGGCGTCGACCGCTTCGCCGGGCTGCTACGGATCGGGATCGACGAGATCAGCTGCAAGCGCGGCCATCGCTACCTCACCGTGGTGGTGGACCACGACAGCGGTCGGCTGGTCTGGGCGGCCGTGGGGCGGGACGAGGCGACGCTGCGCCAGTTCTTCGACGCCCTCGGGGAAACCCGTTGTGCCGCCATCAGTTTGGTGAGTGCCAACGCGGCCAGCTGGATCGCCACGGTAGTGGCGGAGCGATGTCCCAACGCCACCCTCTGCCTGGACCCGTTCCACATCGTTGCCTGGGCGACCAAGGCCCTCGACGAGGTCCGCCGCGAGGTCTGGAACGCGGCCCGACGGGGCGGCCAGACGGCCCTGGCCCGTGAGCTCAAGGGAGCACGGTTCGCGCTCTGGAAGAACCCCGAGGACCTGACCGGACGCCAGAAGGTCAAGCTCGCCACGATCGAGCAGACCGACCAACGCCTCTACCGCGCCTACCTTCTCAAGGAGCAGCTCCGCCAGGTCTTCCACCTCCGCCAACCCTGGCGCGCCCTGCGCCTTCTCGACCACTGGCTGGTATGGGCTCGCCGCTGCCGTCTCCCCGCCTTCGTCCAGCTGGCACGCTCCATCACCAACCACCGCGCCGGCATCGAGGCGGCCCTGGTTCACCACCTCTCCAACGCCCGCGTCGAGTCCATGAACACGCGGCTCCGCCTGCTCACCCGCATCGCCTTCGGCTTCCGCTCGCCGGACGCCCTCATCGCCCTCGCCATGCTCAGCCTCGGCGGCTATTGCCCACCTCTACCGGGCCGCTCGTGACCCACGATAGGGTCCAAGAGCCCACTAGGTGAGGGTACGACGCCTTGACAACCCCACGGGGGGCGCGTATCGTCCGAGCGTATCTCTCAAACAGGATGTTCACTATGTGAACGTCCATCCTGGGAGGCTCTATGTGGAGAGGTGAGTATGTCTAGCATTAGTAGGCGCGGCATCCTTAGCGGATGTGTCATTGGGTTGATTCTCATCCTAAGTGCTTGCGGAGGGTCGTCTAGTGGTGCACAGACGAGCATTCTGAACCAGGTTCTACAAAGTAAAGTATTGACAGTTGGTACCCTGACGGGCAATGCTCCGTTCGAATCAATAAACTCGAGCGGCAAATTGGTGGGTTTCGATATCGATGTCGCCAACCTCTTGGCGACAGAGCTTGGCGTCAAGGCGAATTTCATCCAGACCGATATTGCCGGGCGCATTACCGGTCTCGAGGACGGGAAGTTTGACATTGTTGTTGGAAGTTTCACGGAAACGGTACCGCGGGCGGAGGTAGTCTACTTCACGAATCCGATTAACACGGAGACCACTACGCTACTGGTTACCAGCAGCAGTCCCCTCACGCAACTTAGCCAGTTCAATTCTCCAAACGTCACGATCGCAGTCACGGCCGGCGGCACTAACGCTCAATCGGTGGCCGAAACATTGCCACTGGCGAAAACAATATCACTGCCTACGATAGGGGACATAACTGAGGCGGTCACCAGCGGAAACGCAACTGCGGCGACCGTGGCGAACACGCAACTGCCGGCACTAGAGGCGGCGGATCCGGGCAAGTTCAAGAGTATCCAGGGAACGGTCGGTCCGACTGAGTATGACTGCATCGGGGTTCCGCTCGGCGACTTCACTTGGGACAATTTTGTCAACTCGTTCGTCGAGCAAGAGAACCTAAACGGCAGTATCTACACCCTCTATCAGAAGTGGTTCGGACCCGGAACAAACCCGGACACGGGTGCGCAGCCGCCACCAGCCGGCGCAAGCTCATAGCCAGCAGTAGAAGGGTCTAGCCCATCCAATACCATCTCGAGCAATACTATATCGATTTCGGGGATCTGATCCCGACGTATCTTCCACTCTTCTTGCATGGTTTTCTCGTTACCATCGAGCTGAGTGGACTGGCGGTGGCTTTTTGCTTCCCACTTGGGATGGGAGGTGCGCTTGCGCGCACCTCCCGCCACCGAGCTCTCCGAGTCGCGGTGGGAGTCTACGTTGAAGTGGTTCGCAACATCCCTCTTCTGGTGATCCTCTACCTCGTCTTCTACACCCTACCGGCCTTTGGTCTGAAGCTGGGCGTGTTTATGAGTGGGGCCATCGCCCTGATCGTCAATGGCACGGCGTTTACAATCGAGGTATTTCGAGGTGGCCTGGCCGCTATCCCAGTGGGCCAATACGAGGCCGGGCAGTCACTTGGAATGCGCTCGCGGCAAGTTCTGAGGTATATAGTCGTCCCTCAATGGATGCGCGTGACGTTCCCGGCTTTAGGCAACCAAGTCGTCTTCTTCATTCTCGGCTCTTCACTTGTGGAAGTCATAGGCGGGCTCGAGCTCACGGGCGAAAGCTATGCGATCGGCTCGCTCACCTACCGTTACTTTGAAGCCTTCGCTATCGCTGCGATCTTGTATCTCGTCGCCGTCCAATTGCTGCTGCTGACTTGGACTTTCGTCGGAGGCCGCTGGCTGGCGGCTGCTCCCACCACGCGAGAGGCTGGCGGTCGGTGAGGGTGTAACTGTGATCGAGGATTTTCGGTTACTCCTTGGTGGAGCGCTGGTGACCCTCGAACTCACCTCTTTATCGCTGGTTATCGGGAGTGTCCTTGGACTCATCGTTGGACTGATGCGTTCGTCACGGCGTCGGGTTCTGCGACTGCCGGCCGTGGTTTACGTTGCGGTGTTCAGGTCGATCCCGGCCTTGCTCCAACTCTTCTTCGTCTACTACGCAGTGCCTCTCGTATTAAACATCGATCTACCTGCCTATCCCGCAGCCATCATCGCTTTTAGCCTCTACTGCAGCTCGTACATGTCCGAGGTCGTCAGGACTGGACTGGAATCGGTACCCAGCGGTCAGTGGGAGGCTTCCTACTCACTGGGCATGAGCTTCCCAAATACGCTTCGTTACGTCGTTCTGCCGCAGGCGGTTCGAATTAGCGTTCCGCCCGCGATCAACACCTTTATTTTCACGCTGAAGGATACTTCCCTAGCTTCAGTAATCGGCTATCAGGAGTTGCTTAACACCGGTCTCGCTATCCGGGACTCGAGCTTCGGACGGAATACGATCGGCATCTTTGCGATGGTGGCCGGAATGTATTTCGTCATGTGTTACGTGCTATCGCTAGCAGGTCACGCACTTGAACGGCGGATCCGAGTCTAGTGTCCTGCTTTCCCTGTCCACCTACTAGCTAATGTCCTGTCTCAGAGGTTCGCAAGCAAAACCTCGCGCTGTTAGCGAGGATCTCGTCGGCCGTCCTGACGCAGACGAGGTCGGCGGGGACCTCCTGGTCGACCCGGTCCAGGAAGCTGCGGAACTCGATACTGCGATGCCGGCGATGGGTCTAGCCGATGACCTTGCCAGTAGCCACGTCGAGAGCAGCGAACAACGAGGTGGTGCCGTGACGCCGGTAGTCGTGGGTGCGCAGCTCCGCTTGGCAGGGGCGCAGCCGCAGCAGCGGCTGGGTCCGGTCGAGGGCCTGGATCTGCGACTTCTCGTCGGCGCAGAGAACCAGGGCGCGCTCGGGCGGGTTGAGATAGAGGCCGACGATGTCGCGCACCTTCTCGATCAGCTGAGGATCGGTGGAGAGCTTGAAGGTGTCGACCCGATGAGGCTGGAGCCCGAAGGCCCGCCAGATCCGATGAACGGTGGGACGGCTGATCCCGGTGGCCGCCGCCATCGAGCGGGTGCTCCAGTGGGTGACGTCCCGAGGGGTCGATTCGAGCGTCGTGAGCACCACCTGCTCGACCTGCTCATCGCTGATTCGCCGCGGAGCCCCCACCCGGGGCTCATCGAGCAGCCTCGTCGGCCCCTTGGCGACCTATCGCGACCGCCACTTGCCCGCCGTGGCGTTGGTGACGCCAAGCTCGCGGGCGACCTGAGTGTTCCTGCAACCGCTGGTGCAGCGCAGCACGATGCGCGAGCGCAAGGCCAGGCCCTGGCTCGTCTTGCGCCGGGCGGTCCACCGCTCCAGCGTGGCTCGATCCTCCAGGGTCACGACCAGTTCCGCCAAGCGACGACCGCGTCGCATATGAAGGGCCCTCGCAGCGGTGGACGGCACCTCATGAAATTAACACGAATCTCCGAGACAGTACACTAGTGGGAGCGGAGTTTGAATCAATGGCAGCGACAAGCGTTGAGCCCGTTGTTCGGGTAGTCGATGTGCACAAGTCCTTTGGAACTCACGAAGTGCTCAAGGGCATGAGCTTCTCGCTAGCCTTCGGAGAAGTGCTAGTGATTATCGGCCCGAGTGGGTCGGGCAAGAGCACTCTTTTGCGCTGCATCAATGGGCTTGAAACTATCACCGGCGGCGAGATCGAGGTGCTGGGGCTCCGCGTGCAGCGTGATCACTCTAGTCAGATCCGTGAGATCAGGAAGCGCGTGGGCATGATCTTCCAGAGCTTCAATCTCTTCCCGCATCTTACGGCTCTTGAGAATATCACCCTCGCTCCCATGAAGGTTAAACGTCTCCCACGTCAGGAGGCCGACGCGATTGCGCGCGCGCTGCTGGAGAAGGTCGGCCTCGAGCACAAGGAACGCTCGATCCCTCGCCAGCTCTCGGGCGGCGAGCAGCAACGCGTTGCCATCGCACGCTCGCTTGCCATGAACCCCCAGGTGATGCTCTTCGACGAGGTAACGTCAGCGCTCGACCCCGAGACCGTCGGCAGCGTCCTCGCTGTGATGCGCGACCTCGCTCGGGAGGGGATGTCGATGATCGTGGTCACCCATGAGATGGGGTTTGCGCGCGACGTGGCAGACCGCGTCATATTCATGGACAACGGGCTTATGGTGGAGGAGGGCGCGCCGCAGCAGCTGTTAGTCACGCCTTCCGAGGCCCGTACGCGCGCTTTCCTCGCCGCGGTGTTGCAGAAGTAGTGGGATATCCCGAACGCCGAGATCGGGGATGGGGTGACAAGAATGCTGCGGTTCTTCAGATGAAGGAGATGGAATGACCCGACCCACGAGCGGCCGATATCGCGACCTCGGGATCCGTCGCGTCATCAACGCCGACGCGACGCTGACAAGGCTCGGAGGATCACTGATGCCTGCCGCCGTGTTCGAGGCGATGGCGGACGCCGGGCGGGATTTCGTCGACTTCTTTGAGCTACAGCAACGAGTCCATGGGCGCCTAGCAACGCTGACGCGCAACGAGGCCGCGTATGTCCCATCGGGCGCGGCGGCGGGGATCATGCTGACAGTCGCCGCCTGCATCGCTGGCACCGACCCTGAGCTCATCACCGCGTTTCCCGACGTTGCGTCGCTGCCCAGGAACCAAGTTATCGTCCAGAGCGCTCAGCGCATCAGGTACATGTACGCGGCCAGGCAGACTGGGGCCAGCATCCTCGAGATCGAAGGGACGCGAGATGCGCTGGAGAGAGGGATCTCGAAGCGCACCGCCTGCGTCCTCTACATGGCCGGCGCCCATCTCGCCGAAGGTGCGCTCCCGATCGAGGTGGTCATCGAGATAGCTCATGGTCGGGGCATCCCGGTGATCGTCGATGCCGCGGCACAGATCCCGCCGATCTCGTCGCTCTGGCACTTCACAGAGGAGCTCGGCGCAGATGCCGCGATCTTTAGCGGCGGGAAAGGTCTTCGCGGGCCGCAGCCAAGCGGGCTCGTCGTAGGACGCTTCGACATCATCGATGGGTGTCGCGCGAACGGGAGTCCAAACCATGCGATTGGCCGCCCAATGAAGGTCGGCAAGGAGGAGTTGGTGGGCCTCCTTGCCGCGGTGGAGTGGGCGCTCGAGCAGGACGAGCCAAGCGTGATCGCCGGCTACGAGGCTTCGGTCGACCGCTGGGTGCATGGGCTCGCCGGCCTGGCCGGGGTTCGGGCTGAACGTGGGTATCCGAGCGAGGCAGGACAGCCCCACGGCCGCGCCATCGTGCACTTCGGGTTACGCTCCCGGTTGCAGCGAGACGAGGTCGTCGCCGCGCTCTGGGACGGCGATCCCCGCATCGCGGTGAGCCCTTTTCGTGACGATGCGATCGCGCTCAACCCGCAGACGCTGGAGCAAGGGGAGGACGAGGTGGTCCTGGACGCGTTACAGCGGATTCTCGGCGCCTGAGGCCGAGTGGTGGGCGCGGCGAGGGAGGCGCGGGCGCTCGCCAGCTGAGTCATTTCACCACGCCGTAGAATGAGGAGTTTGATGTTAAGAGCTAGCGATGCTAAGGCTAGTAGCACGAGGTCTCGTGGTGCCGACAATTACGACGTCCTAAACCACCTCCTCTATGGGGCCAGGCCTGAGCACCATCGAGACAGTGGAGGAGATATGAATGATCTTTGATATCCACACGCACACCCCGACACACCGGGACCAGGTTCCCACGAAGCAGGAGTTATGGACCACTGTCAACCGCCCGGATCGCCCTGCGAAGACGACCGTCAGCTGGGCGGAGTATGATGTGGCTGCCAGGGAGGCGGGGATTGACGTCTCCGTCGTGTTCAACATCGCGACGGCCGATCGCGACCGGGATGCGATGCTACCGACGGACTCTCATCGGGTCAACGACGCGACGGCCAACTTCGTTGCCGACGCCCCAGATCGGCGCATCGGATTCCTCTCCGTCCATCCGCTGATGCCAGGCGCGCTCGAAGAGATCGAGCGTTGCGTCGAGGATCTCGGACTGCGCGGGATCAAACTGGGGCCTAACTATCAGAACTTCGATCCACTTTCGGTTGAGGCGGAACGTGTCTATGCCGAGGCGGAGCGCCGCCGGATTCCGATCCTCTTCCACCAGGGAGCGTCACCCGTCGAGATGGCCCCTCTTCACTATGCTCATCCACTCGCCGTCGACCAGATCGCCATACGACATCCCGAGTTAAGAATCGTCATGGCGCACATGGGCCATCCCTGGCAGGCGGACACCGTCGTCGTCATTAGAAAGCACGCCCACGTCTACGCGGATGTGTCCGCCTTGTACTATCGTCCCTGGTCGTTTTTCAACGGGATGCGACTGGCAGCGGAATGGAGTGTGCTGGACAAGCTCTTGCTTGGCTCGGACTATCCAATCATCACGCCCCGCGAGACCATCGATGGCCTGCGTAAGGTCAACGACCCCGTCCGAGGCACGAACATCCCTCCCGTACCGGACTTCGCGTTGGAGGAGATCATTCACCGGGACTCGCTTACCCTGCTTGGACTGGAGCGCCCGAGATAGTGGATCGTCTCACTAATCAGGCAACAAGACAGGGGGTATGCGATGCGCCGCGCGTGTGGTCTCCTGCAACACCTTTAGCGAACTCCCCCGAGCAACGTCGCGCGCTCGAAGCCCGGACCCGGGCCCATGCCACCCCCAAGAGCGTGGATACCCGCGCCTGCACCGTGCTCGGCGCCGCGAGGGCCAAGTCCAACAACGCGATCGCCACCGAGTTGGGCGTGACTCGCACCTCGGTCATCGCCTGGCGGCGGCGCTTCACTGCCGAGGGGGTGGAATCGCTGGGCAAGATCCGGCCGGGTCGCAGACAACCCCGCACCATCCCCGCGACCCCGGTGGCGAAGATCGTTCACCTGCCCCTGCCCACCGTACCCGAGGGAGCCACCCACTGGAGTTGCCGGACCATCGCCAAGCGGGTCGGGGTCAGCTCGGCGTCCGTGCAGCGGGTCTGGCAAGACCATAGGCTGTACCGGCACCGGGTGAGCACTTTCAAGGTCTCCAAGGACCCCCATTCCTCGAGAAGCTCACCGACGTGGTCGGCCTGTACATGAATCCGCCGGACCACGCCGTCGTGCTCTGCATCGACGCGAAGACCATGATCCAGGCCTCGATCGGACCCAACCCGGGTTGCCGCTCAAGCGCGGCAAGGCGGAGACCATGACCCACGATTACAAGCGCCACGGGAGCGTCGATCTCTTCGCGGCGCTGAACATCCTGGACGGGGAGGTGGTCGGCCAACGCACCGCCCGGCACCGCCACCAGGAGCTCCTCCAGTCAAGCTGGATCGGGAGTTTCCCAAGTCGCTCGACCTCCATCTGGTGCTGGACAACTCCTCCACCCACTCCGAGGCCGGCGTGCGCGCCTGGCTGGATGCGCATCCACGCTTCCGGCTCCACTTCGTGCCCACCGGCTCCTCCTGGCTCAACCTGGTGGAGAGCGTCTTCGCCGACCTCACCAAGCGCCGCCTGCGCCGGGGCACCTTCCCCAGCCTCGATCACTTGGTCGCGGCCGTCATCGACGCCCCCCATCGCCCTCCGAACGCAGGAATGAGGCTCATGCCATGACGACCTCCCTCGATCAGGACTCCGGCCGCGTTGCCGTGATCACCGGTGCCTCCTCGGGTATCGGCGAAGCCACCGCCAGAGCGCTCGCAGCCAGTGGTTTCCGCCTCGCTCTGCTCGCCCCGCCGCGCCGACCTCATCCAGGCCATTGCGGCCGAGCTCGGCGCGCGATCGCCATCCGGGTCGACGTCACCAACAGCGACTCCCTCGTGGCCGCGGCCGAACGCGTGAAGGCCAAGCTCGGGGCACCGACGTCCTCGTCAACAACGCCGGCATCATGTTGCCCGCCCCCTTCACCCCCGACCGCCATGACGACCACCTCCACATGGTCGAGACCAACTTGGTCGGCGCGATGAACGCCACCAAGGTGTTCCTCGACCAGCTCCGCAGCGGCGGAAGCGACCTCGGCAACCTGTCCTCCGTCGCCGGCCGCACCGCGCGGCCAGGCAACGCCGTCTACCGCCTCCACGAAGTGGGGCATCAACGGCTGGTCGGAGTCGCTTGCGCCAGGAGCTCCAACCCGACGTCCCGGTCATGGTCATCGAGCCCGGCACGGTGGCCACCGAGTTGACCGATCACATCACTCATCCCGGCGCCAAGCCGGCAGCTGAGCGCACGTACGAGCAGATAGCCCTCACCGCCGATGACATCGCCGAGATCGCCACTTTCGCGGTCGCCCGACCGCGCCGAATACCCTCAACGAGATCCTGGTGCGCCCGACCGCGCAGCCCTGACCCGACCGAATCGCAAGTCGGCTCGCGAGCGACCGCTTCCGAGCCGCCTTCCTCACCGCCATCACCAAGGAGCGTGACATGCCAACAGAGTCCACCGGAGCACAGCCGCTGATGGGCGTGTCCAACGGAGTCGATCCGGCACGGTGGTTGAGGGAGAACTTGCGAGTTCCTGCAGTATGTGACGTCCTGGATCAACTTGGCATCCGCCATCAGGCAATGCATCAGCGTCTCCGTCCGCTTGACGAGTCGAACTGCATCATCGCCGGACGAGCACGGACCATCCGCTGGATGGATGTCGACTACGATGACGACGATCCGTACGGCCTCGAAATCGAAGCTATGGATTCGCTGGGAGCGGGTGACGTCGTGGTCCACTCAACGGACGCCGTAGGAACGAACGCGCCGTGGGGAGAGTTGATGACGACAGCCGCGAAACAGCGCGGCAGCGTCGGCTGCATCTGCGACAGCAATGTCCGTGATTGCCTACAAATTAAGGCACTGGGCTTTCCCGTCTTCTGTAACGGCATCCGGCCCCTCGACAGTAAAGGAAGGGGTAAGGTCATGGCGTACGACGTACCTGTCCGGTGCGGGAACGTACTAGTACGGCCTGGCGACCTCATCTTCTCGGACTTCGACGGCATAGTCGCTATACCGCGCAACGTTGAGAAGCAAATTCTCTCCCTAGCCGCGGAGAAGCTGCGTACTGAGTCGAAGAGCCGTTCAGAGCTTCTGCAGGGGCGCACCTTGCGCGAGGTATACGACAAGTATGGAGTTCTTTAGCACGAACCGGGATGCAGCGGTCGAATTTCAACCCCCTGCCAGGCGGGTCGGTGGGGTCGCCGGCGCTTGCCTCATGCGTTGGGGGCTTGCTGGCGGGTTGGTATGGCCTATGATGCGCGCCGTCCGACCCGGGCGGATATCGTGGTCTCGATGGCCGTCGGGGTGATCATCGATGGTGTGATGATGGGTGTCGAGTGAGGTGAGAAGTGGAAGCTGACGTATGTGCGCGCCTAGGTGAGCTCGTGCTCGTCCCTGTTATCGAGATTCCGGATCCGGAGCTCGCGACCGCGCTAGCAGACGCCCTGATGGAGGGGGGGCTGCCGTGCGCCGAGATCACCTTTAGGACCGAAGAAGCCGCAGCAGCCATGGCGACGATCGCGCGGCTTCGTCCCCAGATGCTGGTGGGGGGAGGGACGGTGCTCAGCGTGGATCAGGTGGATCGGGCGCTCGACGCCGGCGCGAAGTTCCTGGTCAGTCCGGGTTTCAACCCAAGCGTCGTGGACTACGCAATGGGCAAAGGGGCCGTCATCCTGCCCGGTATCTGCACGCCCAGCGAGATCGAGATGGCCCGCTTGTCCGGCCTGGAGATCGTCAAGTTCTTCCCGGCTGAGGCGGCCGGTGGGGCCAAGTACATCAGAGCCCTGACGGCCCCGTATCGCTCCATCCAATTTGTCCCCACAGGCGGCATCGACGCCACCAATCTCGAGGGTTACCTTTCCATACCGCAGGTGATGGCGGTTGGGGGGAGCTGGATGGCGCCCGGGAAGCTGATCCGCGAGCGGAAGTTCGCCGAGATAGGGCAACGGACTCGCGCGGCCGTGGAGCTCGCTGCGCGCCTGCGTCCGGCGGCGGCGGCCCCGCGGGTGGGCGGCGGAGCTATGGATGGGGGTGCACGATGATGGCGTTGATGGAGTTGAGACCGAAAGCGGCCTGCCGATGGGACCTGGTGTCGCTCGGTGAGGTCATGCTGCGCCTCGACCCAGGTCACGGGCGCATTTCGACGACCCGTGAGTTCCGTGTCTGGGAGGGAGGCGGGGAGTACAACGTGGCCCGAGCCTTGCGGCGTTGTTTCGGGTTGGACACCGCGGTGGTGACGGCTTTTGCCGACAATGCCGTGGGCCGGCTCTTGCAGGACCTGCTCTATCAGGGTGGGGTCGACCAGAGCCATGTGGTCTGGGTTCCCTATGACGGGGTCGGCCGCAAGGTGCGCAACGGGCTCAACTTCACCGAGCGCGGCTACGGAATCAGGCCCGCGCTGGGATGCTCAGACCGCGGCTACACCGCGGCCTCGCAACTCAAGCCGGGGGACATACCGTGGGACGTCATCTTCGGAACCGAGGGTGCGCGCTGGCTGCACACCGGCGGCATCTTCGCCGCCCTCTCCGAGAGCACTGCGCAGGTGGCCACCGAGGCGATGCTGGCGGCGAAGGCGAACGGGACGATCATCTCCTACGATCTCAACTTCCGCGGCTCGCTTTGGAATGCCTCCGGCGGTCCCGAGCGGGCACGGCAGGTCAACACCGAGTTGGTCCGGTTGGCGGACGTCGTGGTCGGCAATGAGGAGGACTACCCAGTCGCCCTCGGCTGCGAGGTTGCGCAGACGGACGAAGACTTCACCCTGCTCGATCCCAAGGCTTACGAGTCGATGCTCTTCGAGGTGCTGAGCAAGCTACCCAATCTGAAGCTGGCCGGGGTCACGCTCCGCCGCGCCACCACCGCGACGCGGAACGACTGGAGCGCGATGGTCTGCGCCGAGGGGCACTCTTGGGCGGCACCGGTCCGCAACGACCTGGAGATCCTCGACCGAGTCGGCGGCGGGGACGGTTTCGCTTCGGGTCTCTTCTACGGCTTGCTTCAGGGGGACGACCCCCAGCGGGCAGTAGAGCTAGGGGCTGCCCATGGTGCGCTGGCCATGACCACCCCGGGCGACACCTCCATGGTAACTCTGAGGGAAGTCGAATCCCAGCTGAGCGGCCGCGGTGCTCGCATCATTCGCTAAGAGGTTCGCAATACACGGACACACGTAGTGGAACCATCAGACCACTAGAGGGAACGACAGACCATCGCCTGGGACGTGCCGGGACTGCCCTTCACCCTCTCGCCGTCGTCCGGCGCCGCGTGGACAATCGACGAGGCGACCGCCACGGTGACGGGCAAAGCGGCCGCCCACAGCGACATCTTCATCGACCCGAGGGCGGGCACCCAGCTCAACGCCCAATCCATACTCAACGCCGCGACCCTGCTCGGCGTCCCCCCTGATGGTGACTTCCAGTTCAGCGCGCGCATCACCGTTGAGTTCGCCTCCACCTACGACGCCGGGGTGTTGCTCCTGTGGATTGACGACGATCACTGGGGCAAGCTCTGCTTCGAGAACTCTCCCGCCGGCGCGCCCATGATCGTTTCCGTGATCACTCGCGGTGTCTCAGACGACGCCGACGCCTTCGTTGTCGAGAGCCGGACAGTGTGGCTGCGTGTCTCCCAAATTGGTCACGCCTTTGCCTACCACGCCTCCCTTGACGGCAAGACCTGGCGGATGATCCGCTTGTTTGCCATCGACGACACGTCCACGCCCGCTTCGATGGGCTTTGAGGTGCAGTCGCCGACCGGTGACGGCTGCGTCGCCAGCTTCGAGGAGATCAACTTCAGCCGCGAGCTCCTGCGCGAGCTACGGGACGGCTCCTGAGGTCCTAAACGCCCAGGAGGTGGGCGAGTCCGGCGACGACCGGACCCGCCACGAGCGGGCCAGGGCGAGGCGCTGCTCCGGCGGCATCGCCCCGATCACCCACGCCTCGGGCACGCGCCCGATCGCGTGGGTTCGCATGGCCCGCAACCGGCGGCTGGTCAACCCTTCTTGATCTGAACCTCCTCTGCCCTTGACCTGCTCAGCCGGGGCACGGCGCTTCTACGACGCCGCGGGGCCCTCGGGAAGCACCCACCGGCAGGCCCCGCGGGCTCTCGGCACCCGGCTCGTGGGCATCCTCCGCGGCTGGCTCGAGCAGGGCAGCACGTGTTGTGAAGCCAATGCCGGGCCCTCTCGGTTGAGGTCGCCTCGTGGCTTCTTCCTGCCGCCGGATGCCTAGTGCACTGACACGGAAATAGCTTCGCGGTTGTAAGAGCGTAGAACCTGAGCTGGGGACTTCACCCAGACGAAAGGATGTTTGCGCTCGTTCCAGGCGTCAAGGAAACGCTGGATGGCGTC
>Ga0187868_1000616_pt1 | contig 28089 bp, 19 predicted proteins | sample June2016WEW_13_4_FD_133014 | JGI IMG/M metagenome (GOLD analysis project Ga0187868, IMG submission 133014) | Peatland microbial communities from SPRUCE experiment site at the Marcell Experimental Forest, Minnesota, USA - June2016WEW_13_40 | ecosystem: Environmental > Terrestrial > Soil >... | reverse complement strand
CGGTTCCGTCGCCGTGTTGGTCACCGTCAACAGGGTCAACTCGTTCACCGTCTGGACCGGAATCACCGGCAGCACCGGCGCCACATTCACTTCCTTCACGATCACCGTGAAGCTGTTCGTCGCGCTTAGATTGGGCGTCCCGTTGTCCGTCACCACCGTCGTGATCGTGTTGGTGGACGGACTCTGGTTTTGCGCCGGCGTCCAGGTGATGATGCCGCTGCTGTTGATGCTCATGTCCGACGGCGGGTTGAGTAATTGATACGTCAATATCGGTGTCGGAACATCCGAATCCGTCGCCGTGTTGGTGACTGTCAACAGGGTCAGTTCATTGTTTGTACGGCTGCCCTGAGCGGGCAGGCTTGGCCCATTGTGGACGGGGTTAACGGTGATGGTGACTGTCGCCGTGCCCAAGAGGTTCAGCCCATCTGTTGCCTGATAAGTAAAACTATCTGTTCCGACAAAACTATTTGTCGGCATGTAACTGAACCCGCCATTGTTGGTCAGAGTCAAGATGCCGTGGGCTGGGCCGCTCACCAATGCCGCCGTCAGACCAGCCCCATATACATCCGTGTCGTTGACCAACACTCCTGGAGCTGAAACGCTCAGCGTCGAGCCTCCATTCATACTGTAACTATTATTGGCCACCAGCGGGGCCGCAACGACATTGCTGACTGAGAAGGTATATGCCGTCGAAGGTTGCGTCCACATATCCGCACTAATGCCTCCGTTGGTGAACGCCGGCTGACCATCGAATGTTCCATTGTCTGTAACATTCGTCACCTGATTGCCATCAAAATACGCAAAGATGTTGCTGCCTTGGAATGCCAGTCCGACGGTGTGCCAGTTCGTACCCACTCCATTGGTCAAGGTCACCTGCTTCAGCGGTGACCAATTCGAATCCGTCCAACTGTGGAATTTAATGATCTTCATGACTGCCGAGCCGCCCCCGGGGCCACCGGGGGAACTTTCCGGATAAATCCAAGCCCCGTAGTACAGTCCGTTCGTTGGATCCATCAAACGCCCGCCGATGCCTCCGCCCCAGGCACTCGTCGAAGAAAATTGGATTTGTCCTTGCACGATATAGTCAGTCCAGTTGTTGCTGACATACGCGTGACCGTAACTGCTGAATGGGCTCGTTCCGCTCAATACATCGTTGGTGATGCCCCAGGTGCCCGAAACCTGTATCCAGGGCCACAACGGCGAATGGGTGAAATTATCCAGGAACAGTTTTCCTACCGGCACAACCTCAACCGCCACGACGGCCACGCCTGATGTGCTGATTCCGTCGGTGGCTTGATACGTGAAATCATCCACTCCGGTAAAGTTGTTCGTCGCCTGGTAGGTGAATCCACCATTGTTGGTCAGATTAAATATGCCGTAAAGCGGTCCGGACGCCAGAAGAGCCGTCAGGCTTCCAACGCCCCCCACGTCGTTGGACAAAACCCCCGGCGAAGGCACATTCAGAGTTACTCCCGGTGCGACAGTGTAGATATTGTTGTTGGCCGTTGGCGGATTATTCACCGTGATAGTAACGGTTGCCACGCTGGACGTGCTTTGACCATCGGTGGCCTGATACGTGAAGCTATTTGTGCCGGTAAAGCCCGGTGTCGGGGTGTAACCAAATCCGCCATTGTTGGTCAAGGTCAGGCTCCCATTGGCCGGTCCACTTACCAGAACCGCACTCAAAGCCCCGCTGCCACCCGAGTCGTTGGCCAGGACCCCCGGCGCGCCAACATTCAAAGTGGCATTAGCATCCGCGCTGTAACTGTCATTGTTTGCCGTTGGCGGATTATTCACCGTGATGGTTACAGTTGCCACGCTTGAAGTGGTTTGTCCGTCCGTGGCCTGATAGGTGAAACGGTCGGTTCCCACAAATCCGCCGGCGGGTGTATAACTGAATCCGCCGCCATTGGTCAGAGTCAGACTGCCGTGGGCCGGTCCGCTGGCGAGGAGGGCGTTCAGCGCACCGATGCCGCCGGCATCGTTGGACAAAACTCCCGGCGAAGGCACATGCAATGTCGTGTTGATTGTGGTGCTGTAAATGTCGGAATTGGCCACGACCATGGTGCTGACGATAACATTGTCCACGGCCATGGTGTAGCCGTTCGGAGACTGCTCCCACATGTTCAGACTGATCGCACCGCTGGTATAGGCCGGCTGTCCATCAATGGAAACCCCGTCATCCACCGCGCTCGTCACCAGGCTGCCATCGAAATATACAAAGAGATTGGTGCTTTGGAACGTCAGCTTGACCGTGTGGAAATTCGTTCCCACCCCGGGAAGATTCACCGTACTTCCAATCACCGTGTAGGCCGTCCAAGTGCTGTATTTGATCAACTGCAACACGGCCTGTCCATTCCCCGGCCCGCCCGGAGATCCTTCCGGATAAATCCAAATGGCATAATGCGCTCCCGTTACCGGGTTCAACCGCCCGCCAATGCCTCCGCCCCACCCATTCGCCGAGGAAAATTGAACCTGAGCCTGCAGCGAATAGTCAGACCAATTGGTGTTGTCATAGTAGGCGTAGGCGTAATTGCCGAAGGAGTTGGTTCCGGTCAGCAGGTTATTGATAATGCTCCAGGTGCCCAATTCTTGAATCCAGGGGAAGATGGAGCCGGTGTTGGTCGGGCGTGTAAAATTATCGTAGAAGAGTTCGCCTGGTGCTATGACCATGATGGTCGCCGTCGCAACACTGGAAGTAAGCGAACCGCTAACGGCCTGATAAGTGAAGCCATCCACTCCGGTGAAATTATTTGTTGGCGTGTAGGTAAAGGAGCCATCCGCATTCAAGGTCAGCGTGCCATTCGCCGGCCCGCTCACCAGCGCCGCCGTCAAAGTTCCGCCCCCCGTGCCCGCCGTGTCGTTGGTCAGCACACCCGGCGCCGACACCGTGAAGGGAGCCCCGGCCGGGGCCACAAACGATTCATTCTGGGCCGTTGGCTCAAGCAAATAGGTTATTACCGCATTGGAGACCGATGTTCCCACCAGGAGCTTGATCACCTGGCCATTGGTTCGATAGACGTTCGTGCCTGCCAGGACTCCGTTGGTGGAAACCTGCAACGAAGCGAATGAAGCGCTGGGCACCAGGATTTCGACGGCCGCGTTGGTATTGCCTTCTCCCTGGATGAAAAGCGTGGCAGCCGATTGAACCCCAATATTGGTGAAGGTCGCGGTGACTTGCGCATTGGACCGTTGTTGCCACCAGGAATAAATTCCCGCCGTATTTGCAGACCATATCCTGGGCTTGCTCAAACTGTAGGCGACATAATCCGATGGGAGCGCGCCATCCGGTCCATCCCCGGCTGAAGAACTGTGACAATAAAGGTTAATCAACGCTCCCATGTTGTAATAGAAATCAATCAATTCCTGAATGCTTGTGGGAGTGTGGCCATTTTCCATGGATTGCGCGACTTGCGACCCCACAAACCAATCACTCACCGGCAGACTTAAAAAGGAATAATACTTGTCAGGTGTTTGCGTCGAGAACACCCAATGCGGAAATGGCGTGAGCTTGTCATCGCCGGTCGCTTTGATGCCCAATTGATCCTCGAGTTGATAGGAGGCTTCGCGGGTCGCGTTAAAATACGGCGCAACCCATATGCGCGGTCCGCCGTTGGTGAGCTGCCATCTGGCGATATCGACAAATGAGTTCGATATTGAAGCAAAGGCATACGCTTTGCCGCTCCCAAACCCGGGAATATTGGTGATATCCAAAATTTCGTCCGGGGACCAATGCCAGTAATCATAATCAGTGCCGTTGGAATCCAAAGGCGGCAAAACCGGATAGGTATAGGGTTCGAAGGCTGTCAACCACCCTTCACTCAGCAACTGGACCAGATTAGGTTCAATCGGGACCAACGACGGACTGTAGACCGGATTGATATTTGTCAACCCTCCGTTGTGAGGGCCAATGGTTGCACCATAGTTTGTTACGGCTCGTTGCAAACTGGCAATGGTGTTTGTCAAAGTTGGATTTGGCATGTCCAGCCGGAGGGCGCCGCTGCAAAAGAAGTAATCACCCCTCGCTCCGTTTGCATTTTCAAACTGAGCCGAACTTTCAATGGAGCTGATCAAGGCCGGAATGGCCTCCATGTCATGGCGGAAAATCACCGCCGCATCGTAAGGATATGGCCATGGACTGAGCTTGACGATCGGCCTTCCAGTGGACTCAAATGCCCATTGAATGGCGTTCCTGAATATGCTGTAAGCATACATCCCGGGCGCCCAACCGCCATGACCTATCAAAGGTTGCATTGCGGCATCATAAATGAAATAGCCTTTCCCAAACTGCTTCACCAGCAGATACGGCAGATTCCCGTCTCCCTGAGCGATCACAGAGGCGCCATTGGCCTGAACCTGCCATATCAAATGAGGGAGTCCCGGGGCCACCGCATTGGGAGTCTCACCGGCCAGATGGATTGACACCGGCCAGGAAACTTCCTCGGACGACGAAGGCATCTGCCAGGGAAGCTGTCCGCCGGGAATATTACTGATGAGACGGTTATTGGAGATTGTGGAAAATGTGTTGTTGGAAAACCAGTTGGTGAGGGCGGGATTGACCATATGCACACCCATGGCATTGGCGACTGCAAAATCTCCGCGCGTTGTTCCATTGGTGTTGCGCGTGAACGCCGAGGAACCAACGAACAGAAATCCGCCGCCGGCAACATAATTGGTCAACTCCGCAATCTCGTCGTCACGGATCGCCTCGGAAGCGAGACTGATGACAATGGGATATTTGGGTGAACCGTCGGCATTGGTCAAAACTCCGGCAAGAATGTTTGAGTCGCCCACCACCGTGAACGCCGTACCATCGGAACGCAACGCTTCCTTGACCGCATCCGGCATCACGAAATAGTGCCACTGTGTCGTCCACCACTGATTGCTGGTTGTTCCCGGTCCCGTAGGGGTTGCTCCGGAAGCTGGCATGGACTCCAAGGCTCGTGTCAGTTCGGAGTCATGGATTGCCACAATGGGCTGCGCTCCCTGCCCATTAACGGCGCACACCCTGCCAAACATACAGAGAAAGGCAACCGGCAGAATTTTCATCCAAGGAAAACTCTTCTTTACGCCAAGACACTTTTGATGTTTAGATGAATTTTTCATATCGCACTCCTTCCGTAAAACTTTTTAAAACTTGCCTGCGATTTCGCCGGCGCATTCCATCCTAACGTGAAAGGCAACTCAGATCACTTTGTTTCATATGCCTGGCTTTGTTTACCGGCCGGTTCGGAATCCATCAGGGGAAAGGTCGCTTTGAATCCGCCTCCCTGAATGAAAAAGAGTAACCTGACGGGCAAATGGGTCAACCTTTTTAGCTGATTTTCCTGGTAAATGGGAGGGGGTGGCCGGGCGGGCACGTTTTTGCGCGATACACAGGACTTTTCATCGCCTTGATATATTTTGAATGTATGAGTCCGCCTGTTGACGCCGCTCACGAATTGTGGCAAAGCCCAAGATCCGACCGTAAGATGCGGCACCCAGGTGGTGAATGTAGCTGGCCTTCGACCACACGACCCTTAGGCTGCATTGCTTCAAACGCCTGCAGAATTCCAATTCGTTGCCATAGTCGGGCAAATTCTTATCGAACCCCCCCATCTTGTCCCAAACGGCTCGGCGCACGAAGAAGGCAAAACCACCCGCCCACGGCAAATCAACAACCGGTTCTTGTTGATGTCTCGCAACATACTTCTCCGCGAAACGCCAAATCTCCTCGTCAGACCAGTAGGGACAGCAATAGTAAGCCCGCCACGCACACTGCAATGTTGGAGTATAACTTGTCGAAGGGCCGACCACCGCAATTTGCGGAGAGTCATCAAAAGCCCGAGCGATGCCCAGCCAACTATGTGGAGTAACGACGGTATCAGAGTTTAACAGGCAAATGAATGGTTTCATCGAAACGGATATGCCGGCTTCCGAGGCCCTGCTATGACCTAAAGCCACATTGTTTCTCACCAGTTTCCAGCCATTCCGTGAACAAAAGTCGTCGAGCATACGTTTGACAGGCTCAAGTTTTGACCCATCGTCAACAATGATAACCTCCGCCTTCCCGCCAAAGATTTTCAGACTGTTCAGGCAACGTTGGGTGTCCTCCGGAGCGTCGTGAACCGCAACGACGATTGACATCGCCTCAGAGGCACGTCTCTCTTCATCCTGAAGGGAAAAAGAACCGCGAGGCCAAAGGTCAACACTGAGCACACGCGCCCTTAAATAGCGATACCACGATCTGACTATTGCAGGTATCAGCCGCCTCCAACCACGCTTTGGCCAATCTTCCATATCAATGCGCCTCCTGCAAACGCTGGAACGGACTGCAAAGCAATTGTCCGAAACCGATATCGGCGCTCGTAAATGACATTTCTTTTTGTGATTGTCCCAACCACTTATCCGGGCGTTCGTCTAGGAAAGATCGATCGCACCCGCACATAATTGGCGGGGCCGAAACCGGACCAAGCCGACAGGCATCTTGCCAGACTTCCAGCAGATGGCCGGTATTTCGCGGCCTGAAGCAGATTCCGTTTATGCCAGGGTGATTTCTGCATGAAGGAACTGCCGGCCAATGAGTCCAATCTCATCGCCGCCGCCCGCCGCAGTTCCAGCTCCAGTTGGCCGGACTCCAGATGCTTCAGACAAGTTCGGCACATGTCGTCCAGTAAGCGATCCAAATTTGAACGGGTGGCTGAAGTGCCGACGATGCGGTATTTGGCGGAGATTTCATGAGAATACGCAAAATCATAGCAGCGCGAAATGCGAAGCCACATGTCCCAGTCCTCGGCAAACAGCGTCTCATCATAGAGCCCGACCCGGTCGAAGCACTCGCGCCGTATTAGCGTGGTCATCGGAGCAATGAAGTTATTACCCTGCCAGAGCGCCATTTGGATGTTGCCCTCTGGAATGACCCCAGAACGAGGGCGACGTCCATCCGCGTCCATAAACTTTAGCGGCAGCAGCTTCCCCTGTTCGTCCATTTGCAGTGCGTCACTATAGACAACGCCCACCTTGGCCGGGAATCGTTCCATGAGTTCAACCTGTCTCAGTAATTTGCCGGGAAGCCAGACATCGTCGGCCGCGATGCCAGAGATGTATTTCCCACGCGCTTGTCTGAGGATGTTGTTCAAACTGCGGCAAATGCCCTGATTGGTCTTGTTCTTCAAAAAGTGATGAGGGATGCCGCTTTTGGCCAGCCAGTCGTGAATTACTGCAACGGAATTATCCTTGGAAGCATCGTCATTGACGATCAGTTCCAGATTCGGATAACTCTGCGCCTTTACGCTTTCCAGGCATTCGATAACAAACCGCGCTTGGTTATAACAAAGCACGGTGGCAGAGACTAAAGGATATTGCATAAGAACCCCGGATGTTTTGAGAGCCGCACGCCACTGCTGCTGATGACCATGTTGGAAACAGTGCCCGCAATCTGGGAGATCGAATTGTAAAGCCCGATCAGTCCTCCCCGGGCTCCGAGCAGCACGGCGTTGACTTTCACCCACACGATTCCCATCAGCACATTGACCACCAACAAGCCTCCGATGATCGTGGAGGACTTCAGTATCCGCCCATAAGATTTTCCGGCGGACGCGCCTTCCGTCCCTTCGACTGCTTGACGCACAGTCTTGATACGCAACGAATCAGATTTTGTTTCCACCCCGGTGTTCAACGTCATGCCTTTGGGTTAAAAATGTGAGCCGCCCACCTTCTCGCGGCCACCGTCTATAGCCAATGTCTAAAGCGCAGGCCGCGCGTTTGCCATGGCTCATGGGCCGCTTTTTCTGCCCGGAGCGTTTTGCTTGTCCAGATGAAACGGGATTTTGTCCCAGGATCTCAGCGCGGCCGATTTGCACTGGTTGTAGTATAGTTGGGTTTGCTTGGCCGCGGTCCAACCTAAAATTCTCTGAATCCAGGCATACTTCCATGATAACTGTGGAGACGCCAGTTCCCCTCCGAGGATTGAGGCGAGTTGTTCCATCTGCTTAACCAGATCGAGTCTTTCCGGGTAGAAGACGGGTAGCCAGGCTTGCAAACCCGCCAGACACGCAGCACGAACTCTCTCGCTATCTTCCACCGAGCGAAGATAGCCGACCTGCAAGTACAGAGAGAGGAATTGCGATTCCAGTTTCTTCTTGGAACGGCTCAGGCAACTCAAGCTGTCGAACCCTTTACGATAGAACGTCCTGGCTTCCGGCACGAACTGGATGCCGTCGCTGGCCCGGACGACGCGGCAGAAATACTCTCCATCATCGTCCAATGAGATTCGGATGTTCCAAGGCCCGGCAGCTTCCGTCAGTTCGCGGCTCACCAACCAGGTCAACGGTGGCATATAGAGGTTCTGGCTCCATTTGCGCAGCAGCCACTCGATCGGGGACAGGTCACACCAGAGTGGCGTCGGAGTAAAGTCGGCTTTATGGGATCGATAAATGAACCGTCCCCAGGCAGAAGAAAGGAGCGTGCGATTGCTCCGACAGCGATCCAGGGCTTCCACCTGTTTTGCGATCTTGTCAGGAGCCAGAAGATCATCGGCATCGAGCCACTGGATGTAATCCCCCTGACAGAGGGAAAAGGCCTTGTTCCTGGCCGCAGCGGCACCCTGATTTGTTTGGGTGGCGACGGATACTTCCTTTGACGCAAACTGCCGCACAACCGACAACGTTTGGTCGGTCGAACCATCGTCCACCACGATGATCTCCTTTCGTTGCCACGTTTGCGCCAACGCTGACGCGATCGTGTCGCCAATCCATCGTTCAGCGTTGAACGCAGGTATGAGAATGGAGACTAACGGTTCCATTGGAAATAGACTGCCGGCAAGGCCTCAATGCACCATCAGTCTGGCGCCAAAATGTGGCTGGATCCGTGCATGTGTCTTGACACTTGTAACGTGAGAGCAAAATCGCCTATCCAAATCAAATAAACCCCCACGAAGCGTTTTCAGAGAAAACCGGGTTTAGAGCGTTTTCAGTCACTTCGTAGCCACGCGAAACAATCAATTTACATTTGTTTTCAGGCGTTTTCTTGCGAAATAGCGGCTACAGTTTTGATTAAACCGCTCTAGAATTGCAGAGACAGGCAGGAGATGCGCCAACAATGCATCCCGCCGCCATGGCTAGTTCGTTACTGTGATGTAATTGTAATAGGTCGCCGCAGCTTGATTGGTGGCCGGTAATATGTAGAGCGTCACATTAAAAACCCCGGCGTTGCCATAAGCGTGGCTTGGGTTGGTATTCGTAGCAGTATAACCGTCACCGAAGTTTAGCAGCCAGTTTGTGCCCCATTGTGTGCCCGAGGTGAATTTAACGGTTAATGGAGCCGAACCTTTGGTCGGTGTGGCGCTAAATAATGCCGGAACGAACGGGGAAGAGGGTGTCGCCAACGAGATGATCGAGCCCACGGGTGGATCGACTCCGAAAGCAAAGCGGTAGCCCGCCGGGATATTCGTCATGCTTGCTGCCGCCGGGTTGGCCGGGTTAAACGGCGGCCAGTTCTGATTCGTGCCCCAGTACGAGGGTTTGCTGGCGAGATAGAGTGAACTTGGAATGCTATGGTCGCTGTTTGCTGACCAAACGACGCCGCTGTTCGTGCTCGTCACCACATCGTAATTGCCGTGATCGTAAAAGGTGGAATAACAAGACGCATCGTTTGAAACAACCTCCCGGCTATATCCAATGTAAAAGATGGCGCTGTCATTTTGTGGTCCGGTTGGATAGGCAGACACCCGCTGCGAATGAACCCCGGCTGTTCCGAGAATGTTGCCGACATAAGAATCATAATGGCTCGATGGTTCTATCTGGGCGCAATTTTGTTGAGACGACTTGTTCGGTTCAGTGCCGGTGAGCCGATTTCGAAAAACCACGTTGTAACCTGACGAGCCGTGAAAATCGTCGAAGAAAACGGAATCAAACCAATTCCCCTCCAGGAGATTCATGCAGGCATGGGCATCGTGAAACCAGAACGCTGCTGCCATTGATGATGAGTTATCATTCTGATTGGTTGAATAGTTGTAGGCGATAACGTTTCCGCATGATTCATACTCGGAAAGCCAGCCGTAAACATCTGAAGAGGTATTGTCTTCAACCAGACACGACGACGCCCCCAGCACGATCCCGTAACTCGTCATGCTCACCATGCGCGTGCCATAAACATTGCAATGCCGAATTTCGGTTCGTCCACCTTCCCACGTCACAAAATGGGCGCTGGCTTCAGTCAAACCTGAAAGATTCGTGGAGTTGACATTTTTGATCCAGCAATTCCAGGTGGCATGAAAACTGACATTCTCTCCGTAATCGCTGCCGGTTGAAACCGCTGTGCCATTGATGGATAAATTTTCAAGGCCAACCCGCTTTACCGCTGGCGTCGTGTACCAGAACGCTCCCGGACTCTGACTGCTCCTGAAATTCGGCATCAATAAAGGTGGCCAGATTGTAACAGTGTTCCCGTTGATGGCTTTGACTTCGGTGTATTGAATTTGCGATCTGCCACTGCGCCCACATTGACTACACCCCTCGTAAGACGTCGTGGTTACATCCACATTATCATTTAACTGGTCAAGACCTATTATCATCCCGACGGAAAGACCGGACGTTGAACTCAAAACGATGTTACTCGATCCTTGAGCATAACCGTTCGTCCAGTTTACCGAAGCGTCAACCCCATTATACGCAGCACCACCCCAACCCTCGACATAGATTGACCCCAAATACTGTCCACCGCTGAGAACAAGGATGGTTTGATTCGGGCCAGCCCCACGCAAGACAATCCCATTCTTTGAGAGATTGAGCGGACTGTTGATCGCATAGGTGCCCGCGCCTAGCATGACCACTTGATTGCTGGGACACGCAGCAATAGCTGCGTTGATCTGTGCGGGCGTGGCACTGCTCGTCAGGTTCGTGTAAATGGTCGTGACGGTCGGGATGCCACCATCCACGCCAACAAGTCCAAACCAGGGCGCGGTGTTGGTATTGGGTGCATGCCCTACTGGCAAAATCAAACCGAAAGCTGTTTGAGAAACCAAGAGCAAGAAAGCCAAAACAGCGCCTAGGCGCTTTCCAATCAATTCACAGAGTATGTCAGTTTTCATTACCGGACAAACTAGCACGAATTAAGCCAACGCCCAACTAGGAAATACCTTGTTGCTCGACCACCAACCGAACCGTCTCAAAAACGGCCAGCGGCGGTTGACTGCTCCAATTCGAACGCCAGAGAATCTGACACTGCCACCGAGAAATCTGACACTGCCACAGCTTGAGACATCGAACCTTTGATCCTGATTTAGCACAGGCTCCACACTGAGTTGCGTACAAATGGCACGCCTTGGCAACCAGCAGCAGCGGTCGTAAAACAGACCCCGGCCCGTCTCAGTCTGAGAATGCTGCCAGTCGTCAGTATTGATAATGGGCATACGCAATTTTGTAATGCTTCGCTCTAATCCAGGCCCTCCACACGCGCTCGGAGGGTTCACCTCACCGCTGGCAAGGGAACCATTCCCTTCGCCGACCGCAACCACAGCACTTCGAAACGACCTGCGCGGGCACTCGATCATAACGAGCAACAAGGTGAACCAAAGCGCATTCAGCCTGAAAAAGCTCGATTCTGAAAGATTATAAATGATTGCTATAACCCAAAAGACCAACCCTATCCTACCCAATGCGGCACCACTAAATAATCGATTTATGACTCTGCGGCCACCAAGCAATAAAAGACAGCCAAGCAGAATATCTCCCAGCAATCCGCCATCTACATACATTTCCAAGTACCCGTTATGTGTTGATTGGATCCGGGTGAGTGAGTCAACCACCGCCCCACCCTTGGCACTATCCCAGAATATGTAGAATCCCTCTCCGATGAGCGGATCGGTTTTCTGTTCCTTCACCACCCGCCAAATATCCGTTCTCCCCGTCAACGTCGGGTTACGACCCAAAGCTCTGATAACGATCTCAGAAAAGCCGAAAGTCTTGTCCGCTGCTGCCAGACAAATCCCGACTGCCAGGCATGATATGAGCACCCGCTTCCCATGCTTCATCTGCACCAGACGCCCGCTACTCCACAAAACGATAATTCCCACTACAAAACAAACAAGTGAAGTTTGGCTGTCACAAGTCACCAGAAGCCATACACCCAACAGAAATATCCCAGGGCGGATCCAGCTTTGATGTTTTCGCTCAGGTCCACCCTTGCTCATAACTGTCTCGATCAAGTCCCACAGTATGATCAATCCGAAAACAAACACGACCTGACCCAAGGTGTTTTTTTGGGTTGTAAGGCCCGTAAACATTGGATCGCCATCATTGGTATAGCCTCTGCCGATTTCGGGGAAGTACTTGCCAACAACCAGCGAAAGGGGAAAGAGAAAGTACGCCACCCTTACAAATACTGTCCTGACCGCCTCGGCCGGGTTCTCCTCCGTAAGAAGAACCAAGGCGACCAGCACACATCCGAAGTCCTTGACCAGGCGCTTCAAGGAAACGAGGGGCATGTCCGACCAAAACGCACTCAGTGCAAAGTAAAAGTAAATCAGGAACAGAGCCCTGTTCTTCCAGATTAATTCGCCCCAATTCAACCCTCTTTTTCCCAGCACGATAACTGCCGCAACGATCAGTACCGCGAAGATGAAAGTGTTGATTGGGTTTCCCTCGGTGTTGTTGTCTCCACCTCCCAAACCAAACCAATACGACACGGGGCGCGACCCTTGGATGGCAAGCCATATACCAGGAATCAAAAGCGCCGTCGAGCCAGCCTCCCGCCATCTCATGTCCTTGCGGAACAGCCACCCAATAAGACAGCAGCATAGGAGGAGTGCGAGTTGCGGGGGCATACCTGTCTAACCTGACTAACGCGAGCCCAAGTGGAACCGTGCGGCAATCTGGGGTGCCGTCTGGTTTGGCCCTTGAAATTCGAGATGATCTTGGTCCCAATCATTAGTCTTGGTTCCAATCTGCAAAAAAATCGCATCCATAATCCGGGAGGTCAACAAAATCTCCCGATAAGATATCGGCAAAGGCGCACCGTCGGTGATTGAAAGATAAAACGATTCGATCAGGCACTTCATACCTGACTTCATGTGGAAGTCATTGGCCAGAAATTTTTGCGCGTTCCGGGACACGTTGCCAAGGTACTGTTTGGCGAGAGCCAACGGCGGGACGAACTGCTCAAGGTAGCTTTTATATCTTGCGCCCCGGAGCCTGATGAGCGTTTCATTGTCCTGATCCAGAAGAAGGCCGTTCTTTGGTCCGTAGATACGAAACTGGTGGAGCGAAGGGCGCATTTGCGACGAAAAAGTAAAATAGGCGGTGGTCCGGCGTTCTTCGGAGATGATGACTCTGAGTTCATCCACGATTTCCTTTTCGCCCATGCTGGCGAGCAAGGGGCTGGTGAAACCATGCACGATGACTTGGGGTGTATCGGTCGTCAGGAACTCTGCAATTCGGGCGATGCCGTGGCTGATAATGTTGTGCAGCAGTTGGCCGGGCAGCTTGCGCACCCAGTGCTGCTTGTCTGCAAGCAACGCCTTTGCATAAGTGCTGGTTTCTGTCAGTTCATAGCAATAATAGCTCTCCATGTGCACGGGAGCCCCGCCTAAATATCCACTCGCAACCAATTGGCGCATCCGTCTTGCCGCGTGGCGGAATTGATCGTCATGCCCGGCGGTCAGCTTGAGACCGTTTTGCTCCGCCAGACCAATGAGTTCCTCCGCCTCCTTTGTATGGAGCGTAAATGGCTTCTCGATGTAAACGTGGCAACCGGCGGCCAGACATTGTTTGCCGAGTGCAAAATGACTTTCCGGCGGCGTCGTAACATGAACCACATCCGGACAGGTTTCATTGAGCAACGCGGTCAGGTCGCTGAAATGCCGTTTGACGCGGAAGCGCTCGCAGAACTGTTGAGCCATGAGTTCTTCCCGGTCACAGGCTGCGACGATCTCACATCCTGAAATCCTCCGGATTTGGGACGCATGGGAGTCCGCGATTTTGCCACACCCGACGATGGCCACCTTAAGCATGTTGTGCCTTTCGCCTGCAACTTTCAAAGTACCGGTCGAACGCCTCCGCCGACGGCACCTTGGGATTCCACCCCAGCCGGTTCTTGATCTTCTCATTGGTGTACCAGGTCTTCTTCCAGTAGGCATGCCAGATCGCCCGGTTAAAGGTGGGTGGCAACTGGCCCTCTGACCAGTCCGAGTATTTCTCCCAGAGCCAGCACAGGAGGTAACTGACCGCACGGGGAACGTAAATTGATCTGAACCACCCCACGTTCTTTTTGTACAGCCGCAAAAAACGCCAACTGGACGGGAGATCATCATCCACAACGTTGAAGACCTCCCCGTCAACTCCCCCCCTCAGGCCCGCCAGCACTATTGCCTCGGCACAGTTGTCAACGTAGGTGAACGGTATGGAATTCGAACCGCCCAGATGCAGAAAAATCCCAAACGTCCCTACACCAACTCTCCCCGTGATTCCCTCATTGCCGGGACCATAAACATGGCCGGGTCTGACAATAACGTAAGGGATACCAAATTTTTTCCCGTATGCGGTGACCAGTTCATCCTGTTTGAGCTTCGCGAAGCTATACGCGTCTTCTCGACATTCTGGATGACTCTCGACCGGACACGATTCATCCAACAGCCGCCATCGCGGCTTGTCGGTGTTCGAATAGACCGAGAACGAGCTGATACTCACAAAGCGCCTCAAGCACTGTTGTTGGCGGCTCGCCTCAAGCAGATTTCGCGTTGTAACGACCGAATTCATGAAGGCATCCGCGAAGAACTTCTCCCCCCTCCCCGCAGCAAGATGATAAATGACGGCAACATCTCTCGCGGCCGCCTCGCAATTCTCGCGGGAAAGCAGATTGCCCTTGATCACTTCTATGCGCGCGCGATTCTGAAAGCGGCGAATAATCGCTTCCAGTTTTCCCGAATTGCTGGAGGGCCTCGCAAAGCAACGCACGTTGCGGAATCCGCGATTCACCAGATTCTCAACAACTCGCGGCCCCATGAATCCGGAAGCGCCGGTCACCAGAATCAGATCATCCGGCTTGATAATCGAGTTCGTCGCATCCACGTTACCGCCGCTTTTTGCCTTCTCGTTCATTCTGGTCCGAGCCGTTATTGGGTGACGTACTTGTCTTTGATCGGATCCACGCCCACAAATGCGAGGAGCCTGCCCGCGTGATCAAAGGTCTTGACCAAGTATTTCATGAAGATGTGCTGACCCACCAACAGCAGAAACGGCAGTGTAATCAGGTAGGCTGGAATCGCTATCGCCGATTTCAGGACTTCAAGCGACCCCGCAGTCGGGTGGACCAGGGAAATCTTTCCGCGAAGCAACGCTCTTTTTAACATAAATGAGCGCTTCCAGCGATTCGGAGGAATAATTTCATAGGCGACCGCCTCGTTGCACCACACGAAAACACGACCTTTTTCGATCATCCTTCTGAAAAAATCCTGGTCCTCGCCCGTCAGAAATTCGGGCTTGAAAGCAACATCAAGCCCATCAAATAAGTGCCTTCTCAGAAGTACATTCCCCGTTCGGCCCTGACGCCAATCAATCACAAAGCCGGTTTCGTAAGTGGCTCGTTCGCAAAACCCCCCCGTGATAACCCACTGCGGAGGCTGTTCTTCAAAATATGGCTTAACTGGCCCCAGCACTCCGTCCACTCTATAACTTTTGCATGTCTTGTACAAAATCAGCAGCCAGTCTGGTATCGGAAACTGGTCATCATCGAAGAATGCAATGTAATCGCCTTTCGCGTACTCCAAAGCTTTGTTCCTCGCAAGGGAAATATTCTGCAGCGGTTGCACGCAGTAAATGATCTTAATTGGCAGAATTGCCGCAAATTGGTCCACTGTTGGCTTTGCGGTCTGTAAACGGTCATTATCCGCGACAACGATGTCATACGTGAACAGTCCCTCTGTTTCCTGGCGCCCCAGTTCTTCCAGCAGACGCTTCAAGAGGTGCGGCCTTTTGTAAGTGCAAATGCAAACGCTGATATGATGGATCTGGGCGTTCATTGCGCGTCATCCCATTTCCGCTCGACCAGTTGTCTCTGGATCAATTCGCTGGTCAACAGCTTGTGAATCTCTAAAGTATAATTCTGCTCACCCTTTGTGTGGGCACCCACCACCCGAGACACCTGCCTCCCGTCGAGATAGGACCGGTCGAGTGTCCGCCGGTCCAGCAGGACATCCTGAACGTACTTTGCCAGTTGGTCGCGATACCAAACGCGAAAGTGGTAAAACTTGTGCCGACCAAGAAACAGCCTTTCCAAATGCCACCTGTCAAAAACATGATCAACCTTGGCCAACCACTGAGGCATGCCGTAGTCATAGGCATATTCCGCCCGGATCGTGAATGCTTGATACCATGACCTGATTTTGCTTGCCACCAACCCATTGCTCCCGACAACACCTCGATCGGTTGGAATTCCGGCAAGAGCAGCGTCGCCATCTCCGATCATGCGCAGTGCAAGATCAACACTGTCGGACATCTCGGGGGGGGCTTGATACACAAGCCCAACCAAATCATTATCCAAATAGGGGGATCGAACGGTGAGTTGCGTCTGCTCCAACGCAAACATCGCGTAGTGATGCCAAGGCACCTGTTTAAAAGCAATAAACGATGTTCGCCGGTCCCGCTTCTCAGTCGAGTAAGTTGCAGCCGCAGTTTGGACAAATGGAATGAACTGCTTGTCGAATATGGCCTGACATGGAGGTGAGGGTTTGAATGCAACATGCCCCCGCAGTATCTGGTCACCATAGTTCCCGGTTAATCGAACTGGCGCAACCTCACGGGCCATTCGGTTGACAAACAATCCAGCCGCGCCCGATACGTCCATGGCCCCGTCGGTGAAGAAGACGCTCCGCTTTGCCAACGCCGGGAACTCGGCGAAAAATTTGCTGTTGAGAGGAATTACGCTGTGGTATTGCTGGGAAACCTTGGCTACACGCCGGGCGATCCTGACATCCGAGCACTCACGATAAGGCCCCCCAAACGTGTAGCACTCAAGCTTGAAAGGGGTGCACGGAGCCCAAGCCATCATCATCCGGCTATCCAATCCACCGGTAAGAGATAAGCCAACCCGCTGCTTGGTTGAAAAGTATCGGGGAAGTACACGACTGAAGGTGTCTCGCAGTTTCTCGTAATATTCCGCGGCGGATAAGAGCGGTTGGTTTTCCCAGATTTCCCTTTTGAAATAAGCTTCCTTTCTGACTTGCTGTTGAGGACGGAAGGTCCACATCGAACCTCCGGGAAGTAACGATACTTCGGAAAAGAGGGTCCGGTTCTGTAGCGCGCAGCCACAGGAAAAAAACTCGCCGAGGCTTGCCATGTCCAACCGCCGCAGTTGGGGCAACACTTTCAAAAGCGCTTTTGCTTCGGAAGCGAAGTAAAATCCCTCGGCGCTTTCGTGGTAATAGATCCGATTCAACCCATAGCGGTCGTTGAACAGGACAACTTTCTTTTCCCTCAGGTCCACGAGAACACCACTGAAGCATCCGTTAAGCAACTCGAAAAAACGTGAGCCAGACTCCTCATACAAGTGTATCAAATAGCTGGCGTTGTCCTTGGCACAATCGTGTCCTTGCGCACGGAACTTCTCAACTTCAGCTCTGTCTGCGAAATGCTCTCCTGAAAATACGAGGCAGATGTCCTTACGCTCGTTCCAGATCGGGAGACAATCGGAGAATGATTCTTTGTGTGAGACCCATCCGACCCCGATTCCTATCAAATCGTTTTGATAGGTGCCCGATACATAGAAGCGTTCGTGCATCATGGCCTTGACCATGTTGTCAAGCACCGGCTTGTTTTTAGGAGCCGTGCCGCTGGCACCAACTATTCCTGCAATTCCAGGCATATGTCCGATCAGTGATTAAAACTCCGCTGCTATTCCTGCACGCTCACCGCCTGTTCCGGAGTTTCGTGTTTTGCCGTGATTTCCTCCGTCGATGAAGACGGTCGCGAGCGACCCGGCATCCAAGATCGCATCGCCAGAAGAAAATAGATTACGCGAGGGGGCAATATTCCCCGTATCCCCAGATGAAATCTGGCCTTCATGGCCAGGCGACCCTTGGCGGTCAAAGGGATGAAATATCTTGGGAAAATGATCTCCTCAAATCCATTGCGTTTCTTGAAGTCGATTACCGAATCCCTTTTTTTGTTGCCATAGGTGTAATTACCGTAAGTCAAGTAAGTGCTTCGCCTCTGTTCGCAGATCTCAACCGCTTTGGCTATCAACGCATTCATCGGTCTCTTGTCGTAATGTTTTGCCTTCGCAAGAATTTGCATCATACGCGCGATCTGGCCCACATGGACGATTTTCACGAAGCCGATCAGTTCCTCCCCGTAATAAGCACCGATAAACTCGCTCCGGTCCAAATAAGTCGCATTCTCCTTCCTGACCACTTCCGGACTTTTCCCGTAATGCCAGAATGGCCGCCCCTGCCGGACCGGTGTCTCGTCATAAAGCTCCTTTATCCCCGCCACCAAGGCGTCGTTGAATTCGGCAGTCCTGACGACGACTCCCCGCTTTTCCGCCCGCTTCACATCTTTTCTCAAATCATGCGAAACTCGCTTCTCCCACCATTCGGGAAAAGTCGTAATCGGAATTGCCGCCACATTATCCCACTCAAACGGGTAAGGATATCGCCGCTTCGTTTCCGGCAGTTTCCTGGCGAAGCTGAAGATATCGGGCTTCAGTGTCCCGGCGGTCAGATGCTTGATGAAAGCCTCGGGATTCTGAACCGCTTCGCCTTCCAACCATTCTTCGTCGTAAACACTGGCCAACTTCAGCCGTTTGCCCGTAACGATTACCGTCCAATCGTCAACCGATGTGGTGGGAACCCTGACGGGCGCACCTTTCACGCTGATTTCAACAAAATTCGTTTCCATGTGTTGTCAAAAGGAAAGGGCGCTTGAAACCGGAGGGTGCTGGATCTGCTATTGACACTTCAACATTGTGCCAGCGTCGGTTCCGGCATCGCCCATCGTGTCAACATAGGCCTTGCTCATCAACCAGTTGAACTCCGATTGATTCCAAGTATGAGTCATGAGTTCCACGTTTGCCGTCCGGCTGAGGGCAAGAATGGCCTGCAGTTTGGCGCGTTCCAGATTGGATGAGAGGGCAAAGAAAAAATCCGTCAAGCGGTAGCGACGTGCGAGACGCCTGTCAACCACACCCCGGTAGGCGCGGTTAATCAAGCTTTTTTGACCAGGCCGGAACGAGAAATTTCTGCGGACCTTTTGGCCGGCTGGAATGATATTTTGGACCAACATGTTAGTAGCCAGGTGCATATGCTGATGACCATCGAAGTGCGAAGGCGGCCGGCCGTACAATCTGATGAACTCCGTAAATTGCGCGTCAAAGACAAACTGGAACTCTTTGACAAGGAAAGGATTATAGAACAGCAGGGCGTACTTGCTCCTCGTCAGGAAGCGGCAAATCCGGTCATGATATTCGCGCAACTGTGCCGGAACGGAGCCTGCGGTGAATCTCTCCGAGAGATTGATGTGCAACCCCACGTCAATGCCCGACACCAGTGCCAGTTCCGCAGCCCGCTCGGAGTCTTCCATGAAGACCATCGCACTCGTCGAAGTGATCCGCTTCGACGCATAGCAGGCCAATGTTGTGTTGGTGGCGGTTTTAAGGCGCCCCAGATCATCCGCGTTGACGATCAGCATACCACTTGCGCCGAAGTCTCGCGTCCCGACCGTTTGAATAACCGTTTCAAGCGGGTCATTTGTTCGCGGCGATGAAAGGTCATGAGTTCCGGCGAAACTGGCCGGTGCATTCTCGTCACGCAGGCCCACCAGTAACCGGCCAGGAAGTACAGGCCACCCAAAACCAGCGGACGTTCTTTTAGTTGGGACAGTCCCCGCAAAGATTCCCAGACGGGATGTCCGCCCACGTAGTATGCCTTCCGCCCGTAATGGAATCGAGCCACGAGCGGACTGTGGTTGCCAGTGCCGATCTTTCGGTGGTGAAAGCACGCCTTCTCCAGAAAGGTCCGGGTTTGCCAGCCCTTCATCCGCGCTGTCGTGACGGCAATCCAATCAATTGCTCCTCCTTTGATGGGGACATATCCTCCCACAGCCTCAAAGCACTCCCGGCGAAAAATCTGACAGGCGCCGGAGACGTGCTCCAGATTTGCGGCTCCGTGGGCATAGGTATGTTTGCTGGGTTGCGCGGCATCTTCAACGAACGGCGTACCAGCCACACCCAGCCCAGGCAGCTCAGCGAACTTGCTCAAAAGAAACTGGTAAAAGTCCGGTTCAAGCGTAATGTCCGCATCCAGATTGCCCACGAGGTCAAAATTCATCAACTTCAGCCGATCATAGCCGGCATTAAAACAGTTGGCCTTCGCGGCGAATTGACGATCCCGATGCTCCGGCATGCGCACGAATTCGATCCAGTCATGCTGGCTGGCATACGATTTTACTGTCTGGTCCGTGCGGTCCGTGGAGCCGTCACTGACGATCACCCACCGCTCGGGACGTGCCGTTTGGGCGACGACCGAGCGAATCGTGTCTTCAATGAACGCTTCTTCGTTCCGCGCCGGCGTGACCAGGACGTATCTCAAATTTCCCGGGTTCACAGGCGTTGCGGACTTCCGGCGAGTTCGGATTCGCGTTGCGCCAGGGCTTGCGCTTCGCTGTGTGCTTTGCTCAAGAGATGCGCCAAGGCCTTGAACATGGTGCCTTGCCCCCAGTGAAGCATAGGGGTCTTCACTTTCTTCCAGCCCAAATCCCGGTAATAGAAATGACCGTCGGGAGCCTGCATATTGTCAATCGTCCAGTCTGCAACCTTCAATGCCAGTTCGAGGGACTCGGTGTCGTCATCGGAGAAAAAGGCCAGGGTGTCAATCGCCTGAGCAGCGCATTGGATGTCGATCGGATAAGTCTTATCGTGATAATACTTTGGTTTTCCGTCCGCTTCCACAAAGCGGTTTTTAAAGTAAGCAAAGCCCCGGCTAAGATTGTCGTTAAAGTCTGAATCTCTCGTGCTTTGAATGTATCGTTTGAGGCAGTCGAGGTTGTAACCGGTGTGGAAATTATCAATCCAGTGATATTTTGGTGACGCGCCGTAGAACCAAGAACCGTCAGAATTTTGCCGGGAGCAGCTGTACACCATGGCATCCTTTGCCACTGTCAGAGCTGTGCTGTGGTTGGTAAGTTTCCCGACCCTGGCGAGCAAAGCCGCCCCGTGCATGTTGGAGTTGTGAATCGAACTTTGCTTAAAAGCGACGTAGCTGAGGCAGGCGCCTGATTTCGTTTCTTCCCGTGGCAGGCTTAAAATCCAATCGCAGGTACTCGCCGCCACTTCCAAGTATCGCTTGTGGCCCAGCGCTTCGTGGGCCTCCACAAAAGCCTGGCCAATCAGACTGCTCCAGACAATGGTCGGCTCCAGACGGGGAATTTTCCCAGCACGGGTCGAAAAGGGAAAATGGTTGCCCCAGCAATACTGCGGATAATTCGGCGCGCGGTGTTCAATCAACCAGTCAAGACAAGCCGCAGCTCGTTTTGCAAAAACTTTGTCCCCAGTCAGGGCGTACCTCTTGGTGTAACCCCATGCCATATACCCCATGCCCTTCGTGGACGTGTGGGGAGCAATGCCAAGCAATGGCCGGATGTTGAAAGGCGCCCGGAGAACGCTCCCTGTCAAAAGTCTTTCCAGAGAAAGCTTGTTGAAGGTAAAGGCTCGCAGGAAGGACAACTGACCGTCGCCAGGATCGTACGCTCTGTAATTGTGGTCTTCAACCCAACTGGAAACCCGCTCCAGGCTCTTCTGAATCTTTTCCTTCATGATTCATTTCAAGGCCGGTTGAAATCTTGCATCCGTTAATTGTGGAACGGTTGGCGAAATGAGCAAATTAATCAGCTGGAGGTAATCAACTTTGTGGCCTTGCCAACTGTTGCGAACGGCGTATTGCGATGCGCGCGCCACCATGCCGCGACGAAGTTCATGGTTGTCTGACACCTCCAATATCGCCTCCGCCAGCGCGTCCGGGTTCCCTGAATCAAAAAAACACACCACCGAATCATCGAAGTAATACCTGTCGATTTTCGTGCTTGATATGACCACTGGCACACCAAGAGACATGAACTCCATAATCTTGGTACTGTAGGCTTCGTTGCCGAAGGAATCCGCCCGCTTGGGCACGATTCCCAAGTCGGCATTGGCCACAACTTGGGCAATTTGGCGCGCGGGCAAACTCTCAAGGAAAAGAACTTGTTCCTTCAAGCCGAGTTCCTGCGCCAATGCCTGCCACTCCGGTTTCATGCTTCCTCCGCCATAGATGTGAAATTCGGCTCCTGACTTTTGGTGAGCGACCCTGGCAAAAGCACGAATGGCGATGTCCAGCCCTTGATGTCTTTGCAGGCCCCCATGATATAGCATGACAAACTTTTCGTCATTCCGCGTGCGTTTGCAACTAAACAGATTCAAGTCAACGTAATTGATGAACACCGAGCACTTTCCCTTGGAAGCCGACCGGGCGGTTATCCGGTCGAACCAAAGGTGATTGGAGATTATGACATGATCGGCGAAACGAACGGAAAGCCGCTCGACGATCTTCAGCAGCTTGACGTAGATGCTGTCTTCCGGCTTACGAAATTTATTGGCGAAGAATTCAGGCAAAATGTCGTGAATATCCAAAATGATTTTTGCCCCACCCAGCTTGGGCAACCATGCGCTAAAGACCAGAAAATCCGGGACGTTGTGAACATGAACCAGATCGTATTTGCGCTTCCAATGCAACCGGCTGAGACAAAATGAGGACTTCGCGCAGAACTGGATCAGACGCCAAAGATATGAATATTTGCTCCTTTCGTTTCGCATCCGGCGTTGGATGCGATAAACGCCAACCCCGTCTACCACCTCAAAAGCCGGTTGCTTTTCGTCGCTGCCGAGAGCGATGACATCCACTTCATCTCCCCGCTCGACCAACGCCTGGGTATATCGCATGATGCGATTGTCGCTTTCGTAAAAAGAGTAGGCCAACATGCAGACTTTCTTGCCTGTCTGCGGCTTTTTCGGATTCGCATTGTTTTGCGTTGCCATGGGGAAAGCGGTTTCTCAGATGTCGTTCAGAAATTCCTGGTGCAGTTTAACCGGAACGTAGGAACGCGTTTTGTTGAGAACCGTGGTTACGTTGGCTTTTGACTCGCCGAGCAATGAAATCACCTTTTTGGCAACCTCCTGATTGGTTTTCTCCGATTCGATGACAAGCAACACCATGTCCATGAGTCTTGCCAAACGCGGCGTCATGCTGGTTTGAGTCACTGAGGGCATGTCAAAAATAATATAATCGTAATCGCTGGCCCTAAGTTTGGGGATTAACCCTGTTAAATACTTCGGCAAGACGCTTGGGAGCTTGTCACTACCATGCATGGGTTCAGTGGCAACATAGAGGTTTTCCTGGATCTGCGCACCCTTCCTTGCTTCAACTTCCAAAACGGCATCCAACCCGCATCCAAGTTTTCCTTTATAGAATTGTTGCGCTGCCCCACCTTCGACGTTCATGTCCACCAAAAGCACGTTCCCGTCGCCGGTTTCCGAGAGTGAAGCCGCGAGACCGGCGGCCACGGTGCTCACGCCAGCTCCCTTGGCGCAGCTTGTTACGGCGACGAGCTTGGGATTGTGGATCACATTCTTGACTTCGAAATGCACAATCAACCGATCACGCAACCCTTCGCAAAACCGGCGCAATGGATGTTGCCGATTCCATGGGGCCAAGGCGGAATCTTCAGATGCCCCTTTCCCGGCGGTCTCTGTCAGAAGCAAAGGATCTTTGCCTTTTATTTTCGCAAGAGGATAACCATTTTGAGTGAAATCCGGGATTGAAATGAACAGAGGCAACCCCAACTTCGCTTCGATTTCAACCGGGCGTTTGAGAGAACGATCCAAAAACATCTCAATCAAGAACGCCAATGCCAATCCTGTTGCGATACCGCCAACAGCCAGAATGGCCGCCATTTTTTTAAGTTTTTTAGGCCACTTTTTGACCGGGTACGATGGCGATTGAATGATGCCGATGTTCGGAGCTTTACCGAAACCTATCATCGTGTCAATGCGAGCCTGTTCCAGATTACGTTGGAAATATTCAAGCTCAGCCTCCTTACGCTTTACTCTTTGCTCCAGTTCCGAAATAGTTTCCCTTGATTCGTCAATCTTTGCCGCGTCACTCTGAATTTGGTTTAACTGCGAATTAAGGACCTTGATTTTCGCTTCAAGCGCCGATATCTGAGCCGCGTTGTCCGACAAACTGAAGGCGGAATGGTCTGCTGCGCCCAAAGCTCCCACTAGACTCGCCAGCCTAGGCTCTTCATTTTCAAGTTTTCTCTTGAGTGTCTCATTTCCCGCAATTTGTGCGCGCAAGTCTTTGATCGGCACGCTCTGGTCAGTGTATTGGAACAAAAGCTCCTGTTCTTTTTTCCGAAGCAAATCGAGTCGCGTGCAAACGTTTCGGTATTCATCAGCCTTGTCGGCGGAAATTTCAGGCCCCGCATTTGCTGATTCCAGTGTTGAAGGCAAAGCATTCGACATTTCTTTCAATGCTTCCTTCCGTTCGACCAGTTCGGCCTGGGCGGTAAACAGTTTATTGCGAATTTGAGACTTCTGTTCGTCATAACTTTTATCAGTCGCATCAAGGGAAAAGACCCCCGCGGTGTTTTTTGCGTTCTTAAGCTCTTCCTTGGTTTGGGCAATTTCTTTGTAGAGCCGATTGGTTTCCTGAATTGAAAAGTCGCCAAACATCACGCTCCCCTGGTGTATTTCAGCGTGTTTCTTAAAATATCTGGCGATAATCTCGCTGAGAACAGGCTGCACCATTTCAGGGTCGGGATGTTGAAGGGAAACTTGAATCACACTGCTCCCGGGAGTTGATTCAGCGGTCAAACCTTTTACAATTAAGGCGGCTGCCGCGTTGGTGTTACTGCCGCCGCCTGCCTTGGCCAGAATTTTATCCGCGCCAATCGTTTGCACAGCCTCCATCACCACATCCAGGCTCTGCAAAATTTCCATTTCAGTTTGAATGATGCCGTTGCCCCGTTCATTCAGTGACACTGTGTTTTCGCCATTGCCAGGCGGGTTGAAAGATTTGCCTTCCACCACATAGAGAATATCCAGTTTGGTCTGGGATTCGTAAATGAGCGGTTTGAAAAGAAGCAGTGCCGAAGCAGCCAAGATGCCGGCTGCGGAAAACAGCAAAATTTTCCACTTGTGCCGGAAAAGCGTGAAGTAAATGTCTCCCAAAGACATTCCTCCCGATTGTGCGTCTTGTTGTTTTGAATTCATGCCGAAGAAGCCCGAGCGGGGCTCGCTTCAACTTTTCAGCGGGAGTGATTTGATAACTCTGGCTGGATTGCCTGCCACAACTGCACCGGCAGGCACATCCTTTGTTACCACGCTGCCGGCGCCAATCATGGCGTCCTTACCGATCGTGATTCCGCAGAGCAATGTGGCCCCGGAACCGATTGAGGCACGCCGTTTAACCAATGTCGGGATGCAAGTCCAATCCGCATCGGTCTGCAACTGCCCGCCGGCATTCGTAGCACGAGGGTGGAGGTCATTGGTGAAAGTAACATTGTGGCCGACGAATACCTCATCTTCCAGAGTCACTCCTTCGCAAATAAAAGTGTGACTCGAAATTTTGCAACGATTCCCGATTTTGACGCCTTTTTGAATTTCGACAAATGTGCCGATTTTTACGTCATCTCCAATTTCACAACCATACAGATTGACAAACCCATGGAGTCGAACGTCTCTACCCAACTTGACATCTGGAGCAATCCGTTGGAACGGCTGCTGTGAAGAACTCATAGGGTTGAATTTGAAGCAGCTCGTCGCGTGCGAACCTGAAGCTTCAACCGCAGCTTTCTGCCGGCCAGACGGGAAGTTTTCTTCTTTCCGATTCCCAAGGTTGATATGCGTATGGCGGATTCGGGAATCGACGGCGTCCAACCGTTGCCAGTTTCCTGGCCGGAAAGATTCACTGAGGCTCCGCCCCTTTTCAGCGATTTGGAAGATGCCTCCAAAATGCGAACCAATTCAAGACCTTGTTTGCCATCCGTCAAGGGGGTTGTTCCCTGATTGATGCAATCCAGAAAATGCTGGCATTCAGTTTTTAACGGTTCCTCCTGTTTAATGTAAGGAACGTGAACATCCCCATAGTGATAAGCATAATGAAATTCAGCGAATGTGTCGTAGTGAGGCGGTCTTTCAACTCGCGCGTCGAAGACCCGGATTTTCTCGAGTTGTGAAACGTCGTCGTAGACGATCATTTTTTTGCTGCCAACAATGGTCATTTCCCTGATTTTTCTTGGATCGAGCCAACTGCTTTGAATGATGGCTGAACGATCTCCCGGGAAATTGAGCCATATGGTTGTTACATCTTCCACGCTGGGCGTGATGTGCGCGCTGCCCTGGCAGTTGATGGTGATCGCTTCTTTTTCCATGATGTGTAAAATGATGGAAATATCATGCGGAGCCAGGTCCCAGGCGACGTTGATATCCTTCTGAAAAAGGCCCAGGTTTAACCGCCGCGCACAAATATAACGGATTTCTCCGATGTCGCCGCATCGGACAATTTCCTTGATTTTTTTGACCGCAGGCGAATAGAGGAATGTATGTCCCACCATCAACACCAAACCATTTTTCTTTGCAATGTCAATCAGCTCCTCACATTCCTGGGATGAGGAAGCCATCGGTTTCTCGATAAAGGTGTGTTTGCCGGACAACAAGCTCGCTCTGGCCATTGGATAATGCGATTTGACTGACGTGGCTATGATTACCGCATCAAGACCGACGCCATTAAGCATGTTATTGTAATTCGTTTCTCCTTCGACTTCAGGATAAAGCGCCTTGAGATGTGCGAGGCGGTTTTCACTGACATCACACATCATTTTCAGGCTGCAATCAGGAAGCGATCTGAAATTGCGAATCAGATTTGGCCCCCAATAACCACACCCCACCACCCCAACTTTTATTGGCTTTGTCATATTATAAATTCAATTTGGTTTCTTTCCGTATCCAGGCATCCTCGCCATCCGCAGCATGAACTGCACCAACAAGAGTAGCTTTCGTAAAGGAATACTGCTCTATGGCACGATTGGAATAGTTGGCTTTCGGGCGAACCGGACCAGGGGACATTTTCTTGCCCCGACGTGTTTCCACCATTTGAATTATCAAGGCCGGAATAGTCATCAGGATAATTTTCAAATCCCACCAAAGGGTTTTGTTTTTCGCATACTTGATATCCAGTTGAATCATTTCAACGAAGGTGGTCTTGTTTTTTCCGCTCACTTGCCAGAGGCCGGTCAAACCCGGCACGGTTCCGAATCGTTCCTTCTGCCAGGGCAGATATTTTTCATATTCGTAAGGCAGGCACGGGCGGGGTCCCACCAGACTCATTTCGCCGCGCAGCACGTTGATTATTTGGGGCAACTCATCCAGGCCGGACGCACGGAGGAACAGGCCGAACGGAACAATTCGAGGATCACCCCGCGAGTCCATTTTCATCATGGGAGTGTTCGAATTCATCAAATGATGCAAGTGCCCCTGATGCGTTGACGTGTCGGCATCCACAAACATGGTCCGAAACTTGAAACACATAAAGCGCCGGCCCAAGTAACCAACCCGCTCTTGCCTGAATAAAACCGGCCCGGTGGAAACACTTCGGATCAACAGGGCTATAAATAGCGCCAGCGGAATCAGGAATGGCAAGGCCAATAAGATAAGAAATATATCCAATGTCCGTTTCCAGCGTAAGTCCTGAACTGCCTTAGGAGGAAGAGAACTCTGCAACTGATGTGCTTCGATTGGAAAATCCATAAAGAAAGACGAAAAGGAAGAACTAAAAATTAAGAATAATGACAGTCCGAAAAGTTCTATTTTGAGGCAAAGCTCCGCACTTGTTCGTTGGAACCAATTCCAACCAACACCAACTTCTCCTCATTCCCATTTTCTTAGTTTCCACGGTTGGGAAACTCTTTTGCCGTAACCTCAGCCAGCAACTGCTGCATTTTGTATAACAGGTGCTGCTAATATCGGAACCAAAGTCGCCACAGTATTTCTTTCATTAACGACTGAGTTTTCATCAACTTCCGCCGGAGT
>Ga0187868_1000606_pt1 | contig 28470 bp, 20 predicted proteins | sample June2016WEW_13_4_FD_133014 | JGI IMG/M metagenome (GOLD analysis project Ga0187868, IMG submission 133014) | Peatland microbial communities from SPRUCE experiment site at the Marcell Experimental Forest, Minnesota, USA - June2016WEW_13_40 | ecosystem: Environmental > Terrestrial > Soil >... | reverse complement strand
GGAACGGCCCTCGTCTTGGAGCTGATGGTTCGTGGAGCGATCACGAACGACACAGATCCTTGGCCCGTGATTAGTCCAATTCTGGAAGGTCGCTGTCAACCTCCTCAGTCTGTTTACGCCGCGGACGTCGCAGTCGTCGCGAAGACCTGGACAGCACTAACAGACGATCAGAGGGCGCTGCTCCACTTGCTATCGCGGTTCGCTCTCAGTCCGGCGCAAGCCAAGCGTTGGTTTGATCGCCGCATGCGACAGGGCACCGTGCGAGCACCTGTGGACGAGTTGCAGATTCTCGCGAATCCGTACCGCATCGCCGAACTCGACCTTGGCGACGCCAAGGAGCATCCGGTAGGTCTCGGCGTGATCGATCGGGGCCTGCTACCGGATGCAACCATCCTCGCCAAGCACCCAGTGCCGCCGCCCTCAGCTCTCGAATCTCCGCTCGACGAGCGCCGGGTTCGAGCGACGATCGTAACGGTGTTGCGGCGGGCCGCTGAGGAGGGCGACGCCCTCCTGAGCGAGGACGACGCACTCACCCGAATAGGCGAACTTGACCTTGAACGCCCCTGTGTGGTGCCGACCGCATGGGTCGGCGCGCATGTGTCAGAACTCGCCGACGAGGTAGAACGCCTCGACGTGTTCGTTAATCCTGACCAGGGAACCCACATTTCGTGCCTGCAGCTGGTCGAACTCAAGACGTTGGAGGACAAGCTTCGAAGCGTCCTAGCCAAGCGAGCTCAGCGTGACGTTGCATCACTTGCAGAGGATTGGGCCCGCCTCCTAACACTGGCGCTCGGTGAGGGCGACTCCCAGCTCGCCGAGACGGACGAGCGGAGCCGCCAAGCGACGACCGAGCAGGCGAGCGCTCTTGAGGCCCTGACGACTAGGCGCCTCTCGGTCCTTGTCGGACGCGCCGGGACGGGCAAGACGACAGTCCTCGGCGCTCTATTGAAGTCCGACCGCCTCGCCAAGGACGGCATTCTCTTTCTTGCTCCCACCGGCAAGGCGCGGGTACGTCTCGGCCAGAAGACGGGCGCGACGGCTATGACCGTTGCGCAGTTCCTTTACCAGCTCGGCCGTTACGACGGCGTCCGCCAACGCCCATTGGTCACCGGGACAGACCTCTATCGAAAGGAACGCACCGTTGTCATCGACGAGTGCTCGATGCTCACCCTGGAAGATCTCGCCGCCGTACTGTTCGCGCTCGACATGGCACATGTCGAGCGCCTCATTCTTGTCGGAGACCCCAATCAACTTCCCCCCATCGGAGTCGGTCGGCCCTTTGCTGATCTTGTCGAGTATCTCGATGAGGCTCGGGCTAGCGGCGATCATGTGGCGGGCGCCCTCGCCAGACTAACCACGGAACTTCGCACGACAGCCGGAGCACCTTCGGATGCGCTCCGGTTGGCCTCCTGGTACACACGTGAGCTACAGCCCATCGACGCGGACAGGGTGCTCAGCGACCTGGAGCTGGGCGGGTCATTCAACGATCTCCAGCTTGAGTTCTGGGAGACGCCTGATGGGCTTCGGTCGAAGCTCAGCGAACTGTTCGTCACATCCTTCCGGATGGCCGATTCGGACGACCTTGAGAGCTTCAACATCAACGCCCTCGGGCTTACCAAGGAGGGTTGGGTGCCCTATGACGATCACGATGGTGCCGAGCGATTCCAGATTCTGTCACCGGTCCGTGGCCATCCTCACGGAGTCCACGACGTCAATCGCTGGGTTCAGCGAACCTTTCGCGCCGACACACTGCGCGCAGCGCGCCAACCGTGGGGCGTGAAGCTCGGGGATGAGGAGATCGTCTGGGGTGACAAGGTCATACTGGTGAGAAACGGGCGCACGTCCGGGTGGGACGGTCGCCACAAACAACGAGTCGAGGAGTACCTTGCAAATGGCGAGCTCGGAGTCGCCGCTCCGGCGCCGAAGGCACTCAAGAACTCACTTAACGTAGCCTTCGCCAATCGTCCGGATGTTCGCTTCGCCTATCGGAAGTCACAGTTTGCTGGTGGGGACAGTCCGCTCGAACTTGCGTACGCGTTGACGGTACATAAGGCGCAGGGGAGCGAGTTCGGTGTCGTCTACGTGATTCTGCCCAAACAGACACGTCTCATGACTCGGGAGCTGCTTTACACGGCTCTCACGCGATCCCGCGATCGCCTTGTGCTCCTCATAGAAGGAACCGACCCGACCTTTCTCTATGACCTCACCCGGCCCGAGCGATCTGAGACTGCGCGTCGTAACTCGAACCTCTTCGTGGGCGGCGTTCGCCGCGATTATGAGCACGTCCCCTACGCCGAGCATCTGGTCCATCGCACCATCCGGGGTGAGTTGGTGCGTAGCAAGTCTGAGCTGGTGATAGCGAACTACCTACATGCTGAGGGTTTGAACTACCAGTACGAACGGCCCTTGGAGGGAACAGCGGCACCCGGCCGCCTGCGGCCCGACTTCACATTTGTCGACGATGCTGGCGACGTGTTGTTGTGGGAGCACCTAGGCATGCTGGCCCGGCCTGACTACCGGCGGTCTTGGGACTGGAAGAAGGCGTGGTACGAAGCCAACGGGTTCCGGGAAGGAGTCAACCTCTTCACGACCACCGAAAACGAGGGGCTCGACGCCACGCTGATTGTGGACGTGGCGGCGAGAGTCAAGTCGGCCTTGGCTTGACGCTGCTGGAAAGAGCTCAGTTCGTCATCAACTGCGGCATCACGCAGTCGTAGCTCCGAGCCTTCGCAAGGTGGCTAGAACATTCGTGTGTCGAAACTGGCGTCTGTCCGTCTTAGAGTCACCAGACGCTTTCAAACCGATTCGGTAGAGAGGCACTCCTGAGGCAAAGCTATCCTCGTTGTCACGGGACATTTCTGAGGGAAGCATTGGGAAGCGAGATGGAGTCGACGGAAGAATTCCAGGTAGGTCAGGTTGTCGCGCTTCGCGCTGACCTGACACGACGGGGCCCGATAGTCGCGGAACTTCCGCAGGTAGAAGGTCGCCGCCGCTACCGCGTTTTCCATTCAGCAGCCGTCGTTCGCGACTACTTCGAGGATCAGTTGGTTCGTGCTGCGATTGAAGCCCCAGACTTGTTGGAACGATCCCTCCTCGATCGAAAGCTGCTCGACCCGGCTACGCTCCGGGCGGGGCTTGTGGCGACTCGCCTCGCGAACCCCCAACTCGATCACATCTACGCGCTCCGCGCGGCGCGCATCCAGTACATTCCTTTCCAGTTCAAGCCCGTGCTCAGGATCCTCAGAGCCGACAGACCACGTCTGCTGCTTGCCGATGACGTCGGGGTCGGCAAGACAATCGAAGCCGGCCTGATCATGAAGGAGCTCGAGACCCGCCAGTCTGTTGAGCGCGTCCTCGTTCTTTGCCCGAAGGCTCTCACCACGAAGTGGCGTAAGGAGATGCGGCGCTTCGACGAGGACTTCCGCGTCCTTTCCCCTGCGAATCTGCGATACTGCCTCGACGAAGTGCACCTCGACGGTGAATGGCCGGTTGAGTACGCGAGGTCCATAGTGCACTACGAGCTATTCCGTCTGGAGCAGTACCTGGTTGGTGATGCCAACTCTCCGGGCCTGTTGGAACTGGATCCGCCACCTAGATTCGACCTCGTGATCGCTGACGAGGCGCATCACCTGCGAACTCCGGGTACTGGGTCACACCGACTCATTCAGCATCTTGGCGAGTTAACCGAGGCCCTCATATTGATGACCGCAACGCCAGTGCAGCTTCACGCCGATGATCTCTTCGTGCTCCTCAATGTACTTCGCCCGGACCTCTTTCCCGATAAGTCCGTCTTCGCAGATGTCATCGAGCCGAATCGACACATCACTCGGGCCATGCGTTTGCTCAGGTCCGGTCAGTACGCAGGTGTCGATTGGCAGCGCGAGGCAAGCGATGCGCTGCGAACGGCCGCGAGCACGTCGTGGGGGCGCAGCGTTCTCCGGGAGGATCCCCGTTACGAGGCCGTCATGGCCCTCATGGACAGACCGATACCTATAAGCGACGAAGATCGGGTGAGGTGCGTCCGTGAACTAGAAGAGCTGCACTCGCTGGCCCACCTTGTCAACCGCACTCGACGCCGCGACATCGGACGGTTTACCGTCAGAGAGCCACATACTGTTTCAGTGTCCTTCACGCCAGCTCAGCGTCGCGCTTACGACGCCCTACTTGAGTTCCGTCGCGGAGTACTGCTTGCACGTTACGATCCTCGAGTCGTTCGTCTCGTTATTGACACCTTGGAGCGGCAGGCGGCTAGTTCGATCAACGCGCTGGCGACGGCCGTAGACGAGATTCTCGACGCGAACGGATTTAACACGGCCCAGCTGACGGACGATCCTGAGGTGGAGGAGGATTCCGTCATTCTTCCGGATGGCCTCGTCGAAATGGCTGAGAGTCTTCGCCGAATCGCCAAGGCACTACCCCGCGAGGATCCGAAGTTCGAGGAACTCTTCCGAGTCGTGAAGGACACGATGTTTGACCCGGCGAGCCCTGGCAAAGTGCTTGTCTTTTCTTTCTTCCTACACACGATCGCTTACCTGCAGGAGCGGCTCTCGGACGCGGGAATCCGAGTGGGTGTCGTGACGGGTCGCGTGGATGACGCGGAACGTGAGGCACTTCGCGAGAGATTTCGATTGAATCGTTCACAGCCCGAAGCAGTCGACGTCCTGCTCTCGTCAGAGATCGGATGCGAAGGACTCGATTACGAATTCTGTGACCGGCTCGTGAACTATGACATCCCCTGGAACCCAATGCGCCTTGAGCAACGAATCGGTCGCATCGACAGGTTTGGCCAGCGTAGTGAAAAGATCCTTATCTTCAACTTCATAACGCCGGGCACAGTCGAAGAACGCATCTTTTTTCGCTGTTTTGAGCGCCTTGGCATTTTCGAGGACGCAGTGGGTGACCTCGAAGAAATCCTCGGTGAGCTGGTGCAGGATCTCACTCGTTTGGCGCTTGATACGACCCTGACTATCGAGCAGGCGGATGCTCGCTCTCACCAACTTGCCGACAATGCACTTCGTCTTGCGCATGAGCAGCGGCGATTGGAGGAGGCCAGCGGCGATCTACTTGGACTCGAAGAAGCGTTTGTTGAGGAAGTCGACGATGTCCTCGCCAGCGGAAGATACGTTGCGCCATCAGATCTTGAAGCGCTCGTTGCGTCGTTCCTTAGAGAGGACGTGATCAAGGGGGAGCTTCTTGCCGACGGTGGGCGCGTGATGCGCCTTCGTCTCTCGGACGGCAGCCGTCGGCACCTCGCTGGTCTTGCGAGACAGCAAGGGCTCGTGGGGCAGGTGGCAATCTCGTTTGTTCGAAGGTTGGAATCAGGAGGCGAAGTCCTTCTCACCTTTGATCAGGCCACCGCGCTCGACCGAAGAGATGTCGACTTCGTCACGCCGGTTCACCCACTCGCCCGACTTGCTACCGCGTATCGCCTAGATCAATCGGCGCCGCTTGTCGGGGTGTTTCGTGCGCGAAGCAACACGCTCGAAGCGGGAACGTACGTATTCGCGTGCGAAATCTGGGAGACGATTGCAGCGCGGGCCGGTATGAGCCTGGTGTGTCTGGCGTCAGGACTCGAGACTGGTGAAGTCTCGGAGAACGTGGCCGCGGCTTTGCTCAGCCTCCTCGCGGTAGCAGAGCCCTACGCCTTGGCCGAATCGCGGACGCTTGCCACGGTCCTCGAACGTTTGCACGGGCTCGACAGCACAGCGGAAGAGCGGCGGCGAAGCTCGTTGCGGGCGCTCGGAGAGGAGAACGAAGCACTGATCACTTCGCGGCTTGGGAGCCTGGAGGCGTTTTATGAGAACCGGCTGCGGCGTGTGCGCCGGGACCTGGAGGAAGCGACTGAGCAGAGAATCATCCGAATGCGAAACTCGGAGCTTGGCCGAATCGAGGCTGAATACGAGGCGCGAAGATTGGCTCTAGAGCGAGCCCGGGACATCGAGATCGTGACGAGACGAGTTGCCGCAGGAGTCGTCGAGGTTGTTCGTGGCTAGCGATTACGAGGCGATCCGATATTCGAATATCCGTAAGTACGGGGAGGAAACGGCGCATCTAGCGTTCTTGGCGGACCTGTACCCGGATCGTACCCACTTCATATTTGAGCTCATTCAGAACGCCGAGGACGCGGAAGCGACGGTGCTGTCGTTCCATCTGCGACTAGACCGTTTGGAGGTGAGCCACGACGGTCGACCTTTTACCGCCGCCGATGTGATCGGTATTTGTGGCGTTGTGGCTGGTACGAAGAAGGACAAACTCAATCAAATCGGAAAATTCGGGGTCGGATTCAAATCAGTCTACGCATACACGCGGTCACCCGAAGTGCACTGCCGCGATGAGCACTTCACCATCCGGGATTACATCCGTCCTTTTGCGTCGCCCTCGCCGGACGGTTTAAGACCCGACGAAACGCGCTTCGTGTTTCCGTTCGATCGGCCTAACCGTCCACCTGAAGTGGCCATCAAAGAGATTGCGGCGGCGTTGCAGCGGCTTGAGCTGCGCACCATCCTGTTTCTCAGGAATGTACAACGTATCGAGGTTGAGGGAAGCTCAGTCGACCCCGCGACCCTGGAACGAACACGGGAAGGCCTCACCGTCACGCTCTGCGAGAAGGGGAATGGACGACTACTCACCGAAAAGTGGTCTGTCTGGTCTCGATGCGTCGATCCTACTCAGCCGGATCTCCGGGTCGAGTGCGCGTTCCTACATTCGTCTGACTCTGATAAGCCGGGACTGCGGGCGGTTGAGCGCTCGCCGCTGATAGCGTTCTTCGCGACAGCGAAAGAGACGCACCTGGGATTCCTTATCCAGGGCCCGTATCGGACTACGCCGGGGCGGGACAACGTTCCCGAAGGTGACGACTGGAACCGTCGTCTTGTTGCCGAGACCGCGCTTCTGTTGCGAGACGTGCTGGGGGAGTTACGCGATGGGAGAAGACTCAATGCGGCTGTTCTCGCGAGTCTGCCGATTTCGGCCCTCTACTTCGGAGCAGGGACTATGTTTCGTCCCCTCTTTGAAGCCTCGCGCATCGCGTTCCAGGAGTTGGAGTTGCTTCCGTCTGGCGAGCGTTACGTGCGCTCAGTGAGGGCAAAGTTGGCGCGCAGCGGCGATCTGCGAGAATTGCTCGATCCCGAACAGTTAGGCGCGCTTTGTGCTGAGGGCGCTCCGCTGTACTGGTTGGCGTCAGACATCACAGTCGACCGGTTCCCCGCCCTCTGGAACTACTTGAGAGACGACCTCGGCATCGAGGTGCTCGAGCCAGAAGGCGTCGTCGGGCGTATGACACAGATGTTTCTTGAGGGACAGACAGACGAATGGATTGCTCGTCTCTACAGTTTTCTTGAAGGGCAACCAGCGCTCTGGCGGCAACGAGACAAGCTAGGCAATCCCGGAGTGGCCCGACGTAAGCCGATTATCCGTCTTGAAGACGGCAGTCAGGTCCTCCCGTTCGACGCGTCAGGACGGCCTGTGGTTTACTTGCCCTCAGAGATTCAAACGCCGGGAATGAAGATTGTGAGGAGCTCGATCGCGCAGGATCCGCGCGCCGGACCGTTCTTGGAGCGGCTGGGCCTCACTAAGCCCGACTTTGTTGCCGTGGTGATGGATCGGATCCTTCCGTGGTATCGAGAGGGCACAGATGCCCGCGAGCGCGATCACATGCGAGACATGCGGTTGATCGGCGAAGCATTGGATAAGGCGGAGGGCGTGCGCCGCACCCAGCTAGCAATGGCCCTCTGCTCCACCCCCTTCCTGGAGGTGGAGAATGCCGCAACAGGCGTCCGCCGACTGAGTTGTCCGAGTTCGGCCTATTGGCCGAGCGCGGAACTGAGGATGTATTTCGAAGGCAATCCCGACGCTTGGTTCGCCGATCAGGCATATGACCCCTGGCACCGGCAGCTGAGCGAGCTGGGCGTTCGCTCTGTCGTCCGTGTCTCGGCAAGGAGCTTCAACAGCCGAGGTCACGTTCCGATTGTCGATGTGTTCGGCTGGCACGCTCGTGGTCTTGATCGCTTTGATCCGAACGCGGACGTGGATGGACTGGGCTTTGCCGTTCAGAATCCCCCTCTAGAGCGCTCGCTCTTCATCTGGAACGAGCTGCTGCTGCCCAATGTGCACCTCATAGCGGGACTGGTTGAGTATTCAAAGCGACGGGAATACGTAGACTCGTGGCAGTCGCATCTCATATCACCGCTGGGCAACAGCGTGATCTCAGGAGAATGGATCTACGACCGGAGTGGAGGCTGCCACGTTCCGTCGGCGGACTTGTCACTGGATGATCTCGACGAGAGTTACCAGCGCGATGATTCGTTGGCGCGGGCTCTTGGTTTGGTGACACCGGCTGTTGATGAAGCAAGCCGGGAGCTCGGTGTCCCTGCCACAGTGCTGCGGGCACTGAGCCGCGATCCGAGCCTCGTCGCAATGATCGAGGAACGTCTCGCGGCGGCGGGACCGGAGCCTGAAGATCTGCAACGAGAGGAAAGCTTTGACAGCGAGGTAGCCTTCTCTGAGGAGGTGGAGAGGGCCTTCGCCAGACCAACTTGGGAAGCGCCTGATGATCGCGATGACGTCGAAGAGGGGGAGTCCGGCGGTTTGGTCGCCAACCCTGAGCTTCGACGCGAGCGAATTCAAGAGGAGTTAGAACAGCGGCGGAGGGGGGAACCGCCCCCGGAGACCCGCTTCCGCCGTGTTACCCGGAAGGAGTGGGCGCCGAAGAATGCTGTGGCGCGAAACTTCCTGCTCGAGCAATACAGTGGACGGTGCCAGATCTGCCAGGACGGGTTCGCGAAACTCGACGGCTCGCCGTACTTCGAGAGTCTCTACCTTGTGTCATCGACAAGAGCGCGCTGGATTGATAGGCCAGGTTGCATGCTCTGTCTATGCCCCACATGCTGCGCCAAGTTTCTCTATGGCGCCATTATTGCGGATGACATCCTCGATCAGATAAGTCGGTGGCGAAGTCGACGGGAGGGCGGGAGCGGCGAACCGGGCCTGACAATCGAAATGTGTGGGTCGGAAGTGAACATTCTGTACACGGAGAAGCACTTTCTCGATTTGCAGGAGATGATTAGAGCTCAACCACTATGAGACACGTTCTTGTCTGTTGCCACTGGCTGGCACGAGCGCCGTCTGGTCCGTGATCACGGAGGACTACCAGTCCTTGGACTCGACAGGAGATTCGCACATTCAATGCCGATAGCTTCAACGCCCGAACGGGCCGGACGACCGAGCGGAGGTCTCTATGACGGAGGCCTTAGCTCGCACCCGAGCTGACAGCGATACCGTCCCTTCTCGATGAAACAGGGAGCACTCAGATCAGAACACGACGAGGCGCCGTCGACGGACCAAAGTGGCTTTGTCCCACTCGGCGAGTAGGCCATCTCAGCTCTCGACAACATGCGGTGTCGCTGAGCGCTACTTCTAGTCGAACTGGGGCGCTTCTTTGCGCCAGAAGTTACGGGTGTTAGTGCCAGGTGTACCGGATGGGGTTGGCGGAACCCGGTCTGCGATACTCGTCCGGCACCCGCTTGCCCACGTAAAGACTCTGCATCTCTTCAGGTGCCTCCTCGCCTTCGAAACCGAACCGGCCAGGCAGGGTCTCCCGACCAGGGAAGTTCTCAGCGGTGGCTTCGAGCCACCGGGTTGCGACGAAGGCTCCGACGATGAGGCCCTGACGCGCGGGAAGGATCACTTCGGAGCGCTGGGCCTTTGCGAGCCTGAGTTTCCAGGCGAAGCGCGTCGCCTCGAGCAGCGGCACGTCTGTCGCAGATCGGTTTACGCTGACGAGCAAAGCCCTATGCCGAAATACGGCAGGGGCTGCGGTGTACCGACGCACGATCTCCACAGCGTGCATAGCCCCGAATGCGGCGCTGCCGATGCCGGGGTCGTTGTTGGTGAGACCCGGGTAGGCGTCGATCAGAGCGGATTCGACCTGGAAGGCGGTCGCTGCGTCCATGCCATGGCGATGGATGACGTGGCCAACCTCCAAGCCGGCGAGGTGAATCTCGTGGATACGTTTGAGCTTGTTATCCCCTTCGTCCCCGTCGAGCTGGTGGGCCTCTTCGTGGACGTGCGCGAAGACACGGTTGCCTTGACCCTTGCCAACGTAAAAGGTCTCGCCGTTGCGAGGATCGATGAGTCGGTAAACGTAGGTCTTCAGCTTCTCTGCGACTTCTGGCGTGAACGAGGCGATCTCGTCGGGCATGCGTCCATAGTGCCTCGGCAGGAACTGTTACGCCAGAGGTAATGGTGACCGGTAGAAAGAGCGCTAGAGGCCTTCCGCCGCTTGACGGCGGATCTCCTTCAGCGTGACAAGCTCCCCGGTCTTCTCGTCCCGCGCGCGCCAGAAGAACCAGCCGTCTGTGCTCGGAGTCCAGTCGCCAGTCTCTCCGGGCTGCTTCACGGCAATCTTCAAGGCACCGCCAGCCGCGGAAGGCGACTTGTAGACAGTCCCGGCGTAGTTAATTCGCCCGTCCGACAGAACCTCAGCCGTATAGCGCTGCCCATGATAGGTGGCTTCGAGGATCGCTCCAACCGAGAGCCTGCCCATGTCAAGGAGCTTCTTCACTGAGATAGCCCTCTCGGATTCCTGAACATGACCGTCATCTAGAGCGCGTGTCGCAGAAGCGGGTTCGTGCTTCGCCAACGGCATTGGGTGCGGAGCGTCAAGCGGTGCTGGAAAATCGAAGACAGCACGAACCCTCGCCAGGCTTTCGCGAACCTCCGACAGCTTCAGGTCACCGGAGTGGTGGCGGACGGCAGAGACGATCTCCTTTGCAGGCTCGCTGCCACTGAACAGCAGGGTGAGGGCAGCGTGAACCTTTCGATCGATGAAGAACCCTTTCCACTGCTCCTCTATGCGCATCTCACGCATGTTGTCCTTGCTCAGAAGCTCCAGCACCGTCTTGGCACCGTCCAGGTCCTCGTCGATGCGGACCGTCCGAAAGAGCTTCTGCTCAATCGGCACCGGTGCATGTGCGTTGAAGACACGCCATTCAGCTCCGTCGGTCAACACGACCCACTGGACACCAGCCTGGGTCGCGTAGGAAATCGTCTGGTTCGCCCATTTGTGATCGGCAAGATTCGCCCCTAGATCCTTCGCCTCGACAAAGAGCCGGGGCGTTCGCTGGAGCAAGAGCGCATAATCGACCGGATTGTCGTTGGAGAGCCGCCTGTACTCGCGACACACCTCTTCGATGTCAGAGGTGTTCCACCCAAGCGAACGCAGCACCGGTTCAATCAGCGCAGCTTTCGTGTTCTCCTCACCAAGGTGCGTGTGGTGGCGTCGATAGTCATCGAGCCTTGTCGCGCAGTCCTTCAGCGTGCTGAGTAGGTCATCCACCGGCATCTCCTCTCCGCCGACAAGAGCGAAGGTAACAGAGATGAAGCCGCTCTGTACCAAGGCCGGGCGCGAAGACGGTGGGCGCAGAGGGGCTCGAACTCCGACCGCCCGGTTTCAGTCCACGAAGCCTGCAGGTGCGTAAGTTGGTGCCTGACGAGCCGAGGCGCGCGTCTGATCGGCGACGCTGAGCGCCCGGAGAACCCGGCGAATGAGCCTACAGGTGGCTTCATTGCTATCCACGTCAGGCGCGCTCGCGCTAATCACGGAGCCGAACCAGGGTGAAGTGTTCCGCCACCAACAGCTCAAACTGCCGTGTTACGTACAAACCTCTTTGCCACTCGTCGCCGAGGGCTCAAGGACAGGATTAGCTCTAATCCCACGCGACGTGCGGATCGGGAGGTGTTGTTCCCACCCAGCGTGCTGTGGCGAGTATTGACTGACGTCACGTCCACCTCAAACCATCTTCTGGCTATCGTAATTAGCTCTTCACCGACCATGCCGTTACTGCAGCTGTGCTGCGGGAACGTCATGACAACAGTGCAGCCCGACGTGCCGAGCGCCTCCAACAAGTCCCTAATTGCGCGGGGTGCTTCGCTCACCAAGCTGAAGCGCGATCTGGGTCGCTCCTCGAACGGCGGGTACCTCCCGCCTCCGCTGACGGCACCGCAGGAACCACGAGCCACAGTTTCAAGTACGTGATAGAAGCGGCTGTACTGAGCAGCGGAGTATGGAGGATCGACAAAAACGAGGTCTTCCCGTCCAATCTCCAACGATGCGATTTCGATCGCATCACCTACGACGGCCTCCCCGGGACAGTTCGCTGCTCGATTGGCGATCAATGGAAGAATCTCATAGCACGCTGCCAGGAGGTCCTTCGACCAGGACTCACGGATGAACGGCAGAGCGGTCTCGGTTGGCTGGAACGGCTGTGCCGTGTGACCGGGTGAGGCAACACAGCGAGTGGTAGCCCAGATCAATGTTGCAAGACACGTCGATCGCTTCGGCTCGTGGGCCGGGAGTACCTCTAGTAACGCGTCTGCCGTGACGGCCTGCTGAGGTGAGAAGTAGTAACCACCGTAAGAACGAGTAACGATCGAGTCCGTGCGGTCGCATAGCCGACGTCCCGACAAGACATCGGCTGGCTTGACGTTCTCCGGCTTGTACGCCATCGCTCTTCCCCACAAAGGGGACTGCTCCCGGACTTCCTCTGCTCGCTTGATCCACTCGACGGCGAGATCCTCACTGACCAATTTCCGTGTTCTGCCGATCACGGCTCTCGCCATGACCGCTGAGTACGTCTGAAGATCCACAGCGAGCACCGGCAGCTCCGTGTTCTCGGCAACATGCCAAGAGACAGCTGCTGTCCCGGCGAAGAGATCAACAAATCGATGTGCGGTGCGGGCTCGTTCAACAAGCAGGCGACCCAGTCCATTGCCAAGCATCCATCGCTTGGAGCCCATGTACTTCATGACGCGAGGCTCCACAATCCGACTAACTCCATGTTGGTCAGCGTTGTCATGCTTCGCGGAACCTCAGTCAACAACCTACGATACGACAGGTCTGACGTTGCGCTTCCATCGAGCCAAGCCCGAATATCTTGCAGGACGGCCTCGAAATCCGCCCAGCCATTAGTCAGCTCGGTAGCTGCCGGTGTTTCGTCCCATAAGCCGCGACCTTCTCCGTACGGCCCCCACCAGAATGCGAGACGATCGAACCCGATTCCGGAATCCGCAAGGAGCTGCCGCGTTGCTCCGCTTGCTACTCGGAGTAGAAGCAAGGCTCGCGCCATTACGGCGACGTGATGATCCGGTTCCCAGACTTGGCGAACTTCGCGAGCCAAGGACAAGGTTCGTGGGTCATCCGGCTCGTCGGACCGTAATAGGAATGACGTCCACAGGCCTGCTTGGGACCCTGAGTCCACGCAGGCACGAACTGCTGCTTCCACTAAGCGAGCGAATTGTGCAGCGTTTCGAAGAGTGCGCGGCCCCCTTGTGCTTCGAACCGCCCCCTCAAGTGACAACCGCAACAGGTGGCGGTCAAGTCGATCAAATGACAACGGCGGCGCAGGTTCAAGAAGGTGCCACATCTCCTCGGCAACCGACGCAGCTTCGGGCGAGGGCAAAGAAGTAAGTTGGCGAAGATACATGGGTCGGTAGCTGGCCTCGTTGCGCGCATCTCGGTCATCGCTCAAAAAGCGGAGATCGAGCCCCATGGTCAGGAGCCAGTCCGTTGCGAGTGGCTGCCACGAAGCGCCACCTGGAAGCGAGGCGATCCAGTCGGACATCGGGCGTCCCCCTGGTAGGAGCACGTTCCCTAACGCCGTGGAAGCCTGTGGCAGGCTTGCCCAAGCCTCCAGAACATCCCAGGTTGCCCTATGGGTACCCTTTTTGGTACAAAGTCGAGTTACTGCCGCATTCTGATCGATCACAAAGTGTCTGTCATTGAAGATTCCAATACCCTGTGTAGCCAAGAGGGCAATCGCGGCGCGCAGCTCTGCGTAATAGGCAAGATGCCGCGCCGCATTGGGGTCACCGTGCAAATGACAGCCGATTGCGCGGCCCAGATATGACCAGGCGTCGCAACAGTGCAGGGGCGCGGACGAGGCGATGTATTCAGCCAACTGTCGCTGCTGGACCGTGTGTCCCTTATCATCAGCCTCCAAAATGGCTATAGTTGAGACGCGGTACCGGTTCCTTGCGCCCAACCAACTGTTGCCCGGTAGGTGCCCAGCGACTCTACGCGCGCTGGTAAGAACTCCGTGAGCGGATGCGGATGCAAGCCGAGAGGCCTCTGCGGGTGTTAACGCCATGATTAGAACCTGAGCGCGTCCGCTACTTCGGCTGCGGCGTCAGCCACCACACCACCCTGCACAGCCAGATGATGCAGTAGATCACTCCTCAACTCCCGGTAGCCGGTTCCACCTCGAAAACGGGCCTTACTTGAACGTTCGGCTTCGCTCAGACCGGGAGTTCCGGATGTGCACCAGTCGTAGCTCGCAAGGCTCTGCGCCATGTCTCGCAGGAAGCGACCAACCTTTGCCCGCCGGAACATCGTGAGTCCACTGGAGATCGCAGCCTCGGATGTGCCATTACCGACTTCATCTGATTCCAATTCATCGAGTCCCAGGTTGGAAGCTGAGACGAAGCACAGGTCGTTGGCAACCGCCAGCACAGCACGGACGCCCTGGTCGGTGTTCAGGAGGCTGAACCTACCAGCAAAGGCAGCATCAGTCGGCGACGTGTTGTCTTCCTCACGGAGATTCGCGGCCCACTCGTAAGAGGTGGCAGCTATCGCATCACGTAGCTCCTGCCACAAGAGGATCACAAAGGCCGACTGTTGCGGGCGGCTCCAACCCAAGACTGGTCGGTCGGCCCCAAGAGGCGCTCCGAACAGCCCGCCAATCTTTGCCCGTCGAGATTCATACGCCTTCACGAAAGTTGCAAGTAGTGACCGAATCCACGCTGCCTGCGTGACCATCCGTACGCCACGCACGCCGAGCATGTCGATTCGCTCCTGCCACGGACTACCCGGATACGACCAGAGTGCCTCTGTGATCTCCTGGGCGCGAGTTTCTCTGTAAATTGGGTGACCCTCGAACCTCTCCAGCCAGTCCTCCGTTCGCAGCAGCGGATAGAGATCGAAGGCAAGGCTCGTATTGATCTTCTTTGGCTTAATATTGATGGTGTAGAAGAGATACGCCTGCCAGCTAATATCAAGTCCGTGGAATGCCACAACTGGGAGTGAAAATCCAGGAGCAAAATGACGATCTTCGAATGCCCAAAGCCTATGCTGACCATCGATCACTTCGATAGGAGCCAAACCCGTCGGATGCCAGTCGGGCGCTCCGAATGACAGTGGCAGAACTAGTTCAGCTCCGGCGTCATTGTCTTCTTCAACCTGAATGACATCTGAGGCGTGAACGACAGTTCCGTGCCTCTGGTCGTCCCCCTTGAGGATATTGACGACGATGGCCGTCGGTAGCCAGCCCGGCTTCTTTAGGTCATTGTATTCTCCGGACTCTCTGCGCTGATTGCTCAACGCAGACCACGGGAAGCCGTGTGACACGAAGTCGTGAATCTCTTCTGAGCGCTCAGCGTCGTGGCGGCGCTGGATGCCGAGATCGCGAGATCGTGCGATCCCTCCATGAGTGCTTCGACGGAAGATGCCCGATAACGCGCGCAGGTCGGTAGCTGGGATAGTGAAGAGGAAGAAACTCTCCGGTGGCTTGGCGCGGAAGTGCTTACTGTCGAATTCGACTTCGTTCCATTCGGGAAGCCACTGGTGGACCTTCATAGCGTGGAGTCGTCGTCGATCTTCTCCTTTTGTGTTCGGTGACATTCGAGGTCTCCCAGTCAAGTGGTGGTCGTGTTGGGGCGTAGGGCTACTCCACTAGCTGCCGATGTTAGGCCACGCCGCCTGTAGCAGGGGTAGTATCCGTGCAATTTGATGTGATGCGTCGGGTCGAGTGAATCACTACGGTGCTTCACACTTCCCTTGGACGCCTCCTACGACATCTTGTTGTCCATCTTCGCGTTCCAAGAGCCAGTAAGTACGAAGGTGGAGCCCAGGCGGTCCTCACCTGCACGTCTTCCGCCAAGAGCCCGAACGCAGCCGCGATCGTCGGTCGCAGGCACGTATCGAGATCGATGGCGTCTTCTACGCGCCCTCTACCTTCACGCTCATCAGCCGGAACGAGAAGGCCACCCACTTCGAGCTGCCGCACGAAGGCAACGGCCTGCACTATGAAGCTGACGAGGTGCTTCTGGAAGCCGCATCTGCCCATGGCGTGAGGACCAACGCTCTCATCCTGTTGCTCGCGATGAACGGTCTGAGGATCTCAGAGGCCCTCGGGGCCGACGTAGCCGACCTCGACACCGAGCGCGAACACCGGGTCCTCAGGATCACGCGAAAGGGTGGAAAGCGGGCGACGGTGCCTCTCGCCCCACGTGCTGCGGCCGCGATCGACGACTATCTCGGTGACCGAGCTGATGGCCCACTCTTCGCCACGGCCAGTGGGGGCAGACTCGACCAGGCAGTTTTGTGGTGGCTCCTCCGACGACTGGCAGCGATTGCGGTCCCGTCAAAGGCTGGGACCATCCACCCGCACGACCTGAGGCACTCCTTCGTGACACTCAGTTTGGATGCTGGTGTGAGCCGTGACGTGCACGACGCGGTGGGTCACGCCGACCCGCGTATGACGAGGCGATACGACCGAGCGCGCTACAGCCTCGACCGACATCCGACCTATCTGCTTGCAGGCTTCGTGCGCTGAGATGGGGATACCCTTCACCCCATGGGATCTCCAGTCGCGCGACGAGAGGCCAACCGTTGCAACGACACATCCCCCCAGTAGTCTTGCCTCCGGCAGACGGCGCTACCCAAACCGGCACTTCACCGTCGTCGGAGGTCACGTCGCTTGCGCCATTCAGTTCGAAGCACCTCTCGAAGCGAGTCAAGATCGCCGTTGCCTGGTTCTGATTCCCGGAACTCCTCGCTTGCCGGAAGGCGGAGTTTTCCTCGCCTGCCCGGGCGGAGGCTGGCCGCGCCTCTCAAAGCCATCGTCGAGGCGATCGGGTGCTCGAAAGCGTCTGGAGAGATAGCCGGCGCGGGACGTGGGCACCGCACGTGTCGACGTGGGGGGCGTTGGGGCAACTGGTTGGTGTATTTGTCGGGCAGGCTCCATAGAGCGACGTAGGCTCGTTAGGTCGACGGAAGGAAGTGGAGTGCTGCAGAGTCCGCGCGCTTCGCCACCGCGAGTACTGAGCCCGGTGAGGGTATCCGATCGTTCGCGCAGTAGATCGTGGCAATTTGCAGCGGCGATCTCGGTTGGAGTCGGAGTCGGCTTCTCAGTCCTGCTCATGTCCGTGGCCTTCGGCGTCTCCTACGACATTCACCATCGCCTGAACGTGCCCTTCTTTCGCGTCAGTCCCGCTGCGGTTACCGCGAGCATCGCTCGCATTGACACGATCCTCACCCTGCTCACGGCCGTCGTCGCTGCTGCCATGCTCACCGAGACCGCCGCTACGACTTTCACCGTCGGCGTCGTCCTGATGCGCTCGCGAAGGGCAGAGATCGCGATAAGGAGACAGAGCGGCGCGTTTCGGTCTCGACTGGTCGGTGAGTTCATTATCGAGATCCTGAAGCCTGCGCTCGTCGGCGGTGTAATCGGAGAGGTCGTCGGAATAGGAGCTGGGCTGCTGCTCCGACAAGTCACAGTCCTTCCCGTTCGCTTCACGCCCTTCTCTCTTCTTGCAGCTTTCCCCGCCACCGTTCTCCTGGCCGTGCTCGCTGCCCTGATCCCAGCTTGGGTTGCGGCCGGCAAGAGCCCGAACATCCTGCGCCGGGAGGGCTGAAGTGGTCGAAGTCGCTCCGCTGATCCGGATCAGGGACCTTGCTTACTCGTATCCGGGCGGTCCGGAGATACTCCGCATTCCCGCGCTCGACGTGAGCGGCCGGGGCCTCATCGCCATTACCGGCCCGAGCGGAGCAGGGAAGAGCACCTTCGTCGAGCTGCTGGCTGGCACCTTGCAGTCTGGATACCAAGGCTCCGTCGAAGTCCTCGGCTCCGAGTGGCAGGATCTTCGACGAGACGCCGATCGCCAGCGTCACCTCCGCCGTATCGGCTTCATCCCGCAGGATTTCGGACTCCTTCCGGACCGCACGCCTCGCCAAATGCTGCAACAGGATTTGACCGACTCCGGGGTTCCACCCGAGGAGTACACCGGGCGAATCGAGCGTGCACTGTGCGAAGTCGACATGGGCGACCTTGCCGATCAACGCATCGCGAGCCTGTCCGGAGGTCAGGGCCAGCGGGTCGCGATCGCCCGCATGCTGGCTCGAGATGTGGACCTCGTCATCGCCGACGAGCCGACGGCGAACCTCGATCCCGAACTTCGAAGTGTTGTGATCACACTTCTGCGCAAGCTCTCAGAGCACGTTCCTGTAGTTATCGTGACCCACGATGCAGCCGTCGCCGAAGCTTGTGACCGAACCATCATTCTTCAACCTGCGGCAACTCGGCTCGATGACAACGCTCCAGTGCGCCGATCGCGCAGACGGCTGTCGCGAGTTGTGGTCGCAATCATTGCGGTGCTGCTGGTCCTTGGCGGCTCAGGAGTGGCAATCCTGATGATTCACAACCGACCTCACGGGAAGTCGACCGTTGCCGACGAGACGCCGGGCCTCCGTCTTATGACGATCTCAGCGTCGCAGTCGTCGCCGAAGTACTCCGTGAAGGTGTCCTATCCTCAGCTGGTTTCCACACAACGGAATCCCGCCCTCACCCGCATCGACGTCGAGCTGGCCAACGCCGCCCAGGGTGTGGTGGTCAGCTTCGAGAACAGCATGTACCAGTACCAAGTACCGTCCTTTTATGCGAACGAAACATCGACACTCGACGGGACGGTCGCCACGAATCTCCTCGATCGTCAGTTCGCTTCCTTCTCCCTCGACATCGGGCAATTCAACGCCGGTGCGGTTCACCCGTTTGCCACGGTCACGACTTTCAACTTCGACGAGGCCACCGGGAAGCCAGTTCAGCTCGCAGATCTCTTTCAGCCGGGCTCAGATTGGCTGTCCGTGCTGTCCGAGGAGAGCAGAGCGCTGTTGCCAGGCATCCTTGGACGGATGACACTGCTAGAGGAACTCGGCTCCGGGACCACTCCGGAGGCCTCGAACTTCAAAGCTTGGGCCTTGTCGCCTTGGGGATTGTCGATCGAGTTTCAGGAATACCAGGTGGCGCCTTATGCGTCCGGGCAACCAACCGTTTCAATTCCCTTCAGCAGGCTGCGATCAGTTATTTTGCCTGGTGGTCCGCTTGCATCGATCGAGGCAGCTCCTCCCTTACGGTCACCACTGCTACCGGCAGTCGTCCCACCTGTCGTCAACGAGTGCATGGCCCCCGCGTCCTTTGGAGTCTCGGGTCCGGCAGCACCCCTAACGTGTGCTGGCGGTGGACTCAACGTGAACGCTTGGGGCCTCTATGGGGACTTCTCGCTCATAGAACTGGGCCGAGGAGCCACTCTGAAGGGCGTCGAACGTGCCATGTGTGCCTTTGCCAAGTCCCAGCCGTATCTCTCAGCCGCGTTTGAGATACGTGCGGAAAAGCTGTCTTCTCTGTACTATGGCTGGCGATTTGCGATAAACCCTGCGCTGCACTTCCCGAATTACTGCAACGCATGAATGGGCCCTTGACGTTGGTGACTCATGATGCGGAGTCGGATGTGTACGTTTCGCAGATCCGAGCCGGAGAGGTTACCCGCGCTTATGAGTCGATACGGGTTGGCTGAGATGCCGAGCTTGATGCTTGAGTCCGCCGCTCAGAGTCGGACACAAGCACCGTGGAACCGCGATGCGCCAAATACACATTGGTCCGGCAACCTGCGCTCGTTCCTCTCAGGAGTGCTAACAGACGCCAATGAGCTGGGTGGGGAAGTGCACACTCCCGACCGGCGGCCACTCGCTCTGCGAGGTCGGCCCGAATCAGTTTGTGAGCAACTGCGCGAACTCCTCGGTCGGCGGGTGGCTGTTCTCCCCAAGAACCTGCCGACGCCTGCGCCCGCAACACCCGGCGTTGCCGGTCCATAGGTCGTTCCGATGCAACGCTCTCGTTTTGTGGGTCTGCTGGTAGTTGGGATCGGCTTGGTCGTTGTCGGCGTTATCGGTCTTAGCCTCGAATCGACTAATCACTCCTTGTGCAGGTCAGTAATTGTCTCGGCTCTCGCGCCAAAGCAGTGCGGGACGGATGACACGATCTACGACCTGGCGATCGCAGCGCTTATCTGCGGCGCCGTGCTAGCAGTCGTCGGACTCATTCTGGCAGCGAACGCTCACCAGCCTTCGAGCCAGGCACCTATGCAGGACCCGCGCCGTCATGGCCCAGTTGCTTCGCCGGGATGGTTTCCGTCTCCGTGGCGGCCAGGTTATGAGCAGTGGTGGAATGGTTATCAGTGGACTCGTGAGTATCGGACCTCACCTCCGAGCCAATCTCCACCCCTCGGTCCTCCGCCGCCATAGCCATGTCAGCGCCTGACCGAGTCAGACCGGCCTCACAGCGCCTGGTCTTCTCGCGTCCGCGTGGCCAGCTCAGAACCCAATCGCGTCCGGGCATGCAGAACCGTACATCTGCCGCTGACGCGCCTGCTCAGGCGCTCGGACACGTCGGACAAGACGTAGCCCTCTTGAGGCAGCGCGGTGCCCGGTCAGCTACGGGCGAGGATGACGCTCCCGAGAACCAACATCGCAAGGCTGAGCACCAACAATATGGGCCTGCGGTGAGCCTGGACCCAAGCCGGCATCGCTAAGCCGAGCAACCTAAGAAACAGGTTCAGGCTCGCAACGGCGAATGTCACGATCGTGGCCGCCAGACCGATCATCACCACGAGGGAGGCGGCGTGGCCTCCGCCTTCGTAGAGAGCGTTGATCGCCTCGACGAGAGCGGCCAAGCTGGCAAGCGGCCACGGCAGAAAGAAGAGCAGCGCCTGCACCATCGCTCGGCGCTCCTTCGGATCGTCCGGGAGCTTGGCATCCGGATGCGGCCTCAGCAGCCGGAGCTCGACGGCGACGGCCACGTACAGCGTGGCGATCACGGTCGCGGACGTGCTGTAGAACTCAGGTCCGGGCACGAAGGGATGGGTCACGTCGTAACCCTCCGGATCCGGCTCACTCGACTGGCACTTCACCTGCCGAGCTCATGTGAGCCGCCGCCACCGCCTGAGCCTCCGCCAGGGATCCGAGAGGTCTACGCAGTTGCTGCACCACCTCGGAGTATTGCTCGGCTCGCCCGCCGAGGTCCCCGCAGTCCCGGCAGATGACGACCCACAGTCTCTCGTCGACGTCCCTGGGCACTCCGATGCCCTGTTGCTCAGGATCGAGAGTGAGAGGCATCGGATGCGGTTGGTGCCCTCTTGCCATCAGTAAGGAAGGCTAGACCTACTGTTCGACGGGCGCGAGCTGGGTCACGAGTCGAAGATACCGCCCGGTTGCTGCCTTTCCGTGGACCTACAAAAGTCCTGGTCGCAGATCGTTTCGAAGGCCCTAAAACTCTCGCCGAGGGGTACGGGTGCCGCTCCCGCTTCCACCTAATGCGCGTCGAACGGGTGTTCGCTACGGTAGAACCGTGGCTGACCTGTCGCCGGAGGAGGCGGAAGTCCTGCGACGGTCCATCGCGATGCTCTCGCCGCAGGCGCCGAGCGGCCTCAGCCGTGAACGGGCGCTCGCGATCCTCGGTCAACTCGTGCGGGTATTGAGGGAGTTGAGGCGGCGATAGTCCTCGGACAGCTCTGACACGGTGCGCCGGAACCGTCGTTATCCGCAGTCGTTGAAGTACGTCCACGGCGTAGCTTTCGCGCAGTTCTGACGCTGTCGTTGACGTTGCCGGCCAGCAGCCATTGCGGGATCGGGCAGTCAGCCCGTCGTCGCTCGCGCGGCCCACGCGTTCTAGAGAGGTGACCCGACCCGGTGTGCCGTGCGGTCGACGTCGACGAACGCGAACTCTCTTCCGACGGACTAGCCGTCGAGACGCAAGGACGTCCTCGCCGCACAGACGCGCGTGATCTGTCGACTCGCCGCTGACGACAACGGGATTTGCAGTTACTGGTCTCCAATCACGACGGTCCACTGCCGGATGACCCACCTCTTGACGAGGCCTTCGCGGACGTAGGGGTCGTGGGCGACGAAGTCCCTCACGACTGAGTCGTCATCGGCTCGGAACACCAGCGCTGCACCGTCGGGCGGGTTAGCGTAAGCGCCAGCGAGGACCAGCTCACCCCGTTCTTTCGCTTCCCGTGCGAGCCCGAGGTGCTCATCGCGGAACGCTCGCCGACGCTCCACGTAGTCATCGACCACCTCGTAGAAAAGCAAGTAGTACATGAGGATGACTCACTCTCTCTGTTACGGGCCGGAACGAGCTCAGTATTGTCCCGGGGGGAATATCGGTCGCATGCCTCATCTGGTGGCCACGCTGTGTGTCTGAATCACAGGGATCAGCACTCGAGTGGCGGTTGAAGGGTGTCCCATAACCGCAGCCCCCATGCGCGGTGGCAAGGCGCCCGGATCGCCGGCTGCGAGTCACGTCTCCGGCAGGACGAAGATCGTCAGGTGAAGTCTCGCGATCGCGGCCTCACCGCCGTTGTTCCTTCTCACGCAGAAGGGCACGCTCGAGTGCCTTGAGAAGGGTGCTGCGGTAGCGGACCAGGCTTCGTCGTCGGTCCCTGACGAGGACGAGAAGGACGTTGGTGGCTTCTTCCACGTTGAGGTCCGGGTGCAGCGCTCCGTGGGCCTGGAGCACCTCGGCGATCAAGGTCAGGTCCCGGGCCCGGGCTCGTTCTCCCTCCATCGCTGCCTCGCGCAACAGACTGCTACTCACACCGAAGCCCTGTCCCTGTCGGCAAAAAAGCCAACATTCGAGCCAACAAACCCGTCCCAGAGCGTCGCACGCAGTTGCACGCCGTTGCAGACGACCCGCGGTGCAGCGTTCTGGACGAGCCAGAACGCGACGACGCGGGACAATCTGACACGACCTGCGACGGTATTGAGCTACCTACGGATCAGAAGGTTGTGAATGCGGTCCAGTTTGAACATCGCATCGACGTGCTCCGAACCGTCCCTAGCCGCTGCTCGGACCCAGTCGATGCTGTTCGTGCGTGCACGACCAGAGCCCACGATCGGCCGCCACTGCAATTCTGTCTGGCTTCGACGACTCGATGATCCGCCACCTGTCGCGCCCAAACGCCGTGAACCACAAGAACGAGTCGGGTAGATCCACGCCGAGGTCATCATCGCCCGCTGTAGAGATCGAGCTCGCTCCTCCATCCCGTCTCCATCCCGTCATCGCAATCGATCGCCAGAGTCCGTCAACGTCTGTGACGTGCACTTATATCCCGAAGGTGCAGCATAGGAGCCCAGGTCAGCTGGCCTGCAAAGCCCTTGAGAAGTCTGATTTAGCGGGAAACTCGCATCCCGCGAATATCCCGCGGACGCCGCCGTCCGTGGACGTTGCTCAACGTGCGGCTAACGCGATGACCTGCCCTAATGGGTCGCGCTGATCCGTCCTCGTACGCCTGACCGCCCTTCCCAAGCGCGGAACGCAGGTTGGTCCCCCGCCGTCCGCTCCATCCACCGAAAGGGCGACTGCGAGCCCGAGCTTGTCGAGCGTAACGCCACAACTCCCAGCAGGAGCGGGTGTTGACCCCCGATCCGACTGAGGTCTGTGATACGCCGACTATGCCAGGAGAACCCGCTGCCCAACTCGCGAGTGTTCGACGTTACGGGTGGGCTCCCCTCGCCGCAGTCATGCAGAATGAATGGCAGACTGAGCACCGTGAAGGCATCTCACCGCTCCGATCTGCTGGGGTATCAGGACCTTATTTACCCCACGTTGAAGGCGGTCGCCGCTTTGGGGGGGTTGGCTCAGGCGCGCGAGATCATGAAGTGGGTACTGGGTGAAATAGGAGCCAGCGACGCCGACGTGGCAATCCCTTACGAGCACGACCCCAGGTCGGTGCTGATGAACCGCCTGGAGTGGGCCCGTTCGTAAGCCAAGCTGGGCGGAGCCCTCGACAGGCCCCAGCGAGGCGTGTACGCGCTCACTCCCTTCGGGAACGAGATCCTTTCGCAGCCTGAGGTCGCGGGCATTGAAACTGTCAGGGAAATGGATCGGAGAGTTCGGAAGAGCAAAGCCGCCTCGAGATCGAGATCACGCACACGCCTGGCGTGCCTTGAAGACGGCTAGAGGTCGCCCACTGAACCGTCCTGCGGAGGATTGTTCTCGGATGGCGCCCGCGCCGACCGGTAGAACACTCGATATCATTCGCCGCGGTCGGACTTGTCGTCCGCTGCGGCGCCTCGACCTTGTTTAATAATCCGTACGACGAGTGTTTCAAGCGAAACGCCAAACATGCTGGCGGCGTTCCCGAGCGCTCCGGCGACGGCGCTCGGCAGGCTCACCTTCACCTCTGTCGATAGACCAAAAGTGGCACGTTCGCTGTCGGCACCGACTTCTTGACTCAGCTCTGCGCCCCATCGATCCGCAAGAAGGGACCTGAACATTAGCTGGCAGTAGGGCTGCCGATGACCTATCCTGTTACTGAAGGACCCGTTTCCACGGGTGTCCTTTGTTCACCGTTACATGGTTTTGTCGTTTTCTCGGCCGCCAACCGCGCGGCGAGTTGGGGCTTTTGACTCACATAGCGAAGGACGAGCAAAGTGCCTGGATACGACCCAAGTTGCCCAAACTGCCACCGCTGCGGCAGGTGTGGCGGGGACGGAACAGTAAGAGAGACCAAGCGTGACGGCGACAAAGTGTGGCAGGAACGCGTCACGTGTCCAAAGTGCGAGGGTGTTGGTGGTGAGGTTGGTGTGGGACCCCATAACCATCGCTGATCGGCTGTTGCGAATACCGCCATTCCAAGCCACCAGGAAGTAAATGGCCCTCATTTAAGCCGTAACAGCGTCGCTGACAACGTTGGCATTTTGTGGGGTACGAAGGAGGATGATGCGTTCCACGGGAATGAACAAGGTGACGAGGGGTGGAAAGCTCGAAACCTACGGGCGCACACCCGAAGGTGAGAAGACGAAAATTAGGACGAGTGGTAGTGGTAGCAGCCGTCGCCAAGATACTTACTGGGGCGGGAAGGGTAAACCTGACGGTCCAGGGCATGGACACGAGGCGAGAGAATCCGGATTCTCCCGCAAGCCGAGTCGCTGACGCGCGCCCACTCCTCAATCCTGCACAAAGCCAGGAGCCTTCTGTCGCGCTCAGTCTGAGTTCATTTCGCATCTTGGTTGGCACCTCTAATGGCTAAGTCGAGATGACCTCTCTTACGACTACTGCTGACACCATCGAGGCTCCGCTCGTACTGGTATTGCTTGGCTCAGTCCTGATTCGGTCGCGGGCTGGCGGACTGACCGAGGTGTCGTTGATCGCCGCCCCTTTGGATGAGTGTTGGTATGCAAGGCCACGAAGTCTCGTTTTGCGTTGCACCTATTGAGCGGCGCAACGACGGCAAACCGTATTGCTCGGGGCGTGGCGAACAGCAGGGACGCTGAGCAGTGCGGTACTTTGTTCCACTCACTTCGACGGACCGCCAACAAGGCTGGAGTCGGTCAGAGGAGAAGGTACCGGGCCCAGCGAAGATCTTGCCCATGTAACAGATACATGCCGATGCCTGCGAGTCCCGTCATGAGTCCCGGAAGACGCAGGCCGGACGCTCCGTCAATGCCGAGGAGGAGTCTGTAATTCTCCGGGCTACCACCTGCGGCAGACGCCACAGTGGCGCCAAGCCGACATCCCTCATACTCCCAACGGCGGTTCCCTACCGCTTGACCTACCAGCGTAATCACGGCCGCACGCCCAATATTGCCGCAACAGAGGTGATCCACGGGTGTCAGGCGCGAGCTGATCGAGCTTTCGACGGCCACGATCAACTGCTCACGCCAGCGCTCCGCGTCGTCGTGAGTGCTGAGAAGTTCGAGCATCCGGAGACGAGCCAGGGCAATGCCCACTGAGCCATGGCACCAACTTCGCATGGCCAGACGATTGACCTGCGCCAGGCCTCTTCTCAGATCGGGCCAGTTGCGCGCCTCTGCGTCAAATAGAGCTGTTTCGAAACCAACGCCTCGCGCCGCGGCGGCGGCGTAGCGATCGTCACCGAGCGCATCGGCGAGTTCGGCTAGGGCGACGGCAATGCCGCTTGCACCGTGGGATAACCCGACGAGCGCTGGGTGCCCTTGAGCGAGCGACCAGCCACCAGCCTCATCCTGCCGCTCCAGTAGAAGTGCGCCGACGCACGACAGTACTCGCGCGCTCGCTCCTGTCGGCGTGCTCTTGTGGAATGCCGCAACTGGGGCTACTAGCCCAGCGATGCCGCTCACGAGGTCGGAGGCTTCTTCAGATACAAGCACCTCCTCGCTTAGCGCGGCAATGACGCGATCCGACTGTTCGTCCCACGTCGGCACCATCTCGTGTGATCCGGACAGGTAACGAAACAACCTCAGGATTCCCCCGATCCCAGCCGTTCCCAATCCGACGCTTCTCATGTAACGGTGTATGCGGGCTTCTTCACCGTCGTTGAGCGCGTCCACGACAGGGCGAAGCACGTCCGTAGCTAGTGCACCCTCGTTGCAGTCGTAGAGGAACGCGGCGATGCCGGCTCGGCCGTCGTAGAGACCGGGCGGCACAAGCCCAAGCTGGACCCGAGTGGCGTCGGCAAGCAGCGCCACTGTCAGCCAAGTCGGTGGACCCGCTGGGTCCTCAAGCATCTCGGCGGCGATCAGGCGAGCGACGTCGTGGGCACCGTGGCTGCCCTGCGGACTAGGGGCGTCCTCTACCCGTTCTCGCTGATCTGGCACCTCCGCCATCTCGAACCGATGTGCGCCGATTGCTCCACGGATGAGCCGAATCTGCCATCTGCATTCAGTTTCAGAAAGTCGGTCCAACCGGTCTAGCGCTTGCTCCAGTCCTTCCTTCTGGTAGTAGCGCTCAATCACGAGGTCGCTACCTACGAACAAGTCAGAACTTCCAACCTCCCCCTCAAAGTAGGGAACGTCGAGATTCTCCAGTGCGGCGATCTCGTGCAGCAGTAGCGGCCAGGTTCGCGGCCGCTCTTCGCCACTTATGTATGCACGCGCCAAACGCTCGAGCTGTAACGCACGTTCGTCGGGGTCACGGAGTGAGTCGGGATCGAGAGCCTGCCTCTGGAGGAGCACATAGGTTCGAGTTGGCCGAACCACAACGCGGCGCCGAACACCGCGAAAAGCTCCGAGGCCTGCGCGCGCCTGCTCCAGCACTTCTGGTCGCCTGAGGGCGACAAGCACCTCCTCGAACCCAGCGATCAAATCGTCAGAGTAATCAGATAGCGGGTTGGGAGTCCCCGCGTTCACTGGTAAGCAGGTGGCCTGCAAGGACTCAACTTCCCGCTCGCCCCAGACCATGTCGTCGCTGTTGGTAAAACACCAGCTTGGCTTTCGTGTCCGTGCATCCTTGGATCCAGGAGTCCCGAGGGCACTGATGTCGATGGCGTGCGCGGGTCCGACCGAGATCCAAGCGGGCAGCATGCCGGTTCTCAGCACCGAGTCTTCGATTCTTTCGGAGGCCAATGACTTGGCCTCTGAGGCCGATCGCTCGACCGACGAAGAAGGGACGCCCTCGAACAGGGTCTCAGCATCGATCAAGAGAATCTGATCGTCGACGGCGATCATGTTCTCCCAGTGACAATCGGTCGCACCGACAACGTAGAGGATGGCCAAGACGCGACCCGCGTTCCAATAAAAGCGAGTGAGCGCGCTCGGTCCGGTGGCAACCTTTGGTGCCACGTGTTCCACATAACCGTACTCACCGAGCGGTAGCACAGCTAGACGGCGAAGCGAACCCGAGGGAAGGACCTCTCCAAACACCGCCAAGAAGTCCTGAAAGCGAGCCTCGATGTCAACTGCCCGGGGCTTATACACAAGTCGGATGTCGTCCTCGAAAGTGACGATCACAACCTCGCGGCCCGCTCGATGTGAATCACTTAGGCCGGTTGTCAAGGAAACAATAGAGGCATCGCGCCTAATGCCAAATATGCGTTCGATTGCAACTCTGTCGGTCGTTAGCCGAGTCAGCATCTCTTGACATGCAGTGGTCCAATGGATAACCACAGTAGCGAGCAACCGACCAAGCACCGGGAACTCGACCAGCATCGTGCCGAAACCTGAATCCAACTGGGCTCTGCAGAACTGTTCGTAGCGCTCCGTGGTTGAGCCTGCGGCTTTTCCGTCCGCGATTCGAGCAAGGGCGACATCGGTCAGCGTCCGTTTCCCCGAGAAGAGGCGTCCCAGCGGCTGTGAAGCGATCTCGCTCAGGCGATGCAGAAGTGCATGGCGGAGTTCCTCGCACGCGCGAGCTGTGAGCCCGGCAACCTCGCTTGTGGCCTGCAGGGGCGACCAAGCCACATCGACGAGAGGCTGTAGCGCATGCGCGAAGGGAACATCGATCTTGATCTCAGGTGCCTGCATGGTGGCAGCGCGAGCAGTGGTCCGTACCCATTCAAGTACGCCAAGCCACGGCGGCGTCTTTACCGAGTCCGTTGGTGGTTCTGCAGAGTTCTCAAGGAAACCGCCCCAGGAGAGTCTGCGTTCCCACGCTCCGGACCCGTACG
>Ga0187868_1000594_pt1 | contig 28762 bp, 22 predicted proteins | sample June2016WEW_13_4_FD_133014 | JGI IMG/M metagenome (GOLD analysis project Ga0187868, IMG submission 133014) | Peatland microbial communities from SPRUCE experiment site at the Marcell Experimental Forest, Minnesota, USA - June2016WEW_13_40 | ecosystem: Environmental > Terrestrial > Soil >... | reverse complement strand
GGTTCCGCAATATCGCCATCGAGGGCGTGACCGTCAATCGCTGCCGCACCGCCGTCAGCATCGAGGGACTGCCGGAAATGCCCATCGAGGGGCTGCGGCTCACCGACGTGGTCGCCAGCGCCAAAGAAGGGCTGCGAGCATTCAACACGGTCGGCCTCGAGCTGCACAGCGTGCGCATCGATGCCGAGACTGGCACTCCCTTTCTGATTCGCGACGCGAAGCAGCTCGATCTCGATGGCATCCAGACGCGCACGCCCAAAGCCGGCGTGGCCGTGCTGCGGTTGGATCGGGTGGAGGGCGCCACCCTGCGCAACAGCATCGCCTGGCCCGGCACCGGCGTCTTTCTTTCCGTGGCTCCCGGCGGAGAGTCGGGCGTGCTGTCGCTCGCTAACAATATGAGAGGCGCTTCCAAGGCGATGGACGAGGATTCCGCCGACTATTGGAAATCCATCAACACCCCGGACCGCCCCCGAACGCCGCAGCCGAGGTGAAGCTCTGTGGGGCAGGCTCCTCGCCTAATGCCACATAGCTATCGGCCCTCCCCGCATTCCCCTGCGCCGGCCGATGGGTTGCATGGCAGTACCCGCGGGGGCACCCCGAAGCGGGCCCGATACGCGGCTACGATCTGCCGGCTGAACTCTTCGGCTTTCTCCTGGCTCACCATGGTAACCGTGCAGCCGCCGAAACCGCCGCCGGTCATGCGCGCGCCGTAGACGCCGTCGATCGCAAGCGCGGCATCCACCAGGAAATCCAGCTCCGCGCAGCTCACTTCGTAATCGTGCTGCAGGCTGCGGTGGGACGCCACTAGCAGTTTGCCCATGTCGGCCAGATCTCCGGCTGCACTGGCGGCTACGAAACGGCCGACGCGGGCGATTTCGCTCACCACGTGACGCGCGCGCCTCGCCACCGCATCCGGCATGCTGACCGCCGGCAATTGCTCCTCCGTGGCGTCGCGGAGGCTCGAAACCTCGGGAAACCGCGCGCGCAGCGCTTCCACCGCGACGGCGCATTCCTTCACCCGGTCCGCATAAGCGGAGCCGGAAAGCGCGTGCTTCACCATGCTGTTGACGGCGATGAAGGCCACTCCATCGGGCAGCGTCACGTAGCGGCACGCCAGGCTGCGGCAATCGAGCTCCACCGCCGCATGCGCGCGGCCGAACACCGCCGCGTACTGATCCATGATGCCGCAGGGCATGCCCACGAACCGGGATTCGGCGCGTTGCGCCAGCCGCGCAATCTCGAGCGGGTCGAGCGGCCGCCCGCCCAGCAGCGCCAATGCCGCAGCTACTTCGAGCGCGGCCGACGAGCTCAGCCCGGAGCCCTCCGGCACCGTGCTGCGGATCAGCAAGTTGGCGGGCTCGATGGCCAAACCGAGCAGGTCCAGCTCGTGTGCCACGCCGATTACGTAGTCGCTCCAGTCCCCCCTGCGCTCGAGCGAAGGAATGGCCGCGGCCTCGAACTCCCGCAGCTCGCCGCGATGCTCGGAGTAGATCCGCAGCTTGCCGTCGCCGGAAGGCGCGACCGCGACCAGCGTGGCCAGATCGAGAGCGACCGGCAGCACGAAGCCCAAATTGTAGTCGGTGTGTTCGCCGATCAGGTTGACGCGCCCGGGCGCGCGAAACACGCGCAGCCCGTCGGCGGACCCGAAGCGGCTCGAAAATGCGGCCTTCATAGTTGTTTGCATGATTGTCTGCGGGTCCTCAACGCCGGCAACAGCCGAAACCCGCCCACGAAAAACCATCCAACGGACACGAATACCAGCTTACGCTTTCCCGCGATGCCCCGTGGCGCGAGCCTCCAGGCTTGCAGAGTCGGCTTTCGAGCCGACTTTTTGAAGGCCGAGAGGAATCTCGGCCCTGCAGGCGTGGACGCCCGCGCCACGATTGCTCCGGAAACCGAGCTTAAGTTAGCGCTTATGGGCGATTCGTCTGCCCCATCAGGGCCGGTTCAACGGCGTCTTACCGGGATCGCCGCCGCCGGCGCGCTGGAAGGCGTAACCACCGTTAGGTCTTCCGCGCCGGCGGCATTGCCACCGCCTCCCGACACACTCGCCTCATTGGTCAACTGAAAAACCCGTGACAGAAAACCCGTAAAGCCCGTGACGCATAAAACCCGTGACAGGCTACCTGTTTCCCATTTCTTGGAGGGGGCGCGAGCTGGTTCCACCCTTACGATACTGGTTAAGTTCTTCGGCGCTCGCGAGAATTTTCCCATCTCTGCTCTACAGAATTGACCCAGGCGGCTTGATCTGAATGCGCTGATGGAGGTGCCGGCATGGCGATCATGATGCACGATGCCCGCGCCCCGGAAGAGACCATGCTTCATCTGCCGCCATTGGTTCCATCCCGACCCAGGCGAAGTGGCGTGCCAAGAACCCGGAGTCGCTGCTGGCTACCGCATCCAGCGGCGGGGAGCGCAGTGGCAACCGCCGGAGCGGTTGCGTTTGCCGCCGCCGTTGCGCCAACTTCCCTGGGATCTGGCGAAAGACGTCGGGAAGGCGAGTTCACGCCATTGGGCAGGTTTGCGGCCGGCCCTTGCTCGGGGATGCGCGGGGTGGCAGCGGACCGGAAATCATTGTTACGTAGCCTCGGACAGTGCGTCATTTCGTCACGTTGGTCTATGATTGCTAGGATGGATCCCGCCCGCTGGGAACGAATACAGGACATCTTCTGCGCGGCGTTGGAGCTCGATCCGGCTACCCGCCCGGGTTTCCTCGCTAGTGCCTGTGGCGACGATGCGGCGTTGCGGCAAGAAGTCGAAGGCTACCTGGGGTCGCTCGATGACGAGTGCGACCTGGTGGCGAACGCCATCCGCGTCGAAGCCGTAAAGGTCCTCGATATCGAGACCGAACCTGCAGGCGATCATGAGGTGGGGCCTTACCGGCTGGTCCGCCGCATTGGATACGGGGGCATGGGCGCGGTATATCTTGCCGCCCGCGCCGACAATGAATACGAACGCGAGGTCGCGATCAAGCTGGTCCGCTCCGATACGGCCGCCAACCCGGAGCTGATTCGCCGCTTCCGCATGGAACGCCAGATTCTGGCGGGCCTCGACCACCCCAACATCGCCCGCATGCTGGACGGCGGCATCACGCTGAAGGGCACTCCCTACCTCGTGATGGAATACGTAGATGGCGTGCGCATCGACGAGTACTGCCGCACAAACGCGCTCCCGGTGCGGCAACGAATCGAACTGTTCCGGACCGTATGCTCGGCCGTCGGATTTGCGCATCGCAACCTGGTAGTGCACCGCGACATCAAACCCTCCAACATTTTGGTCACTCCACAAGGCGTGCCCAAACTGCTGGATTTCGGGATTGCCAAGCTGCTGCGGCCGGGCGCGACGCGTCAGGATGCAGGTCTGACCAAGCCTGCCGAGCGCCTGATGACGCCGGAGTACGCCAGCCCAGAGCAGATTTGGGGGGGAAGCTGTTACCACAGCCACCGATATTTATGCGCTCGGGATTGTGCTCTACGAGCTCCTCGCCAACGAACATCCGTTCGACACCCAGAAATCCGATTCCGCCGCATTGCAGCGCGCGGTCTGCGAAACCGAAGCGCGACGCCCCAGCATGGCAGCCGCCCGCTCCGCCGCCGGCATTGCCGGCCTGCTTCGCGGCGACCTGGATCAGATCGTCCTCATGGCGATCCGCAAAGAGCCGGCGTCGCGATATTCCTCCGTCGAGCAGTTTTCCGAAGACCTCGGCCGGTACCTGGACGGATTCCCTGTAATGGCGAGCCGCGGGACGCGGCGTTATCGCGCCGGCAAATTCATGCGCCGTCATCGCCTGGGGGTGACGGCAGCCGCCACGCTGGTGCTTCTGCTGGCGGCATTCGGCTTCGGCATGAGCGTTCTGGCCGCCCGCGTTACCCGCGAACGCGACTCCGCGCGCCTGGAGCGCGCGCGCGCCGAGAAGGTGTCGGAGTTCCTCACCAGCCTGTTTGGCAGCTCCGATCCGTTTCACCGAACCGGCGGCGGTCCCAGCGCCCGTCAACTTTTGGACGACGGTTCGAAGCGCGTCTCGAATGAGCTGAAAGCCCAGCCGGAGGTGCGTGCAAGCCTGCTGGATACCATGGCGCAGGCGTATCAACACCTCGGCGTGTACGATCGGGCGGAAGATCTGTTTCGTGAAGAGATTCAGGCCGCGGATCAGGCCTACGGCCCCGGCTCGCTGGCCGCGTCCCGGCCTTTGCGGGAACTGGCCGATGTCGAACGGCGCCGCAGCAAGTTGCAGGATGCCGAAATGCATCTGCGGCAGGCATTGGCGATCCAAGAAAAGCTCCCGCCCGATAAGGATGTGGAGCTGTCTCACACGCTGAATAACCTCGCGCTCGTCCTGCAAATTAAGGGCGACTTCGGCCCGGCCGAGCAGTACTTGCGCCGCGCCGTGGCGGTGTCGCGCAAATACCCCGATCAGATCGCGCAAACCTTGACCATGACGAGCAACCTGGGAGGCGTCCTGGTGGACCGGGGGAAACTGGATGAGGCGGAACGCATCTTACGTGACGTTCTGGAACAACGGCGCCGCGTACTGGGTGAGCGGCACCCGCAGGTGTCCACCGGTATGGGCCGTCTGGCGCATGTGCTTCTCGCCCGCGGCAGCTACCCAGAGGCGGAACAACTGTATCGCGAGTCGCTGCGAAGAAACCGGAGTGCGCTCGGCGATTCGCATCTCGACACTCTGAATACCATGAGCAACCTTGCCGATGTGCTGCAGGAGGAAGGATCGCTGCGGGAATCGGAATCGCTGTACCGGCAGGCCATCGAGACCGGAACACGAGTCTTGGGCGACCACGCCGACGCGGCAGGCTGGTATGCCGGATTGGGCTCCGTGCTCTTCAGGGAAGGCAGGACCGCCGAGGCGGACCGGGCTTTTCAGCGGGGCCTTGCGATCTGCCGCTCTCGCATCGGCGCCGGCAGCGTCCGCGAAGCCAGAATCCTCGGGAAGTATGCCGTCCTCGAAACCGAATGCGCCCGCTACCCGGAGGCGCAGCACAATTTGGAGAGCGCCCTCGCCATTTATCGCGAAAAAATGGGGCCTTCGGCCGCGGAGTCCGCGGAGACGGAATTTCAGCTTGCGGAAAACGCCCGGGCTCGCGGCAGCCTGGGCGAGGCCGAAAACCTGTATCGGGCAGCGCTCGGCGTGGACCGGTCTGCGACTCCGCCGCTGCCATTGCAAACGGCTGCTCACCTCATCGGCTTCGCCGCGTTTCTCGACTCCACGAACGCGCCTTCCGCGGCCGAGCCGCTGGCGCGGGAGGCCGTGGAGCTGCTGAGGCGCAACCTGCCGGCGGATTTTTGGACGCTCGCGCGTCCCAGAAGCGTTTTGGGCGAGGTGCTCACCAAGCTCCGCCGGTATCCCGAGGCAGAGCCGCTGCTGGTCGATTCTTACGGCGCCCTCAGCCACAAACTCGGCGAGCACGCCCGCGACACGGCGATGGCGCAGAATCGGGTGGTCAATCTTTATGACGCCTGGGGGAATCCGGCGCGAGCCCGATTCTATCGGCTCCCTCCAGGCGTGCGGCCGGCGGCCAAGCGTTCGCCCTAACCGTTCGCATGAAGGACTGGCGCGTTTAGTAGTATATGGAGCATGCGCCCCAGCATCACGATACTGCTGCAGCAGGCGCGGCAGGGTCGGCGCGAGGCGGCCGACGAATTGATGCCCATGGTGTACGACCAGCTCCGGCGGCTGGCCGAAAGTTACCTCAGTAACGAGCGGCCCGGCCACACCCTGGTGGCGACTGCGCTGGTTCATGAGGCCTACCTGCGGCTTGCCGGTGCGGACGTAGACTGGCGGGACCGCGTACACTTTTTTGCGGTCGCCGCAAAGCAGATGCGCTACATCCTGGTGGACCACGCCAAGTCCCGCGGCCGCATAAAGCGCGGGAGTGGCGGCGACCAGGTCTCGCTTGACGATGTCACCCTGGCATACGAGGAAGCCCCGCTCGATGTGATTGCCGTCGACGAAGCGCTGAAGCGGCTGGCGGAGTTCGATGCGCGAAAGAGCGAGGCGGTCGAGCTGCTCTATTTCGGCGGGCTGACCTATGAGGAAACGGCCGAAGCGATGGGCACTTCGGTCGCCACGGTCCAACGGGAATTGAAGATCGCAAAGGCTTGGCTGCACACGCAGCTAAAAGGTGGCGGGAAGGCGTAGGTTGGGAGCCGCGAGGGACGGTTCAATCGACGGTAGTCCTGCTTTTTATCCGGAACTCCGCACGTCTGCGCCACCACGACAATTCCCCTCAAGACCACCGCAAACACCACGCCGGTCAGGGTAACCGGCAGTCTTACGCGATCATGGAACAGATTGCGCAGCGCCAGCGCGGTCATGCCGCGTTGCTCCGTGTTGCGCCCGCCAGATCGTAGTGCAGGAAATATCGCCGCTCGCCTTCGAGCGACGTTTCATCCACCACGCGCCAGCCCAGCCGGCGATACGAGGCCAGCGGGCGGCGGGCCGTGGTGGCATAGCCGTCGCGATATCCGAGCGCCCGCAATTCTTCCAGGCAGCGCCTCCAAAAGTCGAGCTTCACCTTCAGGGTGCGGTCACTGAGCGAAAAGAAAGTGAGGATCTCGAAACACCTCCGGCCATCCGGAACAGCGAACCCGAATGCCGCCGATTGCAGTTCCCGCATCCCGGTATTGAACGCCATCGCCGTATCCAGGCTGCCGGCGCCGTCTCGCAGGCCCAGAATCGTCTGCTGGGCGTAAGGGATACGCGCTGCCACGCGTCCGGCGGTGTAGTCCCAGAGCCAAAGTCGATGGATGAGCCGGTTCGACGTCACCTTGGCGAAGCAATCGTGAAACGTGGATTCGTACTCCCGCCGGGTCTCGGCATCGGCCAGGTTCAACTTTTCGAATTGGAAGCCGCTCATGAGCGCGCCTCCAGGCGGATGGGGATGGGCCGCGACGGCACCAGGGTGATCTGCGCCGTGGGTTCGACCGGTGCGGAGTCTTCCGGGTGCAGGCGGAAGCGCTGGCCGATGGATGCGAGTGCCAGCATCGTTTCCAGGATTGCGAGGCTGTTCCCGATGCAAAGATGCCTGCCCGCTCCGAACGGCAGAAAAGCGCGCTTGGGCCACGCTCCTGTCGCGAAGCGCTGCGGGCGGAAGCTCTCCGGGTCCGCGCCCCACGCCGGAGCGCGATGTATGCCGTAAATCGACACCAGTAGGATCGCGCCTTTGGAAATCTCGTAGCCGCCGAGTTCGTCATCGCGAACGCACTCACGCGACAGGGTATACACCGAGGGGTACAGCCGCATAGTCTCGTGCACGATCTGTGCCGAGAGTGGCAACCGTTCCAGATCCCGCGGCTCCGGCTTGCGCCCGCCCAGTTCACGGTCGAGCTCGGCGTGCCACAGCGCTGCCACATCGCGGTGACGGGCCAACAGATAGAGGGCCCACGCGAGCGCGGTCGCGGTGGTCTCAAAGCCCGCCACCATCAGGGTTTTGGCTTCGTCCAGCAGTTCGCCGTGGGAGAGCGCGGCCCCGGTTTCCGGATCCCGCGCCTCGATCAGCGCACTCAGCAGGTCCGGAGTCTGGCTAGCGCCGCCCGCCGGCGCGCGCGCCATGATATGGCGCTCGATGATGGCGTCGAGCTCGCGGCGGTACGCTCGCAGGCGTCGATTTCGGGCCGTGGGCATCCACATCGGCCACATCGCCACCGAGGTATTGCGCCGCCGGATGAGCAGGGTGCCATGGCGCACGATCGCCGCCAGCCTCGAGGTTTCGGACTCGCCCACGTCCGTCGAGAACATAACCCGCGCGATCGCCGCCACGGTGAAGCGCTGCATTTCCGCCACGATCTCCACGGGGGCGCCGCTCTGACGCAAGCTTTCCCAGCGGGCCAGCATCCGATCGACCGCGGTGTGTACGGCGGGGCTCAGCCGCTTGACAGCCTCGCTCGAAAACATGGGCTGGGCCTTCCGGCGCCGCTTCAACCACGGCTCGCCTTCGGTGGCGAGCAATCCGTCGCCCACCAGAAGCCGCAGGTTGCGATTGTGATACGCGCGGCCGTAACGGTCGCCGCGGGTCACCATCACCTGATGCGCCAGTTCCGGATCGCTCACCGCCACGAAGCGTTTGTGCAATACGCGGAAACTCGCGAGACCGTTGTGGCGCGCGGCCAGCTCGGCGACAAAGCGGTGCGGCGCCTGCGCCATATCGCGCGCACTGCCCAGCAGCCAGTGGCCCCCGGCCTTAGGAATGCCGCGCGGTGCCGATACGAGCACGCTCGTCTCCTTCCATCAAGCGGCGAGTCTGCGCCACGAACGAATCGTCCAGCCCCGCGGCCGATTCGACCAGTTGCGTGAACAGGTGCGCGAAGCGCGCGAGGCCCATACCGTCCAGAATGTCGTGATCGGCGGCGCTGCCGATGCACATCACCTTGCGCGCCGTCACTCTTCCGTTTTCGTCCAGCTTCAGCCGCTCCGCCGTGTTGCCGATGGCGAAGCCGAAGGTGTGGATGGCCGGCGGGAGGGCGTACATGGGGTTGGTAAAGCCGTGGCTCTGTACATTGGTCAATCCTATGGTTCCGTTCAGTTGCTTGAACAAAAACGGGTCGCGCTGCACCCGCCGGCTGATCCAGCGGCGCGCGAACGCCGGCAGCCGGGCGGCGCGCCGCCGCATCCGCACTGTCCGGTCGTTTGGCAAGTCCGGAGCCTTCACCGCCTGGCGCAATTCCCAGTTGATCTCGGCGAGCGATTTATTCTGGGCGCCGCGCACGATGTGCGCCACCGGAATGCGCACTCCGCTGGGCAGTTTCTTGTCCACCGGCGTCAGCACGTCGATGTCTTCGAACGTGATCAGCTTGCGTCCATGCCGGTAGGTCACCACGGTGGGATTCTGCATGGCCGCCTGCACCATCGAGTACAGCGCGAACGCGTGGAAAGAGATCGCCACCCGGAGCTCCCTTTCGTGCCGCCGGATAGCCGCCAGAGGCTCGGTAATATCGACCTCGCCGAAGCCGTGCACCATGTGCGGACGCTCGATGTCCAGAAACGTGGTCAGGGCATTGCGGATCGTCGGCCACTCGGTTTGACGATACGCGGGGCGTGGCGCGCTCATAGGGCCTCCCCCGCGTGGCAGTCGCGGAAGAATCGCATGAAGCTGCACAGCGCTTCCACCGCCGGCACGGTTACGGCGTTGTAAATCGAGGCGCGAATTCCGCCGAGCGTGCGGTGCCCCGCCAGGCCATAAAAGCCCGCCGCACCGGCCATGCGCAGGAATTTCCGTTCCAACTCTTCCGACGGCAGGGTCAGGACCACATTCATCTGCGAGCGGTTGCCTGGAGCGGCGTGGCCGCGGTAGAAACCGCCGCTGGCATCGATGGTTTCGTAGAGCAGCTCCGCTTTGCGGGAGTTGAGCGCCGCCATCGCGTCGAGACCGCCAATTTCGTCGCGGAGCCAGCGCGTCACCAGCATCGTGACGTAGATCGCGAACAGCGGCGGCGTGTTATAGATCGACCCTGCGCGCGCATGCTCGCGATAATCCAGCATCGCGGGCAGCCCCTCCGGGACACTCTCCAAAACGTCATCCCGCAGGACCACCACCGTGACGCCCGCCGGTCCCAGATTCTTCTGCGCGTGCGCGTAGACCAGCGCGAACCGCTCGATATCCACCGGCCGGCTCAGGAAATCCGAAGACATGTCGCATACCCGCGGCACGTCGTCCCGGCCCTGCGGTTCGTCGAATTGCAGGCCTTCGACGGTTTCGTTAGAGACGTAATGAAGATACGCCGCATTTCCGGAGAACCGGGTTTCGCCCGCATCGGGCAGGCGGGTGAAGCCCTCCGCTGCTCCACTCCACGCCACCCGAACCGCCCCCTCTTTGCGGGCCTCCGCAACGGCTTTGCCGCTCCAGTACCCCGTATGGAGATACTCCGCGGTGCGCTTGCGCCCCCGCAGGAGCGTCATCGGCACCATGGAGAATTGCAGCGTGCCGCCCCCCTGAAGGAACAGCACGCGGTAGCGATCGGGCAAGTCCAGCAACACGCGGAAGTTGTCTTCCGTCTCCGCCACCACGTCGCGAAACCACTCGGACCGGTGACTGATCCCAAGCACCGATTGGCCGGTGCCCGGCGCCTCTCCGATGGCCCGTTGGGCTTCGTCCAGAACACTCTCCGGCAAGGCTCCGGGTCCGCCCGAGAAGTTCAGGCTTCTGGTCCAGGTTTTGCAATCCAGCACCCGCGATCCGTACATGCTGTCTCCTCCGATTTGCCTTCTCACTCTCGTAAGCGACAAACTTTCAAAAACATAGTCAGGGGTCGCAAAGATATTTGCAAGCTATTGATTGTAAGGGCTTAGGGGTTTCCACCGCGCCGGAAAGACTGGGATTGGCCGCTACTTGTCAGGATCGGCGACATACAAACGAGTGCTCTCGACGCACGGCGTTTCGCTGGGGCGATCCGCCCCGAGCGCGCCATGGCCGGACTCTCAGGGAGTCTGAAGCGCAAGCAAGTCCACTGGCCAACCTCCCGGGGAGCCGCCCATCCGCCATGACGATTGCGCTCACCGCCAGCAAAGTCACCGGAAACACCTATGTCCTGACGCCAGTCGACGCCCTGGCGCCGGGTGAATACTCGTTCAGCCCCGCCAACTCGAACGATGCATATTGTTTCGGCATCGATCCGCCCGCACCGGGCGCACGATAGAGCTAGAGAGAAGGGCGTAATCTGTGTGTTACAAGTCTGAGCCATCCGTGCGCCCTGCGGTTCGGGGTCGGATCTGAAAAAACAAAAATTACGGCATAGGTAAACATAGTTATTTCTATTGATTAGGAGCAGTATCCGCCCCATTGGCGGCGAGCGCGTTTTGCATTCTTGTGCATTTTTTTGGAAAAAATCCGGTCTGTCGCTATCCGCCGCCACGTGGCAACCCCGCCCTCGCGTCAATCCGGAGCTACAGATGAAAGCCGCACTACGGCAAAATTCATGGCGGCTTCGGTTTTGTGCAATTCTGTGCGTTTTAGCGTATTTTTGGTTCGCAGCGGGGCAAGGTGCCGGTGCGGATTCCGGCATAGCAAGCACGGCTGGCGCGTTCCCCCTCCACCATAATAGAGCGGAGGGAATGAGCTATTTTGGGCTGTTGCTTTGTCTTCAGTGAGTTACTGGCTTAAATGAAGTGTGACCGGGTTTGGTAGAGCGGTGAGGAGCGCGGCCAAGCCTCGCTAACTGGTTGACAGCAAGGCGCTTGGTTGGTGACGGGCCGGCAACCATACTACGCCAGCGGCGCCCGGAGCCGGAATTGGGCGGTGTGTTGGCGGCTTTCGGGTGAAGCAGGGCGGGACGGGGCGTCTCGCATGGCCTGGTGTTCGCCATACCAGGCTGGCTTTTGCAGAGTTCGGGGAGGGGCATTTGACGAGGAGATCCCGAACTTTGGCGCGCGCAAACGTCAAGAGGCCCGGCGCAGGGGCTGCTGTCCCGGTATCCTACACTCTGGCCCCGGGTGAATACTCGTTCAGTCCCGCGAGCTCGAACGACGCGCACTGTTTCAGCATCGATCCACCCGCGCGCCGGGCATCCAAGTGAGTCCGGCCGGCAAATGACCTTCGTTCTCAGTCCGGTCGAATCCGCCGTGTCCCGTGCCGTCTCCGCGTGCCGCGACTCTTGCCTATTTGCAAAGACATTCTCCGTTGTCGTTGCTCGGTGGAGTGGGCGCTTTCGCCTGCAAAGCCGCCGATCAGGCGGCTGGGTTCAATGGACAAGCGTGCCCGCTCTGGCTGCAGCTCCGCTGCTCCGTGGGGCATATGGAAGGCGCATCCCCAGACGCAAGCGCGTTTATGGGGAGTAATCCGGTCGGACCAAATGAACCACCGCACGAGAGGACACAATTTCCCCGACCGACTTCCAAAATCCAATTTGGCTGTTCCCCAGATGAAGGGGGCTTGCGTGCGTGGGTGAGCAATGCTGTAATTAGGCCGGCATGGCGATCCATCGCGGAGGACAGTGAGAATGAAGTTCTTGCCACTGCGGAAGATGTGGGAGCGATTTGAACTTTCGCTTCGTGATTCCGACGCTGCCGCCTTCTTCGATTTAATGTGCCTTGGCGAACTGCTCGTGAAGTCCGCGGTCCTGGGCCTCGTTGCGGCAGTCGATTCAGACAAGGAGAGGCACCAATACGGGCTCCTTCATCGTCTGGTGCGTGCAGATGGGATCGGTGACTGGGACCAAGTGCTCCAAGAGATCCTCACGGGTAGCGCGGCTCACCTGCTTAGGGTAGGTGCACAACCGGAACAAAAGGAGCTGACGATGCGCGTGGCTCCCGACTCCTGGCAATATGAGGCGGTCTCCGCGCTGCACAAGTGCTTAAAGATCGTTAATCCGAAAGAGGGCAAGTTGCCCGATAAGATTGACGGCCATCGGTGGTTCAGCATTTTTGTGCAGCTGAGGAATGGGACTCGCGGGCACGGTGCACATGTGGCTAGCGTCATCGGTAAGCTGACCCCCCCGTTGAAGAGCTCCCTACAACTGGTGAGCGCAAACTACTGTCTTTTCGCTCGCCCGTGGGCCTACGTCCACCGGAGCCTCTCGGGCAAGTATCGTTTCACACCGCTTAGTGCTGGCGTCGAGGTCTTCGAACGTCCCGACACGTCAATTCCGGCGCTCACGGATGGAGTCTATTGGTACCTTGACAGACCGCTATTAGTACCGCTCCTGCAGTCAACGCCGGAGGCCTTCGATTTCTTTTACCCAAACGGAGCATTTAACGAACGCCGGTTTGAGCTGGTGTCATACATCACCGGAACGACGACTGACGGCGACGCAACGCTGTACCTGGAAGCTCCGTCAAAGTTGCCGCCAAGTGCGACCCAGGGTCTAGGAATTCTGGATGTCCGCGGTGGGGCCTTTACGAATCTCCCATCTCCCCCGACCCAATACGTTACGCGCACCGACCTTGACAAGGAGCTCCGCGACGTCCTGGAGATTCTGGAACGTCACCAGGTTATCACTATTTTCGGACGAGGCGGCATCGGCAAGACCTCCTTGGCGCTCAATGTGTTGAACCAGTTCGCGCATGAAGGGCACTACGCGGCTATCCTCTGGTTCAGCGCGCGAGACATCGACCTCCTTCCTGACAAGCCGTTGCCGGTTGCGCCGAGTGTCCTCACGCCGCAAGATGTATCGAAGGAGTTCTCTCGCCTGACTCAACCAGCAGGTCACTTAGAGAAGACGTTTGACCACGTCGCGTGGTTTGAGAAGTGTCTTCGTGAACCTCAGCTCGGACCAACACTATTCGTATTTGACAATTTCGAGACGATGCGCCATCCGTTGGATGTATTTCGCTGGCTCGACGTCAATGTTCGCTCACCCAATAAGGTCCTGATTACGACGCGGCACCATGACTTCAAAGGCGACTATCCTATTGAAGTCGACGGCATGAATCGCGAGGAATGCGACAGGCTGATCGAGCAAACCGCCGCATCTCTGGGTATCGCCTCTTGGGTGACGCGAGAGTACAAACAAGAACTCTACTCAGAAGCAGCAGGCCACCCGTACGTTGTCAAGATCCTGCTGGGCGAGGCAAAAAAGGCCGGGCACCGTGTTAGAACAGAGCGCATACTCGCTGACAAGGACCGCATCCTGGACGCCCTGTTCGAACGAACGTACGCTCGACTTTCACCACCTGCCAGACGAACGTTTTTGACTCTCAGCAGTTGGGGCACCAGCATCCCAGAGCTAGCGGTGGAAGCGGTCCTACTCCAGGCAAAGCACGAGCGCTTCGATGTAATCGCAGCGGTTGACGAACTCGTGCTGAGTTCCTTCATCACCCGAAGCACTCGCCAAGCCGATGGCATCTCGGTGGTTGATATTCCATTGGTGGCCGTCGTTTTTGGCCGCAAGAAACTATCCGTCGAAGCCATGAAGATCGAGGTCGATGAGGATACGCAACTTCTGCGTATGCTTGCCAGCAGTCCTGGCGCAACGGCCCAGGACCTTGTTGCGAAGATCTTCAAGAACGCTGCGAGCCAGATCGGCTCTGGCACGGTGCGCTTCTGCGACGTTCGGCCCCTGCTCGAGTTCATCTCTTCCAAGATCCCGTACGGCTGGATACTGCTGTCCGAGCTGCACGAGGAGAGCGGAGAGGATGCGAATCTGGAATCGGCCAAGAGCGCGCTCAAGTGTTATCTGGAGGCGACGCCTCGGGGGCCCGACCAGGTAAAGGCCTGGGAGAGACTCGCGTCTCTTTGCGAGCGATCAGAGGATTTTGCCGGCGTTGCGGACGCTGAAGCATCACTGTGCGAGGTTCCCGAAGTTCCGCTCAGGCGAATGAGCAACGCTGCAGAACACGTTCTAATCATGTTGAAGAAGGTTCGATTTCTCTCGCGGCCCTTCGAGTACCGGCGGAAGGTGAAGCAGACAATCCCGCGGATCGCCTCGATGATAGCCGCCCGCGCCTCTGGATGCGGTGTCACTGAATTCAACCGATTGGCATGGTTAAGTTTAGTAGTTGATGATGAAGCCAGCGCGAAGACGTGGACGGAACGCGGCTTAGCGATCGACCCGGATAACGTGCATTGTCTGAGCCTAGCGCAACGCCTTGGCATGCGGCTGTCGTGATGCGCGCCAGATCGGGAACGAGAAGTCGGCTCGCATCTGCCAATCTCCGGTACGCGCCGGCCTACGGACGTCCGCGCTCGGCGCCCATTCCGCCCCGCCATTGGCCCCTCCGGCCGAAAAGAGCCACTTCAGCCGGCGCAGGCCCCAAGCGCCCTTGACGGCGCACTCTCCTCTTTCAGAAACTGGAGGATTCGTTTATTCACCGCCGCTGTCTGTCGAAAGGGCAAATCGTGACCGGCGGCCGGAATGATCTCGGCCGTGACCTGGGGAGCCACTCGTTTCAGGCGGCGCACAGCCTTTTCGGCAGAGTAAATGACCTCGTTTTCACCGGCCAGGAACAATGTGGGAGGCCGCAGACTTCCCCATTCGGTATCGGTCAACACGGGCGGAATCGGAGTCTTGTGCCGCTGGATACTCCGCATGTTCAGCGACAACAGCTCGATCGTCGAGTCCATCCATTGCGGATCGGTTCGCGCCATATCCGCAAAGATCCACCGGAAAAACGCTCGCAAGCCCCTTTGTCTGGCGATAGCGAGCGCGATCACGCGCAGCCAAAACTCGGCCGGGGGCCGCAGGACGGTCATGCCAGGCGCGAGCAGGACCACCTTCTCGAGGCGCTCTGGAAAATGCAAGGCATATTGAGCTGCCAACGCTCCACCGTACGAAATGCCAACCAGACTGACCCGCCCTCGCGCTTCCAATGCCCCGATGAGTTCATCCAGCCACGCGATCAGGTCTTGGAGGGTCCGGACCGGCTTGGCGCAAACGCTTTTGCCAAACTCTCCGACCTGGTCAACCGCTACCGTTCGATATTCCCTGGATAGCGCTTCGATATTCGGCGACCACATGAGCGAAGTGGTCCCCGCGCCGTGCAGCAGGACGAGCGCGGGCGCGGCAGGTGGGCCGCTTAGGCGAACGAATGTTGCGCCGAACGCCGTCGGGACCATTCGCTCTTCCGACACGATCGGCCACAGCTTGGCGGCCAGGCCGTCGAGGTAGCGGAAGCAGAGATCTCTCGCAGCCGCGGTTCGATAGGGATAATAATCCGCAGTGTTCATCGTCTCGTCCGAGACGGCGGCACTGCCGCTGAAGCGACCAACGCAATCAACTTGCGAAAATCCGGGCGTTGCCGCAGTCCGGCCCCGGTTCTTCAGACACCGGGGCGAGGCAGACTTGTTCCTTAGTTCCCCCGCCGGCACCTGCCTGGTTTTTGCACGGCCTAACCGCTAGGGTCTCTCTCCTGTTGACATTCTAAAGGAAACCGCGCATACTCCTTTTGGATGTCTACACGAGAGGACAAACCCGACATTCTACAGGGCACGCTCGACCTCATGGTGCTGCGCACACTGACGTCTATGGGGGCGCAGCACGGGTTCGGCCTGGCCCAGCGCATTCAGCAGATTTCCGGCGGGCTGCTCGATCTCAATCAGGGGACGCTCTACCCGGCGTTGCTGCGGCTGGACCACCGCGGCTGGGTACAGTCCCGATGGGGCGTTTCGGGCAATAACCGGAAAGCCAAGTTCTATGAGATCACCGAAGCGGGCCGGCGCCAGACCGAACGCGAATCGCAAGATTGGGCCCGAACGGTCGAAATTATGAACCGCTTTCTGTGCCTGGGGACCAAGGAGTAACCGATGATTGCCATTTGGCAGCGCTTGAAGGAATTCGTCGCTAGCGTCCGCCTGGATCGCCAACTCGACGACGAGATGGGCTTTCATCTCTCCATGCTGGAAGACCAGTTCCGCGCCCGCGGCATGACCGACAGAGAAGCCAAAGCCGCCGCCCGGCGCGAGTTCGGCGGCATCGCACACGCCAAGGAAAGCTATCGCGATGAGCGCGGCCTGCCATGGCTCGAAACTACCGCCCGCGATCTGCGCTACGCCTGGCGCGGCCTCGGCCGAAGCCCGGGCTTCGCCGCCGCCGCCGTCGTCTCGCTCGCGCTCGGCATCGGCGCCAATACCGCCATCTTTTCCCTGTTCCACGCCTTGATGCTGCGCCTGCTCCCGGTGGCCCGGCCCGCGGAGCTGGTGGATCTCCACCAGACCGGCGGCTGGATCGACGGCCACTCCTCCTATCCGCTCTACCGGCAAATCGCCAAGCGCACCGACCTGTTCCAAGGCGCCATCGCCCGCACCGATGTAAGCAAGATCTTGTTTTCCGAGTGGCCGGGCGCGCGCTCGAACTACACCCAACGCGAGTTTGTCTCGGGCAATTATTTCGAAGTGCTGGGAGTCAAAGCGGGATCGGCCGCCTGTTCCACCCAAGCGACGACCGCGTTCCCGGCGGCCATCCGCTGGCCGTGCTGAGCTACGATTGCTGGCGCAACCGCTACGGTGCCAACCCCGCAGTCGTGGGCAGCACCGTTCTGGTGGACGAGAAACCGCTCACCGTAATCGGCGTGGCCGTGCCCGGCTTTCATGGCCTGCAGGTGGAGCGGCGCACCGAGGTCTGGGAACCGATCATGATGGCGGAGATGCCATTCAAGAATTCGAGCGCCTGGTGGCTCCAGATGGTGGCGCGCGCGAGGCCCGAAATCCCGCGGAAGCAGCTTCAGGCGGCGGTGAATGTGCTGATGCAACAGCACCTGGCGGCCGCTTACCCCACCAGTTTGGACGCGGCCTTCCGCCAGCGCGTCATGGAGCAGCGCCTCCAGATCCGCGATGCCGGCATCGGGCTTTCCATGCTGCGCGAGGAATTCGCCAAACCGCTCCGGATTCTGATGGCCGCGGTCGGCCTGGTGCTGCTGATGGCCTGCACCAACGTGGCCAACCTGCTGCTCGCCCGCGGCGCCGCGCGGCGGAAAGAAGTCGCCATGCGTTTCTCGCTGGGCGCCACGCGTGCCCGCCTGGTGCGGCAGGCGCTTACGGAATGCGCATTGCTGGCCGCGGCGGGCGCGCTGCTGGGAACCGGGCTGGGCTTCTGGGGTACGCGCGTCGTGGTTCGTTTCCTGCCGGAAGGCGCCGGCAATCCCTTGAGCCCCACGCCCGAGCCGGCGGTCCTCGGGTTCACGCTCGCGATCTCTGTCCTGTCGGTGCTGGTGTTCGGGCTGGTGCCGGCGCTGCGTTCCACCGCCGTCGATCCGGCTTCGGGGCTCCGTTCGGAAACCGGAGGAAGCGCCGCCGCTCCTCTGCTCCGCCGCGTTCTGGTAATCGCGCAGGTGGCTTTTTCGGTAGTGCTGGTCGTGATGGCCGCGCTGTTCGGGCGCAGCCTGTTCGAGCTGCGCTCGGTAGATCTCGGCTTTCGCAACCAGGAAGTGTATGAGATTGGGTTGGACTTTCCCCGCGAGTGGCGGCACAAGGACCTGCGTGTACCGCACCGCCAATTCGCCAGCCAGATGCAGGCGTTGCCCGGCGTGACTTCGGTGACCTACGGTTTGCCTGCACCCTTCGTGCCTGGCAGCGCGAGCACGTCCGTGAGGGTCCCCGGATCGGCGCGCACGGCCAACGGCCCCGCTGACGTGGAAGCGGCGTACATCGCCCCGCGGTACTTCGAAACCCTGGGCACGCCACTTCTGTTGGGACGCGAATTCGACCGCGGCGATACGGCCGAGTCGCGCCAAGTGGCCGTGGTGAACGAGGCTTTCGTGCGCATGTTCCTTCCCGGCGAACGTCACCCCGACCACCGTTTCCTGAGCCTCGGGGACGGCAAGCCCGAAGGCGAGCCCACCTGGATCGTCGGCGTGGTTCGCAACATGCGGCCCGCGGCGATTCGGCAAGCCCCTAAGCCGACGCTCTATCTGCCGATCGAGCAGCACGAGGTTGACTATCCGCCGGTCATGCTGGTGCGGACCCAACTGTCATCCATGACGCTGCTGCGCGCCGCCTACCGGGAATCGGGCAAGCTGGGTCCCATGATCGGCTTTTCGACTTTCGATACCATCCGCCAGCACATCGACGATTCCATCTTCGAGCAGCGCCTGCTGGCCGGCTTGAGCGGCTTCTTCGGCATCCTGGCGCTGGTGCTTGCCGCGGTCGGCCTGTACGGCGTGGTGGCCTATAGCACCGCCGGGCGAACCGGCGAAATCGGCATCCGCATCGCGCTGGGCGCCCGCCGCGGCCAGGTGCTCCGCATGATTCTGGGCGATTCGCTCGCGCTGGTTTCGGTGGGCCTGGTCATCGGCTTGTTGGCATCGTTCGCCGCCGCGCGAGCGGTAGCTTCGATCCTGTATGGCGTGGAGCCGTCCGATCCGCCGGCGTTCATTTTCACCGCCTTGGCGCTCGCCCTCACCGGCGCCGCCGCCGCGTTGTTGCCGGCGCGCCGCGCCGCATCGCTCGATCCCATGCGCGCCCTGCGGCACGAATGAGAAGCAGCTCGCGCCGGACGGCGGGTCAGACCTTCTTGAACAGCCTATCGAAGGCGTTGCGAGCGTCTTCCGGATTGCGCGGCACCGGCGGCGCACCGTTCGGGAGTTGGGGACCCGCGCTCGTCGAACCGTTCGAGGTGCCCTCGCGCGCAACCGTCACTCTGGGCAGAAACAGGCTGCACTCGTTGGCCTTGTCCTTGATCGGAATCCGCACCGGGATCGGTTTCAAGCACTGGAACCGCGTGGCGGGCTCGAAATGCGTGCACTGCTTGCAGCAGTGCAATTCCGCGTTGCACTTGGGACAATTGCCGCTGAAACTGGTGTCCGGTGGCAGGGTAGTGGAACAGTTATAACAGCGCGAGGCTGCCACGTGCTGCACCAGACGGGGAAGCCGCGGCCCGGTAATGTCGATGGGTGGGCGCGGGCCCTGTGGCTTGGGGCGATCCTCGCGCGGCCCGCGGGAATCGCGGTCTGAGTCCATGTACCCCTGCTGTCTGTACTTGCGGTCGCTATCCATGGAGGAAAAAACTCCGTCTGTGAAGGAATCGATCTTGTTACAGCACCGATGTGTTTGAATGCTCTTCCGGTACGGTCTCGTACCGCGCCTGGGGAAAATGCCACCGATTCCGCGCGCGGACGCATCGCGAGGAAGGGAGGTGACTGTGGGAACAGCGGAACGCCCAAGGCGCGAGGTTATATCAGAAAGCACCCGCCTAGTGGTCGAATCCAATATGTACCACGGAATGGGGGTCAATTGCATCCCCTTTCCTTCGGTCTAATGCAAAAAGTTAACTTACGGAACTCCACTTCAGCAGATTGCTGCAGGGGCGGGTAAGCGGATCGTCGAAATGGTTCGGGCAAACGCGTAAGGCGTAGCCCAAACGGCCGGTTCTCTCCGGCAGAATATCGTTGCCGAACGTAGCCACGGTTCCCTGCATCTCGAGGTGGGGCAGCAACAGCACCTCGGTTTCTTCCAGATGCCCGGAGGAATCCACCCGGCCCAACACCACTTCCACCCGAACATCCTCCGGCTTCAACCCCGCCAGGTCGATGGCGGCGCGGACCGGAACGGCGGCCCCGCTGAAAAGTGCGGCTCCGGGCGCCGCGCTGCCGGCCTCCACAAAACGCACTCGGTCCCAGGCCGCGCGCACCCTGGCATTCCACGCGGCTTTGTTGCGCGCCAGCGCATGGTCTTCCGCCTCCATCCGCAAATGCTGCCGGTGCGCCGGCTCGTACATTTCGGTCATATACTCGCGCACCATGCGGCGGCAATCGAACTGCGGCGTAATGTAGCGAAGCGATTGTTTCATTCGCCGCACCCACTCCCGCGGGGTCTGCTCGCGGCGCTCGTAATACATGGGAACGATTTCGGTTTCGAGGAGGTAATAAATCGCGCTGGCGTGCAGCGCATCCTGGTCGTCCGAGTAGGCTTCCCGCTCGCCGATCGCCCAACCGCCGGAGTGTTCGTAAGCTTCGTCGAACCAGCCGTCGAGGATGCTCAGGTTGAGCATGCCGTTGCACGCGGCTTTCATGCCGCTGGTCCCGCAAGCCTCCTCCCCGCGCCGCGGCGTATTGAGCCAAAGGTCGACTCCCTGAACCAGCTCCCGCGCCACCTTCATGTCGTAGTCTTCGAGAAAGACCAGGTGCTTCCACAACTCCGGGTCGCGCGAAAGCTGCACGATCTCGCGTATGAATGCCTTGCCCGGCTGGTCTTTGGGATGGGCCTTGCCGGCCACCACGATTTGCACCGGCATGTCCTTGTTCAGCAGAATTCTTTTCAGACGCTCTACATCGCGAAACAGAAGCGTGGCCCGCTTGTAGGTGGCGAAGCGGCGCGCGAAACCGATGGTGAATACGTTGGGATCGAGCGCCTCGCCGGAATGCCGCAGCTCGGCGGCCGAAGCCTTGCGCCGCAGCGCCGAGATTTGCTGCTGCCCGCGCACAAAATTCACCAGGCGCCGTTTGCGCCGGCGGTGCACTTCGAACAACTCCTCGTCCGGTATGTCGATCACCTGCTCCCAGATCGCGGGGTCGTTGAACCGCTCCCGCCAGTCCGGTTCGAGGTACTGATCGTAGAGACCGGCCAGATCGCCGTTGAGCCAGCTCGGCACGTGCACGCCATTGGTCACCGACGTAATCGGCACTTCCCAAACCGGCAACTGCGCCCACAGGTCGTGGAACATTTCCTGGGAGATCTCCCGGTGCAGGCGGCTTACGGCATTTCGATAAGACGACGTGTTGAGCGCCAGCACCGCCATCGAGAAGCGTTCGTCGCGGTCGAACGGATTGCGGCGCCCGAGCGCCATCAACTGCTGAAAGTCCACGCCGAGGTCTGAACAATAACCCGAAAAATAGTGATACATCATGCCCGGATCGAACAGGTCGATTCCCGCCGGCACGGGCGTATGGGTGGTGAACACGTTGCTTGCCCGGGTGGCTTCCACGGCCTCGTCGAAGCTGAGCTTGTGCTCTTTCATGTAGACCCGAATCCGCTCCAGCGCCAGAAACGCGGAGTGCCCTTCGTTCATGTGAAAGACGGTGGGCTCGAGCCCCATCGCCTCGAGTGCCCGGATGCCGCCGATTCCCAGAACGATTTCCTGGCGGATACGAGTATCGTTGTCGCCGCCGTAGAGCGAATCGGTGATGTCCCGGTCCTGCGGCAGCTCGTTTTCCGGGATGTTCGTGTCCATCAGGAACAGCGTGATCCGTCCCACCCCGATCTTCCAAACCTGCACGTACACGTCGCCGGTGGGCAGGTTCACGGTGACGCGCAGGTCCTTGCCCGCCGCGTCCTTCACCGGGGTCACGGGAAGCGTGTAGAAATCGTTCATCGGATACCGCTCCTGCTGCCAGCCGTCCGGGTTCAGATATTGCCGGAAATATCCTTGCTGGTAGAGCATGCCGAGGGCGATGAGCGGATAATCCTGATCGCTGCAGGATTTGAGGTGGTCGCCGGAGAGGATTCCAAGACCGCCGGAATACACCGGCAAACACTCCGTCAGTCCGTATTCCGCGGAGAAATAGGCGATCAGCTTTCCATCAAGTGGATCGCCCTTGTGCGTGCGCGCATCGTAGGCTTCGCACGCCATGCGGTACAACGCCAGGTAGCGCGGATCCGCGGCGGCCTTTTCGAGCGTCGCCTGAGAAGCTCTCCCCAGCATCAGAACCGGGTTATAGCCGCAATCGCGCCACAACGCCGGATCCAGGCGGCGAAACACCGCCCTCACGATCGGTTCCCAACTCCATAAGAGGTTGTGCGCCAACTCGCTCATGCGGGCCAGAGAGGCGGGAAGAACCGGCCGGACTAAAAACTCTCGTAAAGGCTGTATATGGAAAGGCATACTGCAGGAGCTAACCTTTCAAGATAGCAAATCGGCGGGTATTGGTTCTCACAATAGGGCCGCGGCGCTAATCGAATTTCGGCCGGCTTGTTAAACTTTTAATAGCGCACCCTTTATGAATACCCCCCAGGAGCGCCGGAAGGCGCTCGCCGAGATCCTCGCCGAACGTGTCCTCATTATCGATGGGGCCATGGGCACCATGATCCACCAGGCGCCGCTTTCGATCGAGGCCGACTACCTGGGGCGCGAAAACTGTCCGGAGATTCTGAACGTCACCCGCCCCGACGTCATCGGCGGCATTCATGCGCGGTATCTCGAAGCCGGCGCCGACATCGTCGAAACCAACTCCTTCGGCGGCGCCGCGATTGCCCTGGCCGATAACAATCTGGCCGGCCGCGCCTACGAGCTCAATTTTGCCGCGGCCCAGCTCGCGCGCCAGGCCGCCGACCGATACTCCACCGCCGCGAAGCCCCGCTTCGTCGCCGGCTCCATCGGACCGACCAATAAAGACATCAACATCCAGGGCACTATCGGGTTCGACCGCCTGCGCGGCGATTACTACGTCCAGGCCAAAGCCTTGGTGGAAGGCGGCGCGGATTATCTGCTGATCGAGACCGCGTTCGATACCGGCAGTTTGAAAGCCGGGCTGGTGGCGATCGACCAGTTGCGCCGCGACCTCGGCTTCGACATTCCCGCGGCGGCCTCCGTCACCATCGAACGCACCGGAACCATGCTGGCCGGCCAGGCCATCGACGCGCTCTACGCCTCCATCGCCAATCACGACCTGTTGGCCGTGGGCATGAACTGCGCCACCGGGCCGGACCTGATGACCGACCACATCCGCACTCTCGCCGAAATCTCGCGCTTCCCGATTTCCTGCTATCCCAACGCAGGTCTGCCCGATGCGGAGGGCAAGTTCCCGGAAACGCCCGAATCGCTGGCCGCGCAACTGGAAAAATTTCTGAACCTGGGTTGGCTCAACATCGTCGGCGGTTGCTGCGGCACGACCCCCGCCCACATCCGCGCCATTGCTCAAATGGCCGAGGGGAAACGTCCGCGCGCCCTACCCCAGCCTTCTCACCGCGTTTATTATTCCGGCATCGAGCTGGTGGAGGCCGAAGACGCCAATCGTCCCCTCATCGTCGGCGAGCGCACCAACGTCATCGGTTCCCGCCTGTTCAAGAATATGGTCGCCGCGGAAAAGTGGGAGGAGGCCACCGAGATCGCGCGCTGGCAGGTACGCAACGGCGCTCACGTGGTGGATGTGTGCCTGCAATCCGCCGATCGCGACGAGCTCGCCGATATCCCGCCCTTCTACGCGAAGCTCATTCGCAAGATCAAGGCGCCAATCATGATCGACACCACCGATCCCCGGGCGGTCGAGCTGGCCCTCACCTATTGCCAGGGCAAGAGCATCATCAACTCGATCAACCTCGAAGACGGCGAAGAAAAATTCGAGCGCATCTGCCCCATCGCCAAACGCTACGGCGCGGCCCTGGTGGTGGGCTCGATCGACGAGGATAAGCTCCAGGCCCAGGCTTTCACGCGCGAGCGCAAGCTGGCCGTGGCCGAGCGCTCCTTTAAGCTGCTCACCGAAAAGTATGGCATCCCGGCGGAAGACATCGTCATCGACCCGCTGGTATTTCCCTGCGCCACCGGCGACGCCAACTATATCGGCGGCGCGGTGGAAACCATCGAAGGCATCCGCCTGGTGAAGGCCAGCCTGCCCTACGTCAAGACCGTGCTCGGAATTTCCAACGTCAGCTTCGGTCTGCCGGCGGCCGCGCGCGAAGTGGTGAACTCGGTCTTCCTTTATTACTGCACCAAGGCCGGGCTCGACCTCGCCATCGTCAATGCCGAGAAGCTGGAGCGCTTCGCCTCCATTCCGGAGCACGAACGCCGCCTGGCCGAGAACCTGCTGTTCAATTCGCCGCCGGTCGATTCCGAGGACGAGGCGCTGCGCACCGCGCCCGAGGATTGGCGCGCGCAGAGCCAGGAACAGAAGGCCGCCATCAATCAGTTCCACATCGCTGCCATCGCCGAGCATTTTCGCAAAGCCGGCAAGCGCACCCGCGCCAGCGCCGAGGAGTTGCCGCTCGACGAGCGCCTGGCCCGCTACGTCATCGAAGGAACCAAGGACGGCCTGATTGCCGATCTCGACCGCAAGCGTGCCGAAGGCGCCAGCCCGCTCGCAATCATCAATGGCCCGCTGATGGCCGGCATGAGCGAAGTGGGGCGCCTGTTCAACAACAACGAGCTGATCGTGGCCGAGGTGCTGCAATCGGCCGAAACCATGAAGGCTTCGGTGAACCACCTGGAACAGTTCATGGAGCGCGCCGAGACCAGTACGCGCGGCAAAGTTGTCCTCGCCACGGTCAAGGGCGACGTCCACGATATCGGCAAGAACCTGGTCGAGATCATTCTCGCCAACAACGGCTACACCGTGATCAATCTCGGCATCAAGGTGCCGCCCGATGCGCTGATTCAAGCGTTCCACGAGCACCACCCGGATGCCATCGGCCTTTCCGGCTTGCTGGTGAAGAGCACGCAACAGATGGTAGTGACCGCCGGCGACTTGCGCAGCGCCGGAATCGAGGTGCCGCTGCTGGTCGGCGGCGCCGCGCTCAGCGATAAATTCACCCGCACGAAGATCGCGCTGGCTTACGGCGAAGCCGTCTGCTACGCCAAGGACGCCATGACCGGCTTGAGCCTGATGAACCGGCTCATGGACCCCGCCGAGCGGCCCGCAGTCCTGGCCAGCCACATGGCCGAGGAATCCCCCGCCGCAACCGCCGTTACCGAAGCGCCCGTTCCGCTCACCACCCGGCGCAGCTCCAAGGTGCGCACCGCGATTCCCATTCCGCCGGCTCCGTACCTGGACCGCAAAGTGCGCGACCTGCCGCACCTCGCCGAAGTGTGGAGCTACATCAACCCCTACATGCTCTACGGCCGCCACCTGGGCTACAAAGGCAATTTCGAAAAAGCGCTGGCCGAACGCGAGCCCAAAGCGCTGGAGCTATACCACCAGATCGAAGAAGTGAAACAGGCAGCCCTTGAATTCATGCAGGTGAAAGCCGTCTGGCGATACTTCGAAGCCGAACGCGATAGCAACGCCGTCAATCTCTTCGCCCCCGGCTGCCCCGGCCCCGTACATACCTTCCGCTTCGGGCGCCAGAACAAGTCCGACGGTTTGTGCCTGAGCGACTATATTCTCGATGCCGAAGACGGCCGCCGCGATCACCTGGCGCTATTCGTAGTCACCGCCGGCGCCGGCATCCGTGAGCGATCGGAAGTTTGGAAACAACGCGGCGAGTTTCTCAAAGCGCATGCCATTCAAGCGCTGGGCATCGAGACCGCCGAGGGCGCCGCCGAATGGCTGCATCGCCGCATTCGCGAAGATTGGGGCTTTCCCGATCCGCCCACCCTCACCATGCACGACCGCTTCACCTCGCAATACCGCGGCAAGCGCTATAGCTTCGGCTATCCCGCCTGCCCGAACTTAGACGACCAGCAAGGCATCTGGAAGCTGCTCAACCCCGACGAAATCGGTGTGCACCTAACCGAAGGCATGATGATGGAGCCGGAAGCCAGCGTCAGCGCGCTGGTGTTCCACCATCCCGATTGTGCGTATTTCACGGCGGCGGAATAGCGGATCGCAAACGTGGCGCGCGCACTCTTGCGTGCCGTGTCGAGACTTTTCTCGACACGTTCTTGCGCGCCAAGTAATCCACCTCGAAGCCTGTGAGATACGCAGGCGAGGCAGGTGGACGACGACTTTGGGCCACAGCCAAAACCCGCTCCAACGACTCCCTTGCCGCCTCGCCATACTCGACCTTCATCGTGAACGCTTGGCGTTCTTTGTCTTGGCCGGCTTCTTGAGTTGCCTCTTCAAATGGGCGATCATTTCATCGGCCGTATCGAATGGACCGTGAAACGGACCCTTTTCGGCATCATTGAGCTGTTTGTCGATAACGCGCCGTTGCGCTGGCGTGTACTCGTTGTCGGCCCTCAGAAGCTTGGGCAGGACGTGATCACGGCTGCTAGCCTTACCGCCTATGAAGGGCACTCGCTGTAGTCCTCAAACTCCCACTTTCCGAGGCGACTGAGCTGGGAAGCGAGGTCTTGCCATGTTTCCCCGCAACAGCGCGACGCAAAACCAGCAATATACTCCTCCAGGGCCTGGTAGTCATATCTGAACACGATGAGATGGTGTCTGCCCAGGATAATGCCCGTCTCTGGGTATTTGCGCTTCAGCCATTCCGGGGTGCAAACCATTATGTCGAAGGATTCTTCGCCAAGGCCCGTCGCGGGACCGATCATAGCTTGCAAGGAGAAATCCGAAGTTATCAGCCTGCTCCGGGCTGTACCCTCGGAGGTCGTGAACGTCCGGACTATGAAGCCGCTTGAGCTTTGCCTGCATTCCCCGAAGACCACCGAATGCCCCTACCGCTGCCTTCCATTCTACTCCGCGGCACGTCGGGGGCTGGTGGATCTGGCGGCGGCCCTTGAGCGACTCCGCGGAACGAATTTCAGAGGGCGGGAGGAGATCTTCGAAGCTCTCCTGAAACGGTTTGAGGCGGATGAACGCGTGTGAGGAATCGCTCCTGCCGGGCGGGGTTGATCGGCCCGGGTCCCGCTTGCCTGACCGTCGATTTTCTCATCAACCGGCTTCACAAAAGACCCGTCCCAGCCGATAAGAAACGAGAAAGCGTTGTATGGCGACGCCAAAACAGTCCGTGACCGATCCCGAGATTATGCTGCCGGCCTTTACCATCCTGCTCCAGGGCCTGGCGGCAAATTCCGTCAAGGGCGACGCGGAGCAGTACCGGCAATTCCGCGCCAAGATGCAGAAGGTCATGGACTTGGATGGGATCCGCGACTATGCCGCGGAACTCACCATGAAGGCGGAAATCGCCATCAACTTTTTCCAGCACTATTCCGCCCGGACGAGCGAGTATTTCCAGTCCCAGTCCTCCGAGTTGCTCGCCGCCATCGACCTGCTGGTGGGCACGCTGGCGGATCTGGCGGTAGCTCAACCGGAGTACCTGAACCACCTGCGGGAAATCGCGCACCAGATGCACGCCGGGGGCGATGGAGCGGATATTCGCCAACGGAACGTCGAACTGGCGCAGTGCATTGCCGATATCCGGCAGGCCGCTGAGCGAGGACTGCACAGCCATCCCGATGCAGCCGGCCGCGATCCGGTTACCGATTTAGAACGCCGGGCCGCCGCCGAGGCGGCGCTGGTCGAGGCTTGCTCGTCCCAAACTCCTTCCTGCGTGGTAGTGCTGCAGATGGATCGTCTTCCGTTATACACGCGGCGTTATGGGCGTAATGTGGGAGACAAAGCGTTGCGCTTTTTCGCGGACACGGTGAAGCGGTTCTTCGCGTGTGAGGGCTCGCTTTACCAGTGGGCCGCGTCGGTGCTGGTGATGCTGCGGCCTGGACCGGTGGACAAAGTATTGCCCGAAGTGCGGCGGGCTCTCGAATCGCGCTTGCAGTTCGACTGCGAAACCAGCTCGCGCCATCTCCTGCTCTCCATCGATGCGATCTGGTGGGCGCTGCCCATGATGGTGGATCCCCGTTTGCTGGTCAACAAGATCGATTCGCTGGTCGGCGGCTGAGCGACTCTCACCCTCGCGTTTTCACAAGTGCCATTGCTGCCCGATCCGTTCGGCTCCAAGACGCGGCTCGCGGCTCAAGGCAAAGGTCTGATGATGGACGGCCAGAATCCGGCCGGCCCTCCTCTCATCAGAACCCGGCCCGCCAACCATTGCCTTGAACACCTTGCACGTTAGGCTCGCGTACATACATAATGTAAATATGTCCAAATGAACTGCACTTGGGACCTGAAGAAGAATCGACGTAACATTGCCCTCCACGGCATTGCATTCGAGGACGCCGCCAAGATCTTCGAAGGCCCCACGCTGGAGAGGTTGGATGACCGCTTCGAGTATGACGAGGTTCGGGTGTATGCGATTGGCGTTGTTAACGGGATTGAGGTCACGGTAATCTACACTGACGTGCCTCGCACCGAGCGCAGAATCATTTCGGCATGGAGAGCGGAACGACATGAAAGAGAAGCGTACTGGAAAAGCCGCGGTTAAGGAACGTACCGATTGGAACCGGCTCCGTTCCCTGAGCGACCCACAAATCCGGAGCGCCGTCCGGAGCGACCCGGAGGCGCGTCCGACGGACGCGGAGTTCTGGAAAAAGGCGCGCGTGGTCATTCCAGCGTCTAAGCAAACCATCACCATCCGCCTCGACGCCGATCTTCTCGAATGGCTACGGAAACAAAAGGGCTATCAAACGCGGATCAACGCCGTGCTCCGCACCTACATGGATGCAAATCTAACGTCCGGCCGGCCGGATTGAGCACGCCGCCGCTCGCCGGCGTTGCCGGAGGCCATCTCACATACTGATCTTGCCGTGGAACAGCAGGTCCTTCACGCGAAACTCCACCTGGCGTTCGGGGAAAGGCAGGCCGGCCAGGTACAGCACGAAGTCGACCGCCTTATCGGATTCCTTCACCCTCCGTGGAAAAACCAGGCGCAGAACGGGGTCC